>Ga0180436_10003615_pt1 | contig 14139 bp, 11 predicted proteins | sample SS_ome_2_FD_132434 | JGI IMG/M metagenome (GOLD analysis project Ga0180436, IMG submission 132434) | Hypersaline lake sediment archaeal communities from the Salton Sea, California, USA - SS_3_S_2 metaG | ecosystem: Environmental > Aquatic > Non-marine Saline and Alkaline > Hypersaline >...
AATCCACCGCGAGAGCAGGTCGACCTCGGCGGCCGAGAGCGGCTCGCCGGCTTCCGGCGGCGGCATCACGACGTCGGCGTCGGTCTCGGTGATCCGGGCGATGAGTTCGCTCTCAGCCGGCTGGCCCGGCACGATCGCGGCATAGCCGCCGAGATCCTCCGTCGCGCCATCGAAGGTGTCGAGCCGGAGCCCTTCCTCGCCGCCGCCGTGGCGGTCCTCGGCGTCGGGCCCGTGGCAGCGAACGCAGCGGTTGGAGAGAATCCCCTTGATGTCGCGGGTGAAGGACACGCCCGGCTCCGCGGCCGCTCCCGTCCCGGAGATTGCGAGAATTGCCGCCACCGCGAGCGGGCAGCAGGATCGGTAGGCCGGTGCATGCGGCATGTGGACCACTCCACAGGGAGTTCCGCACAGGGACACCGCTTCGCCGCCAGCTGCAGTCCCGCATGCCGGCGCGGACCCGCCACCAGGCAGGCGGGTCGATCCACGGATCTTCTTAAGAAAAGGTAGCACGGGAGTCGGCCGGGGCCAAATTTTGGGGCTGCAGCCCGCCGAGGCAGATTCGGTTTCGTCCGGCTTTCTTGGCCCGGTAGAGCGCGGCGTCGGCGGCGTCGAGCATGGCAAGCACGCCGGCGGCGTGCCTGGGAAACTCCGCCACGCCGATCGACGCGGTCACCGGCTTGAGCAGCCGGCCTACGTGATGAATGCCCGTTTGCGAAAGCTGCTCGCGAAGCGGCTCGAGCCGAGCCGCCGCATCGGTGGCGGTGGCGTTGGGCATGATCAGCACGAACTCGTCACCGCCGTAGCGGCACGGCACGTCATGCTCCAGGCCGAAGCCCTCGAGCAGCACCGCCAAAGACCGCAGCACGAGGTCACCGGCGAGATGGCCGTGGTCTTCGTTGTAGCTGCGGAAATGGTCGAGATCGAGCATCGCCACCGCCATCGGCTGGCCGACTCGCGAGAGCTCGGGCATCCGCCGGCTGAGTTCCTCTTCCATGAAGCGACGGTTGTAAAGACCCGTCAGCGGGTCGCAGATGGCGAGGCGTTGCAGCCGCTCGCGGTCGCGGATCGCGTCGATTGCCGGAGCGAGCGTCGCTTCGATCGCCCGCCGCAGGGCCGGCGACGGATCGCTTCCGGCGGTCATCTCCGAGACGACCGCCTCCGCCCGGGCAACGTCATGAGACTGCTGCAGCCGCAGGGCAAGCTGCCAGAGCAGCCGCAGATCGGCCGGCGACAATCCGGTTCCCGAGCCCGGCTCGTCCTCCTCCTGCTGCTGGCGTGTCGTGGTGGGTGTCGTCATGCAGTCTCCGCGGAGCAGTGCAGAATAACCCGGTCTGCCCGGCCCGTGGACGCAGGCCGATCACTCCGGCAGGCGGCAGCTGCCGTCGGCACACCTGCCGGCGATCTGCATGCGGTGGCGGGCCACGAAGGCATACAGCCGCTGCCACAACCCCAACGAGCCCGGGATGTGCAGCGGCACCGCCAGCGGCCAGAGAGCCGGCAGGGTCCGGCTGAGATACCGCACCGCCTCGGCCCCGCCGCGGGCCTCTCCCTCGCGGCTGATCACGTACATCTGCGAGAGCAGGTCGTCGTGGCTGATCTCTGGGAAGTCGCGGCCCACCGAGGGGTCGTGCAGCGAGGTGAAGGCCAGCCGTCCGGCAAGGTCGAGCCGCCTGAGAAGGCCGATCTGACCGCGGCAGAAATTGCACGCACCGTCATAGAGCACGGTGTCTCGCTCGGGATGGTGCTGGGTGGTGAGCATGGCGGTATCTCGGACCCCGTGCCGGGTTCGCAGGGGCGTCTCTTCCAGTGTAGGCCCCCGCAAGGGTCGCGGCCGAACGGTAGAGGTAGAATTGAAGGCGTGAACTCCTGTCTTGCAGACCCAGCAGGCCCCAGCCGGAATGATGGTGACTTCCCGAGCCGCGTCGCTTCCTTGGCTGTTGCCGGTTGTGCTGGCGGCCGCGATGGCGGCTGCCGCGAATCAGCCGGCCGCCGGCGACGATCCGCCGCTGCCGGAGCTGAGCCCCGGGGTGGTGCTTGAAGAGACCCGCTATCCCGACGGACGGCTCAAGACCCGGGCCGAGTTTCGCAGGTCTGCCTCGGGCCGGATGGAGGCCCACGGGCGGAAATGGCATTACGCCCCCGAGGGGCATCTGCTGAGTGAATCGACCTGGGACGACACCCGCCGCGACGGCCCGTTCATCGAGTATTACCGCGATGGGAGCGTGAAGCGGCAGGGCAGCTACCGCGCTGGTCGTCGGCACGGCAGGTTCGTGCGGTTCCATCGCGACGGCACGAAGCAGGTCGAGGCGATCTACCATGACGGCCGTCGCCACGGCCCCTACCTGGAGTGGCATGCCTCGGGCACCCCGGCGGTCGAGGAGCGGTATGTCGAGGGAAAACTCGACGGCCGGCGACGGAAGATGCGGCCCGACGGCAGTCTCGAGATCGAGGAGCACTTTCGCGACGGCGTTCGCCACGGCCCGCTTGCCCGCTGGTTTCCGGGGGGGCAGCAGCAGCTTGCCGTGACCTACCGCGATGGCCGTCGCCAAGGGGAGGTGGTGGAGTGGTGGGCCAACGGACAGGAGCGGATGCGGGCCAGCTACGGCGAGGCCGGCTTCGAGGGCCCCCACCGTCAGTGGTATCCCGACGGCTCACTTCAGATGGAGGGCTTGTACGAGAATGGGAAGCCGGTGGGCCGCTGGCGGAGCTGGCATCCTGAAACTGACGAGGAGGGCGAGGGTCATCCTCTGGCCACCGAGCAGACCTATGTCGACGGCGTGTTGCATGGCACGGCCGTGGAGCGGGATCCATCCGGGCAGCTGCTCAGCCAGCTGGAGTGGGTCGATGGGGTGCAGCATGGGCCGTTTGCCGAGTGGCATCCCAACGGCAGTCTGCGGGCCCGCGGCGTCTATCACGAGGGCGAGCCGGCGGGGACGTGGCGGTTCTGGCACGAGGACGGGTCGCCGTGGAGCCGCACCGAACACGACCGCGGTCGCCGGCATGGCCGCCACACCGAGTGGACGCCCGAAGGAGGAGTGGTCCGCGACGAGGTCTATGCCAACGGCGAACTCGTCCCGTCCCCCTAAAAATAATGGGGACGGGAGCGATTTATGCTGAGGCAGTCGGAAAATAGGGACGGGAGCGATTTATGCTGAGGCAGTCGGAAAATAGGGACGGGAGCGATTTATGCGAAGGCACCCTCGCCTTCGGCGAGGGCCGGTCCGCCCTCCGGGCGGCCGGTAAATCGCTCCCGTCCCCATTTTCCGACCCGGTCCGCCCTCTGGGCGGCCGCTCAATCGCTCCCGTCCCCATTTTCCGCGGGCGGCTAGAAGGCGATTTTTTTTGGCAGCGTGCAGAAGTGAAGAATCACGACGGCGCCGCCGGAGATCAGGCTCCACGGCGCCCAGTCGGGGGCCACGATGTTGCGAACGCCGTCACCGGAGGCGACCAGGGCCGAATCGATCACCAGCAACTCCACGCCAAGAATGCACGCAAAGATGCCCGCAGCGATGAAAAAACTTTTCCACATGGTTCCGTAGCGGAGAGTCTGCCGCGACTCGATTCGCGGCCTGGTGGGGAAATCCTTCGTCGATGATGTCGGCCTCCTGCGTCCTGCGGCTGCAATCGATGGGATTCTCCAACGAGTGTGTCGTTTGTGCGGCCTTCGACGGCTGTGCCGAAAATGAGCCCGCCGCTCCCGCGGCCCCGGCAAACCGACTAGGCTCAGGGAATGACGCCGCAGCCTCCCTTCCGCCGCCGCCGCTGGCGGGCGAAGTTTGCCGACGCCTTCCGCGGGCTCGTGCGGGCGGTGCGAAGCCAGTCGAGCTTTGCCGTGCACCTGCTGATGGCCGCGGCCGTGGTGGCCACCGGCCTCGTGCTGCGGGTCTCGCTGATCGAGTGGTGCCTGCTTGTCGGGGCGATCGGGATCGTGCTCACCGCCGAGGTCTTCAACACCTCGATTGAGTCGCTCGCCAAGGCGGTCGACCATCGCCGGCATCCGCGGCTGCGGGATGCCCTCGACATGGCGAGCGCCGCGGTCTTTCTCGCGGCGGCCACCGCTGCGGTGATCGGTCTGATTCTCTTCGGTCGCCGGGCCGGAGAACTGGCCGGCTGGTGGTGAGACTCCACAGCCCGCCGATGCTCAGCCGGCCCGCAGGTCGTAGCAGAGCAGGTGGTCGCCCTCGCGGAGGTAGAGCTTCCCGTCGAGGATCACCGGATGCGACCAGCTCGGTCGGGCATCATCCTCCTCGCTGTGGGGAATCTGGAAGGAACCCTTCTCCCGGTATTCCTCCGGCGTGGCCTCCACCAACGCCAGCACACCGTCGGCGAACCGCACGTAGAGGTGCCCGTCGGCCGCCGCGATCGCCGCCGACTTCCGCCCGCTGCCACGGCTTTTCCAGAGAATTTTCCCGGTCAACAGCTCGGCGCAAAAGGGAATTCCCTTGTCGTCGGAGTCGCCGTAGAGGTGCTCGCCGACGAGCACGATCCCGCCGTGCTTGTTGGCCAGGTCGGGATTGAGCGGATAGATCTCCTCGGCCCGAATCGTCCCGCCGGGGCCGGGCACCTGCCTGACCAGCGCCCCGCCCCGTTTGTAGCCGGCGGCGAAGAACACGAGATCGCCCCGCACGATTGGAGTCGGGATCACGGCGGTGGTCTTGTCGATCGGGTAGGCCCAGAGGAAACGGCCGGTTTCGGCATCGACCGCGAAGCAGCCGGCGGCGGTGGTCTGCACATACTGCCGCCGCCCGCCGACTTCCGAGATCACGATCGAGGAGTGGCCGGCGCCGCGGTCGCCCTTCATCGGGCAGGCCCACAGCGGCTTGCCGCTGCGTTTGTCGAGGGCCACCATCGTGGCCTTCTCACCGCCGGGGGTGCAGACAAGCCGGTCGCCGTCGATCGTGACCGATTCGCTGTAGCCCCAGGAATCCCCCTTGCTGCCGCCGAAGGCCGTCTCGAGGTTCACGCGGAAGCGTTCCTGTCCGCTGGCAGCGTCGCAGCACAGCAGAATCCCGAAGGGGCTCAGCACATAGACCGCGTCGCCATCGACGGTGGGCGTGCTGCGGGAACTCTGCCAGGTCGGCTGGCCGCTGTTCCAGGCGGTGCCGGTCTTCGTCCGCCACAGCTGCCGCCCGCCGTCGCGCTCGTAGCAGGTCAAGTATTCGTCGGCATCCTCGGCGGTGGAGCAGCGGTCGCCGAGGGTGTAGATACGCTCCCCCGCGATCGCCAAGCTGGCATAGCCGCGACCAGCACCGGCCGATTCCCAGGCCAAGGGCGGGCCTGCCGCCGGCCATTCTTCGAGCAGGTCGGTGTCCGGGGCCACGGCGGTCCGGTCACTTCCGCGAAAGGTCGGCCAGTCGGCGGCGGCAGCGGGCCGGCTCCCGGCGGGTCCGGCGGCGAGCATGCCCAGCAGGGACATGCCAAACGCGGCACGAGCCGCGATCGCGGATGAGTGGCGAATCATGGAAGGACGCTCCCTGTAGATGACCGCTCTTCGAGCGGTTTGCGACCCAGTATACGCCCTGAGGCCTCAGCTTCGCCGTGCGATGTTCGTCAACGATTGGGACAATCTCAAAGACGAGTGTTGCGGTGGCGGTGGAGCGGCCGCTGTGCCGCCGCTAAGCTCGTGTATTCGCGGCGGAGTGCGGGCTGCTGCGGCTGAGCCTGATTCCCGCAGCCTCGACTCCGCCGGAGCCCTGTCCTGATGCCCCCGATTCGCGAGGGCGATCCAGCCCCGGATGTGACCTTCACCACGGCCGACGGAGGCCTGCTCAGGCTGGCCGATTTTCGCGGCAGCCAGGCGGTGGTCGTGTTCTTCTATCCCGCCGACGACACGCCGGTGTGTACGAAGGAGGCCTGCAGCTTTCGCGACGCCTACGCGAAGTTCCAGGAGGCCGGAGCCGAGGTGATCGGCGTCAGCGGCGATTCCGCGGCGAGCCACAAGAAGTTTGCGGCCAGGCATGGCCTCCCCTTTCCCTTGGCTACCGATGCCGACGGCAGCCTGCGGAAGGCCTTTGGCGTGCCGCGGTTTCTGGGGCTCTTTCCCGGCCGCACGACCTACGTGATCGACAAGCAGGGCATCGTCCGCAAGGTCTTCACAGCGGCCTTCCTTTCCGAGGCCCACGTCCGCGAGGCGATGCAGGCGGTCGGCGGATAGCAGTTTCTGCAAGGTCTACGAGCCGGCGGTGAGAAACCCGCGGTCGCGTAGCCAGTCGTGGAGCCGGTCGGGCCAGCTCGAGACGGTCGGATGGTCTGCCGCCATGCCGATGCCGTGCCGGCCCGGCTGGTAGATGTGCAGTTCGGCCGGCACGCCCGAGCGTCGGCAGGCAAGATAGAAGCCGACCGCATTCTCGGCGGGCACGCCGGTGTCTTCGTCGGTCTGAAAGATGAACGTCGGCGGCGTCTTGGCGGTCACCAGGCGTTCGGTGCTCAGTTCGTCGGCGAGCGAGTCGGAATCGGCCGGCCCGAGCAGGTTCTTGCGGGAGCCGCGGTGGGTGTGGGGGGCGTTGAGGGCGATCACGGGGTAGGCCAGCACCGCCAGATCGGGCCGGGCACTTGCCGCATCGATCGCATCGGGAGGCGGGCCGGGGAGCGTCGGCTTCTCGTCGAAGAGCGTGGCCGCCATCGAGGCGAGGTGGCCGCCGGCGGAGAAGCCGAAGATGCCGATGCGGTCAGGATCGATGTCGTAGGTTGTCGCCTTCGACCGCACCAGCCGGATCGCCCGCTGCACGTCGACAAGCTGGGTGGGATGGTGGTGGCCCTGCGGACCGAGACGGTAGTGAAGCACGAAGGCGGCGATGCCGCGTTCGTTGCACCAGCGGGCGACATCGTGACCTTCGTGGCCGATCGCCAGGCCGCCGTAGCCTCCGCCGGGGCAGACGACGAAGGCCGAGCCGTTGGCCGTGCTTGCCGTTGGCAGGAAGACCTCCAGAAAGGGCTGCGGCTCCGCCGGGCTCCCGGCAGCCCTGGGGGCTGGCGTGGTCCACAGCGGCAGCCGCTTTGCGGCATGCTCCTCCGCGAGAGAAGCCGGCGGCAGCCGGCAGGCCGAAGCGAGCAGCAGGAGCAGCAGAGCCCCCGGGCGGACGGGCAGCATTGCGTTGTTCATCGCGATTCGGAGCTCGAGGGGGCGGCCGGCGGGGGGCCGGAGAACCACATCACAATCGAATAGAAGACGGGTGTGAAAAAGATACCAAAGACGGTCACCCCGATCATTCCCGAGAAGACGGCGGTGCCCAGGGAGACCCGCATCTCGTAGCCGGCCCCGCGGCCGAGCAAAAGCGGCACGACGCCGAGAATGAAGGCCAGCGAGGTCATCAGGATCGGACGCAGGCGGGTCGTGGCCGCCTCCAGGATCGCCTTGGCACGCGGCAGCCCCGCCTGCTCGCGTTGCTTGGCAAACTCCACGATCAGAATCGCATTTTTCGCGGCCAGCCCCACGAGCACCACCAGCCCGATCTGCGTGAAAATCGTGTTGGCCAGTCCGGCGATCCAGACTCCCGCGATCGCCGCGAGCAGACACATCGGCACGATCAGAATCACCGCCAGCGGCAGCGACCAGCTCTCATACTGGGCGGCAAGCACGAGAAATACGAAGAGCGTGCCGAGGGCGAAGACGAACACCGCGGTGTCGCCGGCGAGGATCTGCTGCAAGGCCAGTTCCGTCCATTCGATGTCCATGCCCGGTGGCAGCACCCCCCGGCCGGCCGGCGGGGGGGCCGCGAGAAACTCCATCAGTTCGATCGCCTCGCCGGAGCTGGTCCCCGGCAGCGTGCCGCCGGTGATGTCGGCGGCGGGATAGAGGTTGTAGCGGGTCACGATTGCCGCCCCGCTGGTGTCGCGAATGCTGCACAGGGTGGAGAGGGGCACCATCGTGCCGGCGGCGTTGCGGACCTCGAGCCGCCCGATCGCCTCGGCGGTCATCCGGAAAGGGGCGTCGGCCTGGGCCTTGACCTCCCAGTTGCGGCCGAAGGCGGTGAAGTCGTTGACGTAGGCCCCGCCGAGATAGACCTGCAGCGTGCGATTGATCTCGGCGAGGTCGATCCCCTGGGCTTTCGCCTTGGTGCGGTCGATTTGAAGGAAGAGCTGCGGCTGATTTGCCGTGAAGTCGGCGAAGATTCCCGCGATGCCCGGCTGGGCGGCGGCCGTCTCGGCAAGGTGGACCGCGGCCGCCGCGAGTGCCTCGGGGCCCTGCGAGGTGCGGTCGCGGAGTTCGAGCTTGAAGCCGCCGGTGCGGCCGAGGCCCTCCACCGGCGGCGCGGCGAAGGCCACCACGTTCGCCTCGCGGAGTGCGGCAAATTTTTTTCTCAGGCTCCGCAGGATCGCCGGGCCCGACCTGGCCGGATCGATCCGCCGTTCGGTGAACGGCTCGAGGAGCACAAACAGCCCGCCGGCATTGGGCAGGTTCACGCCGGAGAGCAGCGAGTAGCCGGTCACCGAGATCACATGGTTCACCCCGGGGGTCTCGAGGGCGATCTGCTCGAGTCGCGAGACCACCGGATCGGTCCGCTGCAGGCTCGCCCCCTCGGGAAGCATGCAGTTGACCACCAGGTAGCCCTTGTCGGTTTCCGGGATGAAGCCGGTGGGCACCGTCGTGAAGCCGTAGTAGGTGAGGGCCATCAGGCCGATGTAGGCCGCCAAGACCACGATGCTCACCTGCAGCAGCAGCCCCACCACCGCCCCGTAGGCGCCGGTGGTGAGGTCGAAGAAAAGATTGAAGACCCGGAAGAAGGCGGCCAGCAGGCTGTTGACCGCTCCGGCGGCCAGCCAGCCGACGAGGCATCCTGCCGCGAAGATTCCCAGCCGCACGATCCAGGTCAGTGTCTCGAGGGTCAGCAGCTTCGCCGAGACCTGTCCCACGCCCGCCTCCGGCAGCCCGCCGGGCAAGAGTCCGCCGGCAGCCACCACCGCACGGTCCTCGACGAGCCAGATCGCCAGCAGGCCGAAGAGCAGGGCCACGCCGAGGGCAGGTAGGGCCCGGCGGGCCGAGCGGGCATGCTCCGCGGCTTCGCTTTCGTGGCCGCGGAAGAGAATCGCGGCGAGGGCGGGCGAGAGCGTCAGCGAATTGAAGGCGGAGATGGCGGTGCTCGCGGCGATCGTGAGGGCGAACTGTCGATAGAACTCCCCGCTGATGCCGCTGATGAAGGCGGTCGGCACGAACACGCTCGAGAGCACAAGCGCGATCGCCACCAACGCCCCCTCGACCTCGCCCATCGCCTTGTACGCCGCCTCTTTTGCGGGCAGGCCTGCGGCGAGCCACCGCTCCACATTCTCCACCACCACGATCGCGTCATCGACCACGATCCCGATCGCCAGCACGAGCCCGAAGAGCGAGAGGTTGTTCAGCGAGAATCCGAGGAGGGCCATCACCGCCAGCGTGCCGACGAGCGAGACCGGCACGGCCACCATCGGGATCAGCGTGGCCCGCCAATCCTGTAGGAAGATCAGCACCACGATGAACACCAGCACCACCGCCTCGAAGAGCGTCTTGACCACCTCCCGCACGCTCTCCTCGACGAAGACGGTGGTGTCGTAGTGGATCGCGTAGTCAAGACCCTCGGGAAAGACCTCGGCAAGGCTTGCCATCTCGCGGTGCACCGCGCGGGCGGTGGCCAGGGCGTTGGAGCCGGGCCGCTGGAAGACCGCCAGGGTGACCGTCGGCTCCCCGTCGAGCCGGCTGTTCATGTCTTCGCTTTTGGCGCCGAGTTCGACCCGGCCCACGTCACGCAGCCGCACGATGCCCGCAGGGGCCGCGGGCCCCGGGACCAGCCGGCGGGCTGCGGGGTCGCGGCCGCGGGGCTCGCCCGCCTTGACGATCACCTCGGCGAACTCCTCGGCGGTCGGCAGCCGGCCACGGGTGTTGATCGGCAGCTGGAAGTCGATCCGGCCGATGGTCGGTTCGCTGCCGAGCCGGCCGGCGGCCACCTGCACGTTCTGCTCGCGGAGGGCCCGCACCACGTCGCCGGCGGTCAGGCTGCGCGAGGCGAGCTTGTCCGGATCGAGCCAGACCCGCATCGCGTAGTCGCGGCCGCCGAGAAAGGCCACGTCGCCGACGCCGGGAATCCTTGCCAGCGGATCCTTGATCTGGAGGGTCGCGTAGTTGCTCAGGTAGAGCTGGTCATACCGCTTGTCGGGCGAGACGAGGTTCACCGCCAGGAGCATGCTCGGAGACTTCTTCTTGACGGTCACCCCCTGCCGCAGCACCTCCTCGGGCAGCTTGGCCTCGGCGATCGCCACCCGGTTTTGCGTGAGCACCTGGGCGAGGTCGATGTCGGTGCCGATCGTGAAGGTCACGTCGATAATGGCCACGCCGTCGCCGGTGCTCTTGCTCGAAAGATAGAGCATGTTCTCCACGCCGTTGACCTCCTGCTCGATCGGCGTGGTGACGGTGTCGGCCACCACCTGGGCGCTCGCTCCCGGGTAGACCGCGGTGATCGAAATCGTGGGCGGGGCGATCTCGGGATACTGGCCGACCGGCAGGGCAGCCAGGGCCACGAGGCCCACGATCACGATCACGATCGAGAGCACGCTCGCGAGGACGGGCCGGTCGATGAAACGGTGGGAAAACATTGCCAGGGCTCCGGGCCCCTCACTCCTCGACCGGCCGCACCGTGATTCCCGGCCGCATCCGCACCAGGCCGCTGGTGACCACGCGATCGTCGTCGGCAAGGCCCTCGCAGATGATCCGCAGACCGTCGTCGGCGTCGTCGAGCTGCCCGGTCACGACCGGCCGGGCCGCGACGCGGTCGTTGTCATCGATCACGTAGACGAACCGCCGCCCCTGATCGGTGCCGATCACGCGGTCGGGCACCAGCAGGGCCTCGTAGGGATCGCCGAAGGGCAGTCGCACGCGGACGAACATTCCCGGCATCATCAGCCGTCCGGGATTGTCGAGCACGGCCCGGCAGCGGACGGTTCCGGTACCCTGGGCGACCGCCACGTCGACAAAGTCGAGCAGGCCGCGATGGGGGAAGCCGCTTTCGGTGACGAGTTCGACGTCGACGGGAATCCCCAGCTCCTTGATGTTCCGCCACTCCACCGGCGGGCCGCTGGCATGGTTGGGCTGCTGTTGGGCCCGCGAACGGGCGAGGATCACCGACCGCTCGTCGGCGTCGAAGGTGACGTAGACCGGATCGGTGCTGACCACGGCGGTGAGCGTGGTGGCTGCGGAGTCGGTGCCGGCGACGAGGTCGCCGATGTTGACGAAGCGGCGGCTGACCCGACCGGTGACCGGCGAGGTGACACGGCAGAATTCGAGGTTGAGGTTGGCCCTGGCAAGGGCGGCCTTGGCTGCGGCGAGGGTGGCGGCGGTGGCGTCTCGCTTGGCGACGGCGATCTCGTATTCCTCTTGGGTGACGGCTCCTTTGGGGACGAGCTTCTGCTTGCGGAGCACCTCGTTTCGCTGTTCGGCGAGGATCGCTTCCTGCTTGGCGATCTCGGCAGCCGCCTCGTCGCGGGCGATTTCGAAGGGCCGTTCGTCGATCGTGAACAGTGGCTGCCCGGCCTTCACGGCCTGGCCGTCGGTGAAATGAATCTCTGTCACGAATCCCGAGACGCGGGCCTTGATCTCCACCGCCTCGACCGCCTCCACGTTGCCGCTGAAGCGGACGTGGTCGGTGACTGTGCGGCTGAGCGGGGTCGCCACGGTCACCTCCGGTGGCGGCAGTTCCACGACTGCCGGCGGCGGGCGGGTGCAGCCGGCGAGGGCCGCGAGCCCGTAGGCGACGCGGGCGAGGCAGGCGTAAAGGAACGGAGCATCGGCAGTTTGGGCAGTTTCTCGCATCGGGCCGAGTAGAACCTCTGGGCCGGTCGGGGCAAGCCAACACCCCCCCAAAAAAATGGGGACGGGAGCGATTTTTTGACAATCCTTGAGCTGAATGGTGAGGCCGACTACACTTTTACAGCTGGCGGGGTGTGATTCACGGCGGCTGATAGGTGTTGCTCATGACGGCCAGGAAAACGCTCGGCAGTCAACAGTGCGACCGTCGATCGGTCGGCACGACCGCTTCGATGATCTCGAACGTGCCATCGTTTTTCCGCAGCACGGCACTTCTCTCTGCGGCCGTGGCGATCGGCGGAATGAATCTTTCCGCCTCTGCAGGTCTGCTCCGCTGGTGGAAGATGGACGAGGATGCCGGCAGCACCACGATGACCGACTCGATCGGCTTGCAGAGTGGCACCTACATCAACTCGCCGACGCTCAACGGCTCCTATGCCACCTTCAATGGCAGCGACCAATGGGCTCGCATCGCCGTCTCCGGCAGTAGCATCTTCAATTCGGCGTACGAACGGGCCCGCTCAATGGGCATGTGGGTCAAACTCGACAACACCAGCCGTGCCCAGTCGTTCTTTGGCACGACGGTGCCCTCCGGAGGACACGGTTGGAGTTTTGATCTCAATGCCAATGGCACCCTCAACTTCACCCGCTGGGGCTCCGCCGGCTACACGAGCACGGCTTCAGCCGGCCTCGAGCCGGGCGTCTGGGCCCATGTTGGTTACACGCTCAACGGCACCCTGCGGTTCTATGTGAACGGCCAGCAGGTGGGCAACGCGATCTCGGCCTCGAATGCCTACACCAACTTTGGTGAACCCACCGTTGGCCTCGGCTCAAGCGGGGGCAGCGGCAAGTTTCTCGGCGGCAGCATGGCCGACGTTCGCTACGTGGTCAGCGGCTACGGGCCCGCCTTGGGTGCCTCCAACGGCATGACGGGCTTCACCGACGGGGCGCTTACCGCTGCCAACATGCAGGCCCTTGCCGCGATCAAGCCGATTGACGGGGCCGCAGTTTCTGCCGGAACCGGCGGCACGATCGCCGCGGGCGGCGGCTTCACGATCTCCAATGCCGCTGCGAGTGGCGACAGGATTCGCGATGCCGCAGTCGTGGCGGCGGTGCCCACGCTCTCAGGCGATGCGGCGGGGCGGTTCAGTTACGCCGGCAGCCTGACCGTCGGCGACACGATCGCCGCGGGCGGTTCGCTCAACGGTGGCACTGTGACGTTCACCGACAGCAGCAATCTGCTCAACGGGGCCGTGGCCACCGCCAGCCTCTCGGGCCTCGAGATCGCACGGGAATCGATGTCCGGCTTCACCGTCGACGGCAGCAGCTACGACAGTTCCAGCGGCGGCCTCTCCTACACGGTCGAGAGCCCCGTGATCAGCGGCAACACCGCGGCCCTTGGCGTGGCCCAGACCGCCTCGGCCAGCGACCTCGCCGGGCTCTCATCGGAGACTGTTCGTGGCGTCGCGGGAGCCCTCGGCACGACCGCCACGCTGCGAGCGGGCACGGCCGACAGCGGTACGGCCGTCAGCCAGACGTGGCGTCTGCGAAGCGGCACGGCCTCCGAGACGGCTGACCTCGTCCTCAGCGACATCGTCGACTTGACCACGCCCACCGCAAGCAACGCCTTCGTGCTCGAGATGTCTTACGATCCGGCTGACATCCCGGCCTGGGCAAGCGAGGAGATTCTGCGGCTGGGATGGAAAGATGAATCGCAGGGCGGGCGGTTCGTGAATGCGATTGCCGGCAATGCCGATGGCGGAGCCTTCAGCCAGTTCATCGCAGGCGGCTGGGATTCCTCCTACGCCACGCCCGGCTACTACGGCCTCGACACCGAGAACAACGTGGCCTGGGCGGTGATCGACCACAACAGCGAGTTTGCCGTCGTGCCCGAGCCGGCAGGCATCACGCTGCTGGCGATCGGCTGCCTGGCGGGTCTTTCCCTGCGACGGCGGAAGTCCTGAACAGCGAGTCTCGGCGGATCTTCCTGGCGTCGGCGTCCTGCTGCCGAGGCCCATTTGGGGGGATCGGGTATCCTGTGGGGTTGCCGCAACGGCCGCGAGCTGCTGCGTCCCACCCCTCGGCGACCCGCACGGACAGCCCGTCATGCCCCTGGTGATCGAGTACGTCAGCTCGCTCGAAGAGGTGATCGAGCCTGCCGTCGGGCAACTCACCCGACCGCTGGCGGATCTCTTCACGCGGCAGCGGATCGTGGTGCCGACCGCCGGAGCGAAGGCCTGGCTGGCTGACCTGCCCCCCTTAAACGAGTCCACACTCGGAGCGAGAATCCGGGTGTGGTCACAATCAAAGGAGGGCGATAGATGCCACGAGGAAAGAAGTTCACGGCCGAGCAGATCATCGGGAAGCTC
>Ga0180436_10003618_pt1 | contig 14134 bp, 9 predicted proteins | sample SS_ome_2_FD_132434 | JGI IMG/M metagenome (GOLD analysis project Ga0180436, IMG submission 132434) | Hypersaline lake sediment archaeal communities from the Salton Sea, California, USA - SS_3_S_2 metaG | ecosystem: Environmental > Aquatic > Non-marine Saline and Alkaline > Hypersaline > Sediment...
GTTTCGCGGGCCGAGCTGGCCGGATCGGTGCGGCTCGCGCTCGAGCAGACCTACCGCTGGTCGCCGCGGCGGGCGAGCAACTGATCTGTCAGCGAGCCGCTCGGCTGGCCGGCTGGCCGGCCGACCGGCTGACCTTTGCCGCCGGCGGCAAGTGGCATGTTGCTGCTGCTGAATTTATACTTTTGGTGTCGTCGCTTACCGGTCGCCTCGCTGCCCTTGAAGGAAGAGACGACGGACGGGTGCACGGAGTCTTCCCGTGTCGAATCGCCCTCATGTCGTGCTGGTACGAGACCCGAACGGCGGGACGCCGCTCGCGGTCGAGGCGGCAATCCGCGAGAGTGGCCGCGGCGTTGAGGAGGCCCTGGGGCTGGCCGAGGCGGTGCGACGGCTCCGCGACGGGGGTGAGGCGGTGGTGTTGGCCGGTCCCGCGGCAACCGAAAGCCTCAGCGAACTCCTCCGCGACCGCAACATTCTTGCCAACCTGCCCGACGGCGTGGCCCTGCTCGACGCTGAAAACACGATCCGTTGGGCGAATCCCGCAATGGTTGCCTGGTGCCGCTGCGAGCAGGTCGAGGGGCACAACTTCTACGCGGTGCTCGGCGATCCGGAAATCCTCGGGCCCGACTACTGCCCGCTGCACACGGCACTCTCCACCGGTCGCCCCAGCAATTCCACGCTCCGCATCGCCGACAATCGCTACCTCCACGTCCACGCTGCCGCCGTCAGTCGCGACCCACGAAAGGGCGGGCCCGAGGAGGCACACGAACGGCCGCTGGTGGTTGCTGCCGTCCGCGAGGTGACCCGGGAAATTCTTGACCAGCAGAAGCGGGCCGCGATCCACCAGGCAGGTCAAAAGCTCGCCGATCTGACTCCCGACGAGCTCGCCGACATGACCGTCGAGGAGCGGATTGAGCTGCTGAAAAGCAACATCCTCCACTACTCTCGGGATCTTCTGAATTTCGACGTCGTCGAGATTCGTCTGCTCGACCAGCAGACCAGCCGGCTGGAGCCGCTGCTCGCGGAGGGCATGGAGCCGGAGGCCCGGGCCCGGCTGCTGCAGGCCCTGCCGGAGGGCAACGGTGTGACCGGCTACGTTGCCGCCACGGGCAAGAGCTATCTCTGCAACGACACCCTTGCCGACCCGCTCTATCTGCAGGGCTGCCGCGGTGCGAAGAGTTCCCTGACGGTGCCGCTCGCCCTGCATGACGAGGTGATCGGCACCTTCAACGTGGAGAGCCCCCAGCCGGGGGCCTTCGACGATACCGACCTGCAGTTCCTGGAAATCTTCTCCCGTGACGTGGCTGTGGCCCTCAACACCCTCGAGCTGCTCGTGGCGGAGAAGGCATCGACCGCCGCGGAAAGCGTGGAGGCGATCCACGGGGCCGTCGCGCTTCCTGTCGACGCGATTCTGCACGAGGCGGTGGGCGTGATGGAAAAATACATCGGTCACGATGCCGACGTTGTCTCGCGGCTGCACCGCATCCTTCGCAACGCACGCGACATCAAACAGGTGATCCAGAAGGTGGGAGAAAAGATGACCCCCTCGTCGGCCCAGACGCAGGCCAGGCAGCAGGAGAGGCGTCCGCGGCTGGCGGGCCGCCGAATCCTCGTGGTCGATGCCGACTCGCAGGTGCGGTCGGCGGCCCACTCCCTGCTGGAACGCTACGGCTGCACCGTCGAGACCGCCCGCGACGGAGGCGAGGCTGTCTCCTTCGTGCGAAGCGGCGGCGATGAGGCCTACGACGTGATCATCGCCGACATTCGCCTGCCCGACATGACCGGCTACGATCTCCTGCTGAAGCTGCGGGAGGTGCTTGATCATGTGCCGCTGGTGCTGATGACCGGCTTCGGCTACGACCCCGGTCATTCGATCGTGAAGGCCCGGCAGGCCGGGCTCGACCTCGTGCTCTTCAAGCCGTTTCGCGTCGACCAACTGCTCGACACCATCGAGCGTGTCATTTCCTCTGAAGACGCGAGTCCTCCCGCGGCCTCAACGGCACCGGCGGGAGGCCACGAGGGCGGCTGATTCCCCGTAGCCGGCGGTGGCGGCCGCCCGCGCTACCCATGTTGCCCGGCTTCCGCCGTCGATTCTGCGAGGCCCGGCTGGCCTTGACCCATCAAGGCAGCCGCCGCTACTTCTCCGGCATGCGTCCGCTCCCCGCGGTCGCCCGGGCCCCCACTGCTTCCCAGCGAACCGAAACGATGCACCAGCCGACGCGTTTCCTGGCCACCAGCCTGTTTCTGTCAATCTGGTTCGTGGCTGCGGCACTCGGCGGACCGGCAGAAAGACCGACGGCCACGCCCGAAGACACACCGGCACCCAAAACGGAATCAGCCGCAAAGCCCGCTATCGCAGCCGCCGTCGAGAGCCCGCCCGCCGAGCCACCGCCCGACCTGGTGGTGGCCAAGCTCTCGGCCCAGATCGCTGCCGGGCAGCTCGAGGCCAAGCGACTGGCCCGTCGCGGGCCGGGCAAGGCCTTCGACCGCCTCGACGAACTTGACGAGCTCGTGGCGGCGGCCGCGATTCCCGACGACACGCGGCAGCAGCTCCAACGGCGGATCGAACGCACCCGCCGCGAGGTCGAGGAATCGACCGGCAGACGGCGAGCCGAGATCGCCCTGGACCGGAAAAATGCCGCCATCGAAGCGGAGATCGAACGGGAACAGGCCGCCAAGGCGGAGGTCGAGGAACGGCTCGCGATGCTCATCGACCGCTACAACGACCTCATTGACGAGCAGCGATTCGTCGAGGCCGAGTCGCTTGCCAAAAAGGCCAGCGAGCTTGACCCCGACAATCCCGTGGTTCGCCAGCTGCTCTCGCAAAGCCGCATCATCCGCAGGCTCGCCAGCCAGCAGGAGATCGCCGACGCCAAGGCGTCCGGCTTCCTCGACGCCGCCGACGACGCCGAGCGGTCGGCCGCGGGCTTCGTCGGTCCGATCGAATTCCCCGACACACGCGAGTGGGAAGACCTCACCAAAAACCGCACCCGACTCGCCGCCGAAGGTCGCGGCCGGCTGTCGGCCGAGGAAGAGCTGATCCAGGCCAAGCTCAGCACGAAAGTCACCGCATCGCACCGTGGCAGGCCGCTGGCCGAGGTGCTCGAGGATCTGGGACGGCAGTCGGGTGTGCCGATCCATCTCGACTCCGTCGGTCTCGAACGGGAGGCGGTCCGCACCGACACGCCCGTCACGATCGCCATCGAACAGCCGATCTCGCTCAACAGCGCCCTGAAGCTCGTGCTGGGGCCGCTCAAACTCGACTTCGCGGTTCGAGACGAGGTGCTCAAGGTCACCAGCCCTTCGCTGGTTCGCGGCGAGTATTACAGCGTGACCTACCCGGTGGCTGACCTCGTGATCCCCGTTCCGAACTTCTCCTCCGATGGCCTGGGAATCACCGGCGCCCTGCGAGACGGCTACTCGCGGATCGGCCTCCGCAACACCCTCTCGGTGCAGACGGGCGCCCCCCCGGTCGGAATCAACGGTGTCAGCCGGGCCGCGGGGGGGCCGGTCAACGCCGAGAGCCTCGCCCAGTTTCAGCCGATCGGCGGCAACCCGCCGGTGGCGGGCACGACCCCCTCGATCCCCTTCGGACCTCCCGCCGCAGGCGGCGGCCAGGCCGATTTCCAGTCGCTGATCGACCTCATCCAAAACACCGTCGCCCCGCAGACCTGGAACACCGTCGGCGGCCAGGGGGCGATCCAGCCGTTCAACACCAACCTCTCGATCGTCGTCAGCCAGACGCAGGAGGTGCACGAGGAACTTGCCGACCTGCTCGAACAGCTCCGCCGCCTGCAGGACCTGCAGGTCACGATCGAGGTCCGGTTCATCACCCTCAACGACGCCTTCTTCGAACGAATCGGCGTCGACTTCGACTTCAACATCCAGTCCGACGTGACCCAGCCGCTGAACATGACCGCCCAGCCGACCGATGGTGGCGGCTCGGTGCTGCCCGACGGCATTGCCACCTCGACCAGCCGGCCCTCGCAGGTGGTCGGCCTCGACAACCAGGGCAACGTCGGCGTGACCGCACCGAACTATTTCTCGGTCCCCTTCCGGCAGGGCAGCTTCCAGCAGGCCCTGCCGCCGGCGAACATCCCGGCGATCACCCCGTACGTCTCCCAGCAGGCGCTCGCCCAAAACGCCGCCAACTTCGGCTTCGCCATCCTCTCCGACATCGAGGCCTACTTCCTGATCCAGGCCGCCCAGGGCAACGTCCGCAACAACGTGATGCAGGCCCCCAAGGTGACGCTCTTCAACGGGCAGAACGCCTTTGTCTCCGACACCCGCCAACGTCCCTTCGTGACAAGCGTGGTGCCGGTGGTGGGTGATTTCGCCGCGGCCCAGCAGCCGGTGATCACCGTGCTTTCCGAGGGCACGGCGGTGAACGTGCAGGCGGTCGTTTCCAACGACCGACGATTCGTGCGACTCACGCTGGTCCCATTTTTCTCGCAGATCGGGAAGGTCGAGGAGTTTCAGTTCGAGGGCACCCGTTCAACGACCTCCAAGAGCAGCGACGAAAAGAGCGGAGCCGACGTGGCCGCGGCCGGCCAGAACCCGCTGGGCGCCGGCATCAACTTCGGGGAGAGCCGGGCTGCCGAGCAGCAGACCCTTTCCAGCGGCACCACGATCCAGCTGCCGGAATTCATCTTCACGACCGTGACGACCACCGTCAGCGTGCCCGACGGCGGCACGGTGCTTCTCGGCGGCATCAAGCGGCTCCGCGAGGGCCGCAACGAGTTCGGCGTGCCGATCCTCTCCAAGGTGCCCTACATCAACCGGCTCTTCAGGAACGTCGGCCTCGGCCGGGAAACCGAGAGTCTGATGCTGATGGTCACCCCGCGGATCATCATCCAGGAGGAGGAAGAGGATAAACTGCTGGGCGTGCGGCAGCCCTGATTCGCCGCGGCCGTACCATCCTCGTTCCCACCTGCAGGTGTGACTCATGCGACTCTGGCTCCTGCTCGGCGCCATCCTCGGCGGCGTGGCCGTGGCCCTCGGCTCCTTTGGCGCCCACGGCCTGAAGGCCACCCTCGAGGCGAATGGCCAGGCGGCCAACTGGGAGACCGCGGTTCGCTACGCGGTTTTCCATGCCCTTGCCCTGCTGGTCGTCGGCCTCGCGGCGGGCATGCCGCAGGCGGCTCCCGCCCGCGGCTGGCTGGCGGTCGCCGGCTGGGCGTTCTTCGTGGGCACGCTGATCTTCAGCGGCTGCCTGGCGGCCCTGGCCCTCTCGGGCATCCGCTGGCTGGGGGCGATCGTGCCGATCGGGGGCGTGCTGTTCCTCATCGGCTGGGCCTGCCTGGCGATCGCCGCGATCGGCTTCAAGAAAGTGGACGCGATTCTTTCCTGATCTCTTTCCCGTCAGCGGAGAAGCTCCTCCTCCGGGTAGAAAACGCGACGGGTGTTGCGGACGAGCAGATCGAGGCCGAGGTCGACCGCAGCCTCCTCCGTCCAGCCACGTTCGATCACGAAGCGACGGGCGAGGACCCCGGCGAGCACGCGTCGATACATCGCGAACTTCGGATAGCCGAATTCGAGCTTGTACATGTCGCTGTAGTAGCCGAGCAGCTTCGTGCGGGGCACCGCCTCGATCCGCTGCTCGAGATCCCGCTCGATCGACGAAGGCATGTTGGCATACCACCAGTGGCCGAAGGGGAGCACGTTGGGGAAGATCCAGGCAAAGCTCACCAGTTCGTGGTTGAGGGGCTCTGAGAGGACCGAGACCGGGAAGGTCACCGTCGGAAAGTCGTTGAACAGCCCGGCGTAATCGGCCAATGAAAGCCGGCCGTCGAGCAGGTCCTGCCCCTGGTGGACCCCGCCCGGATAGACCCCCCGCCGCACCCCGATCATCAGGTCGAAGGGCATCCCTTCGGCCTCGCAACAGCGGGCGACCCCCCGGAAGATGTCGGCCGCGAGCGCCGCCCGGGCGGCCGGGTCAGCCTCGCTCCCGCGGGCTCGCACCGCCTCGAAGGCCCGGGCGGCATCGGCGGGCTCGACCGGATCAGGTCGGAATCCCGGCGGCAGGGAGATCGCGGCAGCCCTCGCCCCGCTGCGACGGAAGCGGGCGGCGACTGCGGCGATCGCCTCATGCAGGGCCGCGTGGCTCGCCGGCTCCACGCCGGAGGATCTGGCAAGCCGCTCGAGCACGCCCTCCTTTCCGGTGTGGAAGACGAGTTCATCGACCCGCAGGCAGGGCACGTAGCGGGCGGTGTTGAAACCCTCGAGCGGGTCGTCGAAATCGTTGGTCAGAAAGACCGCCTCGATGTGGCTCGCGGCGAGCAGCTGCTCGGCCCGATTCGGCTCAGCCCCGCGGGAGCGGACGGCCGCATCGAGACTCCGCCAGTTGGCCGGAGTGAGGTCCGGCTCACGGAAGCCGTAGAGATCGTGGGCGATCTCCATCAGCCAGCCGTACTGCACGGTGTTGGAAAGCGGTCCGAGCCCGGCGACGAGTGCCTCCATCCGCATCTCGTCGTCGAGGCCTTCCCCCTCGATCCGCTCGCGGGGCAGCCCCGCGGAATGGGCGAGCTCGGTGAAGTAGTGGTAGCCGAGAATGTCGGCCAGGCAGGTTGCCGAGGCCGAGGCAGGCTCGATGTGACTGTGGGGGTCGACGAAATTCGCGGCGGCAAGTTCCGCCTCGAGCCGGGCGGCGAGCCCGCGGCTGTGGTCGGCTTGATCGGATGGCATGGAGAAAACCGGGCAGCGACACGATTGCCCGCCGCCACTGCGGGGCGGGCACACGCCGCGAATGTATCGCCGCCGGCCAGGCGAGGCTACGGTTCGATGCGAACCCGCGAAGCGGGCCCGAGGATGTCGATCAGGTCATCGAGATCGCGATTGGCGACGATGATCTGCCGCTCTGGCGGTGCGTCGGCGATGGTGAGCGGGTCGTCGGCACCCACGATCACCAGATCGCCCTCCAGCTGGATGCGTCGCTCGCCGCTTCCGGGCTGCGGCTTGCGGAATCCCACGGCATGCATCGTGGCATCCGGCCCCCCGCGTTGAATCGCGACCACGGCGAGCGACTGCTCCGCCCGCTCGACGACCCCCGGGCCGACAACGACCGCGAACCGACCGGCGTAACTGCCGCCCAGCCGCAGGCTGAGCTGCTGCCGGGAGAGGCTCAGCACCGCGTTGAACGGTCCCTGCACGACTTTCAGCGATTCTCCAGGCACGACCGCGGCCGGGTCGGCCAGACCGTTGATCTTGGCCAGCAGGTTCCACGAGACACCGAGCGGTTCGGCAATCTTCTGAAGTGTCTCACCCGGCGCGACCACATGCGGCGGCAGGAGCAGGTCGGCCTGGGAGTAGATCACCGTGCCGGCGAGCTGGGAGAGAAGCTCTTCGAGCCGATGGCTCTCCTCGAGACCGAGGGAAGCATCGCCGTACCACTCCGAAAGGAGGGCCAATGCCTCGGCATAGCGGCCGGCGGTGAGCTTCTCGTGGGCGTCATCCCAGTCGGAGGCGAAATCGGCGGCGTGGGCCGGGGGCTGGGCGGGCTTCGCGACCGCCGGTGGCTGGCCCACGGCAATCTCGCCAGCCGGCCCCAGGTCGGCCACCGGCGGTGGCGAAGCCCCGGGCTCGTCCTCGAGGGGGCTGCCGGGGTCCGGCGGCGTGCCTTCCCGGCCGCTGACATACGTTGTGGCTGGGGCTTCCGTCGCGGGAGGGGCCGCGGCCGTCGCCGGTGCCGGGACAGCCGCCGGCATCGCGACCGCCGGCGGGGCGGTGGCCTCAGGCAGTTCCACTTCCGGGGCGAACGGGGGTGCCTCGTCAGCCTCAGGGGCCGGCATTCCGACCTTTTCGACCGGCGCTGAAGCCTTTCCGCCCTTCTGAATCACCGAATATCCGCCGTAAAGGATCATCCCCAGCAAGCCGAGTACGACCAGTGGCTTGATCACCTCGCCGGCATCCGAACCCGAGGCTCGCGGTGACGATCGCTTCATTTTCCGCTGCGGCATGGCCTGTTTCCTCGTTCCGGGGGGAGCGGGAGGATAGGCAACCGGCCGCTCCGCCGCCAGACCGCTTCGGAGCATGTCGGGCCTGGGAAACGGTCGCCGCGGCCGCCCGTGGGGTATCTGAGGAAATCTGGGAAACCGCCATCGTCAGGCCCCGACCCCGACCCGTATATTCAGGGGCCGAGGAGTGTCCTCGCCGGCCCGATTTCCGCGGAGCCCCACAGGCTCACCAGCAGGCTCGAGACGATGTTTCCCACCGATGCCTCCCGGGTCCGCGACGTGGTGGCGGTGATCCTTGCGGGAGGCAAGGGTGCCCGGCTCGAGCCGCTGACCCGCGACCGGGCCAAGCCCGCGGTCCCCTTCGGCGGCGGCTATCGGATCATCGACTTCACCCTCTCCAACTGCGTCAACAGCGGACTGCGGAGGGTGCTCCTGCTGACCCAATACAAGGCACACAGCCTCGAGCGGCACATCAACCTCGCCTGGCATCCGCTCTTCTGCCGCGAACTCGGGGAGTTTCTCGACGTGCTGCCGCCCCAGCAGCGGATCGATGAAAACTGGTACCTCGGCACGGCCGACGCGGTCTACCAAAACATCTACTCACTGGAGATGAGTTCCCCGCGGCATGTGGTGGTGCTCGCCGGCGACCACATCTACAAGATGAACTACCAGCGGCTTGTCGAGGCCCACGAACGCAGCGGGGCCGACGTCACCGTGGGAGCCCTGCCGATCAACGTGGCAGAGGCCTCCGAGTTCGGAACGATGGCCGTCGATGCCTCCGGCCGCGTCCGCGAGTTTCACGAGAAGGTCGGCAATCCGCCCACGATCCCCGGCGACGAACGGCGGTGCCTGGCGTCGATGGGAATCTACTGCTTTTCCACCGAGTTTCTCTTTGAACGCCTGAGGATCGATGCCCACCAACGGGGCAGCCGCCACGACTTCGGCCACGACCTGCTGCCGAGCATCGTCGACACGCATGCCGTGCTGGCCTTCCCCTTCCGCGACGAGAATCGCAAGAAGGAGGCCTACTGGCGGGACGTCGGCACCGTCGACGCCTTCTTCGAGGCCAATCTCGACCTCGTCGACGTCGACCCTGAACTCAATCTCTACGACCGGCAGTGGCCGATCCGCACCCACCATCCGCAATACCCGCCGCCGAAGTTCGTCTTTGCCGGGGAGGGCGACGAGGGACGGCGTGGCGAGGCGACCGACAGCGTGGTCTGCCCAGGCGCGATTCTTTCGGGAGGCCGCGTCCATCGCTCGATCATCGGATCCGGCGTGCGGGTCAACAGCTATGCCAGGGTCGAGGAGAGCCTGCTCTTCGAGGGCGTCGACATCGGCCGCCACGCGGTCGTGCAGCGGACGATCGTCGACAAGGGCGTTCGCGTCCCTCCGGGCACCTCGATCGGCCTTGATCCCGCCGAGGATGCCGCCCGGGGGCTGAACGTCTCGCCCGGTGGCATCACCGTCGTGCCCAAGGGCTACCGCTTCGAACCGTCCGCCGTCTTCGCCTCCTGACACCCCAGCCGCGAGCAGCTCGCCCAGCCCACAATGCCAGCCCGCAACCTGCTGTTCCTGATTGTGATCACCGTCTCCTGCCTGCTCTCGCGGGTGGTCGTTGAACACACTCGCGACACGCGACGGGTCGGCGAGGTGATCGATGCGGTTGCCGGACAGGCGATCACCGGCCCGTCGCGGGAGCAGCTCGTCGACGCGGCCATCGACGGAATGCTCCGTCCGCTCGGTGACGAGGCGGAGCACATTCCATTCCCCGCCGCCCCCGTGACCGCCGACACGACGCCGGGCCGCGTCTTCGGGGGCGTAGGGGTCGATCTCACGATCGAGACCGCGGATCCCGAGGACCTGCCGAGGGTGGTCGCGACGCTTCCCGGCTCACCTGCCCGCAAGGCCGGCCTTGCCCGGGGCGACTGCATTCTCGCGATCGACGGGATGCCGGCCCGCGGCTGCACGCTCGCCTGGGCCGTCTCGCACCTCCGGGGTGTTCCCGGCTCCCATGTGACGATCGACCTGCTGCCCGCAGCCTCGCTTGACGGAGAGCACGCACCGGCGGCGGGTCGCGGCGGACCGCGACGGTCGGTGGAACTCGTGCGGCAGCAGATCGTCCGCGAACTGGTGTTGGGCGACCGCCGAACTGCCGAAGGATCCTGGCAGTGGCGACTGATCAACCAGCCTTCAATCGCGTTGTTTCGGGTCCCCTGCTGCGAGAGAGGGACTGCTGAAAATCTCGCTGCGGCGATCGATGCGGCCACCTCGGCGGACGTGACCGCGGCCCATGGGCCGCTTGCCGGGGCGGTCGTCGACCTGCGGGGCAACGCCTCGGGAACACTTGCCGAGGCGGTGGCCATCTGCGACCTGCTGCTCGGTGAGGGCACGATCGTCTCGGTTGAGGGCCGGGCCGTCAGTGGCGGCCGTCGGCAGATGATCGCGGTACACCGGGCCACGGCCTCGGCGATGCTCCACGATATTCCCCTGGCCGTACTCGTCGACGGGCTCACCGCCGGTGCCGCCGAGGTGATCGCCGCCTGCCTGCAGGACCACGGTCGCGGCCGGATAGCCGGCAGCCGTACTCGCGGCGAGGGTGTGGAGCGGACGCTGATCCCACTCCGCGAGAGCAATTCCGCGATCCGCCTGCCGACAGCCGCCTACATCCGGCCCTCGGGCAGTGCGATCCATCGCCGCTTGGATGCGGGCCCTCGCGAGGGCTGGGGCGTGGTTCCCGACGCCGGGCTCGAGGTCACGCCCACTGGTGAGTCGCAAGCCCGGCTGAGCCGGTGGCGGCTGCTGACCGACTCCGCCACCCTCCCAGATGCAGAAGCGGCGGAAGTGTCACCGCCATCCGATCCGGTGCTCGCCCGGGCTGTCGCGGCGCTCGCCGATGGCACGTGACCGCCGGTCAGGGCGGTCAGCGTTCTTCAACAGCCTCGAGGAGGCCCCGCACCTCGGAGGCGAGGAAAAAACTCCCCGCCACGCAGACCACCCCACCGGCACCGGCGAGTTGGCGAGCCCTGTGCAGCCCCTCAGCGGAGTTCTCGACCACCTCGGCCGGTGGGCCGCCGGCCGCGATCGCCTCGAGCAGCCGCCGCGGATCGCTCGCCCGGCGGCCGGCGTAGCCGGTGAGGACGATCCGCTCGGCCCAACGTGCCGCTTCCGCGAGCATCTCGGCGGCAGGCTTGTCCCTGCTGGCGGCAAACAGCAGCACTCTCCTGCCGCTCCGGCTGCCACCGGCCTCAATGAGGGTCGCCACGAGGGCCTGCATCGAGGCGGTGTTGTGGGCTGCGTCGATCACGATCACCGGCTTGACGGCAACCTGTTCCATGCGAGCCGGAAGCCTCGGTCCAGCGAGTCCGCGACGGCAGGCGGCGGCCGATACCGGAAAACCCAAGGGCCCGAGCAGGCCCGCAGCGACGATCGCGACCGCGGCGTTGGCTGCCTGGTGTCGGCCCGGCATGCCCACCACCGCACGCAGCCGGGAAACCTCCCGACCGCCGGCGTCAGGCAGCCCCGCCTCCAGCGGCAGCCGCACCTCGACCTCGTACTGCCTCGGAGAGAAACGGTTCTTGGCGATTTCGGCCACGGGCCTGCAGCGGTAGCTGAAATCGCGACCGATCTCCAGGAGCCTGGACCGTCGGGCGGTGGCGACCTCGCGAATCGAGCGTCTCGCCGCCGGCTGCACCGCCCCGCTGACCACAGGCCGAGACCGCTTGATGATCCCGGCTTTCTCGGTGGCGATACGGCCGACGGTGCGGCCGAGCAGATCCATGTGATCCAGGCCGATGCTCGTGATCACCGAGAGCAGTGGCCGCACCACGTTGGTCGCATCGAGCCGGCCGCCGAGGCCCGTCTCCAAGACAACGACCGCGAGGCTTTGCCGGGCGAAGTGATCGAAGGCCATGGCGGTCATGATCTCGAACCAGGTCGGCCCCTTCCCGCCGCGGCGAGCCGCCGAGCGATCCATCGACTCCACGGCCGGAAGAACCCGCTGCCAGGCCTGCACGAGGTCCCGCGAGGGGATCGGACGGCCTCCCACGCAGATCCTTTCCTCGACTCGTTCCACATGCGGCGAGAGATAACAGCCTTCGCGATAGCCGGAGGCCCGCAGCATCGCGGCGAGCATCGCCACGGTCGAGCCTTTGCCCTTGGTGCCCGCGACGTGCACCACCGGCACGGCCGCATGCGGGCTGCCGAGCAGCTGCAGCAGCCGCCGCATCCGCCCGAGGCCCCAGGACGACCGGGCGGCACCCGGCTCCTGGCCATGCTCGTGGTTCTCGCGAGAATCGAGCCATTCGATCATCGCCCGACGCGTGGCCAAGGGCGGTCGCGGCCCGCGACGTTTCGCCTCGTGGTCTCTTCGGGATCGGGTGGCCACGGTCGGGTTCCTTCGCGTCGCTTCCCCACTCTACCACCCCGCTGCCGGAAACCCCTCAGCGACGCCGGGATTTCGCAGCCTCACCGAGTTGGGGGAGCTGACCTTGACCTCGCCGCGCTGCTTCGCCGACCCTCCCCGCCCCATGCTCCCCCGAAGGGCTCCCGAGCGATCGATGCTTCCCCACACACCAGAACATCCTGTCGCCTGCCGCACGGCCATGCACTTCGCGTCGCCGGCCTCCATGATCGGCATTGGCATCGTCGCGGTGGCTGCCACGCTCCAGGCTGTCGCCGCGGCAAGCGAGCCTGCCCAAGCCGAGGGTGACGGCCTCACCGTGGCGGTTCGGACGGTCGACGAGCCGAATCCCGAATCACCGCCGCTCTATGTCGCCGATCCGGGCGGGGGCGATCCCTTCAGCACCTGCACCACCTCCGCTGTCGGCTGCCTCGATACCGCCGGCGGCTGCCCGCCGAGGTGGTTTGCCTCCACCAGCGGCCTGGTGATGACCCGCACCCTGCCCTCGGGTGTTCCCGTCTCGCTCGGTCCGGGAGGCGGCGTGGCCCTCACCACGGCCGACGCCTCGGCCAACTGGCCCGGCGGTGTCGATCTCCGCCTCGGCGGCTGGCTGGGACCGCAGCAGCGGCACGGCGTCGAGGCGATCTACTGGGGCCTCTACAACATCGGCACCGCCGCGGAGGCGGGCGGCGGCGGGCTCGACGCGATCCCCGCTCTCGCCGGCTCGATCACCGTGGCCGGCACTCCGGCCACCAACTTCTTCACCAATGCCTCCGAGCAGCAGATCGCCCGCAACGACCTGGTCAACGATGTCGAAATCAACTGGCTCTATTCCGTGGGTCGGCATCCCGAACTGCTCGACGAGGACCACCGCCTTTCCTGGCTGTGGCTGGCCGGCTTCCGCTTCTTCCAGCTCGAAGACACCCTCACGCTCCAGAGCCCCTTCGACAGCGGCAATCCGCTGTCACTGGCGGTCACGAGCAACAACCTTCTCTTTGGGGGCCAGGTTGGCAGCCGGCTCGACTGGCGGTTCGCGCCACGACTGCGACTTGCCGCGGTGCCGAAGATCATGCTCGCCGGCAACGCGGTGACGAACACCTCGGTCATGGCAACCGAATCGGGCACGCCGGCCGCATTCGCATCGGGAGCCCCGGTCAACGTCCGCACGACAGGCAGCAGCTTCGCCTATCTCGGTAGCGTCGACGGCCTGATCGCCTGGGATGTGACCACCCGCTGGAGCCTCTGGATCGGCTACCGCGTGGTGGGTGTGGGTAACATCATGCAGTCTGACGCAATCTGGCCCACGACGATCACCTCGCCCGACTCGCTTACCGCGATCGACACCGGCGGCGAAACGGTGATTCACGGCGGGTTTGCGGGTTTCGAGGGGCGGTACTAGTTTGTGCGCCGGCGGGCCATCCATGGCCCCGGCGGCTTTCCGCTTCACGGGGCAGCCAAGGTGCCCACGCGAAGCGGCGGCGGCCGTCCAGGCCGCCGGGTTTGTGCGCCGGCGGGCCATCCATTTTGTGCGCCGGCGGGCCATCCATGGCCCCGGCGGCTTTCCGCTTCCCGGGGCAGCCAAGGTGCCCACGCGAAGCGGCGGCGGCCGTCCAGGCCGCCGGGGCCGGTTGCGGCGCAACCGGGCTACACCCAGCCGCTTGAGCAGTAGTCGATCGCGCGGGCGATCTCGCTCTTGAGATGCTCACGGGCCACGATCCGGTCGATAAACCCGTGCTCCAGAAGAAACTCGCTGGTCTGGAAGCCCTCGGGCAGTTCGACCCGA
>Ga0180436_10003619_pt1 | contig 14130 bp, 8 predicted proteins | sample SS_ome_2_FD_132434 | JGI IMG/M metagenome (GOLD analysis project Ga0180436, IMG submission 132434) | Hypersaline lake sediment archaeal communities from the Salton Sea, California, USA - SS_3_S_2 metaG | ecosystem: Environmental > Aquatic > Non-marine Saline and Alkaline > Hypersaline > Sediment...
CTTTCCGCGAGCCGCTCCCGCACCAGCCGGCGGCGGACCACCGCCCGCACGCTTCCGGAATGGTCGACCGCGAGCACCTCATCGGGCAGGAAGGTGGCGGCTGAAAACACGCCCCGCACCTGCTCAAGCCCCGCGAGCCGACGGCCGGCCTCGTCGGTGAGCACGGCCCGCTCGGCGAGGCTGACGGCCGGATCATCGATTGACAGGAGCATCTCGACTGACTGAAACGGCCCCAGGTGACGGTTGAACCACTCGAGGTCCGTGATCCAACGGCTCGCGGGGGGCAGGAAGGTCGCCGGCTTGACCTCCGTCCGCAGGCTGACCAGCCCACTGCCGGCCGTCAGCAGGATCGCAGCCGCAATCGCCACGATCATGCGGCGGCGGGCGAGAATCGCCTCGGCGATGCCGCAAAGCAGCGAGGGAGAGAGCCTTGCCGGCCGTGTTGCCGCCCTGCCGGGAAACCACTGCAACGCCGACGGCAAGACCGTCATCAACATCCCGAAACTGACCGCCACACCGGCGGCGGCATAGATCCCGAAGAGTCGCACCGGCTCGACCTCGCTGACCGCCAGTGAGCCGAGGCCGATCACGGTGGTGGCCGCCGCCACACCGCAGGGCCAGGCGCCGGCAGCCACCGCCATGCTTGCCGCCCGCGGCCCCGCCCCGCCGGCAGCCGCCTCGCTGAAGTAGTGGCACAGATGCACCGCGGCCGAGGTGGCCAGCACGTTCACAACCACCGGCACGAGCGTGACCAGGAGGTTCATTGAGCCACCGGAGAAGTAGACAATCGCCTCGCAGCTCAGCAGGCACAGCCCCGCGAATCCGAATACGAGCGATCCCAGCCGCAGGCTCCCCAGGGAAACGAGGGCCAGCAGGAAGGCCAGGGCCATCGAGAGGTTCGACCAGCGGGCGATCGCCTGTTCGTTTTCGATGTCGATCGCCACCCCGATCACCGCGTCGCCGGTCAGCCGGATCGCCTCAGGCCCCAGGCCCGTCGCCTCCGCGGCGGCCGCCTCGATCCACTCCACGGCCTCGCGACGAACCGCATCCTCCAGCGGCAGCAGGGTGACCACCCCGCACGTCGCCTCCAGATCGGGCCCCACGAGGATGCCCTGCAGACGGCCCGCCGCTTCGGTCTCACTGATGTCGGCCGACTCGGCCACTTGCCGCACCATCCGCGGCCCGGTGACCACTTCCTCAAACCAGGCCGCCGCCTGCCCCGCCTCGGCGGCGGCCACTCTCGCCTCGACCGCCAGGGCAAACCGCTCCAGCCGAGGGTCGTCGCGGGTGCAGCCCTCCCAGCTTGCGAGCACCACCTCGTCGGAGCCGAAGTCTTTCAGGTAGGCCCGGTAGGTTTGCGTGGCCGGGGCGTCGCGAGGGAGCCACTGCAAGACGGAGTTGTCCTGCCGGTCGTAGGCATGCCAGGAACCCCAGGCGACCAGCGGGATCGCCGCGGCGGCGGCCAGCAGAATCCGCCCCGCATGCCGCTCGAAAAAACTCGCCCGCTCGCCGTTCATCGCAGAAAACTTACCATCGAGTCTTTTGGCCTTCGCAGCAGACGGTGCCGCCCGCCATGCCCCGCCCCTTCCAGCTGAGCATTTTTGCCGGTGGCCGCCTGGGCGGCTGGCTGCGAATCCTTGCCAAAAACCGCTTTCGTGTCGCCCCCTCGCGGATTCCCCGGGCGATTGCGGTGACCCTCGCCGCATCCGCCGCCGAGCTGCTCGCCGCGAGCCAGCGTGTCTGCTTCGGCCGACAGCTTGGAAACGCGGTGCTCGAGGCCGACCCGATCCTCATTCTCGGCCACTGGCGAAGCGGCACCACGCTGCTCCACGAACTGCTCGCCGCCGACCCGCGACTGCGGGCCCCCACCACCTTGCAGTGCGGGGCGGCGAGCCACTTCGTCGTCTCCGAGGATGTGGCCACCGGCTGGCTCGGTCGGCTCCTGCCGCGGCGGCGACCGATGGACGACGTGCCGATGGGCATGCGGCGGCCGCAGGAAGACGAGGTGGCCCTCTGCAGCCTCGGCCTGCCGAGCCCCTGGTGGCGGATCGTGTTTCCCAACGAGCCGCTGCCCGATCCGGAATACACCACCCTTGCCGACCTGCCCGCCGCCGCCAGACGACGCTGGATCGAGGCCTGGGTCGGCTTCCTGCGGGAGGTGCAGTTCGAGCATCCCGGTCGGCTGGTGCTCAAAAACCCGCTGCACTCCTACCGCGTGCCGCTGATCGACGAAGTCTTTCCGGCGGCCGAGTTCATCCACCTCGTGCGCGATCCGCGGGAGGTCTTCGCCTCGAGCCTCGCCTTCTGGCGAAGCATGTACGACCACTACGGGCTGCAGCGGCACCGCGGTGAGGCGGCCTGCCACGGCACGACCAGCGAGGTGCTCGATTCGATCCTCGCCCTCGACGCCGCCTGCACCGCGGGTCTGGACGACCTGCCCGGCAACCGCTCGATCCGCATCCGCTACGAGGATCTCGTGGCCGACCCGATGGCGACCCTCGAGGCGATCTACGACCACTTCGGCTGGGAGGGTCGCGTCGCGGCCCGGCCCCGCTGGCGGGCCTATCTCGAGGCCCGCCGCGGGCATCGCCGCAACGACCATCATCTCGACCCGGCCACCCGTCGCCTGATCGAGGAGAAACTCGCCGGTCTGCTCGCCCGCGACGGCTACCGCTGATCGGCGGTCGCCGCTGCCCGGCCGCCTCGGACCTCCGCAAGCCAGGCGGCGAGATCGCGGCGAAAGCCCTGCCACTCGCAGAAGAACAGGTGGCCACCGGCATATTCCGTGAGTCGGGCCTGGGGAATCTCCGCCGCGAGCCGCCTCGTCTCCCGCCGGGAAACCACGGGATCGTCGCGGCCACCGGCAATCCACACCGGGCAGCCGATCCGCCGCGGCGCCTCCCCGAGGTCGAGGCGGCGAAGGCTGGCAAGCACCCTGCGGAGCGACTCGGGGTCGTGCCGGCGAAACCGCCGCCAGACCCGGCGGATCGCGGCCCGGGCCGCGGGCGTGCGACAGGCGGCGAGGTCATGGGCCGTCAGCAACGAGAGCAGCCGAAACATGAGCGGCCGCCTTCCGGCGAGCCAGAGCCCGAAGGCCACGAGCCGTCGGGTCACCGGCAGCCGCGAACATCCTGTCAGGATCCAGACCAGCCCCGAGAAGCTCGGCCGGCCGAAACCCGCCAGGCTCGCCACGGCGGCCACGTTGGCCGACCCCGAGGCGGCCAGTGCCAGGGCCGTGAAGCCGCCGAGCGACCAGCCCACGAGGATCACCGGCCGCGAACCGACGATCGCCCGAATCGCCGTGGCCGTCAGACGCACGTAGAGCTCCGGGGTGATCTCGGCCGCCGTCGTGCCCGCCGCGAACGACCCCGCGGCATGACCCGGCAGCGATACCGCGAGCCAGGACTCGGCTGCCGGGTCATCGAAGAGTTCGCCGACCAGCTCGGTGGTGGTCAGCACCCCATGCAGGAAGACCACCGGAGCCCGCCCGTCATCGAGCAGGTGGCCGGTGACCGCCACGGTGTGGCCATCGACCGCAAGCAGCCGTCGCTCGAGAGCGAGGCCGGCAATCGACCGCGAGCGTGGCGAGGAAGGAGGCGGCGAGGAGTGCATCAGGCTCTCATGAACGCACGCGGCAGCGGGGCATTGCCGACCCCGCCCGCCGCGGGCACGATGCCCACGCGGGCACCCGCGGCCGCAGCTGGGGTCGGGCATCATCCGGCAGGAACGTTTCCCATGGTTTCGCAGACATTCTGGCAGGGCAAGGTGGTGATCGTCAGCGGTGGCTCCAGCGGCATCGGGCTGGCGGCGGCCCGGGCGGCGGTGAGAGCCGGGGCCAGGCTGGGGCTCATCGCCCGCGGCGTCAGCCGGCTCGAGGAGGCTGCCGCGGAGATCGGGGCCGGCGGGGGCGAGCTGGTGACCGCGGCGGCGGACGTCTGCGACCGCGAGGCGACGCGACGGGCGGTCGCGTCGATCGAGGAGGCGATCGGCCCCTGCGAGGTGGCGATCGCCTCGGCGGGCATCTACCGGCTGGCGAGGCCCTTGCGTGCGGCGGTGATCGAGGAGGTGCTGCAGACAAACGTCGTCGGCACGGCGAGCCTCTTCGAGGCGGTGCTGCCGGGAATGCGGCAGCGGCGGCGTGGGCGGCTGTGTGGGATTGCCAGCATCGCGGCGTTGATCGGCCTGCCCGGCGGGGCGGCCTATTCGGCGAGCAAGGCGGCGGTGGTGGCGATGCTCGAGAGTCTGCGGGTCGACCTCTGCGGCAGCGGCATCACGGTCACCACCGTCTGCCCGGGCTTCGTGGACACGCCGATGGTGACCGACGCCGAGCGGAGGCGATGGGACATCCTGACCGCCGACGAGGCCGCCGCGGAAATCCTGCGGGCGATCCGGCGGGGCCGTGCCGAGCGGTGGTTTCCCTTTTCGACCTGGCTCACCGCGGCGGTCGCCCGGGCCCTGCCCCGCGGGCTCTACGCCAGCATCGCGGCGGGCATGCTTCCACTGGAAGAAACCTGACGCCGGCCGACTACCGCGGCATCCGGCCGATCGCCTCGAGCAGCCCGTCGATCGCCTCGAGCGGATGGTTGGCGTTGACCTGGATTCGCAGCAGGCCACCGTAGATCGGCACCGCCGGGTAGGTGGCGCTTTGCACGTAGTAGCCGCGGTCAAAGAGCCAGCGGCCGGCGTTGAACGTCTTCTCGATGTCGCCGACCACCAGCGACACGATCGCCGAGGAACCGGTGTGGTAGGTCACGCCGAGCCGATCGAGACCCCGCTGCACCCGCTCGATGCGGCCGTGAAGGGCCGCCAGCAGCCCGTCGCCCTCGGGGGAGTCGATGATTTCGCAGGCAGCCAGGATCGCCGCGACGTAGGGAGGCGGGACCGGCCCGCCGAAGATGAACGTGCTCGAGCGGATCTTGAGGATCGCCTTCAGCTCCGGCGTGCAGGTCACGAAAGCCCCCAGGCAGGAGAAGGCCTTGGAGAGCGATCCGACCATCAGCACATTCTCGAGGCCACCCAATGCCTCGCAGGCGGCACCTCGGCCGCGGCGGCCGACCACCCCGGTGCCATGGGCGTCGTCGACGTAGAGCATGCCGCCGAGTTCCCTCACGGCCCGGTCGAGTTCGGCCAAAGGCGGGGTGCGGCCGGACATGCTGTAGACGCCGTCGATCGCCAGCACGAGACCGCGGTGGCGGTGGCCGCGGGCGGCCCGACGCAGGGCCTCGGGGGTCGCGGCGGGCAGTTCGCAGAGGGTGGCCCCGCCGGCGGCCGCCAGCCTCGCGGCCTGATGCACGCTGTCGTGCGATTCCCGATCGACCAGCAGCAAATCGCCGCGGCCGGTGATCGCCGGCAAAAGACCGATGTTGGCCAGCGTCACGCTCGGGAAGATGAAGGTGTCGGCCACGCCGAGCCAGCGGGCCAGCCGGGCCTCGGCCTCGTCGGTCATCGCCGGGCCGCTGAAGGCCCGCGAGGCTCCGTTGTGGCTGCCCCAGGCGGGGAGCGTCTGCCGGATCGCGTCGAGCAGGCGGGGATCGCGGTCGAGGCCGAGGAAGCTGTCGGAGCCGAAGTTCCAGACCTCGCGGCCCTCGATCACCGCCCGCCGCTTGTCGGTCATCGACTCAACCGGCAGATCCTTCAGATGCGTCTCGGAATTGGCATCCAAAAAGGCGAGGGCGAGTTTCGTCACCTTCTCGCGGGCCAGCCGCCTGGTGAGCGGCTCGAGACCCGATTCCGGCGGGGCGGCCACGGCCGCGGCGGCCTCGCCGTTGCCGGAGATTGATTCGCCCATCCGCCGCACGAGCGATTGAATCGGGAACTGCCGCAGGTTCATGCAGGAGGTGCCTCTGGACTGCCCGCTGCCCCGAAAGCCGAAATGAGGCTGCAGGGATTCGAACCCTGGACCAAAGGATTAAAAGTCCCTTGCTCTACCGCTGAGCTACAGCCTCGAGTCAATCGTACGCCAAGCGGCGGGCCGACGCCAAGCCGCGGGCCGTTGCACGGGGGGCCGATGCACAGGGGGCCGATGAGCCCCGGGCCGCTCAGGCGATGGCGTCGTCGATGAGGCTGCCGTACACGTCGGTCAGACGCATGTCGCGGCCGCTGAAACGATAGGTCAGGCGGGTGTGGTCGATGCCCAGCAGGTGGAGCATCGTGGCGTGCAGATCGTGGATCATGTATTTCTTCTCGACGACCCGGTAGCCGTAGTCGTCGGTGGCGCCCACGATCGTGCCCCCCCGCACGCCACCGCCGGCCATCCACAGCGAAAAGCCCTGCGGATTGTGGTCGCGGCCGTCCTTGCCCTGGGCGAAGGGGGTTCGGCCGAACTCGCCGGTGAAAACGACGAGCGTTTCATCGAGCAGCCCACGCTCGCGGAGGTCGCGGATCAACGCCGCGATCGGCTGGTCGACCGCCCGGGCATTCTCCTCGTGGCCCTTGCGGAGGCCGCCGTGCTGGTCCCAGCGGTCGTTGCCGGAGGTCGCCGGGCAGGTCAGCTCCACAAACCGCACGCCCCGCTCCACCATCCGCCGGGCGAGCAGGCATTCCGCCGCGAAGATCTGCGTGGGCTTGAAGCCGCTCTCCATCCCGTAGGCCCGCTTGGTGGCGGCGGTCTCGGCCGCAAGATCGAGCAGCGAGGGCACCTCCACCTGCATCCGCCAGGCGAGTTCGTGATTCGCGATGGCGCTTTCGAGCATGTCGGGCACGGCGGCATCGGCCGCGAGCCGCTCGGCAAGCCGGGCGTCGAGCCTGCGGGCGAGGTCGAGCTTGGCCCGCTGGAGCTGCTCCGTCTTCTCACGGGGCCGGACATTCGCCAGGCCGTTGGGGTTCGGCTTGAGCACCGAGCCCTGGTAGGTCGCCGGCAGGAATCCGTTGGTGAAGTTGTCGAGCCCGCCCGGCGGGACCAGGCCGCCGTTGAGCACCATGTAGCCGGGCAGATCGTCGTTCTCGCTGCCGAGACCGTAGGTCGTCCAGGCGCCCATGCTCGGCCGGCCCTGCAGACCGCTGCCGGTGTGCAGGAAATAGTTGGCGTTGGTGTGTTCGGGAAACTCGCTGGTCATCGAGCGGATCACCGCCAGTTCGTCGGCCACGCTGCCGATCCGGGGAAACAGGTCGCTGATTGGGATCCCGCTCTCGCCATACTGCCGAAACTTCCAGGGGCTCGGCAGCACGCTGCCGACGTTGTTGAACTGCGTGGCATCGACCTTGAAAAGCGTGCGAGGATTCTTGCCGGCATCGCGGTCGAGCCGCGGCTTGGGATCGAAGGAGTCGACCTGCGAAACACCCCCGTCCATGTAGAGAAAGATCACGCTCTTGGCCCGCGGCTTGTGGTGCAATCCCGCAAGCACGCCCGATGAGCCCGCCGCCTCGCGGTGCAGCAGGGCCGCGGCGGCCAGGCCTCCGAAGCCGCAGGCAGCCTGGGCGAGCAGTTCGCGACGGGAGAGCGGGACCGGGCGGAACCGGCCGCAGTGGTGGGTTCGGCGGCGGGTCATGGCAGAAGGATGAACTCCTTGGTGTTGAACAGGGCATGGGCCAGGTCGGCCCAGGCAGCCTCCTGCCGCGGGTCGCGGGTCAGGCTGCCCCCGTGGGCCTCGGCCTGGGCTGCGAGAAACGCCTCCGCCGCAGCTCGCTCGCCATCGCTCGGCGAGCGGGCGAAGGCTTCGCGATACATCCGCTCGATGCGGGCGGCCGGCTCGAGAGCGGGGTCGGCGAGGATTTTCTTCGCCCACAGCCGGGCCTGCTCGGCCACGAAGGGATCGTTCATCATCGTCAGCGCCTGGGCCGGCACGTTGGTCACGTTTCGCCGCCCCATCGCCTGGAAGGGCACCGGCAGGTCGAAGGCCACGAGGAATCCCGGCAGAAAGTTCCGCCGGATCTTCGTGTAGATGCTCCGTCGGCCGTCGCCATCGAGCGGCCCGGAGCCGGGCTTGCCCCGGCCCTCGTGGAAGTCGGTCAGGTAGACCTCCACGCTCGGCCCGCCGACATCGCGGTCAAGACGGCCGGAGACGGCCAGCATCCTGTCGCGGATCGCCTCGCCCTCCAGCCGCCGCAGGGGGTAGTGGTGCAGGAGGAGGTTGAGCGGGTCCTGCTCGACGGCCGCCGGATTCCCGGCAGTGCTCATCCGCCAGCTGCTGCTGGTGACGATCTCGCGGATCAGCTTTTTCACGCTCCAGCCTTCCTCGCGAAACCGCACCGCGAGCGTGTCGAGCAGGGCCTCGGCGAGCGGGTCGGGCGGCGGCTCGCCGAGCTTGCCGAAGTTGTCGGGGGTGGGCACGAGCCCGCGGCCGAAGAGATGGTGCCAGATGCGATTGACCGCCACGCGGGCGGTCAGCGGGTTGGCAGGATCGAGCACGCGGTCAGCCAGCTCCAGCCGCCCCGAGGAGTCGGCCGGCCAGGCCGGCTGGTCGGGCCCGTCGATCGCCTCGAGAAACCGCCGCGGCGAGAGCTCGCCCGGCCGGGCCGCTGAGCCTTTGAGGAGCACATATTGATCGATGCCGTTGCCGTCGAGGATCGCCGGGGCCGTGGCCGACTCGAGCTTTGCCCGGGCGAAGACCGCCTTTTGCATCGCGGCCGCCGAGGCCGCCTCCTCAGCCAGATGTTTCGCAGACCCCTGCGAGAAGTCGATCGCCTCCGTGGAGAGCAGCCGCTGCCCGAGTGTCGCCAGGGCCGGGGAGTCGAGCGAACCCAAGCGGCAGGCCGCCAGCAGGTCGCCGAAGAATGCCTCACCGGCAGCCAGCGGGTCCGCACCTCGGCTCGCCATCGCCGCGGCAAGCGGATCGGGACGCGTCGGCTGCTCGGGAGCGGCCACCACCTCGGCGACCTCGACCCGACCATCGATTGCCGCATATTCCACATGCACCACATGCGGCACGTCCCAGGAGAGATCCTTGCGAAGATCCTGCCGGATCCATCGCCACTCGCCCTTGGTGTCAACCTGCATCACGGTCGCCCGATAGAGCGGCCCGTGGATGACCACATGGCTGTCGACGGTCGCAAAGATCTGCACGTGGCCGCGGACGCGATGCCAGAGCACGCCCTGCTCGAGGCGGACCTTCGGCGTTCGCAACACCCGCCCCGCCCGGTCGAGCTTGCCGAGGCTCCCGACCTGCCGCTCCCCTCGACTCGCAAGCTGCGACCAGATCGCGTCGCTTGCCGCACACCCCAGGGGGGCCAGCCGCACGGCCGCCGGCCGCTCGCCGTCCGCGGCGACGGCGATCGGCTCACCGGGGGGTACGGCATGGCTGCCCCAGGCTGCCTCGCCAATCAGCGGCGTGCTCTCCGCTCCGAGGGTGTAGTCGGCGATCACCGTCTCACCCTCGGGCCGCCGCCAGGCCGCCGCCGCCTCCAGTTCGGCCGCCGACGGCAGCACCGCGGCGAGGTCGGCCTTCCGCTCCACCAGCAGTTCGGCAAGCAGCGGCAGGAGCTTGGCCCGGCTCTCGGCGGCAAGCTTCTCCGCCTCGGCCGCCACGGCCCGGTTGTGCTCGAGCGTCTCGAAGGGCACCTGCCGCCCGCTGCTCGACATCAGCATTCCGGCGATGGCGTAGTAGTCTTCGTTGGAGATCGCGTCGAACTTGTGGTCGTGGCAGCGGGCGCAACCAAGGGCCATGCCGAGAAATGCCTTGCCGAAGGTGTCGACGCGGTTGTCGATGCGGTCGGCCTCGTCCTGCAGCGTATCGACGGGCGAGTGGACCTCCTCGCCGAGATACCAGAATCCTGTGCCGACCACCGAGAGATTGGCCCCCGCCTCGTCGAGCCTTGGGGTGGCCAGGAGATCGCCGGCGATCTGCTCCCGCACGAAGCGGTCGTAGGGCAGGTCGTCGTTGAAGGCCTGCACCACCCAGTCGCGATATCGCCAGGCGTTGGGGATCGCGAAGTCGAACTCGTGCCCGCGGGTTTCGGCATACCGCACGACATCGAGCCAGTGCCTCGCAAAGCGTTCGCCGAAGTGTGGCGAGGCGAGCAGGCTCTCGACGTAGCGGTCGAAGGCACGGGGATCGTTGGAGGCGGCCAGTTCCGCCACCGCCGCCGGATCGGGCGGCAGGCCGGTGAGGATCTCGCTCGCCCGGCGGGCCAGTGACTCCGGCTCCGCTTCGGGGGCCGGTTTGAGACCGGCCGCCTCGAGCCTCGCCAGCAGGAATCGGTCGATCTCGCCGCGGCACCAGGCGGTGTCGTCAACCGAGGGCGAAGGGGCTTTCTCGGGTTGCTGCCAGCACCAGTGCTCCGCCTTTCTCGCGGCGATGTCGAAGGCCTCGACACTCGCGGCCTTGCCATCGTCGGGCCAGGGAAGGCCACGGCGGACCCACTCGGCAAAGGTCTCGACCGCCGCGTCGGGCAGCCGGCCATCGGGCGGCATCTGCAGATCACCGTCGTAGCGAACGACCTCGACGAGCAGGCTCTCCTCCGGCTGGCCGGCCACCGCCACCCCTTCAGCGGCGAAAAAATCGGCCCGAGAGTCGAAGGAGAGGCCGCCCTCGGGATCGCCCGCCTCGGCGGAATGGCAGTCAGCACAGTGCTCGACAAGCAGTGGCCGCACCCGCGACTCGAAAAACTCGAGGTCTTCCGCAGTCGGCTCGGCCAGCGCCACGACCGCCGGCAGGCCGACCGCGATTCCCAGGATCGGTGCGACGCGTCGCAAGACGGCCTGCGGGTCGAGGGAGGCGTGCGGCGGGCGTGGCATGGCAAACCTGGCGGTCGGCTGGGCTCAGGCCGGGTGGCAAAAAACGCCCCTCAAGTATACCCGGCAGCGGCAGACCGCCGATCGCTCAATCGGTCGGGAATATCGCGCGGCCGATCAGCGGCAAAAATGCGGCTTTTGTCGGCGTTGTGATGCCGCGATCGCCAATGCCCGAGAGAGGATTTGAACCTCCACCCAGTTACCTGGACAAGAACCTGAATCTTGCGCGTCTGCCAATTCCGCCACTCGGGCAGGTGAGTGGTGCGAAAATTCATGCTACCAATCCACCGCACCGCGGCAAATGCCCGGCCGAGCCGTAGGCGTGGTTCCGCGAGCGCAGGCCGGTTCCGCTGATGTAGGCCGGTTCCGCTGGAACCGGCTTACTTGCGCCGGCAGCCGGTGCGAGCCGCACCGGCCTACTTGCGCCGGCAGCCGGTGCGGGCCGCACCGGCCTACTGCGCCGGCAGCCGGTGCGGGCCGCACCGGCCTACTCGACCGTGACGCTTTTGGCGAGATTGCGAGGCTTGTCGACGTCGCAGCCACGCAGCACGGCAATGTGGTAGGCGAGCAGCTGCAGCGGAATCGAGGCCACGATCGGCTGCAGAAAATCCGGAACCTCCGGCAGCTCGATCACGTCATCGGCAAGCTCGGCCACCCGCTCGTCGCCCGGCGTCGCGACCGCGATCACCGGCCCTCCGCGGGCCTTGATCTCCTCGAGGTTGAGCAGCACCTTGTCGTACACGGCGGCCTGCGGAATCAGGAACACGCTCGGCGTCTGCTCGTCGACCAGGGCGATCGGCCCGTGCTTCATCTCCGCGGCGGGGTAGCCCTCGGCATGGATGTAGCTGATCTCCTTGAGTTTGAGGGCCCCTTCCAGGGCGACCGGGAAGTTGTACTGCCTCCCGAGGTAGAGAAAGTTCTCCGCCCGCTGATACTTCACCGCCACCCGTCGCACCACCCCATCCGACTCCAGGGCCGCGGCGATCCAGTGGGGCAGCTGCTCGAGACTGCGAATGAACTCGATGCCCTGTTCAAAACTCATGTGCCGCAGCCGACCGAAATAGAGGGCCAGCAGGGCCAGCACGACACACTGGCTCGTGAAGGCCTTGGTGCTCGCCACGCCGATCTCCGGGCCGGCATAGAGATAGACGCCGCCGTCGGCCTCGCTGGCGATCGTGCTGCCCACCACGTTGCAGATCGCGAGGGTGGGATGGCCCTTCCGCTTCATCTCCCTCAGGGCTGCGAGGGTGTCGGCTGTCTCGCCGGACTGCGTGATCGCGAAGAGCAGGGTGCCGTCGTCGATGGGGGGATTGCGGTACCGCAACTCGCTGGCGTATTCCACCTCGACCGGCAGCCTGGCGAACTGCTCGATCATGTATTCCCCCACCAACGCCGCGTGCCAGCTGGTGCCGCAGCCGGTGAGCACGATCCGCCGCACCCGCTGCAGCTGACCGGGCGTGAGATTGAGCCCGCCGAAAACCGCGGTGGCATCGTCGGCCGAAAGCCGCCCCCGCATCGCGGCGGCCACGCTCTCGGGCTGCTCGTGAATCTCCTTGAGCATGAAGTGCGGATAGGGCCCTTTGGCCACGTCCGCTTCGGCGAGATCGAGCCGGTGCACGGAGGGCTCGACCCGCCCGGTGTCGCGGTGGAGCACCCGCAGCGTGTCGGGCGTGATCACGGCCGTCTCGTGGTCGCCAAGGTAGATGATTTTTTCCGTGCGACCGGCCAGCGGGCTGGCATCGCTGGCGATTGCGTGCTCGTTCTCACCGACTCCCACCACCAGCGGGCTGCCGAGCCGCGCGGCCACCAGCAGACCCGGCCGACCGGCGAAGAGCACCAGCAGCCCGTAGGTGCCCCGCAGCTGCCCCACGGCCTCCTGGACCGCCGCCACCTCCGGGAGCGACGCGGGATCCTCGGCGACCCCGCCGGAGGCCGCGGCGGCCGAGCCGTTGGAGCCCGCCCGCCGCCGCAACAGGCAGGCGGCCACGAGATGGGCGATCACCTCGCTGTCGGTGGCGGAGTGGAAGCGGAAGCCTTCCTTGCCGAGCCGCTCACGAATCGCACGGAAGTTCTCGATCGTGCCGTTGTGGACCACCGCCACTTCGCCGTTGCCGCCGAGGTGGGGATGGGCGTTGGCATCGTCGGGCCCGCCATGGGTGGCCCACCGGGTATGCCCGATCGCGGTGGTTCCCGCGAGATCGGCCGACTGCAGCAGCGACTCCAGCCGCTCCAGCCGCCCCGCAGCCTTGCTGACGGCGATCCGACCGTCCGACTCCAGCGTGGCGATTCCCGCGGAGTCGTAGCCGCGATATTCCAGCCGCCGCAGCCCCTCGACGATCAGGCCGGCCGCCGGGCGAAAACCGACGTAGCCCACGATTCCACACATCGCCACAATCCCTTCGCGTGAGCCCGGCCGGCGTCGCGGCGGCTGCCGGGGTCCATTCGATCCTTCATTCGCCGCCCGCGAGTCTACCCGCAACGACCATCCGCCGCCGAAATCGCTCCGCACAACCGGGCCCTTGCCGAGAATGCCACGTACCGCCGCCACGATCGTGATCCCGGCCAGGCTGGAGAGCAGCCGGCTGCCCCGCAAGATGCTCCGGGCGGACACGGGCCGACCGCTGATCGAGCACACCTGGCGGGCGGCACGCGGGGCGACCGCGGCGGGGCTGGTGGTGGCGACTGACAGCGAGGAGATCGCGGAGGCCGTCCGCGGCTTCGGCGGGGAGGTGGTGATGACCTCGGTCGAGGCCGACAGCGGCACCTCACGAATCGTCGAGGCCCTGCCGTCGCTTCCGGAAACACCGATCCTCGTCAACCTCCAGGGCGACGAGCCGGAGATCGATCCGGCGGCGATCGATCGCGTCGTCGACCTGCTCGACCGCTGCGACGAGGCCGGCGTCGCCACGCTCGTGACGCCGATCACCGACGCCACTCGGCTCCACGACCCGGCGATCGTCAAGGCGGTGCTCACGCCCCACCGCCACGCGGGAGACTGGCGTGCGATCTATTTCAGCCGGGCCGCCGTGCCCGCGGCACGCGAGTTCCGGCCTGAATTGCTCGCGGCGAGCCCGCCGCTTTTCTGGCAGCATGTCGGCCTCTATGCCTACCGCCGGGAACTGCTCGAATCGTGGCACCGCCTGCCAGCCTCGCGGCTGGCGACGATCGAAAGCCTCGAGCAGCTGCGGTTTCTCGAGGCGGGCGTGGGCATCGTCGCCACCTCGGTGGAGGAGGCGGCTCCGGGAATCGACACCGCCGACGACTACGCCGCCTTCGTTGCCCGCTGTCGCAAAGACTGACCGAGCCGGCCGGCCGCAGTCAGGCCTTCCGCTCGACCGGCACCACCAGCACGCTCGTGGTGGCATGGCTGAGCACCGCCTCGGAGGTGCTGCCAAGCAGCCACCGAGAAAACCGGTCGCTCGGCGTGCGGCCCACGACGATCATGTCGCTCCGCTCGCGGC
>Ga0180436_10003621_pt1 | contig 14126 bp, 10 predicted proteins | sample SS_ome_2_FD_132434 | JGI IMG/M metagenome (GOLD analysis project Ga0180436, IMG submission 132434) | Hypersaline lake sediment archaeal communities from the Salton Sea, California, USA - SS_3_S_2 metaG | ecosystem: Environmental > Aquatic > Non-marine Saline and Alkaline > Hypersaline >...
AAGTGTTGCCTCCGGAGTTGCGGGCGGAGGCGGCGCGTTGTATTGCCTCCTTTTTAGCGCCCGGTGCAATGCTGTTGCTTATCGCCAGAGCCCGAGAACCGGATGAGCCAAGAGGGCAGATGCCTTGGCCGCTGACATTAGATGAAATACAGGTGTTTGAGACTGCAGGTTTGAAAATCATAGAATTTGAAGATTTTTGGGACGAGGAGGATCCATTGGTTCGTCGATTTAGAATAAGCTATCGCCACGAATAAGATCAGCGCGTGATAAAAGGATTGAAATGCAATAAGATCACGCCAACGTATAATTAATCGCCATTATGTGTTTCCATTAAACCTGTCAAAATTAATCAATCGTGTCCTGCTGACGTAAGCACCCATTCTAATGTTTAATGTGAGCAATGACAGCACGGCAATTGCTGTCAGGAGAAATATTTACATGCGGCTGCCCCCCTTAATGGCGTGGCGAAAATAGCTATCTCAATTGGTCAATCCTATGATATGGGAATAGGCGCTGTTTTTTGAATGCAGACTAAATGTTTTTCAGCATGAACCTTGATATTGAAAAAACACTGGACATATTGGGGGTAAAAATCCTGCATGAGCTTCAAAATGATGCCCGAATTTCATTCCTGGCTATTGGTCTTATCTTCCTTTGCAGTTTACTGATATTTGGATGCCAGGATAAGTCTGTTTCCAATCAGTTCGGTACAACCATCGAGAATCGAGATCATATTGCGGTTGCAAGTATATTTGAAAATTTAAAAGATTACGTTGGAAAGAATGTGGCCCTGAGAGGTGTGATTGATTTACAAGATGAACGGGGGTATTGGTTTTACTTAGTGGACGGTGATTACCGAATCTATGTGGGCCTATACACGGCCAATTTTTAGATACCGGACCTGACCAAGAGAACCGTCTTGGTAGCAGGGCAGATCGAGGTTGAAATGAACATCCCGTCCTTGTTGGCCACTGAGGGAAAAATTCTATAATGACATATTCGGTCATAACGTGCTGGGCCGGCGGATTGTCTGGGACGATATTTCTAAAATTCAGCAGAATGGATAAAAATGCAAACACATGAGAGCGGCAAAATTATATTCAATGAAACTTATTTTATTGTGAGCGATTTAGAAAAGGACATAGAGTGAATACAGAATCTTTTAATACAGATCGATATAAGGCATTACTGTTTGATTTTGATGGTACCCTGCTGGACTCGTTTTCGGCGCATCTTGATGTATTTCGGATCATGTTTGCACGTTTTGGCATTACAATAGAAAAACAGCAATTTTTAAATTCCTACTCGCCCAACTGGTATAAAACATATGAGGGCATGGGTTTGCCGAAAAAGGATTGGGAAGCCGCAGACCAAATCTGGCTGCAAGAAGTGGAACATCAGGAACCACAACTCTATCCGGGTGTTTCCGATACGTTAAGAAGACTAAATGAGTACTGTGACATTGGTCTGGTGACATCCGGTTCCAAAACCCGCGTGGTAAAGGACCTGGAACGAACCGGCATTATGTCCTTATTTAAAGTCATCGTAACCGGCGATGATATTCAGTTTCCCAAACCGTCTCCGGATGGTCTGGAAAAGGCTTTGCAAACGTTAGATGTTCAGCCTGAAGAGGCGGCCTATATCGGTGATGCCAATGCTGATTACGAAATGTCCCGGGCAGGCGGTGTAAATTTTATCGGGGTCCGCAGTGCGTATGACCGCTTCAAGCATAGCGATGCATTCATTTGCATGGCATCAATAAACGAGTTGCCGGAACTACTTGGAATTTTTTGATTAAAAAAGAACTTTCATCCGCAAAAATAAATGGGTTAACTGATCTCATGCTGATAAAGGGCCTAAATCCGTCACAAAAAAAGCTTGATAAGAATTCATCAAAATTCATGCAATATTCATGGATTGAAGCATATGAGTCTCCCTATCCCCAGGCACGGGTGTTTCCAAAGGGAAGTATTGTCAAGGTTGTCACGGAATATCAGGAAGACCCCCAATGGCCGCTCTCTCGAGCCCTTGACCCCTCGGATCCTTGAACCCTTTCAATTTTTGTTGAGAAAGAGTAAATTTCATATATAAAGAACCGTTGAATTAAGCATATTAAGACGAGATAATCATGATCCCAGTTTTTGACGGCCATCTGGATTCATTGCAGGCCATGTACCTGCCGAGCGACAAAACCAGATCACTATTGGTGGAATCTAAAGACGGTCATTTTGATTTGGCCAGGGCCCAAAAGGGGCATTTTGCCGGTGGTCTGTTTGCTATTTTTGTGCCGGCTACCCCCAAACAGAATGTGAAACATACGGCTTTTGCGGGGGCAGATGATCCGCGTTTAAAGCCGGTTGAGCGGGCTTATGCCGAGGGTATTGCCAAGGACGGTATTGATGGCCTGCACCAATTGGCTGCCGACTCCGATGGAAGATTAAAGGTTGCGGTTACGGCCAACGATGTTCAAAACAACCTGAATGCCGGCATTATTTCGGCCATTTTGCATTTTGAAGGTGCCGAGCCGATTGCCCCCGATTTGAGCAACTTGGAAAATTACTATCAATCCGGCCTGCGTTCAATTGGAGTTGTATGGAGTCGGGCCAATGCCTTCGGACACGGTGTAAATTTTAAATTTCCGGGTTCACCGGATACCGGACCCGGCCTCACCGATGTCGGCCAAGAACTTGTGCGGGCATGCAACCGGATGGGGATTCTCATCGATCTATCCCATTTGAATGAAAAGGGGTTCTGGGATGTACACAAAATATCTGGGGCACCCCTGGTGGCAACCCATTCGTGCATGCATGCACTGACACCCATTTCGCGCAATCTCACCGACCGGCAATTGGATGCCATCAGAGACACCAATGGTGTTGTGGGCATCAATTTCTGTACGGGTTTTTTGCGCAAAGATGCTAAGTTAACACCGGATACGCCCATTGAAGATATTGTAAAGCATATTAACTATGCGGTGGAAAAAATGGGGGTGACGCATGTGGCCATTGGTTCGGATTTTGATGGGGCCATGATCCCTGAGGGTATCGGTGACGTAGCCGGGCTGCCCAGATTATTCAAAGCCCTTATGGATCAGGGATTTGGTGAGGCATCCATACGGAAAATTGCATATGAGAATTGGCTGAGAGTATTTGCAGATACCTTCTAAAATGAATAAAGCTAATGGTCTTGGCTCTTGGCTGGAAATTCAACTCTAGTCAATCGGATTCAGCTTATGGGTATATAAGCAAGCACCCATTCGTAAGACACCCAACACCTTGCTTATTTTTTCCGGTTCTTTGGTTGTTTGGCTTAGTACTTTTCTGAAATCCACCTGAATTCCTGCCTTGATAAAGCTTGCGTACTTTACAGTTCGCTAAAGATGTTTAACTTATCTGGTTATATTCATGACAACAAATCACATAGAGTGTAATCTTATGACGGTGTAATATAGAGGGGAAGGGTCAGATGCTGACGATATTGGCGAAGATATTTAAGATACTGAATTCCGAGACGGAGCCATTGCAAATAAGCTTGGCTCTATGTTTTGCCATGGTGGCCGGTTTGACCCCCCTCTGGAGTCCACACAATATTCTGGTGCTGCTGCTGGTGCTTTTGCTGCGGGTTAACCTGACGACTTTCATTTTGGCCTGGGTCGGATTCTCGGGCATCGCTTATGTGCTGGATCCGGTCTTTCATAGCTTCGGTTACCAAATATTGACCATGGAATCGCTGCAATCTCTGTGGACGTTGCTTTACAATTCAACCCTGTGGCGTTTGACCAATTTCAATAACTCGCTGCTCATGGGCAGCCTATTGCTATCCATGGTTTTGTTTGTCCCGCTATTTCTGATATCCAATCTGATTATTAAGAAATATCGCCAGCATATTCTTGCCTGGGTGATGAAATCACGGATCATGCACGCACTAAAGGCCTCTAAATTTTATCAACACTATCAATCGGTTTCAGATTGGGGAGGCTTGACATCATGAAGTGGCTACGTTGGCAGGGATTGGTATTGTTTATCGTGGTAATGGCCCTTATCGGCGGGTTTTGGTTCTTCCTGGCGGACAGCATTGTCAAGCACGCCATCCAGCTTACGGGAACCCGTATCAACGGTGCACAAGTTGAGCTGGCTGAAGCAGATCTGCACCTGTTGCCCTTGGGGATTACCTTGAGCGATCTCCAAGTCACCAACCCAGACCGTCCCATGACTAACGCCGTCCAGGCGCAACGCATTGAATTTTCGTTGGATAGCATCAATCTGCTGCGGCGAAAAATCATCATTGATACCTTGGCTTTAGATGATATCCGTTTCAACACCCCCAGGACGCGATCCGGTGCGGTCGCATCGTCAGAATCCGGACGGCGAACGGAGGAAACCGATGAAAGGGCATCTGGACCGTCCGGCGATTCCGCGGACGATTCGTTCCAGACGCCGAGTTTTCAAATTCCGGATGTAAAGGAAATACTGGCACGGGAACAGCTCAATACCTTGGTACAGATAAAGCAGATACGGAAGGATATTGACGCTGCCAAAACCGGATGGCAAGAGCGATTGGACCAGGCACCGAACCAGGCAACATTTGAGACTTATCAGTCCCGGGCCAAGAAACTGCAAAAAGGTCTTAAGGGATTTGGAGATGCGTTAAAAAGAGCCAAAGACATCCAAAAATTGCAGAAGGATGTGGATAACGATCTAAAAAAGCTCAAGAGAATAAAAAAGGATTTTGATCGCGATCAAAAAGACCTGAGAGATAAGATCAAGCAACTGACAGCGGCACCCAAAAAAGATATCGACCGGATCCTCAATAAATATAGCTTATCCGCTGATGGTTTGGGTAATTTCTCGCAACTTATATTCGGTGATAAAATCGGTGGCCACATTCAACAGGCCATAGCTTGGTATCAAAAACTTAAACCCTTGCTGAACAAGTCCGGAGCCGGTCAAAAATCTGAGACACCTGAAAAACCAGCCAGAGGCAAGGGCGTTTTTGTGCGCTTTGCCGAAACAGAGCCAATGCCGGATCTGTTGGCATCCCGGGCCGATGCGTCCATCATCATACCTGCCGGAAACATCCAGGGGAATTTGAAGCATATTACTACCCAGCAGCAAGTCCTGGGTCTGCCGCTTACCTTTAACTTTTCCGGTGACCAATTTAAAGATTTGGAATCAATTGCTGTCAAGGGTTCGCTCGATCATGTCGATCCGGAAAACACCAGAGACATGTTTACTGCGGAAATTTCATCCTACCGAATAAATGAAATGGCCCTATCCGAGGCCAAAAATCTACCCCTCAATCTGAAAAACGGACTGGCAGATCTGAATATTTCATCAGTGTTAAGGAACGATTTGCTGGACGCCAAGATCGAGTTGGTCATAAAATCGGCTGAGTTGACGGTTGCAACAGGTGTCGGCGACAGCGCCCTGCTTGAAGCGTTCAGATCGGCTTTGGCCGATATTAGCACTTTCACCCTCACAGCCGAAGTAAGTGGGCCGCTAAATGGCTATGCTGTAAAGGTAAATTCCGATCTGGACCGGGTTCTCAAACAAGCACTGGGTCGCCAGGTTGAAAAACTGACTGCCGATTTTAAAGGCCAATTGCGTGATGGCATCATGCAAAAAATCAAAGACCCAATGGCAAAAGCCAATGGCAGTATGTCGAAATTCGATGGCATCACCGATGAAATCGCTTCACGCTTGAACCTGGGTGATTCAGTTGCCGATATTGTGGCCAAGGATTTGGCCGGTTCGACGAAGCTGAAATTTTAACTTCCCTGATTGGTAGCAGCAAAAGGCTAAGAGGTTAGGTCTGTATGCGGATATCATTGGGCGACTATAATGATTGATTCAATGCCTTTATTAAGCAATCAATACTACCACGATCATCGTCATCATCGTCATCATCGTCTCCATCATCACCATGAGAATCTCTTGAACCCTCTACCTGAACCAGGCAGGCCGGGATTACATCCAATGTCACCTTTGCCCCAATTACCCGAAAATGTATAATTCCATGTCCCGGTTAAATCATAAGTAGCAGAAGAGAGATCGGTTGTGGGAAACAATGCAATCAGCACGGTATATTGATGTCCAACTGATGCTTAGATTTGGTATGGTTAGGCTTTGGATGGCATTGCGATAATATGTATATGACAATTAACCTTGAGTTTTGGCTCTGGCTGCGACTTCGGTATCATAAGCAGGCTCGCCATTGGAGATCGTCTCAGTAGATTCACATTTAAATGATCTGATCATATTTTAGATAATAACGTAGCACGTGAATAACGCAAAGCGTGATTAAATTAGTTTAATGATGTTGGCGCCAACAATGATTATACGCGTCCGTACAAGACAGATGGTGTATTTCTTACATAATTGCAAAAATGGGAAAATTCGTCAGAATGAATTTTCTGCCTGATATTCGGAAGCACAACCCGCCTAAAATTCTGATTGGTCAATGTACCCGGCGCATACTTGCAAATCAGGCCCATTAACAGGTTGGAGTGAGCACAAGCTTTGGACTGCCAAACTTACATGTGATCACCAAAAATATAGCGCACGCCCAGACCAACTTCCTTGAGTGAAAATATCACAACGCCCTCGGGAAGATGATCCTTGCCTATCTGTTTAGGATCTGCAATCTATGGTGATCCGGTGAATTTTGGAGACACCAACACATTCAAACAAGCAAAAATCGTCTCATCATTTACTTATCTTTGGAATCAAAACAAGATCCCGACAGAAATGAAAAATTCTGTGGCGTTGCCTTTGAACTCCTCGTCCCAAGTATACCATTCTGCCTTGCCTGCAAACCCTAAAGTCCTCAGACCAATGGTAGTGGTAAGGATGGTCTTTCCCCCCCCAATGCCAAAGTTAGCACCTCCCGCTACTCCAAGACCGATTGCAGTGCCTGAAAATGATATTTCATCCCCAAGGTACTCTCTGTCTGTTTCACCACCGAAGAATCCAATTAAAATCTGAGGGCCTCCCCAAAGACGGATCTTTTCAGAGGGATTCCCGCCGAAAGCAAAAGTGTTGTTGATCACAAGTCCGCCAAGCTCCAAAGTCGCGTTTTCGTCATCCTCAATCTCAATATTCCTTGATTCGAGCCCCGCCTGAAATCTATAACTAAAAACCTTTTTTGCAGATTGTGGATTGGTTTCAAATTGAAATCCAATTCCAAATAAACTTGTATCGATGTCAAATTCCTCTGTATCTTGTACGTCAAATTCTGCTTCACCAGACCCGCCGCCAAGATCGATATACAAACCGAGTCCGATTGCAAATGAGTTGTTTGCAAAAACTAAAAAAGTCAAAACCAAAATACAGGCAATTAATGATGCTTTCCTCATAATCGGTCTCTCCCTCGTTTGATTCGCAAAAAGGTAAAATTATGCGAGTCCGTCTATCGTGACCTATTTCCAGTAATGGATTATTTTCACAGTTTGACCCAACTGCATATAGCATAAATATCACAAGTTTTCCGGTTAGGCAAATTATGTTGATGTGGTAGGAGGTTACACCATCGGCGCTGAAAGATTTAAAACCAGAGTCTCACCCCCACAAGACCTTGGAAATTACTTGCGTAAAATGTAAAATCCTCCGAATTGCCATTACTAAATTCCCATTTGGAGTCGATATTCCCTGATATAAACCGACCATCCAAAATCAGCGCAATATTTCTAGTCAAGAAGTAATCGATCCCAGCGCCCATTTCGAACATAAAGGCATCATCATTTGAAATATCAATACTGACGCCAGAAGATTTTTCCAGGTCTTTGATATCGTCTCCTTTATCAAAATCCGACGACGCTATACCACCTCCAATGGTCACGTGAAAGGCGACTCCGCGTTGATTTATCGGCATACTCTGGTAGCCAATCATAAAGAGTATGGGTTTCGCATTCAAGGTTCCGATCTCATCGCTATTCTCAACCGCTTTCATATCGAACTGCCCGGCAAGAAGTTCAAAAATAACACCGTTTGCCATACGGTATGTGATACTTCCACCAAGGGCTGAACCGGTCTCCCACTCTGTTTCCTCATAATCTTTTATTGCTTCTCCCGTCATGCTTGCAGCAAATCCGCCAAACACACCAATGCCGAATGATGGATCGTCTTGGGCATATACAATAGATGTAGAGAGAATAAATGCAAAAACAATTGCTAAGAACACATTAATTATAGGGAAATGTTTTGTGTAATTCCAGTTCATGTTTTTCTCCTTAGTTATCAATTTCGGTGTTATGATAGCGAGACAAGAGGTTCGGTAAGCCTATAATTCAATTGAATAAATATTTCAATGCTTTCATGCGAAATAGTCAAGAATCCAAGACACAATAGGTAAGATTTTTATTAAAAATGAAGGCTCCGCCAATAAGCCTTCACTTTTGCTTTTGACGAAAGCATCGTTGAAACAGATAATCCGCCTCCAGCCGAGTCTCCGGCAATAATAATTTCCCCGGGTGCAATACCCTGGGAGAGAAGCCATTTATAAGCTGTGGTAGAATCCTCTAGGGCAGTCGGGTACAGGTGTTCGGGAGCAAGTCGGTAATTAATTAAAAGTGACTTTATTCCAGCTGCCGGGGATATATGTGTTACCATACCCCGAAGGGTATTGATGGATCCGATACAATATCCCCCTCCGTGTAGATAAATTATTGTGCTTCGTTCCTGAGCTTGTGCAGGGACAATCCATTCGGCTGTGATATCATCAACGGACAACGCCTCTCCCGATACATTTACAGCAACTGGTAACTGAGAAGCCTGATCCTCAAAATTTGACCGGCGTTCATCAAATGATAGGCCCGAAGTCTCGGGTAGTGAATTTAAGAATTCTAAATTACCTTCATACGCCTTGCTGGGCATAATGAACCTCCTTTTAGGGTATAGACGATGGACCGAAACAGATTGTTTTTGTAATTAAAATAGTCAGATGGGAATGAAGCGCTTATATTTCGAGAAGGTTTTTATGTCAATTTGAAACAATACCCGGAAATGATGCCGAATATTGAGGTCTATCCTTGATAATTGCGTGTAAGCCAATGAAGATATCATCATCCTACATAAGGATAATTAGGCTGAAATATTATCAGGGCCTATTGAATTATTATGAGATATGGATTTATAATACCCAAATATTGCATGAAATTTGATGAAATCTTCTCAAGCCTCTGATTGGGGCTAATTTAGGCATTTTTACAACTTATGATCAATTAGAGCGTTTGTCAGAATAACGTTCCGAAATCGGTAGTTCTTTGAGTCTTTTTTGAATCATCAAATTTCACCCGGAGGGCGAACCGGAGGCTTGCATTTGTCCCGCCATGGCGGGATTGCCAAGGGTTCAAAGTAACAAACTGTGACTTCACCCTGTGACCCCTGGCTTATGAAAGCCTCCGGGTCGTACAAGGTAAAAATTTACTTATGAATCCACGCAAAGAAAATCCGCCTTCGGCACGTTTGGATAGGGCCAGGGATCTGTGGAAGGCCTTTGGCAAGTCCGCAGAATCGCAGGCAGCAAGCATTGAATCAGATAAACTCTTCTTTGACGAATTGCTGCAGGTATGGGCCTACAGTGATTTCATCTCCAAGGCCTGCCTCCGCTCTCCGGACATTTTGATGGATTTATATCAGCGCCAACATTTACTGCAGGCCTACGAGGGAAATTTCTACAAACAAGAACTGGCGCAGTTGCTGGCCGAAGTGCAGGCGGAAATCTTAGCCGATTCAACTGTAGCGATGCGATTGCTGCAGGCTGTGTTGCGACAATTTCGCCGGCGCGAAATGGTACGGATTGCCTGGCGGGATTTGGTCGGGCGGGCAACCCTTGTAGACACCATGGCCGATCTGAGTGCCTTTGCTGACGCCTGCGTGGATGCGGCTCTTACGCAATTATATGATGTCCAATGCCGAGGCGATGGCATACCGCGATCAAAAACAGGTGTCCGTCAGCGCCTGGTGGTATTTGCACTGGGGAAACTCGGCGGCCGGGAACTTAATTTTTCATCCGACATCGATTTGATTTTTGCCTATCCCGAAGCAGGCCATACCGATCACCCCCAACGATCCTGCTCCAACGACGTGTTTTTTGTGCGCCTCTGTCGCAAGCTCATCAAAGCCCTATCCGAAATAACGGCCGACGGACAAGTTTTTCGGGTGGACATGCGTTTGAGACCCGATGGCGAAAACGGCCCCCTGGTAACCAGTTTTGACAATATGGTCGGCTATTACCAGGTGCATGGTCGGGATTGGGAACGCTATGCCTGGATCAAGGGTCGCGCCATTGCTGGTGATACCGCGGCGGCCGAAAAACTATTTGAGCGTCTCCGGCCTTTTATCTATCGACGCTACCTTGATTATGGTGCTTTTGATTCGCTTCGGGATATGAAGCGCAAGATTTCGGTTGAAGTCAAACGCAAGGGACTGGCCAACAATATTAAGTTAGGGCCCGGCGGCATTCGAGAAATCGAGTTTTTTGGGCAGGTGTTTCAATTGATCCGGGGTGGGGTGACTGCGCCGCTGCAGGACCAGCGAATCCTGGTTGTGCTGGATGCTTTGGTGCAAGAAAAGTATATCGACCCCGAAACTCGGAATGAACTGCGTGATGCCTATTGTTTTTTACGCAATGTCGAACATCGTCTCCAGGAGTTTTCCGATCAGCAGATCCATGATTTGCCCGCAGACCCGCAGGCGCTCAATTTGCTGGCCCGATCAATGGATATTCAGGATAGGGTGTCATTCTTAAATCAACTTAAACAGCATAGGCAAGCGGCTCAGTTCCACTTTGACAATTTATTGGCTTCCGGACATCAGGAGGACGAACTGGATTGCAGCAATGAAAACCAGGCCGAGCTTGCATGTCTCTGGGAAGACATAACCGCGAATGAACAAGCTTGTGAGGAACTTGCCAGAGCCGGTTTTCAGACACCTGAGGCCACCATTAAAATGCTTTCCAATTATAAGAACAGCCCGGAAACACGTGCCCTAAGCCGCGAAGGCCGAATAAAAGTTGATCGCTTAATTCCGATTGTTTTGAAAGCTACCGCAGGATCTCCACAACCGGACCTGGTTTTAAAACGGATTATCAGCCTTATCGATACCATCCAGAGGCGCACCAATTATGTATCTTTATTATTGGAGAATCCGGCTGCCTTGGAGCATTTAATTCAGTTGGCCCTTGCCAGTCCCTGGATCATCACCTATTTGTCCCGTCATCCGGTTCTCCTGGACGAACTGATCGATCCACGGACACTCTATTCACCGCCTGATAAGGAGGAGATGGCGGCAGAATTAAATCGACGGCTATCCGCTATTGCGCCAGATGATCTTGAGTACCAGATTGAAGCGTTGTGCATTTTTCGCCAGGTGCATGAGCTCAGGGTCGCAGCTGCCGATATAACCGAAGTGTTGCCCCTTATGCGGGTTAGTGATTATTTATCCGCCATCGCCGAGACTATATTGCAAGAAGTGGTCACTCTATCGTGGCAACACTTGTTGAACAAGCATGGGGCCCCCGCGGCGAGTTTGAACGGGCAAGCATGTAAAACCGGATTTGCCGTAATCGCTTATGGTAAACTGGGGGGACTCGAACTTGGATATGGCTCTGATTTAGACATAGTTTTTATTCATGCCGGCGAACGTGATCAGACCGCAGGTGAAAAACCCATTGATAACAGCCAATTTTATGCCCGTCTGGGCCAACGCGTGGTTCATTTGTTGACTACCCATACGGCTGCCGGGCGGATTTATGAAATCGATATGCGTCTGCGACCCAGCGGCAGCGCCGGCCTACTGGTCAGTCATTTCGATTCATTTCAAAGCTATCAAAGCGAAGATGCCTGGACTTGGGAACACCAGGCCCTTTTACGCACACGGGCCATAGTTGGTGATGACAATCTGATAAACTGGTTTAATAAGATGCGGCAAGAAATTCTAACGCGGAAACGCGACCAGTCAGTGCTTCGGCACGATGTCATAAAGATGCGCCGCAAAATGCGTCAGGAGCTTACCCAAAAGGAATCCGATCGATTCGATCTAAAACAGGATCCGGGAGGGATTGTGGATATTGAATTTTTGGTTCAATATTTGGTTTTGCTGCATGCCCACCAGTATCCTGAGTTGGTAGCCTATTCAGACAATGTACGTCAGATTCGAGCCCTGGCAGAAAGCGGTATCCTGGATGAGAAAGTCGCACACCTCTTGCGGCGCATATATCTGGTCTATCGTGCCACCGTTCATCGTCTAGACCTAGCCGAAAAACCCCACCTGATTTCCCAAGAGATTTTTCAAGATTTACGACGCCATGTTAATAAAATGTGGGCATTTTATTTGGGTGCCGATAGCGCCAATTAATTCTGCAGCACATTTTATTTATACAATACAAATTTGTAACTATTTGCAGATAATTATTACAATTTTGTATTCAATCTAAGTTTAATTTAGTGAGCATTTTTATATAACCTTTTCATATTAAACAGATATTCTATCTCAGGTTAACTGGCACATCCCTTGCTTGCTCAATCCGTAAGATGAAAAGTCCATTTGAACAGATATCCAGCGCCCTGAAACAAAAACGGGAGCAGCTGCTGGCTGAGATGACGTCTATGGGGCCCTTGACGTTCATGCACCAGCACGCCGGGTTTTTGGATGAATATTTTCAGGAAAGCTTTGAAAACAGCATGGTGGGGCCTACACTGGGATTGTATAAAAATCCATGTGCCTTTATCGCCTTGGGTGGCTACGGACGGGCAGAGCAGTGTGTCCACTCGGATGTGGATATTTTGTTCCTTTTTGAAAACAAAGTGCCGCCTGCGGCATCAGATTTGATTCAAGAGATTATCTATCCGCTGTGGGATCTGGGTTTGGAAGTGGGATATGCCACCCGGACAATCAAAGAATGCATCCAGATGGCACGTCAAGATCCCGTAATTCTTACACCGATTTTAGATGCCCGTTTCATATGCGGTGTATCCATTTTGTTTACCAAGTTGTTGGACGATCTGCGCCAAAAAATTCTTAAGCGACATTCAAGCAAAACCATTGACTGGCTGGTGGATCAAAGCCATGAGCGGCATCGCCATTTTGGAGATTCCGCGTATCTGTTGGAACCGAATCTAAAGGAGGGGCAGGGGGGGTTGCGGGATTACCACACCATTCTGTGGATCGGCCGCATTAAACTGGGTATTCGTCAGCCTCGGGATTTGGAATATTTTGGCTATTTATCCCATGAAGAATATCAGTCCATGCGCAAGGCTCTCTTCTTTATTTGGGATGTACGCAATCGATTACATCTCAAGTCCGGTCGTAAAAGCGATCAGCTTTATTTTGAGAACCAAATCAAGTTGGCTGAATCCATGCAATACCGTCGGAGCAACGGCCAGCAAACCGTGGAAAGCTTTCTGGGAGATCTGCATGCTAATATGGATCTTATGAAGCAGCAGTTAGTGATGTTTCTGAGTGAACAAGGGCATGCCGGAGCCTATGGGAAAAAAGTCCGCCGTCGTTCAGGCAATATTGCCGAAGGTCTGGAGTTAGAGCGCGATATGCTCCACTTTAAATCGTCTGAAACGATCCTCAAATCGCCGGCGCTTCTGGTTCAGATATTTGCCGAAAGCGCCCGTCTGGACATTCCCCTTTGTCTAAATGCCAAGCGATTGGCCAGCGAGTTTTGCCATCTCATCGATCAGGCTGTTCGGGCCGACAAGCAGGTGGTCAAGGCCTTTGAAACGGTTCTGCGCATTCCGGCCGCCCATGTTGATGCCCTGGGAGAAATGTTGGAGAATGGTAGTTTGGTTCAACTCATCCCGGAACTGAAAGGTATTCTCAACCGCATTCAATATGATGAATATCACGTCTATCCGGTGGATAAACATTCTTTGCGTACCGTGCAAACGATCCGAACATTTGGAACCGATCAAGATGTGACCGGATGCCAACTCTGCGGCAGTATATGGAAGGATCTTAAATATCAGAAACGGCTCCTCTGGGCGGCGCTGCTCCATGATATCGGCAAAGGGGTCGCGGAAGCGGATCACGCCCAAACGGGCGCCCAGATCGCCCGGGGTATCATGGAAGATCTCGGTTATTCACAGGCTGACGCAGAGACGGTTTCTTTTTTAGTGGCCA
>Ga0180436_10003622_pt1 | contig 14126 bp, 12 predicted proteins | sample SS_ome_2_FD_132434 | JGI IMG/M metagenome (GOLD analysis project Ga0180436, IMG submission 132434) | Hypersaline lake sediment archaeal communities from the Salton Sea, California, USA - SS_3_S_2 metaG | ecosystem: Environmental > Aquatic > Non-marine Saline and Alkaline > Hypersaline >...
CATGGTCCCTTCCAGATTTTAGATGAAACGGCACCCTGTGCGCTCTAGAACGAGAAAAGCCCCGTAACCGATGAAGATTACGAGGCTTTTCCTAACTTGGTGGCGATGCAGGGACTTGAACCCCGGACGCTGCGGATATGAGCCGCATGCTCTAACCAGCTGAGCTACATCGCCATATTTGAAGGACACAATAGATACCGTATTCATCTATCGGTGTCAATAGAAAAGGGGCTCTAGTGAGCCCCTTTTGGTATTACCTGGTACTGCTGAGACCGGTTTGGGTCGGTCGGGACCGGCTTACATCATGCCGCCCATTCCCCCCATGCCGCCCATTCCGCCACCCGGAGGCATACCGCCCATGGCGGCTGCAGCGTCCTTGTCCTCAGGCAGGTCGGCGATGACAGCCTCGGTGGTCAGCAGCATGCCGGCAACGGATGCGGCGTTCTGCAGTGCGGTGCGGGTTACTTTGGCAGGATCGATGACACCTGCCTGGATCAGGTCTTCGTACTCTTCGGTCGCGGCGTTCAGGCCGGTGGCGCCTTCGAGCTTCTTGACATGCTCGACGACGACGGAACCTTCGAGACCGGCGTTTTCAGCGATCTGGCGAATCGGCTCCTCGAGAGCGCGCAGCAGGATGTTTTTACCAAGAGACTGCTCGGCCGGCAGATCGAGAGCGGCCAGGGCAGCGAGACAACGAATGTAGGCAACGCCGCCGCCCGGAACAACGCCTTCCTCAACTGCTGCGCGGGTGGCGTTCAGGGCGTCTTCAACACGGGCCTTCTTCTCTTTCATCTCAATCTCGGTGGCTGCACCAACATTGATGACGGCTACGCCGCCGATCAGCTTGGCCAGACGTTCCTGCAGCTTCTCGCGGTCGTAATCGGAGGTGGTGTCTTCGATCTGGGTGCGGATCTGCTTGACGCGGCCTGCGATCTGCTCTTTCTCGCCGGCGCCGTCAATGATGGTGGTGTTGTCCTTGTCGACGACCACGCGCTTGGCGGTGCCGAGGTCATTGACGGTGATGTTCTCGAGCTTGATGCCGAGATCTTCGGTCACAACCTGGCCGCCGGTCAGGATGGCGATATCTTCGAGCATTGCCTTGCGGCGATCACCGAAGCCCGGGGCTTTGACAGCGGCAACGTTCAGGGTGCCGCGCAGCTTGTTGACAACCAGGGTTGCCAGGGCTTCGCCGTCGACGTCTTCAGCGATGATGAACAGGCCTTTGCCCATCTTGGCAACCGATTCGAGAACCGGCAGCAGGTCTTTCATGTTGGATACTTTCTTTTCGACGAGCAGCAGGTACGGTTCGTCCATGGCGACTTCCATGCGATCCGGGTCGGTTACGAAGTACGGAGACAGGTAACCGCGATCGAACTGCATACCTTCGACGACGTCCAGCGTAGTCTCCATCGACTTTGCTTCCTCGACGGTGATAACGCCTTCTTTCCCGACCTTGTCCATCGCCTCGGCGATGATGTTGCCGATGGTCTCGTCGCTGTTGGCGGAGATGGTACCGACCTGGGCGATTTCTTTCTGCTCTTTGGTCGGGGTGGAGATGCCCTGGAGCGCCTCAACGACAACCTCGACGGATGCGTCGATGCCGCGCTTGAGCTCCATCGGGTTGTTGCCGGCGGCGACGAGCTTGGCGCCTTCGGTATAGACGGCCTGGGCGAGGACAGTTGCGGTGGTGGTACCGTCACCGGCTACATCAGAGGTCTTGGAAGCAACTTCCTTGACCATCTGGGCGCCCATGTTCTCGAACTTGTCCTGGAGCTCGATCTCTTTTGCTACGGTTACACCGTCCTTGGTAATGGTCGGCGCACCGAAGGATTTCTCGATCAGGACGTTGCGGCCTTTCGGGCCGAGGGTAACTTTTACTGCGTCTGCAAGCGTATTGACACCGGTGAGGATCTTCTCGCGACCCTTGACACCGAATTTGATATCTTTACCAGCCATTGGATTTTCTCCTTTAAAACGTTAACGATTGAAACAATTGATACTCAGTACGTGCTACTCGACGACGCCAAGGACGTCATCTTCGCGCATGATCAGGTAATCTTCTCCATCAAGCTTCACATCCGTGCCGCCGTATTTGGAGAACAGGATCGTATCACCTTCTTTTACCTGCAGAGCGACGCGCTCGCCTGCATCATTTGCTTTACCCGGACCAACGGCTACGACTTTTCCCTGGGCCGGTTTTTCCTTGGCGCTGTCAGGGATGATGATGCCACCGGCGGTTTTCTCTTCCTCTTCGAGTCTCTGGACCAGAAGACGGTCATTAAGCGGACGAATTTTCATTGTCTCCTCCTGAACTACAAAATTACTTGTTAATGTATCACTTGGCTTTTTAACGAGCCATGACCCCAATTATATGCCCGCAAACAGGGCATTATTTTGAACACGGCAAAATATAGGTGTGGATGATCAAAAATCAAGGGGCGGCCGCACTTTTTTTGCAGCCGCCCCCAGGTATCGGTTATGTTGCTGAATTATGGTTTAAATATTAGCTTAAATACGGTCTGGAACCGGACTTTCAGCCCACCCGTACCGTCCAGCCGAACGGGTCCTCTGCACGGCCGAACTGAATCGCCTGCAGCTCTTCGTACAGACGCAGCGACAGCGCACCCGTCTCACCCCTGTTGATCTGATAGGTCTCCTGGTCGTAGAACAGTTCGCCCACCGGCGAGATCACCGCTGCGGTACCGGTCGCAAAACTCTCCTTCAGGCTGCCGTCCTGCGATGCGGCAATTACCTCATCGATCGTAATCGGCCGCTCCTCGACCGTGATGTCCCAGCTCTTGAGCAGCTGGATCACTGAATTGCGGGTGATGCCGCCGAGAATGGAACCCGCCAGCGGCGGCGTGATCAGCGTGTCGTTTATATTGAAAAAGATATTGGATGTGCCGACCTCTTCAACGTACTTGCGCTCGCAGGCATCGAGCCAGAGCACCTGCGTGTACCCGGCCTCCACCGCTTTTTTGGATGCGAGCAGGGCTGCGGCGTAATTGCCCGACGTTTTCACATGGCCGACGCCGCCCTTGACGGCCCTTACGTAGTCCTGGCACACGAAAATCTTCGTCGGACTGAAACCTTCTGCGTAGTATGCCCCGACCGGGCTCATGATGATATAGAAGAGGTAGGTCTCAGCCGATTTGAGCCCCAGGTACGGATCCATGCCGATCATTATCGGACGCAGATAGAGCGACGCACCGTCGGCTTTCGGTACCCAGTCCCGGTCGAGATAGACGAGCGCTTTGAGCGCTTTCAGGGCCTGGTCGACTGAAAACCGCGGCATACTCATCCTCACCGCCCCGTCGTTCATGCGGTTGAAGTTGTCTTGAGCCCGGAAAAGCAGGATCTGGCCGTCATCCGCCCGATACGCCTTGAGTCCCTCGAAAATTGCCTGACCGTAATGCAGAACGGTCGATGCCGGGTCCATCAAAAAGGGCTGGTTCGGTGCGATTCTGGCATTGTGCCAGCCCTGGTCCCGGTTCCATTCCATCAGAAACATATGGTCAGTGAAATGCTTTCCGAATCCCAGTTTGTCTTCCGCAGGCCGAGGTTTCGGATGACTTGTTTTCTCAACAGAAATATCCAGATCTTTCCACATGATACACGCTCCACCGCGAACAAAATACCGAACGAAATTCGCAACGTATTTTACTTTTCAATCACACCGGATCATTATATAGTAAACGATGCGGGCTATCCCACTGTCAGAGGAATATCACCATAACTCAGCCCAGCCGGCAAATGCAAATGTAATTGCAGGTGCAATTGCAAATATATTTTTCCGGGCCGGGCTAACGGGGCAATTTGGTACATGAACGATCTGAGTAAACCACAGGAAAACTACCCGGAAAACGGCTCGAGCCCGATGCGGGTACGCTATTTTCTGATTCTTTTCCTGATTTCCATCGTGATGCTCGGCCGGGTGCTCTATCCGTTCATGTCCATCCTGATCCTGTCGTTCATCCTCTCCTCCCTGTTCAGGCCCGCGTTCCTGTTTTTCAACAGAAAGCTGCCGAACACGCCGGCTTCGCTGATCACCTGCCTCCTGATCACGGCGATCGTGTTCGTACCGCTGGTGTTTTTTATCACCGCCCTCTCCAACGAAGCACTGACCGTCTATCAGTGGGGACGCGACAGCCGGATCTGGCTGACCCTGCAGCTGTTCATCCAGGAAAGCCCGTTTGTGGCCCAGGTGCTCGAGTATCTCCGCGAGGTCGGGTTTGACCTGGATGCATCACAGATTTCCGACTCCCTCTCCTACGTGGTCAAGATGGGCGGGCTGATGCTCTACAACCAGGCCAGTGCGTGGGCGGCCAATATTGCCCAGTTCTTTTTCCTGTTCGCGATGATGATTCTCGTCATCTTTTTCCTGCTGATCGATCTGCCCCATCTACTCGATTTTCTGATTCGCCTGTCCCCGATGCCCGACGACGAAGATCGGCTGCTGATCCAGAAGTTCCAGGAAATCGCCACCGCGGTGCTGAAGGGCAACGGCATCTGCGGCGCCATTCAAGGACTCATCGGCGGCGCGATTTTCTACGGGATGGGACTGAACTCCCCCGTTCTATGGGGCTGCATCATGGCAATCCTCGCCTTTCTGCCCATTTTCGGCATCGGCCTGGTCATGATTCCGGCGGCGGCGCTGCTGGCCATCAATGACCGGCTGACCGCCGGTATCGCCATGCTGGGCCTGTACATGGTGCTGTCGTTCGGCGTCGAATACCTGCTCAAACCGAAACTGGTGGGCGATGAAGTACAGATGCACACGCTGCTCGTCTTCCTGTCGATTATCGGCGGCCTGAGCGTCTTCGGAATACTGGGAATAATCTACGGGCCGCTGATCGTAACGGCATTTATGACGATGTCTGATATCTACCTGAAGAAATACGATTACTACGTTCAGAATTTCTAGTAACCCGGCGTACATGGGCGATATGGCCCGCTACTCTGCGTCACTTTTGAGAGAGGCATAGCTTACTATAGCCTCTCTCAAGTCTCCTTGATTAGCGAACCATCTCACCCATGTACGCCGGGTTACGTTTTTACTTATGTCCCCGAGGATGGAAGCAGCAAAACGTTGGTTCAGTCTTCCAGGTAGGCCTTGAACTTCGCCAGGCCCTCCTCGATCATCTCCAGGTCGATGCCCGAATAGGCCAGTCTCAGGTAGTTTCTCGTTTCCCCGGGCAGCGGGGTCCCGAAGTGGGACCTGGCGCACATCGAAACGCCGGTTTTCTGCAGCACATCCCCGATGAATGCCTGGTAGTCCGTGAACCCCTTGTTTTTCATCGCGTCGGTTACGTCCGGCCACAGGTAGAAGGTCGCGTCGGGTCTCATGCAGGTAACGCCGTCGATGCCGTTGAGCAGGTCGACGCAGCGGTCCCGGCGTTTTTTCAGCACCTCGAGGATGGTGTGTACATCCCCCTGGTCTCCCTGCAGGGCTTCCAGGGCCGCCCACTGCACGAAGTGATTTGAACACGACTCATCGTTGACATTCAATTTGCCGATAATACCAATGATTTCTTCGGGGCCGAGCGCCGCGCCCAGCCGCCATCCGGTCATCGCAAAGCGCTTGGAAAACGTGTAGAGTACAACGCTGCGTTCGGCCATTCCGGGCTCGCTGATCAAAGACGCCGCTCCCCCGCCGTAGTGGATGTCGAAATAGGCCTCGTCGAGCAATACCATCAGGTCGTTCTCGACCGCGATTTCGGCAATCCGGCGCCGGTCTTCAGCACTGCATTCGGCGCTGGTCGGGTTGTGCAGGTCGTTGACCACGAGCATGCGGGTCTTGTCCGTGACCGCCCGCTCCAGCCCGTCGACATCGAACGTGAAGTTCGTTTCACCCGGAACCGTGCCGTACGGAACCGCGACGCCGCCGTGAAATTCGATCTGGGATTCATAGATCGGAAAGCCGGGGTTCGGGTACAACACCTCGTCGCCCGGGTTCATCAGGGTAAGCAGGAATTTCGAGATGACCGGTTTTCCTCCCGGCTGCACCGCGACATTGGCCGCCGTAAATGCGGTATTCCTGGTCCGGTTGAACTCGTCGGCCAGTGCCTCGCGCAGCTCCATGCTGCCGACATTAGCGGTGTATCCCGTTTTGCCGTCCTCCAGCGCTCTGTACGCCGCCTCTTTGATATTGACCGGGGTAGCCAGATTCAAATCCCCGAGATGAAAGGGATAGACGCGATTTCCGGCGGCCGCATGGGCGGCGGCCTGTGCGGCCACGACAAATGCGGTTTCGACCCCGAGATTGGCCACCCGGTTCGCTATTTTAAATGCATGCTCCATACGGCGTTCTCCAATTGATTAGATGCTGGGATTTTATGACGCCCCTGTTAATACCTGACTTTGCCGCCAAAAGCAACGCCGTCGTATTTCCTCAGCGTCGTGTAATCGGGGTCCCGGCGGTACAGCGGACTTGGTCTGCCGTCAATGAAGATCGCTTCGAGATATGACAATTTGCGGGGCAGCTGGCTCGGCATCCCCTTCGTCACCAGGAAACGCGCCGGCTTGCCGACCCGTATGCTGCCAAAATCGGGCAAGCCAAGCAGCTGGGCGGCCCCCTCGGTGGCACAGCAGATTGCTTCGCTCAGCGAATACCCAGCCTTCATATAGAGTTTCATCTCTTCCACCATCGACTCGCCGTGCAGCACGCCGATACTGCCGCTGTCGGTTCCCATGGCCACCCTCACGCCTCTCTCGCGGGCATAGGCGAGCTGCTGCAGCTGGTTTTCCAGGGTTTTCGCAACCACGTCACGGTCGATAACCGTGCGGTACGAGTCGGCGTTTTCCGCAAACGCTTTCATCGTATAGGCGGTCGGCACCCAGAATGTTCCGGTATCGGCCATCCGGTCGAGGTTTTCCCTGCCCATGAAAAAGCCGTGTTCAATGGAATCGCACCCGGCCCGCAGGGCCGTGCCGACCGGCACCGTTCCATTGGCGTGCACCATCACCGAGGCTCCACTGCGTTTTGCCGCCCGCACCAGTTCCCGCATCTCGCTCTCGGAAAATTGCGGTTTTGTTTCATGTCCGTACCTGGTCAGGGAATTAAGCCCGGAATTCACGATTTTGATCAGCCCGGGCTGCTCTTTCCTGCGCTGCCACGCCTCGAGAAGCGAAACCTGCTGAGCGACCGCCTCTGCTATGAGCCCGCCGTACCGGTCCTTCCGGTGATAAGCTATCCCCGGACTCTGGACGATCACCGGGTTATCGGAACGGTCGTGCTCATCGCGCAGATAACGAAGCACGCTGCCTAACCGATCGCCGCCATCTCTGATTGCGAGCACACCGTGGGAAAAAAGGTGTCTGAGGTGTTCGGCCATTACCGGCACCAGATCCTCGTACCCGAATTCCAACTGGCGTTTTCGCAGCTCCGGATCAATGCTTCCGGACATGCAGAGATGAATATGGCTGTCGATCAGTGGAGGCAGAACGACGCAGCGGGACAGATCGGTGATCCTGCCGGCGTCCGGATCGGTGTCAGCCTCGGGTGAAACCGCGGTAATCCTGCCGGATTCAACGGTGATCACCTGGTTTTTCTGGATGGGGCCGCCGCTGCCGTCGATCAGCCAGCCGACGCGGATGTGATGAGTAGTTTGTTCTGTCACGTTGTCACCGCTGTTGATTAACCTGTTTATACTACAATGCAGGTGATCCAATTACAATCAGTGCAGCATGTAATCTTCTCCAGAAAAAAAGCTATACTGATAAAAGTCATAAATTCAACATGTTGTGTCAATCATCACTCCCCTCAAAATAAAACGAACACCGCGCGTACACGCTACATCAATATTTTTGAATCCTGTAATAAGATTAATTGCATTATTTCCTGTTTTATGTTAGCACATGGAAAGACTATCGTTTCACCTGCATTACCAGCTGGTTATCACAACCTTGTTTTTATTTTGTTTCGGCACCGCTGACAGATGCGCTTCCGTCGGCATTTTCAAAAAGAGACGGCCTGTCAGCCGAACGCTACCACCACATCACCGAACAGGAGGCTGATCTATGAGTGACGACAAGAAGGTTATCGAAACTTCCGAAGCGGAAATTGCGGTACACTGGCAGGAAGAAGAGTATATTCATCCTCCGCCGGAATTCATTGAACAGGCAAATCTCACCGACGCTTCGATCTTCGAGCGGTTCAGTCTCGACAACTTTCCCGATTACTACACGGAATTCGCGGATCTGCTTACCTGGTACAAGAAATGGGACGAAGTACTCGACACGAGCGACGCGCCGTGCTGGAAATGGTTCAAAGGCGGTAAGCTCAACGCCAGCTACAACTGTATCGATCGTCACCTGGCCCAGCACAAAAACAAAACCGCCGTCCACTTCGTACCGGAACTCGAGGAAGAGCCGGTCCATCACATGACCTACCAGGAGCTCTATGTCCGGGTCAACGAAATGGCGGCGCTGCTGAAAGAAACAGCCGGTTTGAAACGGGGCGACAGGGTCACGATTCATATGCCGATGTCGGCGGAATTGCCGATCACCATGCTCGCCTGCGCCCGCATCGGCGTCATCCACTCGGTCGTTTTCGGCGGATTCTCGTCGAGTGCCTGTGCCGATCGCGTAATCGACTCCAACAGCAGGGTGCTGATTACGATGGATGCGTACTATCGGGCCGGCAGGCTGCTCAACCACAAGGCAGTCGACGACGAAGCCTGCCAGCTTGCCGAAGAGGGCGGCCAGAAAGTTGACACCCTGCTGATCTGGCAGCGTTATCCCGGGAAATATTCCTCCGACGCACCCCTGGTCGACGGCCGTGATGTCATCGTCAACGATGAACTGAAAAAATATTACGGCGCGCGCGTGGAACCGGAGCAGATGCTCGCTGAGGAGCCGCTGTTCCTGATGTACACGAGCGGAACCACCGGCAAACCGAAAGGCTGTCAGCACGGCACCGGCGGCTACCTGTCCTATGTCACCGCGATGTCAAAATACATCCAGGACATCCATCCGGAGGACGTGTACTGGTGCATGGCCGATATCGGCTGGATCACCGGTCATTCATTCATCGTCTACGGCCCGCTGGCCCTCGCCGCCTCGACGGTAATCTATGAAGGAGTGCCGACGTATCCTGATGCAGGGCGATCGTGGAGAATTGCGCAGGAACTCGACGTCAATATTTTCCACACCGCGCCTACCGCCATTCGTGCGCTCAGGAAAGTCGGGCCGGATGAACCGGCCAAGTACGATTATAAATTCAAGCATATGACCACGGTCGGCGAACCGATCGAGCCGGAAGTCTGGCGCTGGTATCACAGCGCCGTGGGCCGGGGCCAGGCAGTTATCGTCGACACCTACTGGCAGACAGAGACCGGCGGTTTTCTCTGCTCCACCGTACCCGGCATCTCCCCGATGAAACCGGGAAGCGCCGGCAAGGGCGTGCCGGGCATCCACCCGGTCGTCTATGATGAAGAGGGCAATGAAATACCCGAGGGCACCGGTAAAGCCGGCAATATCTGTATCCGGAACCCGTGGCCGGGATGTTTCATGACCATCTGGGGTGACCGCGACCGCTTTGTCAAAACATATTTCAGTATGTACAACAAGGATCCGAACAGTACCGACTGGCGTGACTGGCCGTACCTGACCGGCGACGCGGCGGTTGTGGCCAATGACGGATATGTCCGGATCCTCGGAAGGATTGACGACGTCATCAACGTGTCCGGACATCGTCTCGGTACCAAGGAAATCGAGTCGGCGGCCCTGACCGTACCGGAAGTTGCCGAAGCTGCAGTCGTGCCGGTTTCCCACGAAATCAAGGGCAAGGAGCCGGAACTCTATGTCTCGCTGAAACCGGGAATCGAAGCCTCACCGGAACTTCAGCAGAAAGTGGCCGATGCGATCGTGTTTGAAATCGGCAAGATCGCCAAATGCAAAAACGTGTGGATCGTTCCCGATATGCCGAAAACCCGCTCCGGCAAGATCATGAGGAGGGTGCTCGGGGCCATCTCGAACAGAGGCGATGTCGGAAATGTCATGACCCTGGCCAACCCTGAAATTGTCGAGGAAATCCAGAACATGGTCGGTCAATAACAACAAACGCCGCTGCCATTGAAAAACGGGATACCGATATATTCGGTATCCCGTTTTTTGTTCCTGCACCCGGGACTCACGACAAGAGCTTGATCAGGTTGTCGATCCCCGCCGTCGTGGTAAAGTCTCCCAGGTCTTGTGCAGAAGCCCGAAGCGACGGATCCGGCGGCAGGCCGAGAATCACATCGGTAACCGTCGTCAGCAGATAGAGCAGGCCGAGCGTTTCTTCCTCGCTTTCGTGCGGTATTTTATAGCGCTGCATCATCAGGTATTCCATCGAGTACTGTTCCCGTTTCGCAGTGAACATGCGGATATCTTTCAGGGTCGCGATCTGGGCCCGCTTCTTCTTGATGAGATACGCCTCGATCGGGTCGCCATCGCCAATTTCGGCCAGCAGCGCCAGCACCAGGCCCAGCAGCTCCGGGAAACGGTTTTCATACGCACCGCTCCGGGTGATGAAGCGGCACATGAATTTCCTTTTTGTTTCATCAAACACGCTGCCGCGGCAGCGCATCATAACCCTGGCCGCAATAACCGTATCGGCTGAAAATGTCTGCTCGAGTGCGCGCAGAATTTCGGGGGCAAGCGGACGGTCGAGGTACAGCTTTCTCAAAAAGAGCCCTATCGCCGCGTCATCGAGGTCGATCGTGCACGGTTCTGTTTTTCCGGGCAGGATCAGGTTGACGGCGGCACGGTCGTTCCCGAGCGCTTCGCCAAGAATCTCAAGGGCGGCTTCACCCAGCCCCGTGTCGCCAAGCACCGGTTCCACCGCGCTGCGCACGTCAGGCTCCGGCGTAAAAATCAACTCGATCAGCGCCTCGTACCCTTCAAACGATTCGTCCGCTAAAACCTGTCCCAGGGAATCTGGATCGATCCCGTACATCGATTCCGCAAAAAACAACGTCTCTTCTGACACGACCAGCCCGGTCATCAGCAGGGCGCCGATCGTCTGTTCAAGATCTTTTATGGTCTGCAGCGTGCTCATCGCTTTCCCAGTCGTTTACCGCTTTTAAATGTTCTCAAATCCCGGTACACTGTACCGGTGCCGTTACCCTGGCATGATTTGGCCGTTTTACCCATAAGGTTGGATCAAAAGATAACCCTTTTACGGTAGAGATCGATAGAGGAATGTGCCCCATGTTCAGCCCCGATTGTCTGCCGGTACTGATCGGCAGCCTGCCGCTACACGATCATCGCACGGCCGTCGAGCTGATTTTCGACTACACCCCGGACATTCCGCTCTGGCCGCAGCTTCCCGCTTTCAGCAAAGAAGGCATGGTGCGGCAGTTCATGAGCGGCTTTCCCGGCCTGACCGACGACGGCAGGAAACATTGGGTCGACCGCGGCAGTCCGGATTTTGCCGAGCGGATGACTTCCTTTTATGAAGCCTGGCTTGCCGCTGAATCGCAGGAAGTCCTGCCCCCATCCTCGCCCTTTACTCTCACCGCCGATACCGCCCGGGGATTTTTTACCTTTATCGACCTGCTCGCCGACCGCGATGAATCGCCGCTTACGCTGAAAGGCCAGGTCACCGGCCCGATAACAACCGGGATCGGCATGCGTGACCAGCACGGTACCGCACTGTTTGCAGACGACAACCTGCGGGATATGCTCATCAAGCTTCTCAGCGGCAAGGCCCGCTGGCAGGTGGAACAGATGAAACCGTTCTGCCCGGCCGCGGGGCCAATTATTTTTATCGACGAACCGGGCATGGTGAGTTTCGGTTCTGCCGCGTTTGCGGGGGTATCGGAGACGCTCGTGTCGGAAAGTGTGGCCGCCTTGATCGACGCAATCAAGGGAGCCGGCGGGCTTGCCGGAATCCACATCTGCGCCAACGGCGACTGGGCGCCCGCCCTCGAGTCCGCTGCCGACATCATCAGTTTCGACGCGTACTCATTCTTCGACCATTTCATCCTCTTCCGCGAGCAGCTCGTGTCGTTTCTGGAACGAGGCGGGATCCTGGCATGGGGAATCGTCCCGACCGGCAGCCCCGAGGCGGTTGCAGAGGAACGGGCCGAAACGCTGCTGGGAAAATGGCAACACCAGCTCGAACAGCTGTGCAGGCTCGGGTTTGACGAACAGAACCTTGTCGCCCGGACCCTGATCGCTCCGGCATGCGGCACCGGCTCGCTCAGCGAGGAACTGGCGGTTAAAGTCCTGGCGCTGACCAGGGACCTGTCGGCGCTTGTCAGAAAAACCTATGGGTTGACTTGAGTCCGGCTCACCGCAGCTTTCAGGCCGGTACAGTCGGGCAGGACTTCAGCGTCGTCAGGCAGCTGCACATCTCCCTGCACCCCGATAAAATGCAGCCCCGTTTCCCGGGCCGCATGATAGTCCGTCAGCGCATCCCCGATGAATATACATTGGCCGGGATCCAGTCGATACTTATCCAGCAGGTACCGGATATGGGCGGGTTTTCTGGTCGGCGACCCCAGGATTTCCGTGAACCAATGGTCCATGCCGCGCTCCGCCATCACCTGTTTCAGCTCGGTTTCCGGGGTGCCGGAGATGACGAACAGCAGGCTGGTCCCGCTCATGTCTTCCACGAATTCCCGCGCTCCGGGTATCCACGGCACGCGCAAGACTTTGCCGACGACCATGTCCGCATACCGCTTTCCCCAAACCTTTAATTCGTCGGCCGTAAGGGGTTTGCCGATCAATTCGGCGTGGGCGTATGCAATCTTGTCAACCCTGCTGATCCCGCCGTTGAGCCGGTGATGCTCGAGCAATGGCTCGAGAACTTCCGGGCCGTACGGTTCAAACAGGTCGACAAAAGCGTCGGTTTTCACCCCGACGGAATCGAGCAGCACGCCGTCGAAATCGAAAAAATAGGCTGATTTTTCTGGGTCCATAGGTCTTGTGTCCGTCAGTAAAACCGCCGCTGTTCAATACAGCAGTCGATGTCTGATGTTTTTGGGCAGGTGAGCGGCAATCGCGGCCACCATGAATGCGGCCAGAACCGTCGCGGCCTGCGGCAGCAGGTTATGAAACGCCAGGCCGAGCAGAAGCAACTTTACAAACGTACCCACTCCGGCAAATTCGCGATAGAACTGGCGGTGCCGCAAGCCTTCGGTGACCATCAGCACCGCACCGGTGATGCCGGCAAGCCAGAGATACAGCGCAGGAGGTCCGGCCGGCTCATCGACTAGAAAGCATGCAAGAAAGACCCCGGAGCCGACCAGGTGCAGGGCCCTGACCACGACCGAGAACAGGACCACCCCGTACGGCCGTTCTTTGGCGATTCCCAGCTTGTTTATCTGTTGGCTTTCCATATCCACTGACAGTGCCGGCCCTGTCATGGGCCACTTTGCATTTCAGAGTACCCAGCTAAATTGACATTATACCCTTTGTCGACAGTTTTTTACGTCCAGCGCGAAAATCCATTCTCTCCTGACATAATACATCAGCCAAAAACCGTGTGCATTTTGTTCGTTTCTGGTTATATTTACGCTATATCTGACATGTAAACGAAGGACACGGACCCGACAATCCCAGAGCCAACGGGGGACGCTATGGGACAATTTACCCGATCAATCGACGTGAACGGCGGCCGCATCAGAGCGGTCTGCCCGCGTTGCGGCACAATCGCCTATCTCGAGGTAGCGCCGGGTTCACGGCGCAGGGTATACCGTTGCAAATGCGGAAAGTCGGCCATCTATGCTATCAACTATCGAAAAAGTCGACGCGAAACCACCTTCGGGCCTGCCAAAATAATCCTCAGGAATACCAGGGAACAGAAAATCCGCCTCAACGATACGTCAATGGGAGGCGTCAGCTTTTTTGTCAATTCGGAGCATGCACTCAGCATGAGGCGCGGCCAGGAACTCCTGATCAAGTTCAGGGCCGGCGGGAGTGCCGTAATCCAGCGGAAAATCAGCATTAAAAATATCAACCGCAACCGAATCGGTGCACAATACGCGAAACTGGCCGGATCGTGGTGATTTCCGGCCCGTGCTCCAGCAGTTCAGTCAGTCGGATTTCGTGAAGTCGAGACTTCCGCTACACTGCGGATAGTTCGAGCAACTCCAGAACTGCTTTTCCGTGCCGGAGGCGTCGGCTCCGGTCCTGAC
>Ga0180436_10003624_pt1 | contig 14122 bp, 11 predicted proteins | sample SS_ome_2_FD_132434 | JGI IMG/M metagenome (GOLD analysis project Ga0180436, IMG submission 132434) | Hypersaline lake sediment archaeal communities from the Salton Sea, California, USA - SS_3_S_2 metaG | ecosystem: Environmental > Aquatic > Non-marine Saline and Alkaline > Hypersaline >...
CTCGGCGCCCTGCCCCACGAAGAAGCTCGCGCTGTCCGGCGCCCGATAGGGCTGCTTTGGACGCGTAACGATCTCCGCAGGAAGGAGATCGGCCACGGCGGCCTTCAATAAAGCCTTTTCCTGCAGACCCGCCAGCTTGGCCGAGGCGGGGATGCGCCCGGCCAGTTCGGCCACGTTGTGATCCAGGAAGGGGAAACGGCCCTCGACGGTGTGTCCCATGAGCATGCGGTCGCCCTGGGAGGACAGGAGATAGCCCGCCATGAAGAGGGTCATCTCCAGGTACTGGGCGCGGGCCACGGGGCCCCACGCGTCGAAGGCCCCGGGCAGCGAATCGCGCAGGCGGGCCTCGGGATCGCGGGCGGCGGCGGTCGTGGCGACGTCGTTGTGGAGGAAGGCGGCGATGCGTCCCGTGTTGTTCCAGCGGGGACGATGGGAGAAGAAAGGATCGGTGCCGACCCCGTCCAGCCCGGCGCCGTAGAAGCGCGCCAGGAAGCCGGCCGGCGACTGCTCCAGGTACGGGTACAGGCGCGTCAGCAGGAGCGGGCGGCGCCGGGATTCCGGGTCGCGGGCCCAGAAGGCGCGCACCTTGGCCTCGCGCAGGATGTTGTAGCCGCAGAAGACCTCGTCGGCGCCCTCCCCCGTCAGCACCACCTTGTAGCCCTGGGAGCGGACCAGGCCCGAGAGGGCGTAGAGGGGCGCAGGCGCGGTGCGGAGGATGGGCGTCTCTGCGTGCCAGACCACGTCGGGGAAGGCCCCGGCGATCTCGGCGTCGCCGACGCTGATCATCTCGTGGTCGGTGCCCAGATGCGCGGACATGATCCTCTGCCAGCGCGTCTCGTCGAAGGCCGCGTCCTTGAAGCCGACCGAGAAGGTCTTCATGCGACGGTCGGTGGTGTCCTGGATCAGGGCCGCCGTGGCGGAGGAATCGAGACCGCCGGACAGGTAGGCCCCCACGGGCACGTCGGCCCGCAGGCGGATCACCGAGGCGTCGGTCAGCGCCTCCCGGACCTCGCCCTGCAGCCGCGCCCGTTCCTCGTTTCCGACGTGCCGGTGGTCCTCGTCCGCGGGCAGGAATTCCGGATGCCAGTAGCGCCGCAGCACGGGATCCTCGGCAGGCGCCCCGTCGCGGCCCGGATCGAGGGTGGCCGTGTGCCCGGCGGGCAGCTGCCGGACGTTGGCGAAGGGCGTGGCGGGCGGCACGTTCACCCAGGTGCCGAAGATCTCGCCCAGGGCGGCGGGATCCAGTTCGGGCCGGAAGCCCGGCCAGCCGGCGAGGGCCTTGACCTCCGACGCGAAGAGGAACGTGTCGCGGTCACGGGCCCAGTAGAGCGGACGGATGCCGAAACGGTCCCGCGCCAGGAAGAGCCGGCGCCGGCCTCGGTCGTAGACGGCGAAGGCGAACTGGCCGTTGAAGCGGTCCACGCAGTGCTCGCCCCACTGACGGTAGGCCGTGAGCAGGACCTCCGTGTCCGACTGGGTCCTGAAGACGTGGCCGAGACCGCGCAGTTCCTCGCGCAGTTCGAGGTAGTTGAAGATCTCGCCGTTGAAGGTGACCCAGAGCGATTGGTCGGCCGTGGCCAGGGGCTGCTGGCCGGTGCCCAGGTCGATGATGCTCAGACGCGCGTGGCCGAGGAAGACGGACCGGTCCCGCCACGCGCCGAACTCGTCCGGTCCGCGGTGGTTCATGGCGCCGATCATTCTCTCGGCCGCGCCGTCGGGCAGCGTCAGGCTGCCGGTGAGGGCTACGGCTCCGCAGATTCCACACATGGTCAGGTCTCCATCGGCCGGGACAGCCAGGTCTTGACCTGTTCGACGGCCTCGGCGGGCGTGTCGGCGAGGCTCCACTCCCCCGCGCCGCAGCGGTCCAGGAAGGCGGCGCCCGGATCGAAGCCGAGCAGGATCACGCGCCGCTCGAAGCGCAGGGCCATGGCCACCTCGGACATGGTGCCGCCGCTGCCGGGGCAGGCCACCACAACGTCGCTGGCCAAGACGTTGACGACGTTGCGTCCGGCGCCCATTCCGGTAGGGATCACGATATCCAGGTGCTCGCAGGCCCCGTCCCGGTCGTCGTCGAAGAGTACGCCCACCGTCAACCCACCCGCTTCCCGGGCGCCGCGGGCCGAGGCGTCCATGATGCCGGTGGGGCGCCCGCCGTTGAGCAGGACCCAGCCGTTCTCCGCGATCAGACGTCCCAGTTCGCGGGCCGCCTCGTGGGCCTCCGCGTCGGCGGCGCACCCGCCCATCACTCCGATGATCGTTCTGCGCATGGATTTCCTTCCGGTTCCGACCAGGATCACAGAAGTCGCCATGACCCGCAAGTGCGGGAACGGAGGACCGCTCAGTCGTCGGGTTCGCGTCGGCGCAGGCCCCGCGTCAGGGCCCCCTTGCCGAAGCGGTCGGCGGCCCGGTCGGTGAGGACGTCGAGCGTGCGGTCCCGCTCCGCCTCGGGATCGCCGAAGAGCTCGGCCGGCCGGTCGTCGGCCCGCTCGAGATTCTGGGCCGCGATGCCGATCAGGCGAAGGGGCCGGCCGCGGCGGTCCAGGTGGTCGTCGAAGAGCTCGCGGCCCGCGTCCCGGAGTACCCGCAGGCTGTCCGATGGGGCCGTCAGGGTGAGCGAGCGTGTCCGTGTGGAGAAATCCGGGTAGCGGGCCTTGAGCTGGACGGTGCGCGCCAGCAGGCCGGCGCGGCGAAGGCGTCGCGCCACCTTGTCGGCCAGGCCGTCCAGGATGTCGACGAGGGCCTCGCGCCCGGCGATGTCCGCCGCGAAGGTCAGCTCGTGCCCGATGCTCTTGGCCTCGTGGTCCGGAACCACCGGTCGATCGTCGCGACCCTCGGCCAGGGCGGCGACGTGTCGCGCCATGGCCGGCCCGAGCCCCTGCTCCAGACGATCCGGATCGGCCAGCCGCATGTCGCGCACGGTGCGGATCCCAAGAGCCTCGAGGGACGCCTGGGAACGCGGCCCCACGCCCCACAGGCGCGAGACGGGCAGGGGATCCAGGAGCTCCCGTTCGCGTCCCGCCTCGACCACCACGAAACCGTCGGGCTTCTCGAGGTCGCTGGCGAGCTTGGCCAGGAACTTGTTGGGCGCGACACCCACCGACGCCACCAGCCCGATCTCGTCGCGGATGCGGTCCTTGATGCGGCGGCCGATCGTCACGGCCTCGCCGAAGAGGCGCAGGCAGCCGCCGACGTCCAGGAAAGCCTCATCCACCGAGAGCGGTTCGACCAGCGGCGTGAAGTCGTGGAAGACGTCGAAGACGTGGCCGGAGATCTCGGCGTAACGCGCGCCGCGGGGGCGCAGGAAGACGCCGTCGGGGCAGAGCTTGAGCGCGCGGGCGGCGCTCATGGCGCTGTGCACGCCGTAGGCGCGGGCCTCGTAGCTGGCCGCGCTGACCACGCCGCGGCTCTCGGGCGTCCCCCCCACGATGACCGGCCGGCCCCGCAGGCGCGGGTCGTCGAGCACCTCCACCGACGCGAAGAAGGCGTCCATGTCCACGTGCAGGATCGAGCGCTCGGCCATGGCCGCGCCTCCGCCCGGCGATCCGGATTAAAGGGCCTGTTCCACCGTCACGACGGCATCCTCGACGATGACGATGTAGAAATAGCCGCTCCCGAAGTCCCGGTCCACGGCGACCGTCCCCTCGACGACCACCGTGTCTCCCACGCGCGCCGTGCCGTCGGTGGTGACGGTGACGTCGTTGTCACCGCCGGCGGCGTCGCCCGAACCGTCCCGGAGATGGAGCCAGTTGCGGTCCATGATGCCGTCGAGGAACTTGACCACGCGACCGCGCAGCTTGACGCGGCGGCCGTCGAGCTCCTTTCGGTCGGCGTGGAGCGCCGCGACGGAGATGCCGCCGGTCGGAGGCTCCATGAGGTCCACGGCCGACCCGGTCTCATGGTGCGATGGTCGCGGACCGCTCCCGGCGGCGGCGTCCGCCGGATCCCCGGCGGGTCCGAAGGACGACAGGAACCAGATCTCGTCGAAGGTGCGATCCAGGGACGGCGACCGGAAGCCGCGCATGATCATGCCGCCGGCCAGGGACACCTCGTCCCCCTCGGCGACGCGGCTCACCGGGCCCGCGGCCCAGATCTCTCCCTGCGGGGTCTGCAGGCGGACGTAGGTGTAGCCGCCCGCGTCGAAGGTCTCCACTACGCGGCCCGCGGTGCCGGCCGCGGCCGACGCGGGCCGGTCCGCGGCGTGCGGATCCGCGCTCCCGCTCCGGTCGGCGGCGTCGGCCGCCAGGGACTCGTTCCAGGCCTCGGCGTCGTCGCCGGTCTCGGCGCAACCGGCGGCGAGGACCAGGGCCGCCAGCAGGAGGGCGATCGTCGCGTATCTCTTCAAGGGGGCCTCCTCGAAAAACTCGTCTTGACGGTCGGGTCGTGTTCAGGATAGACGCTAACTCAGGATTTTCAAGGCGCGCGCCGCCGTCCGGCGGCTGCCTCGCCGCCTCCGGATCGCAAAACCCGAAAGGAGCGACGGCATGCCCGCAAGCGCACTCACGCTGTCGGCCCTGTCCGTCTATCCTCTGAAGGCCGCCCAAGCCGTCTCGCCGGCGAGCCTCACCGCCGGGCCCGGCGGCTTCGCCCACGATCGGCGCTGGCTGCTGACCACCGTCACGGGCGCGCCCGTCGTGCTCAAGACCCACCCGGCGATCACGCGCCTACGACTCGCCCTCACGAACGACGGCCTTTCCCTGACCGCCCCCGGCCGGCCCGGCCTCGTCGTGCCGCGTCCCGGTCCGGACGCCCCGCGCTTCGCCGTCGCGGTCAAGGGCGAGCGGATCGAGGCCGCGGGTGCCGGCGCCGAGGCCGAAGCCTGGTTCGGCGCGTTGCTGGGCGAACCGGTGCGACTGGCCTACATGCCCGACGACGTGCGCCGCCCCGCCCCGAAGGACCCGTCGGCCGGCATCGGCTTCGCCGGTTCCGCGCCCTACCTCCTGATCTGCGACGCCTCCCTCGACGAGCTGAATGCGCAGCTGGACGAGCCCGTGGGACGGGACCGCTTCCGGGCCAACCTGGTCCTGTCCGGCGGCCGCACTTGGCAGGAGGACGACTGGCGCCGGCTGCGCATCGGCGGCGCCGTGTTCGAGGTTCTCGGCCCCTGCCCGCGCTGTCCGACCACCACCATCGATCCGGACACCGGCGCCGGCGGCGCGGAACCCCTGCGCACCCTGACGCGGATCCGCTCCCGCGACGGCAAACCCATGTTCGGCGTGTTCATGGGCGTGAGGGAGGCGGGACCGGTGCGCGTGGGCGACCCGGTCGAGATCCTCTCCTGAAACGCTGCCCGGCAACCCTGCCGCGCGAGGGACGTACGCATCCCTGCCGGCGCGGTACCATCCGGCAGGCCGGCGTGCTATGGTGGCCCGGTCCGCAATCCGTAACATTTCGGTTATGCCAACGAAATTGTGTTTTACTCGGCCAGGAGCATCTTCATGCTGATTTCATTTCAGTTACGCGCCTCAATACGAGGTCCGCAGCGCTGATTACGGCTGAAACACAATTTCGATGGCAGAACTTAACATTCAGCAGGAGGTCGTCGCCTTGCGCCGATGGCAGATCATCCCATGCGTCGCTCTGCTCGCGGTCGCGGCAACCGTCGCGGTCGCCGCCGAGCGCGATCACGTGATCGTTCCCGAAGACTACTTCTCCCTGGTGTTCTCCGGCAGTCCCGCCGTCTCGCCGGACGCCGAGCACGCGGCCTGGATCCAGAGCGGCTGGGCCGGGCCCGGCGCCGGGCGCAAGTCCGAGCTGTGGGTCACCGACCTCGACAGCCGCGCCAGCCGGCGCCTCACATTCGATCTGTCCGGACCCGCCTCACCGGTCTGGAGCGGGGACGGCAAGTGGATATACTTCGGGGGGAGCTGGGACCGGGGCGAGGACGGCCCGCCCTACGACGGCAGCCACCAGGTGTGGCGCATCCGGCCCGACGGCACGGGGCTCTTCGCGGTGACCCGCATCGATGACGGCATCGAGCTCTTCGAGCTGGCCCGCGACGGCAACCTGCTCTACTACACCGTCGGCGAGGAGAACCACGAGGACGCGTGGCAGGACCTCAAGCAGAAGTGGGGCGATCTCGAGTACGGGCACGGCATCGTGGAATTCGACGAGGTGCGCCGCCTCGACCTGGGCAACTGGCGCGACACGCAGGTGCTCGAAGCGACGCGCGTCATCCACTTCATGGACCTGACCCCGGACGGGACCCGCCTGGCCATGATGACCACGCCCGACGAGGAGACCATCTTCGAGGAGGGCTGGTCGCGCATCGACGTGCTCGACCTCGCCACCGGCGGGATCGAGCCGGTCACGTCCCCGGCCTGGCGCGAGGACCATCCCTCCCCCTACGGCTGGATCGAGCAGATGGCCTGGGCCCACGACGGCCGAGCCCTCGCCTTCACCGTCGAGTTCGACGGCTTCGCGCCCCATATCTGGGTGGCCGAATGGCGCGACGACGACGTCCAGCTGCAGCGCATCGCCTGCCCCCACCCGGTCACCCTGCACTACGACATCGCCTGGCGCGGCAAGGGCCGGGCCCTGACCTACCTGGGCGAGGACCGCGGCCGTGTGCGGCTCTATCAGGTGGACGGCATCCGCGGCGGCGACCGGGGCCGGGCCCACGTCCTGACCGGCGGCGACGTGGTCTGCAAGGCCTACGATTTCGACGACGAGGGCAAGACGGCCGTCGTCTCGGCGGACATGCTCGACCGGGTGGGCGACCTCTACAACCTGGAGAAGGGTTCGCTCTCCCCGCGCACCGACGTCAATCCCCAGATGACGACCTGGATCCTGCCGCGGATCCTCGACTACACCTGGATCGGCGGCGACGGCGACGAGGTGCACGGCATCCTGGAACTGCCCGCCGGACACGACCCCGCGACGGACGGCCCCCTGCCGGCGGTCATCGAGCTGCACGGCGGACCGACCTCGTCCACCAAGTACCGCTTCCGCCTCTGGATCTACGGACGCGCCCTCATGGCGGCCAACGGCTACGCCCTGCTCAGCCCCAACTACCACGGCTCCCTGGGCTACGGCGACGAGTTCCTGGCCAAGCTGATCGACCGGGAGAACGAGATCGAGGTCACGGACATCATCACGGGCACCGAGAAGCTGATCGCCGACGGCATCGCCGATCCCGAACGGATCGGCGTGATGGGCTGGAGCAACGGCGGCTACCTGACCAACTGCATGATCGTGGCGCGGCCCGATCTCTTCAAGGCGGCCAGCAGCGGCGCCGGCGTGCTGGACATGGTGATCCAGTGGGGCCTCGAGGACACGCCCGGCCACGTGATCAACTACATGCAGGGCCTGCCCTGGGAGCGACCCGAGCACTACCAGGCCGGCTCGCCCCTCTACGGGCTCGACCGGGTGACCACGCCCACCCTGATCCACGTGGGCGGCAGCGACCCGCGCGTGCCGCCGGCCCACTCGCGCGCCCTCTACCGCGCGCTGTACCACTACCTGGACGTGCCGGTGGAGCTCGTGGTCTATCCGAACGAGCCGCACGGGCTGACCACCTACGAGAACCGGCTGGCCAAGATGGAGTGGGATCTGGCCTGGTTCGAGAAGTACCTGCTGGGGGTGCTCAACGGGGATGGGCAGTAGGGCCGCCCTGGAGCGTCAGACCTGCCCTTCCGGGGCCGGATGGGACCGGATATGAGGCGTTTTGTCAGATGGGCGTGTTCATGTAGGATGGACTTGTCACCCGTACCGAGCCGGAGGACCGGAATGACCAGACCCATCGTCTCGTTGCTATTCATCGTCCTGGCCGCTTCCGCCGGCGCCGCCGAGCCGTCGGGGGGCGACTTCGCCTTCGCCGTGGAGGTCGTGGTGCCCGGTCAGCCGATCGACGTCTTCGACGCCACGTTCGGCGACGTCACCGGCTGGTGGGATCACAGCATGTCCGACGATCCGCACGCCATGTACATCGAGCCCAAGCCCGGCGGCGCCTTCATGGAGATCTTCGACGAGAGCGGGGACGGCGTGCGCCACGCCGTGGTCACCTACGCCAAGCGGGGCGAGAAGCTTCGTTTCGAGGGGCCGTTGGGCCTGGCGGGCAACGCCCTGTTCATGGTCACCACCTGGACCTTCTCCGACGCGGACGAGGGACATACCCTCATCAATGTGGAGATCAAGGGAGCCGGCGCGGTCGAGCCGCGCTGGCCCGTGGTCATCGCGAACACGTGGCGCCATTTCCTGGCCGAGCGACTCAAACCCTACCTGGAGGGCGGCGGCGTGCCGCTGGACTGAGTGCCGCCGCGGGGCCGGATCGTCTATACTGTGTGCGCAACTCGCCGCCTCACTGCCGCAGACCGGAGGAACAGTCCATGGCGCCACGCATTTGTGCCTCCGGGATTTGCCTGCTCGTGGCGATGGCCCTGGCAGCGACAGCCCGACCAGCCGCCGCCCGGGACGTCACGGTCACCACCGATCTGGAGACATACCCTGTGGGTGCCGTCGTGGAGGTCAGCGTCCACAACGCCTGCCCCACGGACGTGGAATTCAACTCATCGCCTTTCATAGCCATCGTGAATCTCGACACCTCAACGTGCCTTTTCGGATGCCTCGGCCTGCCCGTGATGACGCCCCTTCCCGCGGACTCGACGCACGTCCAGTGCTGGGACACCGGGGAGAACCCGGACGCGCCCGGCCGCCACCGGGTCACGGCCCACATCCAGGACCTCGTTCCCCCCTTCGAACCGCCGCCGAGCACGGAATACATGCTGATCGATCCCTCGCCGGCCGAGATGCGGGCCTGGGGCGGAGTGAAGTCGCTCTATCGTTGAATGGAATGATGCGAAAAGCGGCGCCCCGTCCGGATCGGGGCGCCGCTCGTCTCCGCAGGTCCTCGTCTAGGCCTCGACCCGCGCCCCCGCCCGTTTCGCCTCGTACTGCCTGAACAGGTCGGCGAAGAGCGCCGGCACGGCCGCCATGCGCTCGGGCGACTCCACGTAGGCCACGCGCACCTGGGTGCGGCCGGGGTTTGGCGCGCCGTCGGGTACGCTGTAGAATCCGGCCATGGGCGCGGTCAGCACCGTGATCCGGCCGTCGCCGGTGTCCACGCTGCCCTCGCTCGCGCACCAGAGGACGAAGTCGAGGGCGTCGAAGCCGTCGGCCGCGATGTTGCGTACGTCGATCACCGAGTAGAGGGCCGCGTCGGGGCTCGAGACGATGACCCCCGGCATGGCCTTGCGGATGGCGTCGGTGAAGGTGAAGAGCATGCCGCGGTAGTAGTCGCGCTGCTGCGCGTACCAGGCCTGCAGGGTGGCGTGGTCCTCGTGGGCGAGCGCCCCGAAGATCCACTGGCCGATGACGCTGCTGCACAGGCTGACCGTGTGCTCGGCGATGGCCTGCCGGTTGAACAGCTCGTTGTCGGTGACGAGCGCGCCGATGCGCAGCCCGCAGGCGTTCCAGACCTTCGACGCCGTCTCGATGGAGATGCGGCGGCCCTCTATGCCCGGCACGTCGGCGTCGGTGACGCCCCAGATGCTCGTGCATTCGTCCCCGGTGTAGTAGAGCTCGCGGTAGGCCTCGTCGCTCATGAGCCACAGGTTGTGCTTCACGGCCAGCCGCGACAGCTCGATCATGGCCGCGCGGTCGTAGTACTGGCCGGTGGGGTTGTCGAAGGGGATCACCACGATGGCCTTGGGCGCGCGCTCGACGATGACCTTCTCGATCTCGGCCGTGTCGGGCAGGGTGAACTTGCCGTCGTCGCCGAGGGTGCGCTGGATGGAGCAGGTGGCCCGTCCGAGCCGGTCGCACAGGGTCTTGTAGTTGGTGTAGGCGGCGTCGATGAGCAGCAGCGGATCCTCGTCGCTGCCGGCGGGGCCGCAGACGCCCGCGATGAGCAGCTCCATGGCCTGGCTGCCGCCCTCGGTGATGTGGCCGTGCAGACCGGAAACGTCGAAGCCGCTGCTGGCGATGATGTTCATGAAGGCGTCGATGCATTCCGGCGTGCCACTGGTGGCCGAGTACTTGACCACACCGTCGCCGAAGGGGCTGCCGTCGTCGCCCAGGGTGTTCATGCGCTCGCGCATGGCCGGGTACATGGGCAGCGAGACGTTGCCGATGGCGACGTTGATCGCCGCGACGTCATCGTCGCGTTCGTCGAACTTGATCTGGGCCATGCGGATGACGGACGGTCGGCGTCCCTCGAACTGGGCGCTCATCTTGGGCTCGGGCATCGTTCCCCTCCTGTGCGGCTGATCGTGATTCCGCAAACGTGGGCAAACGACTCACTCGGCGCAAGGCCACGTCTGGACGAAATCCTCCGGATCGTATCCCTGCCGGACGAGCAGCGCGTCGATCTCCGCGCGCACCTCCGGTGCGATCCCTGGTTCGCGCGAGAGGATCCAGGCCTTGTCCCGGTCCGGATCGCCGAAGACGAGCCAGGCGTAGGCCTCGTCCAGGCCGATGATCCACAGGTCGGCCTTCACGGGCTTCAGGCCGAGGATCTTGAAGGGAACCAGCTTCCAGCGGGCGCGCGTCCGCGTGTCGACGACCTCCGCCTCGGCCTCGAACACCTTCACGCGCCCGTCCGCCTCGACGCAGCGGTTGATGACGTCGATGCCGCCGTCCTCGCGAAGCCTGTACGACGCGGTGACGCCGCAGACGCAGTCCTTCTGGAATCTGTTGGGCAGACGGGCGATCTCGTGCCAGACACCGCCGCAGACCCGCTTCAGGTCCACGTCTCGCTCCACGCGCGGGCGGCGCGGCACGTGGGCCGGGCGCTCGGCCAGGGCCGCTCCCGCCACGAGCAGGATCGTCACGGCCATTAGCAGACGCGGGATACGGATCATGGTAGCTCCTTCCCGGGACGGGTCGATCGTCGCGCATCGCACAGAGGGTAGGTCTGGGCAGCCCCGCGGGCAAGCGACCGTGCGCCTTCGCCTGCTGTGTTGTCTCACAGGTGATGACCAATCCCCACGACCGGCACGGCCCTGGCCCCGGTGCAGTCCCTCGTCTCGGATCTGCCATCTCATGTCATCACAACACGTTGCGTATCGCGCGCCCCCGACCCGACCGATGGCGCACATATTGCATCCCCGTTCCCGGAACCTACCCCCCTTCACGGGAGATGGACATGAGACACGCGAACCGAACCAAAAGCCTCGCCCTGGTCACCGGCTGCATGGCGATTCTCCTGGCCTCGACGCCGTCGACCGCAGCGGTCGTCGACCGCGACGGCGGCGAGTTGCGGGCCGGCGTGGGCGCCGCGCCCGTGCAGACCCTCTTCGAGCTCTTCACCGACATCACCATGGCCACGCTGTCCTTCGGCACCCTCGAGCCCTCCACGGAGACGGAACACCCGGCGGCCTGGGTCGAGTACGTCCGGCCCATGGGCGAGCGGTCGCGCCTGATCGCCCACTTCAACATCGCCAGCTACGAGAAGCAGTACCTGGTGGAGAGCACCGGCGCACTGGCCGGCGAGGTGTCCGACACCTTCTATACCTTCATGCTGGGGGCCAAGCACGACTACGTGCGCACCGGCGGCTTCGCCCTCTACCTGGACGCCATGGCCGGGCTCTCCATGCTGAGCTCGACCACGGACATAGACGAGCTGGAAACCGACAACAACGTCCTGCTCGCCTACCAGTTCACGCCGCTGGGCATGCGCCTCGGCGGCGCCGTCGCCCTGGACATCGCCGTGGGGCTGGGCTACAAGGGCATCCTGAGCGTGGGGCTTGGGTACGCGTTCTAGGGCTCACTCGGCGCCCGGCAAGGCCTCGACCAGTTCGCGCGCCCGCGCATCCACGGGGATCGTCACGGGTGGCGCCTCGCCGGCGAAACGCATCCCGACCAGGCCCTCCAGCCGGTGGACGTCGCCGCCGCGCGTCGTCAGCTCGACGGCGCCGCACAACAGGTGGACCTCGGTTAAGTCCGGATGGCGCCTGACGACGAGATCGGCCCCTTCAAGCCGGATCGCGAAGATCCCCGCATCGACGATCAATCGGTCGCCGAGCGCACGGTCCCAGCTCGTGATCGCCACCTCCCCCCCCTGCACGGCCAGACGCCGGTGACGGCCGATCCAGCGGGCCGGCGGCGGCGGCAGCCTCAGCGCCGAATTGGGCGTCATGCGCAGGGCGAGCAGATCGTCCAGGCGCAGGGACAGCTCGCTGAGACGGTCCGTGACGATCCCCGTGGGCTCCATCGTCTCGCCGGCCTGCAGCCCTTGCGCGCGGAAGCGGCCGTGGCTCAGGTGGATGCGCGCGGGATCGCGGACCTCCAGCACCTCCCAGGTGGCCACGGGGCGGGTGCCCAGAACCACGAAGCCGAAGCCCGCCAGGAGGACGGCGACGACGACGGCCAGAACGCGGCCGGCGGTCCGGCGACCGACCCCGCCATATAACACCGCATTCGATTCCCGAGCGTGGTGGCCATCCTGCATGGGCATGCCCCTCCCCGGCATACACGAGCGTCATGTCTGCATGATTGCACATGAGATACGGCAGATAGAACATGAAGTTCGGAAGCGTATGCGTCGAGGGCCGCGGTTCCCGGCAAGCCGCCAGACGGGACAAATCGACGGCCCGCCCCCCAAGGGACGGGCCGTCTTCGATTCCGCCTGCCGGCCGGATCAGACCAGCAGGGGCGCGATCACCAGGGAGATCACGGACATCAGCTTGATCAGGATGTTCAGGCTGGGGCCCGAGGTGTCCTTGAACGGATCGCCCACGGTGTCGCCGACCACGGCGGCCTTGTGGGAATCGCTGCCCTTGCCGCCGTGGGCGCCGCCCTCGATGTGCTTCTTGGCGTTGTCCCAGGCGCCGCCGGCGTTGGACTGGAACAGGGCCATCAGCACGCCCGTGGCGGTCACGCCGCAGAGCAGGCCGCCGAGCATCTCGGTGCCGCCGATGAAGCCAACGGCGACCGGGGTCAGCACGGCGATCAGGCCGGGCATGATCATTTCCTTGATGGCCGCGGCGGTGGAGATGTCCACGCACCGACGGAAGTCGGCGGTGGCCTTGCCTTCCATCAGGCCGGGGATCTCTTTGAACTGGCGGCGCACTTCCTCGATCATCGAGAAGGCGGCGCGCCCCACGGCGCTCATGGCGAAGGAGCTGAACAAAAACGGCAGCATTGAACCCAGCAGCAGGCCCACCAGGACCAGCGGGTTCAGCAGGTCGATCTTCTCCAGGCCGACCGCCACGCGGTAGGCGCTGAACAGGGCCAGGGCGGTCAGGGCCGCCGAGCCGATGGCGAAGCCCTTGCCGATGGCGGCTGTGGTGTTGCCCACCGCATCGAGCTTGTCGGTGCGCGCCCGGACTTCCTCGCCCAGACCGGCCATCTCGCTGATGCCGCCCGCGTTGTCGGCGATGGGTCCGTAGGCGTCGACGGCGAGTTGGATGCCCGTCGTCGACAGCATGCCCAGGGCCGCGATGGCGATACCGTACAGGCCGGCCACCTCGTGGGCGATCAGGATGACGGCGCTCAACACGACGATGGGCAGGAAGGTCGAGACCATGCCCAGGGCCAGTCCGCCGATGATGTTGGTGGCCGCGCCGGTCTCGGAGGCCTTGGAGATGCCCTGGACCGGACCGCGGTTCTCGGCGGTGTAGTACTCGGTGATCATGCCGATGGCGATGCCGCCGCCGAGGCCGGCGATGGTCGCCCAGAAGACGCCCATGAACTTGTCGGCCGGCAGCATCGCCTTGGCGGCGAAGTAGGTGACGACCAGCATGAAGATGCCGGCGCCGAAGGTGCCCATGTTGAGCGCGGTCTGAGGATTGCCACCCTCGCTGGTACGTACGAAGAACGTGCCGATGATCGAGACCACGATGCCGGCCGCGGCCAGGACCAGGGGCAGCAGGACGGCGTTGATGTCGCCGTTGCCCACGAAGGCCACGCCCAGGATCATCGAGCCCACGATCGAACCCACGTAGCTCTCGAAGAGGTCGGCGCCCATGCCGGCCACGTCGCCCACGTTGTCGCCCACGTTGTCGGCGATGACGGCGGGATTGCGCGGATCGTCCTCGGGGATGCCGGCCTCGACCTTGCCGACCAGGTCAGCGCCCACGTCGGCCGCCTTGGTGTAGATGCCGCCGCCCACGCGCGCGAAGAGCGCGATGGAGCTGGCGCCCAGGGAGAAGCCGGAGAGGACCTGCAGCACGCGGTCCATGCCCCA
>Ga0180436_10003626_pt1 | contig 14120 bp, 11 predicted proteins | sample SS_ome_2_FD_132434 | JGI IMG/M metagenome (GOLD analysis project Ga0180436, IMG submission 132434) | Hypersaline lake sediment archaeal communities from the Salton Sea, California, USA - SS_3_S_2 metaG | ecosystem: Environmental > Aquatic > Non-marine Saline and Alkaline > Hypersaline >...
AGGCTTTCGACATGTTGTGGATTATATTTATCACCAAACTTTGACTCCGGCCAATCCTTCGCCATCGCAGTCAGTTCATCATATTCCGCGTCATCTAAGAAAGCAACACAGCGCCCAATACTGGATTCACCGTCCACAAAACGCCACGGGAAGAATCCTAATGTGACCCTGCGATTGCAAAGCAAGTCAAGCTGGCCGCCGATGCATTCCGCGTGGATCAACCCATGCGGGAACATTTCAATATGCATTAATTGATACTTTGAGTAATCATAGAATTCAGCCAGGCTCTTGCCAAATTTCTTTTGGAATACGTGCTCAGCTTCTCTGGCCTGGTTCGGCATCCAGTCACGAATAATGGTGTTCATAGGATGGTCCGCGCTGCCGCAGTCCACACCGATCCAGCGAAGTTTTTTCTTCTTTGCCCACTCGGCAAACTCCCGGTCCGGCCCGGGGTGTTTTGTCATGTAGACCACCTCGTCGGCGGTGGGCTGGTCCCAACCGTACTTGTGGTAGCCCGTGGAGATGATCAGGATATCCCCTTCCTTGACCTCCACGCGCTCCTCGATCATCTCGGAGGTGTAGACGTCGTAGTCCCCGGCAACGTCTGAGAGAGCCACGAGCACGCCGTCGTGTACGAGAAAGTCCATGTCCAGGCTCGCAATGTCCTTGCCGGGGGTATAGAAGTGGATTTCACCGTCCAGGTGGGTGCCGATGTGGTTGGAGTGCGTCACCACCTGACCGTTGGCCCCGTTGGGGGCGAGGCGCTTGAAATACTTGACCTGCAGCGGCTCGTAGGTGGGCCACGGCGGTGTGCCGATACCCAGAGGGATCGAGAGATCGATGATTTTCATATCGTTCATGCGTTGCTCCTTGATAGGTGTAGTGTGCTGAGGATTGTATTGTAGTACAGAACCGCGGATCGTGCGAGACGTCGATCGGATCCGAGGTTATTCCCACTGAAAGAGCGCTGCCGACGTGAGCAGCATGACCACCGTCAATCCCGCAAGATACAGAACGTGTGGCAGGATTTCCGCAAATCCCGCACCCTCGAGCATGATTGCCCGAGCGCCTTCGACAAAATGCGTAAGTGGGAACACCCGCGATGCTCGCCGGACGATCTCCGGCGCGCCCTCGAGCGAAAAGAACAACCCGGAAAAAATCAGCATTGGCAGAGTAATGATATTCATAAGACCCGACGTGAGCTCCTCGCTCCTGAGTCGCGAAGCGAAAACAAGCCCGATTGCGATCATACAGAGAATGGTAATTGTCGTAAGAAGCAGCAGATGGACGTAGGACCCGTTCATCATGAAGTGCAGGAACAGGTTGGTTCCCGTATACACCACGATAGACGTAATGATGACGATTACCAGGCGACTTGCCGCCTGTGCCGACACAAAGCTCAGCGCCGAAACGGGTGTTGCCTTGAGGCGCTTGAGAACGCCGTTTTTTCGGTAGCGCACGATGACAAAGCCCACACCGAAGAGACAACTGAACATCATGTTCATTCCGATCACGCCGGGAACGAGCCAGTCCACATATCGGATGGGCCGACCGGTGACGGCGCGTTCGGTGAAGGTCCGGGTTGCCCCGCTGTTCTCCGGTGTCCGTTCCTGGCGTGTAAAGAGCATCCGGAGGATCTCGCCGTTTGCCGACTCATCGTTGATGTAGTACTCCCGAGAATCAAAGTCGATCACCATGTCGATCTGGTGTCTCCGGACTCGGTCCTGTACCTCCTCTATCGTCGGTCCCACCGGGGGCGCATCGTACTCGATAAATTCGATCTGCCGGATCGAGAGAAACGGCAGACCCGGATCGGGATTACCCACCACCCCGACTTTGAACGTCGCTTGACCGTCGCCGGAGAAGGCAAAGGCAAACCCGAAGACCAGGGCGATCGGAAACAGCAGGTTCCATACGAAGCTCCCCCGGTCGCGGACAAACTCCATCGTCCTCGCTTTGAACATAGCCGAAAACTTTCGCATCCTATCGAATCCTCCAGGTGTTACGCTCGTAGTGAGGTGCCGGTGAGCTTGAGAAAGAGGTCCTCGAGATTGGGTTTATGAATATGGAGACCGTCCAGGTTGGTATCGTCCATGAGAAGCTCTTTCATCGTTCGGTCCAGATCCGCCGTGACGATCTCCATCTGGTCTTCGTCGTCGCCATGTACGGGAACCCGAACAACCACCCCTTCAAAGTGTTTCTCGATAAGACGCGCCGGCGTATCGATCTCCAGGATACGACCGTGGTCCATAATTGCGATCCGATCGCACAGGAGTTCCGCTTCCTCCATGTAGTGGGTTGTAAGGACGACGGTTGTCTTCTCGGCACGGATTCGTCGGATCAACTCCCAGAAATTGCGACGCGCCTGAGGATCGAGACCGGTGGTCGGTTCGTCGAGAAAAACGATCTCCGGGAACGGAACGATTGCCAGGGCAAGGAGGAGACGCTGCCGCTGTCCGCCGGAGAGCTTCCGGTTATCCCGTCCCAGGATATCTGCGAGCGAACAGATCTCGATGATCTCGTCCATGGGGCGGGGAGCGGGGTAGAACGCTTGAAACATCTCGATCGTCTCTTTGACGGTGATAAACTCCGGGAGCGCCGTCGATTGAAACTGAATACCGACCTTTTCCTTGAAATGCCGGCCGATCGGTTTTCCTCGAAAGAGAACGTCGCCCGAGCTCGGCGCCAGTATTCCCTCCATCATTTCGATCGTAGTGGTTTTTCCCGCTCCGTTGGGGCCAAGGAGCCCAAAACAGATCTGTTCCGGAATTTTAAAGGAGACTCCCTTCACCGCGTGAACCTGGCCGTACGATTTTGCCAGGTTTTTGACTTCCATGATGTCACTCACGGGTGTGAATGTACTGCGGCGGTTTCGCATCGGATAGGGAGTGCGCCGCTACGCCCGCGAACTGGAGGATCCGTTCCGGGCAAGATAGGCAGTTATAGTGCGAGCGATCGGTTGTATCGCCTGTTCCAGGTGTGCCCGAAAATCCGCGGCGGCATCCGCATCGGCACCGTCGGATATTCCCCGGACTTCGCACCAGGATATCCCGGCGACCCGCGCGGCTCGAGCGCCACCGGGACTCTCCCAGGCGACGGCGATCGCACCGGTGGCGTCCGCGAGTTCACGAGCGCGTCGGCGATCGACGATATCCTCGTCGCCACCGGCGATCACCCCGCGGTGGATGGCCTCAGTCTCGGCGGCTTCTGCCAGTGCCCGGGTCAGGTCCGAATCGGTGGTGAAGCGCGGGAGCCGCGCCCGCGGATCAAAGCGCTCGCGGTAATCGTGCTCCACCACCTCCGTAGCGATCACGATGTCAGCCGGACGAATGGTCGGCGAAAGGGCCCCGGCGGTACCGGCCACGATGAGGCGGTCGATCTCGGGGTGCTGAGCAATGGCCCAGGCGCAGCGCGCGGCAAACTCGGCCTTACCGTGGCCACCGCGGAGCAAGATCGCCTCCGAAGCGGGGATCGGCTCAAGCGCCGCGCGGAGTATCCGGAGCTCGATCTCCAGCGGGACCGCAATTAGTGTCATAGATCGTCGCCGGTCCCGACGAGATTAGGCGTAGCGTTCCACGTACGCCGCAAAAGCATCCTGAAAGCAGTTCTCCGGCGGCTTCACGAGGCCCGCGCCGACCATACCGACGCCGGGGTCCTTGTGGGCGATGCCGGTGTTGATCGCCGGGAGGATCCCCGTTTCCACCACCTTGACCACGTCGATACCCGTGGGGGTGCCGCGAAAGTCCATCACGGGAATCTGGTAGGTGTTGTTGTCCTCCAGGGTGATCTCGTACATGCGGTTGGTAAAGTTGAGGGCGTCTGCAGGACTACCTCCGACAAATTTAACGATCGCGGGAGCCGCCGCCATGGCAAAGCCGCCGATACCGCTGGTCTCGGTGATCACGGAGTCACCGATATCGCGGGCGGCGTCGTCCGGGCCGTATCCCGGTAGGTAGAGGCCTTCCACCACCGAGGCGGGGCCGGTGAACCACCGGTCCGGGAGGCCCGCCAGGCGAATACCGAACTCAGTACCGTTCCGTGCCATCGTATAGATCAGAGAGCTCCCCTCAATCCCCGCCGCGGCGTCCACGGTGCACTTGGCCGCCGGCATCGTCAGATTGAGGAAGAAGTGGTCGTTCTCGTGCATAAAACGGAACACCCGGGCCAGTACCTCTTTAGGCCGGTCCAGCATCACCAGGTAGGGCGCCATCTCGCGGATAAAGAGGCTCGTGCCGGCGCGGTTGCGGTTGTGGCCCTCGTCACCCATCTGCAGGACCTGAGCGATCAGGTTCTTCATGTCCAGCGGGCCGTGGAGCGCCAGCGCCTCCTTGAGCACCGGGGCGAGTTCCTCCGCCATCCAGCGGAGGCGGTCGATCACCTCCGGCGAGTTGGCGCCGTAGCGCAGGACCTTGCCGAGTCCCTCGTTGAGGGTGCAGTACGCGCGGGTGCCGAACTCGGCGTTCTCCATGATCCACACGGGCATGCTCGCGGTGACCACTCCCGCCATGGGACCCACCGAGCTGTGATGGTGGCAGGGATCAAACTCGATCTCACCGGAGGCGGCGAGTTTTTCCGCCTCCGCCGCATCGGCGGCGAGGCCCTCGTAGATGAGCCCCCCCATAACGGCGCCGCGCATCGGTCCGGACATGTTGTCCCAGGTTACCGGCGGCCCCGCGTGCATAATGAGCTTCTTGCGCATCCCAGGAACCACCTCGGAGGCGATGCCGATATCGATCAGGGTGGGTTTGCCCGCCTGGATACGGCGAACCGCCTCCGCGTTGGCGGCGCCGCGATCCAGTTTACCCGCTGCTTCGGCGGCCTCCAGTCGGTCAAAGAGCGCCACGAGCTCGCTGTTGCCGCCGGCGGGGGGGCGCCAGTCCACCTGGAGCGCCGGAGTACCCAGGGAGCGCAGGGTATCGCCGAAACCCTCGAGACCAAGGTTTATTACGTTGAGTTCATCAGTAAAGAGCCGGTTGATCGGGTTCATTCTCTCTCCTCGTGTCGGGCGCTATCGCGCGCCCAGTCGCGCCATCATGCGCCGGGCCAGTGCCGCCGCCTGGTAATTGGAGGGCATCACCACGACCCCCTCGCGTTCGAGGGTTGCGCGCTGGGCGCTCAGGTTCTGAACGTCGCCCTCGGTACCGGTAACGCTCGCCACGACCGCAAGATATCCGCCCCGTTTTTCCGCAGCAGACTTCATCGCGCGGATTGCCGGCGCAAGAGCTCCCGCCGGATCGGCGTGACTCCCGTAGCCGATAACGCAGTCCAGGAGGACCAGGGCAATCGAACCGTCCTTCGCCTCACGTTCCATTCGTTCCGTCCTGATCGAGGGATCGATCATCGGATGCGGTCGCCCCACAGTGAAGACATCCTCGCCGAGGTCGACGATCGTGTGTTGCTCCGATATCTGCGGATCCGTCAGTTTGAACGCCGAATCGGCGGGATCAAAGGAGCGGATGCCCCGGAGCGTCTCGTTGAGGACAAATACCGCCTCGTCCGTGAGGGTTCCGCCGGTGAAGAACCCGCGCAGGTACTTCTGCGCGGAGGAAATCGTGGCGGTCTCCCGTTCAACGATCGCGTCGATCTCCGCCTCGGAGGCATCGAAATCACGGGCTTTGTAGTTCTGGCCGGAGGCAAGCGCCGCAGACCACCGCGCCGCCTCCTCCAGGTTGGCTGCGAAGTGAAGATTTCCGTCTGTAGAGGCTCCATCCGGAACGTGCCCGATCAGGTGCACCACCGCGGGTTTCCCTGCCCGTTTGAGCGCCTCCAACACCTTCTCCGCGACCGGTGCCGCCGGGGGTTTGGAGATCACCGTGATCACCCGGGTTTCCGGATCGGCGGCGAGCGCCTCGATCGCTGCGAGCGTGGTGGCGCCGCCTACTTCCTCGCTCTTGAGATCACGTCCGCCCGTACCGATCGCCTGGCGTACGCCGGAACCTGCCCGGGCGATAAGAGAGCTTACTTCCTGCAGCCCCGTCCCGGAGGCGCTGACGATCCCCACGGGCCCTCGAGGAACCACGTTGGCAAAACAGAGGGGTTTTCCGTTAATGATCGCGGTCCCGCAGTCGGGGCCCATCATGAGCAGGCCCTTCTCGCGGGCAATCGTCTTGAGGTCGATCTCGTCCTGGAGTGACACGTTGTCTGAGAACATCATTACGTGTCGACCCGCCGTAAGCGCCTTCCGCGCCTCTCGGGCCGCGTACTGTCCCGGTAACGAAATGATTACCAGGTTGGCCTCCGATGCGTGTTCCAGCGCTGCCGCGGTGCTTCCGGGGCGATAGCTGTCCTCGGTACCGGACGAGGCTTTCTTTCGAAGAAGGTTCTCGACCGCTGCTTCCGCTGCCGCGAGTATCGTTTCGTCGGCGGCTTCAACCGCGATGATCAAATCGTTCGGTGTCGCCTCGGCGAGTTCAGGGCCACTCATACCCATGTCGGAGAGCAGATCACGGTTCATCTCGGTGCCCATGGCGACGACCGCCTCGCCGACACCATCCATCTGCTTGATATCGGAACTGATGAGCATCAAGAACACGGAGTCGTAGTACGAATCCTTGTGCAGGATGATACGTTTCATGAGAAGAACGCTATACCGTGGCGGGGCGGGTGTCAAATACGAAGAGAAAAACGGGGTACCGGTACATCTCGTACGCGGTACCGCCGAGTCATCGCCATAAACGCTATTTTTTCTTGCTCGAGTAAATGTCGAACCACACTGCGACGACGAGAATCGTTCCCTTTACGATGAATTGCCAGTACGCATCGAGGTTCATAATGCTCATACCGTTATCGATTGACGCCATAAAGAGCGCGCCGAGAATTGCCCCGGCTACTTTTCCCGTGCCACCGGTCATACTCGCGCCACCGATTACGGCGGCTGCGATTGCGTCGAGTTCGAGGGTGTATCCTGCGGTGGGTGTACCCGCGTTCAGGCGTGCTGCCAGTATGATACCGGCTGTCGCGGCCATCACGCCATTGATGATATAAACGATAACGAGATTTCGTTCTACCTTTATTCCCGAATACCGGGTAGCCTCAAGGTTTCCTCCCATTGCATAAATACTCCGTCCGAACACCGTATGTTCCGCTATAAACGTGAGAATTAGTACAAGCGCAATCATGACGAATACCGGGACGGGTATCCCCTTGTAGCTATTGAGAATACCAACAACACCGAAGATCAGAATCAATACGCCGATCGCCTTCATCGCAAAAGCCAGCAGGGGATCGAGTTCGAACCCGTACTTCTGTCTCGATCTTCGGTTTCTCAATCTGAGAATCACCCATCCCACATACCCTATCGCGGCGATTCCCCAGCCAACGACGGGCGGGATGTACGCTTGACCGAAATACTTGATCGCTTCATCAAATGGTGCGATCGATATGCCCTTGGTTACTCCAAGCAAAACCCCGCGAAATACAAGCAATCCACCAAGGGTTACGATAAACGCGGGGACCTTGAAATAGGAAATGATGACTCCCTGTCCTGCTCCAATGATCGCTCCGCCGATCAAGATGATCACCAGTGTGGCGTACGGCCCGACTCCATTCCAGATATGGAGTGCGGCGGCAATACCACCTAAAGCGCCCATAACGGAGCCTACGGACAGATCAATGTTGCCGGTGATTATCACAAGCACCATTCCTGTTCCAAGAATCCCGACAATTGCCATTTGGCGCGTCAGATTTGAAAGGTTTCTCGTAACCAGAAATGTTCCATCCGTCATGACTGTGAAAAACACCCAAATAAGAAAGAGAGCCGCGATCATTACGTAGTCACGTAGATTGACTTTCTGAAAGAACTTCTTCTGATTCATTGTCGTCCTCCGATAGAAGCACGCATGATCTCTTCCTGGCTTGCCTCTTCTCTATCGAACTCGGCAGTAAAGACACCGTCACTCATGACCAGAATCCGGTCGCTCATACCCAAAATCTCCTCCATTTCGGACGATATCATTATGATCACGACACCCTCGTCCACGAGCTTGTTCATGATCTTGTAGATTTCGAACTTAGCCCCGACGTCGATGCCGCGGGTCGGCTCATCTAAAATAAGAACCTGCGGTTTGGTCATGAGCGCTTTTTGGAGTACTACTTTTTGCTGGTTTCCACCGCTCAGTGTCCTGACTTTTGATTCGACGGACGCGGTCTTCGTATTGAGTCGCTTCACGAGTTCATCCGTCTGATGGACCTCGAGGCTCTCGTCGATTCGTCCCATTGAAGATACCTGCCGTAACGAAGCAAGTGTCGTGTTCTCCTTGATGTCCATACCGAGAACAAGTCCGAACCGCTTGCGATCCTCCGTAACGAGGAATATGCCATGACTAAGAGCGTCGACGGCGTTTTCGATGCGTACGATTTTTCCGGAAATGCGAACCACTCCTTCTTTCTTTGCCGGGAAGGTTCCAAACACGCTCGAAAACAGCTCGGTACGACCGGCACCCATGAGACCGGCGACTCCGAGTATTTCGCCTCGGTATGCCCGAAAGCTAACGTTTTCGATGAGTTTTCGGTTGGATATATCGGGATCCTGCACAGAAAAGTTCTCGACTTCCAGAACCACTTCCCCACGAGTATGTTCCTCGCGAGGGAAAAGATTCTTTAGCTCTCGACCTACCATCATCGAGATAATCTCATTCTTCGTGATCTCGCGAACGGGACGGGTTTGGACGGAGCGTCCATCCCTGAGAATCGTTACCGTATCAGCGATACGAATGACTTCGTCGAGGCGATGGGAAATGTAGATGCACGTAATGCCTTTTTGTCTTAGACCGTCGATGATCCGAAGCAGTGTGTCTACCTCGGTTGTAGTAAGTGCCGCCGTGGGTTCATCGAGAACCAACACGCGAGCGTTCCGCACCAGGGCTTTCGCGATTTCCACGAGTTGTTTCTGTCCGATTCCCAGGTTGATGATTCTTTCCTGGGGACTGATCGTCCGCCCCTCAACGTCCGATTCGTGATCGAGGCCGACACGTTTTAACAGAGTCCGGGTATCGGAGAAAACCCGTTCCCATTGCACTATTCCGAATCGTGACGGGTAGTTACCGAGGAAGACGTTTTCTCCGACGCTCAGTTCGGGAATCAGTTCGAGTTCCTGATGTATGCAAACAACGCCGCGTCTTTCTGCATCGGAGGTATTACCGAAATGACATGATTCGCCATCGAGGTGAACATCGCCATTATAGGATCCCGCGGGATGTATGCCCCCGAGAATCTTTATAAGTGTCGACTTGCCGGCGCCGTTTTCACCGCAAATCGCGTGAATCTCTCCTCTCTGTACGGTGAGATTCACTGAATCCAGTGCTCGCACACCCGGAAAATCCTTGGTGATATTCGTCATCCGTAATACGACTTCGTCCATGTTCTTACCTCAGGCGTACTCGCCCGGAACGGGACGGGGGATAGTCCCAATCCCCCGTCCACGAGTTGACCTATATACTCTCAAGGCTGTAACGGGTCTCAGTCAACCTGCGGCCATTGATCGCGAGGTACGTTTCGGTACACGTCTTCCAGTGTGTGAAAACCGTCGCGGATGATCACGTCAACCATGTTTTCTGCATCAACGGCGATGACATCGACGGAGAACGAGTCAACATTCTTCGTACCGTTGTCCAGCAGCGTCCATACTCCGAGCGCCGGATCGACCGTATCCATTGGATCGAGACCCTCCGCGAGAGCGACGGCGACTTCCATGGCGGCTTGATTGAGTCGTGCCAGTGGCTTGTATACCGTTCCCGTCTGGATTCCCTCGACGATTCGCTGGCATGCAGCGATATCTGCATCCTGGCCCGCGATCGGAACCTGACCCGCAAGTCCCTGAGCCGCAAGTGCCTGGATCGCGCCGCCGGCGGTTCCGTCGTTCGAGGCGATTACGGCTTGGATATCATTGTTCGCAAGGGTCAGACCATTCTCCGTATGCATAAGAGCCTGTTCGGGATCCCATCCGATACACCACTGTTCAAGAACTATGTTGATGTCGCCGCGGTCGATATACGGTTGAAGAATGTTCTGGTGCCCCTGAGCGACAAGGTGTGCATTGAAGTCCTCCGGACCACCTTTTAACCAGATGTAGTTGCCTGTTGGCGCCTGCTCGACGACAAATTGAGCCTGGACTTCGCCTACTTTCACCGAGTCGAACGTGATGTAATAGTCGAGTTCTCCGTTCCGGACAAGGCGATCGTACGCAATTACCGGAATTCCCTCCTCGTGAGCTGGTTCGACAATTGCACCGGTTGCCTCGGAATCGAGAGCCTGGACGATTAATACGTCGACTCCCTGGACGATCAGGTTTTCGCACTGCGATATCTGCTGCTGCGGATCGTCTTCAGCGGACTGGATCGAAAGACGAATATCGCGTTCATCGGCGTACGCCTGGAACATTTCGATCTCGCGCTGCCACCGTTCCTGTTTGAGAGTTCCGATCGAAATTCCAATATGAATCCGATCGTCTTCTTCCGCCTGCCCGCCAGCGAAGACAGAGCCGGCGATGGTAAGCCCAAACAGTAACACCGAGAGAACGAACAGGTTCACGATTTGTTTCATGACACCCTCCTTTAAGGTTTTTGCGCCTTTTCGGCGCCAATACAAACGATTGTATTCCCGGAACAGCGGCCTGTCAAGAAAAATTTAATTATGTTAAAATATATTCCGCTTTATGCTTGATCACAAACGATTGTATTTTTACTTGAATTAAATTTACAAACGTATTCATAATATAAGCACGTTTATTTATTAATTGGAGGCGGACATGACAGGGGTAACGCTGGAAGGGAAACGGATTGTCATTACCGGTGGATCTCAGGGTTTGGGAAAAGGTATCGCTGAGTACGCGACGCAGCTCGGCGCGGCGGCAATAATTATCTGTGGAAGGGATGAATCAAAAGGTCGTATTGCCGCTTCCGAGATAGGGAGGACCGGAACACCCTGCGAGTTTGTTCGCGCCGATCTGCAATATGAGAACGATTGTCGTGGTGTGATAGAAACGGCGATCAACACGTTTGGCGGAATCGATGGACTGGTGAATGCCGCCGGCGTGACGGACCGCGGCACGATCGACGATACAACGGTGGAATCATGGGACTACATTATGAATGTGAACGCTCGAGCACCATTCATCCTGATGCAGGAGTTTGTCCGCCACGCTCGAAATCGGGGAGGCGGCGGGAGTATCGTCAACATGATAAGCGACAATTGCCACGGCGGAGAGCCGTACCTGACCGCCTACGCGTCTTCAAAAGGTGCCCTCGCGACGCTGACAAAAAACGTCGCTCACTCCGTCCGATACGACCGGATTCGGGTAAATGGTATCTGTCTCGGGTGGACCTATACGCCTCATGAGCACGAGGTACAGATAGCGAGCGGACAACCGGAAGACTGGTTGGACGTCGTCGAGGCGTCGAAACCGTTCGGCCGCCTTCTGTTGCCAAAGGATCTTGCGTATCTTGCAGGCCTCCTTCTGAGCGATCAGGCCGAAATGATGACCGGTTCCTTGATCGATTACGATCAAAAGGTAATCGGTGCGTTCGGACACATAATGGAAGAGCAGGAGACTGCGCAATGAAAAATGAAATCGTTCGAACGGCGATCGTTACCGGGGGAGGCAGTGGAATCGGACGCGGTATCTGTATTCGTTTGGCTCACGACGGTTTTCGAGTGGCCGTAGCCGATATCGACGGGGCAAATGCCGAGGACACGGTAGAGCGGATACGAAAAGAAGGATGTGAGGCGATGATCGCCTCCGTGGATATGACAAACCGGAAATCGGTCCAGGCGATGGTTCAAAGGGTCGTTGAGTCCTATGGAAGAATCGACGTTCTCGTAAACTGCGCCGGAATAGTCGTCAAGGAGTATATCTGGGAAATACTCGAAGAGAGCTGGGACCGGACGATGAATCTGAACTTGAAAGGCGTCTACCTCGGAATTCAGGCGGTTATTGATTCTATGCGGGAACAAAACTACGGACGGATCGTAAATATCTCAAGTATTGCCGGTAAGACCGGCGAAGAACGAACCGGCTCATACTGTGCCTCCAAATTCGGCGTTATCGGACTGACTCAATCGGTTGCGCTCGAGGTTGCCCGGTATGGTATAACCGCGAACGCCGTCTGCCCGGCGGCGGTAGAAACCGATCTCGTACGGCGATGGATCGGAAACGATGCGGCCACGAACGGACGCTCCTACGAAGAGGAACTGAACGAACAGATCGTCCGGTTCAATCCCGTTGGACGCATTGCGCAGGTCGAAGATGTCGCCCATGCAGTGGCATTTCTTGTTTCGGAAGATTCCGGATTTATTACGGGAAGCACAATCAACGTTGCCGGTGGACGGGAAATGCACTGAGGAGGATCGGATGACTGTAGGTATAAATCAGAGCTGCGTGATGCAGGCGCGACTCGAGAATTTTTTGGACGGTTGCGGTGCAGCCGGGATACGCGAAGTGGAGTTGCGTGTTCCGAAGTTACAGGAAGCGCATTACCACCTGTCGCCGAAGGAAATTCGCACGATGCTCGATCGCAACGGGATACAGGTAACGGCAATCAACTCGCTGGAGGACTTCGGTCTTGTTCCAGATGAAAACCTCTCGATCCTTCGACGCGAGGTAGAAACGATTGCCGTCTATTGCGAGAGCTGCAGTTGCTCTTTGGTAGTGGCGCCCGTCGCCCGGTGGTTTGATCCGAATCCGGATCGTCAGTGGCTTACGTCGATGACTGCTCGACGGTTGCGCATTATCGCAGATATCCTACGCCAGTATGGGATTGAAGTCGGGTTGGAACCGATCGCGTACGATTGCTTTACCGTGTGGACGCTTGAACACGCTTCGGAGATCATCGATTCGAGCGGCGCTGACAACGTATCGATTGTAGCGGACGTATACAATCTCGCTCGCGGCGAATCGACGATCGATAGCATGCGGCGATTAGGCAGTCGGATATCGATGATACACGTGAACGATGCGCCGCACACCCGGTTCGAACATATGGATCTCGTTCACGATCGAGAGTTCCCTGGAGATGGTGTACTGGAACCGCAGAAATGGGTATCAGCGGCGATCGAGGGTGGCTTCCATGGGCCGTTATCAATCGAGATATTCCCGAAAACCGTCTGGGAGATGGAAAAGTACGAAGCCCTCGAGTTGTGTAAACGAAAGTGCCGTCAGTTCGAAGACGTGCTTAGATAGCTCTGGTCGTATTGCGAACAACTAGCCGGGGATTACAGGTTTTACGGACTGTTTCTCTATGTGTTTCCGGGTCCCGAAAACGGTCGATGACGATTCGGGCACACCATTCCCCTATCCTGTACTTGTCTTGGGCTACCGTCGTAAGTTGTATTTGCCAGAGCCTTGAAAGATAGATATCGTCGATGCCCACGACCGAAAGGTCTCTGGGTACGAGTATTCCGCGTCGTCCGGCGGTCTCGATTACTCTCAGAGCGGTTACATCGTTGTAGGCAACGATTGCCGTAGGGAGAGGGCGTCGCTCGAATACCAAATCTCCGGGATTGAATCCAAACTCCGCGAGATCGGACTCGCCGCCGTCTCCGGGTGTCATCGGTTCGATATTTGCTTCTTGCAGCGCTTGCTCATACCCTGAGTGGCGTCGAAACGTAATCTGACTATTCTCGCCGCCACCGACGAATGCAATATCCTGGTGTCCCAGCTCTACCAGGTGCCGAGTCGCCAAGTATCCGCTTTTTACATCATCCACCTCGACGCCGCTACATCCCAATGCTTCCGGTATATACGAGAGAAATGCGATGTTCGAATCCGGCGGATAGCGAAGAAAGATATGTTCGAGTCGTTCAGTGACCGGCATAATGGTAATTCCGACCACACGCAGGCTGAAAAGATTTTCCACGTATCTCTTTTCTTTCTCGATGTCCTGATTCGAGTTGCAAAGGAGAACATTAAACCCGTGCTGATTTGCGTACGCCTCGACCCCTTTCGCGACTTCCGGAAAAAACGGATTCATGATGTCCGGAATGACCATCCCAATGGTGTTTGATGTGCTCTTCACGAGGCTTCTCGCCATAATATTCGGCGTATAGCGCATCGTCTGTGCGAGATTCTGTATTCGTATGCGGGTTTTCTCGGTAACTACCGGGCTGTTCGACAGAGCCCTGGAAAC
>Ga0180436_10003627_pt1 | contig 14116 bp, 11 predicted proteins | sample SS_ome_2_FD_132434 | JGI IMG/M metagenome (GOLD analysis project Ga0180436, IMG submission 132434) | Hypersaline lake sediment archaeal communities from the Salton Sea, California, USA - SS_3_S_2 metaG | ecosystem: Environmental > Aquatic > Non-marine Saline and Alkaline > Hypersaline >...
ATGAAAGCAATTGTTTATGATGAATACGGTGGGCCGGATGTTCTGCAATTCAAAGAGATGGTCAAACCGGTACCCAAAGCCAATGAGGTCTGTGTCCAGGTACAGGCGACCACGGTTAATTATGGCGATCTGACCGCGCGCAACTTCCGGCATATGCCTTTAAGCAAATTTAACATGCCGCTTGTGCTATATTACCCGTCACGACTTGCTTTTGGTTTTTTTAAGCCCAGGGTTCATATTTTGGGAAGCGAATTTTCCGGTGTTGTTGAAAGCATCGGGAAGGGCGTCAAGCGGTTTCACCCGGGCGGCCCGGTTTACGGCTATCGGGGCATGAGTATGGGAGCCTATGCCGAGTATGTGTGCATGCCGGAAGAGGGGACCCTGGCAAATAAACCGGATAATTTGAGCCATGAAGAGGCGGCGGTATTCCCCTATGGCGCCATCGTGGCTTTGAATTTACTCAAAAAAGCCAGCCTGCAGAAAGGTGAAACGGTCCTCATCAATGGGGCCTCCGGCGGGATCGGATCGCAGGCCGTCCAGTTGGCCAAATATTTTGGCGCTAAGGTTACCGGCGTTTGCAGCACGCGTCGCGTTGAATTCGTCAAAGCTCTGGGAGCAGACAGCGTAATCGACTACACCCATACTGATTTTACAGACGGCAAAGAACGTTACGATCTGATTTTCGACATATTGGGCCGCAGTTCTTTTGCGCGGTGCAAACGGGTGCTTAAACCCAAAGGGCGTTATCTTCTGGCAAGTTTCAAGATAAAGCAGCTTATGCAGATGATGTGGACAAAAGCGACGGGTGACAAAAAGGTTATCTGCACCCTGTCCGGCGACAAAGCCGAAGATCTTGAATTCATCACCGGAATAATTGAAGCAGGTCATTTAAAAGCCGTCATCGACCGAACCTTCCCATTGGAACAGGCCGCCGATGCCCATCGGTATGTTGAAGATGGTCATAAAAAAGGGCAGGTTGTAATTACATTGACAAACAACTAAAGTTTATCGAATGTGCAGTGGCTTTAAAGGCGGATTATATTGTATCCGGAGATAAAGCACTATTGGCGATTGAAAATTACATGGGCCTTGGTGTTGTCAATCCTAAGCAATTCCTTTCTATTCATTAGAAACAGGCAGTCATATTTGGGAACAGTTCTCCCTTCCCAAATACCTGGGGTATAAAAAACCTTCCGTGCTGAATCATGTTTCTAATGTTGAAAAAATTGATATTGAATGAGACCGTACTTTCGCTGGTGATAAGCATAATGGTATGAAAGCGTTTGAAGGTGATTATTGGACGTTCTTTTATTATATGGACAACACAACAAGGATAATAATCTTAAACTCGATGATCAAAAATGATGATCAAACCTATCTATCTGGACTATAACGGCACCACGCCGCACGACCCACAGGTGATTGCGGCCATGCGGCCGTACCTGGAAACCGAATTGGGCAACCCTTCCAGTTCCCACTGGTACGGCATTGCACCCAAAAAGGCGTTGGCGCCTTGTATGTCGCGGCTTCAGCCGGGGCCGCCTGTCATGCGGATACGGTCACGCTGTCCCACGTACTGGAAGCCATGCGCGTTCCGCTGGAGTGGGCCAAAGGAACGGTGCGCTTTTCTACGGGACGGATGACCACACCGGGTGAGATCGACAAAGCCGTGGATGTGGTCGTGGCTGCGGTGCAAAATCTTTAAAATTCGAAGCACGAATATCGAAATCCTAAACAATATCGAATGACTTAAATTCAAATGTTCAAAACAAAAAAACCGGTATCTTGTCAAAAGCGGTGTTTGGCGCATTGGATCCTTGGTTTTTAAAATTTGTTTCGGATTTAGATATTCGGATTTAGGAATTCTGAAAAGCCCTTCTTTTGGTGCGACCTGGCATTGACAAAGGCATTGCTTTTGGATACATAACCTTGACGGTTTCGTAAAAACTCGAATCAAGAGAATAAGGAATATAGAGGAAGCGTATATGAGTGATCAGCCCAACATCATCATCAACGGTAACGCTTTGGCTTTTGAAAAAGATGAAACCATCTTGCAAGTGGCCAGACGAAACAGCATCGATATTCCCACGCTTTGCTATCTGAAAGGCGCTGCTCCCACAGGCAACTGCCGCATCTGTGTCGTCGAGGTCGATGGTGTAGAGGACCTGCTGCCTGCCTGTGACACCCCGGCGGAGGCCGGCATGCAGGTTCAGACAGAATCTGCTCGCGTCGTTTCAGCACGCCGGGCCATCATCCAGCTCATGTTGTCCACCGGGAACCACAACTGCGCCATCCGGGGCACCAGCAGCGATGATTGGTCCCAGTTTCAGATGAAGGTTCAGCAATATGACGACAGCTCGGAATTGTGTCCGGTTTGGGGAGACTGCCGTTTGCAGGATCTGGCCTACCGCTATCAAGTGGAGCCCAAGCGTTTTGCCGATGCGAGTGCACCCTATCCCATGGAAACCGCCAACCCGTTTATCATCAGAGATTTCTCACGCTGTATCAAATGCGGCCGCTGCGTTCAGGCCTGTAACGAAATCCAGGTGAATAATGCCATCGAGTTCGGGTACAGCGGCAGCCAGTCCAAGATCATCGCCGGCAAGGATGATAAGGCCCTCAAGGATTCGGAATGTGTATTCTGTGGTGAGTGCGTTCAAGTTTGTCCCGTGGGCGCGCTGGTGGAAAAAGATGCCCGCTACCGGGTGCGCCAGTGGGAAACCGAGAAGGTCCGCACAACCTGCTCCTACTGCGGCGTAGGTTGCCAGCTTTATCTGCATGTCAAAGACAACCAGGTGGTCAAGGTCAGCGGCGTGGAAGGTGTGCCGCCCAACTACGGCAGCCTGTGTGTCAAGGGCCGCTTCGGGTATGACTTTATCCATTCAGCCGAACGGCTGACGGATCCCCTGATTAAAGAGAACGGCAGTTTTCGCACGGCCACCTGGGATGAAGCTCTGGATTTGGTTGCCGAGCGATTCAATGCCATCAAGGAATCCCACGGTTCAGACAGCCTGGGGGTGTTGACCTCGGCCCGGATTACCAATGAGGAAAATTATCTAGCCAACAAGTTCGCCCGGGGGGTGCTAAAGACCAATAACATTGATCATTGCGCCCGGCTCTGACATTCTTCCACCGTAGCCGGTCTGGCTGCAGCATTCGGAAGTGGCGCCATGACGAATACCATCGGCGATATTGAAAAGGCCGACGTGATCCTGGTTACCGGATCCAACACCACCGAAAACCATCCGGTGCTCTCGGCGTTTATCAAACGGGCGGTCAGTTTTAAGGGGGCCAAGCTCATCGTCGTGGACCCGCGCTTTATCAAAATGGCCACCTTTGCCCACTATTGGCTGCGTCAAAATCTGGGTACGGATGTGGCCTGGATCAACGGCATGATGAATGTCATCATCAATGAGGCCTTATACGATCAAAAGTTCGTCGAGAAACGGACTGAAGGGTTCGAAGCGCTCAGGAAAGCGGTGGCGCAATATACACCAGCCTATGTGGAAGAGATCACGGGGATTCCCCAGGACCGGTTGGCCGAGGCCGCCCGGGTGTACGCCCAAGCCAAGGCCGGGAGTATCTGCTATTGCATGGGGATTACCCAGCATACCAGCGGCACCGATAATGTGAAATCCCTGGCCAATCTGGCCATGCTCTGCGGTCACATGGGCGTCGAAGGCGGCGGTGTCAATCCGCTAAGGGGGCAGAACAATGTGCAGGGCGCTTGCGACATGGGTGGGCTCCCCAACGTTTTTTCCGGCTATCAGCCGGTAAGCGATTTGGCCATCGTAAAGAAAATGGAAGATGCCTGGGGTATCAGCGACATCCCCACGCAGCCCGGTTTGACGGTCACGAAAATGATACCCAAGGCCCATGATGGCGAATTCAGAGGTCTGTATATCCTGGGTGAGAATCCTTTGGTTTCGGACCCCGATCTGAACCATGCGCACAAGAGCATTTCGAATCTCGATTTTCTGGTGGTTCAGGATATCTTTATGACCGAGACGGCCCAGCTGGCCGATGTGGTTCTGCCCTCCAAATGTTTTGCCGAAAAGGAAGGCACCTTTACCAACAGTGAGCGGCGCGTGCAGCGTGTACGCAAAGCCGTGGATGCACCCGGGCAGGCCAAGGATGACTGGCAAATTACGGCCGAGATCGCCACGCGCATGGGCGTCACCATGTCCTATGCGTCCAGCCAGGACATTATGCAGGAATTGGCCTCGGTTACACCGTCATATGCCGGGATCGATTATGACCGCATCGAGCAGGTGGGGCTGCACTGGCCTTGTCCCAGCAAAGACCATCCCGGAACACCGATTTTGCATCGGGAGCAGTTTACCCGTGGCAAAGGGCTTATGCATGCCATCGAATATACCGAACCGGCTGAAAAAGTCGATGCAGATTATCCCTTGTCTCTAACCACCGGCCGGGTCCTGTATCATTATCATACCGGTACCATGACAATGAAATCAGAAGGCTTGAATGAGCGTGCTCCGGCTTGTTTTGTGGAAATGTCCTCCGAGGATGCGCGCAGCTATGACCTGGAAGATGGTGTCATGGTTAAAGTAGAATCCAGACGGGGAGATCTCGAGGCCGCTGTCAAAGTTTCCGAACAGGCAGTACCCGGAACGATTTTCATCCCCTTCCATTTTGCCCAAGCCGCCGCCAACAAATTAACAAACGCCGCTCTGGATCCGGTTTCGGGAATCCCGGAGTTTAAGGTATGTGCGGTGCGCATTTCGAAAGCAGCTTAAAAAAACAGCCATAAGCAAAAAGCCATAAGCAGTGAGCAGCTAATCGCTGACCGCTTATGGCTTTTGAGTTAATCTTTTCTCTCGAGTATTTAGCGCCTAAACCCTATTGCTCTTCCACCGCCTCCGCCTCGGGTTTCTTTACTGTTGGCGACAAAAAGTCAAAATAGTAATGAATACCGGCACCGATAAAGGAATCGGCCGTGGTACCAAAGGAGGTATCATCATCGTAATCCATGATGGTTAGTCCGACCTCGGTGGAAAACCCGAGATTGGGGAGTCCGCTGAAGAAATATTCGAGGCCCACCCCGACGCTCAGCCAGGTAGCTGTTTCGGTGTCACCCTTATCCGGATCCACACGGGCAAAACCGAGTCCGCCGATGGCGTCCACATGCATATTTTCCTCGTCTTTGATTTTAAAATAGACCTTGCCACCCAAGTCGATTTCGTCGCGCGAATCGGAATATTTGAAGCCCAAGAGACCTTGAACCCCCAACTCATTGTTGATCCAGTATTTACCGGAGATTGAATCCACATCATGGGGGCTGAATTGAGAGTTAAATCCGACACCCAGATTACCTTTTAAATCCTTGGCCATTACCGGACTTGCCATTAAAACCAATACGAGAACAAAGACGCTGATCAAACGTGTTGTTTGCATGACACTCCTTTCATAAAAGAATTTCGGAGAGATTCTTTTATTGTTTTTACCTGGATTTTACACGGCTTGGAGGCTTTCATATGCAAGGCATCTGAGTGTGAAGATGTAATCATTTACTTCAATCTCTCAGTAACGCAGCATATGGAAGCCTCCGGGCCGCCTTCCGGGTGAAATTTGATGAGAGAAAATGTAGTAAATCCTTTTAATCAATAGTATAATACGTTCAATATAAAAGTTTTTAAATCAGGGTTTGTTAAGGGTTATTATACCCTCATCAAATTTCATGTACAATTCAGGTTAGAGCTCTGGGCGTGGCAGCACTTTAGCCTGTTCTGCGATTTCCGGTACTTTGTGTTCCCATTCAATTGCCATCAAATGAACACCGGCCACGCCTGGCATCTCTTTAAATTCTTCAATCTGCTCGCAAGCGATCTTGATCCCCTCGGCTGCAACTTTACCCTTTTCAGCACCTTGTAGCCGCTTGATGATATCATCGGGTACATCCATGCCGGGTACCTTGCTCTTCATGTACTTGGCCATACCGACACTCTTCATAGGGGTAACACCGGCCAGGATGAATACTTTTTCGGTCAAGCCCATGTCGTTGGCCTGCTGGATGAACTTGCGAAATTTATCCATGTTGTAAATACATTGGGTCTGGATAAAATCGACACCGGCTTGAATTTTCTTGGCCAATCGGTGGACACGCCATTCAAACGGATCGGCAAAGGGATTGGCGGCGGCACCGATAAACATTTTGGGGGCGCCTTCCAAATCAGCACCACCTAAAAATTTACTTTCATCCCGCATTTTTTTGACCATGCTGATGAGCTGGATTGAATCGATATCGAAAACACCTTTGGCGTTGGGATGATCACCGAACTTTTGATGATCCCCGGAGAGACACAGCATGTTACGAATGCCGTGGGCATAGGCGCCTAAGATATCGGACTGCATGGCCAAACGATTGCGGTCCCGGCAGACCATCTGAAAATTGGGCTCCAGGCCTTCCTGCATGATCAAAAGGCTGGCAGCCCAACTGGACATGCGCACCATGGCAGTTTGGTTGTCGGTGATGTTAACTGCATCCACCACACCTTTTAAATGCTTGGCTTTTTCAAGCACCTCAGCAGCGTCGGATCCTCTAGGGGGGCCCAGCTCACCCGTGAAGGCAAAATGACCGGCCCGTAGTATTTTTTCCAAGTTGCTATCTGACTTAAAACCGTTTCCCTCTGTGCTCATATGCATCACCTTATGTTGTATATGAGGTCATTCATTACATGCGACCTATTTGTCTTGTTCCGGCTTTTTGTACCCGGGTTGAATCAACGTTCTGGGTACCTGATCGTTCCAGCCCACCGGCTTTTTAATTTTCAAAATACAGTCGAGTCGATCCTGGGTGGCCAAACGTTCATAGATTTTGAACCAGGCGCAGGGTTGATCTTCGCTGATTTCACAATTCCCATCATTGGTGCCGCCGCAGGGACCGTTGTAGAGTCCTTTGGCGCACATGGTGACCGGACAGATACCACCCGTCAAACCCAGAACACATTCACCACATGAACGGCAGCGTTCTTCGTACTGGCCGACAGCCAGATTGGCCGACATGCCGGTGGTGTCCACTGCCGGGTACACGGGAATGCCGGGAAAGCGTTCCGCCAGGAACTGGATACCGACGCCGCAGGCCATGGACAGGATGGCATCATAATCGTTGGCGATCGCGTCAAAAGGCTCCAGGTATTCCACGTCGCACTGTCTTTCCACCGTGATGGTGCCGGTCTCAATGGGATTGTTATCCAGCTTTCGGGCCATGTCGAGTTCTGCATTGAGGACATCGACTTCTTTTTCACCGCCTGCCAAACATACGGCCACACAGGTGCCACAGCCGGCGATCAGGATCTTTTTGTGGTCCTTAATTAACTCTTTTATTTCATCAAAAGGTTTCCTTTTGGCGACTATCATGTTTCCTCCTACATCTCCGATTCAGGATGAAATACCTCAACATCTTTTAAATCATCCCCCAGGTAAGCCCGCTCGTTGGGTCCCAGAATGCCGAGGGACAGACAGATCAATGTCCACAGATGCACGGTTTCCCAGGCGTGATCACGTTGATCGGCCAGATCATGAACCTGGGCATGGCAGTTGTGACAGGGCGTGATACAATAGGGAGCCCCGGTGGCCAATATTTGATCGGCTTTGCATTTACCGTAGGCGCGGCGCTCATCCGGATACCCGGATTGTAGAAAACCGCCCCCGCCGCCGCAGCAGTAGTTATTGGAGCGGTTGGGGTGCATGTCGATGAAGTTTTCTTCACCCACGACTGCCTTGACCACGTAGCGTAGGTCTTCAGCCACGGGGTCTCCAAAAGATTTGCGCACCAACTGGCAGGGATCCTGAACGGTGAACTTAACCTGGCGTTCCTGGTTCCAATCGGAGTTGACCTTGAGTTTGCCCTCGCGGATCCACTGGGCGTAGTATTGAATGATGCTTTTGATTTCGAAATTGTAGTCGATGTTGAATTTTTTCAGTCCGGCCCGGACTGCGAAAAGTTCGTGCCCTCACTCGGTATTGAGCCAGACCTTGCAGCCCAGATCCTCCACGGCTTTGACCTTGGTTCTGATGATATGTTCCCAGTTTTCGTTGTCGGCTAGAAACATACAATAATTTTCGGCTGCCCACCCCTTGGTGCCGTAAGTCCAGTCGGCACCCACCAGGTGCAGAATTTTCCAGAGGGGTACCATCTCATCCGGTTCGGTCACCGGCTCGCGGGAATTCTGGTTCAGGAAAAATTCAGCACCCTCTTTGTTGACCGGCGCCTGCATGTCCTTGAACTCGGGCTGGCTTTCCTGATATTCTTCGAGTACATCCTCCACCACGAACTGAAAATCTTCTTCGGTGGCGCCCATGGCGCTGCAGGTATCGCTGCGCAGGGCCATGTCACAGGATCCCAAAATCCCTTTGGGGCGTTCTTCCCGGGGCCAGGTGGCGCGGGCGTTGAAAACCAGCTGGGGAATATCGATTTTCATGGGACATACGTAAATACAGCGTTGACACATGCTGCACCACCATACCCATTCCGATTTCTGGATTTCCTCATCCATCCCCAACGCGGCCATGCGCAAAAATTTACGTGGATCCATCCCGCCGATACCTGTAGCCGGGCAGCCGGAAGAGCACGCCCCGCAGGTCAAACACAGATTCAGGTTTCCTCCTTCGGGAAGAAGCTCCTTAACCTTGTCCAGGAAGATGCTTTTCTTTTTTCCGCCCAATTTAATTGCTTCTTGAGCCATAATTGTTCCTCCGTTTTAGGCTTTGTCCGATTCCCCTAAGGGATTGGGACCCAGCGCTTTGATATGTTCGGTCATTTCCCTGGCGTAAGACGCAAACGTGGGACCTTCGCCAGAAGAGAGATTATACATTCTTACCCTGTCAGCTTCAAGGCCAATTTCTTCCAGGAGCGAGCGTACGTAATCAACCCGCTCGCGGGCTCTGTAGTTGCCTTCTTTGTAATGACAAGTCCCCTCGAGGCAACCGACCACGTAGACACCGTCGGCGCCTTTCTGGATGGACCTGAGGAGATACATGACGTCCACTTTGCCGGTGCAGGGCACGCGGATAATTTTGATGTTGGCCGGATAGTCGAGTCGCATGGAACCTGCCAGGTCCGCGGCTGAATATCCTCAGTAGTCACAGCAAAATGCGATAATGGTCGGTTGAAAATCGCTCATGAAATTCCTCCTGCCAGCAGAGCATCAATTTTACAGATAATCTGGTCGTCTTCATAAAAGTTTAAGCTAATGGCCTCTCGCGGACAAACCGAGGCGCACACGCCGCAGCCGTGACACATGGCCTCATCGATGACGATCTCGCCTTTTTCGATATCAAACTTGGGCACATCGAAGGGACATGAGCGCACACAGGTGAGACATTTGACACAGTGTTCCACATCCACCTGGGCCGTGATGGCCGAAAGTTTGATTTCATCCTTGGCCAGGAAGGTCATGGCCCGTGAAGCGGCGGCCTGGGCCTGGGCGATGGTTTCGCTGATCAGCTTGGGTGCATGGGCGGTACCGCACAGAAAAGTACCGTCACTGCCCATATCCACCGGTCTGAGCTTGACGTGCGCCTCAATAAAGAAGCCTTCGGGATTGCGGTTGAGCTTCATGATACGGCTTAGATCCTCGGTGTCGGTGGCCGCAACCCCGGCACTCAGGGCCAGTAGGTCGGCCCGGATCTGAATGGGTTGCTGCAGCACATGATCATTGACCGTGATCAGCAAACCGTCGTCGGCGGCTTCAACTTCAGGCGGTTCGGATTTGTTAAAGCGGACGAAGATAACCCCTTTTTTGCGCGCTTCAGTGTAGTAATCCTCCAAGAGACCGTAGGTGCGGATATCCCGATTGAGCACGAAGACCTGGGTATCGGGATTGGCCTCCTTGATGGCCAGGGCGTTTTTGATCGCCGATTGGCAGCAAATGCGGGAGCAGTTGGGATTGTCTTCGTTGCGCGATCCCACACATTGAATCATGACCACACAATCGAGATCTCCGGTGGTACCTTGCTGCAGGGCCTCGGACAACTCAACCTGGGTTTTTACGCGGTCGTCCTGGCCGTAAAGGAATTCCGTGGGCTGATATTCATTGGCGCCCGTGGCCACCAGAATGACGCCATGTTCGATCACCTGGGACTCGCGCATGGGGCCTACACCCACTTCGGTGGCAAAGTTGCCCTGGAATCCGTCAAATGACAAAACCACCGCATCCGTCAGGATTTCGATTTCCTCACGTGCGGTGACGTTCGCGATCAATTCCTTGACATAGGCCTGAATGTCGCCACCTTCGATGGTATGGTGGAGTTTGTTGGCCATACCACCCAGTTCCTTGTTTTTTTCCAGGAGGGTCACCGGCATGCCCTGTTTGCTGATGTGCAGGGCCGCGTTCATACCGGCAATGCCGCCGCCAATAATCAGGGCGCGTTTGTTGACCCCAATGATTTTTTCCTTGAGGGGTCTCAAGCGTTCCGAACGCGCCACAGCCATGCGTACCAGATCTTTGGCTTTTTGGGTGGCGATGTCCGGATTGTTGGCGTGCACCCAGGAATTTTGGTTGCGGATATTGGCCATTTCAAACAGGTACTTGTTCAGGCCGCAGGCTTCCAGAGTTTCCATGAACATGGGGGCGTGGGTTTTGGGACTACAGGAGGCCACAACCACGCGGTTCAATTTCTCATCCTTGATTTTTTCTTTGATGATTTCCTGGGTGTCCTGGCTGCAGGTGAAAAGGTTGTTGTCAGTAAAAACGACCCCGGGGAGGGTGGCGGCATATTCCTGGACCGCAGGTACATCCACCACGCCGCCGATGTTGATGCCGCAATTGCAAACAAACACACCGATGCGCGGATCCTCCTCACTGACATCCATTTCTTCGGGCAGGGCAATTTTCTTGATGGCTGTGCCCCGGGCCGCGGCGACTTCAACGCCGGCCGCACTGGCGGCGGCACTGGCTTCGGTAACCGAAGCCGGGATATCCTTGGGTCCTTGAAAAATACCACAGGTGTAAACACCGGGCCGGGATGTGGCCACCGGCGCAAAGGGATCGGTTTCTACAAAGTTGTAATGGTTAAGATCGATGTCGAGCTTTTTAGCCAGATCCACCGAGGCCTGGCTTACCTGCAGACCCACGGATAGGACCAGCATATCGAAGCGCTCGGTCTGCATCTGTCCGGATTCGTCGGCGAAGGAGATGATCAGATCGCGGGTTTCGGGGTCATCGGCAATGGTGTGCACCCGGGCTTTGACAAATCGGATTTCTTCTTTATCGCGAGCCCGATCGTAATACTTTTCATAATCTTTACCAAAGGAGCGGATATCCATGTAAAAGACGGCGCAATCCAAATTCCCACCGGAATGTTCCTTGGCGATCATGGCATCCTTGATGGTGTACATGCAGCAAACACTGCTGCAGTACCCATTGCCGCAGCGGTTGGTGTCGCGCGACCCCACGCACTGGAGCCAGGCGATTTTCTGGGGTTCTTTTTCATCGGAAGGTCGCACCAGATGTCCCATGGTCGGACCGGAGGCACTCAGGATGCGTTCAAACTCCAGGCTGGTCATGACATTGGGGTTGGTACCGTACTGATAAAACTGGGCCAAGTCGCTGGGATCGTACAGATCTGTCCCCGAAGATAGGACCACGGAGCCCACTTTAATTTCGCGGTCTATGGGTTTTTGGTCATGATCCACGGCTTCGGCCAGACAGGCCTTGACGCACTGGTAACATTCCGAGCAGATGCCGCATTCCAGGCAGCGTTGGGCTTCGGTTTTGGCCTCGTCTTCATTGTAACCGAATGAGACTTCCAGGAAGTTGCACTCACGGGCTTCGGGATCCAGACAGCGCACCGTGGTACGATCCATGTGCGGTTCGCCGGTGGTATCCGGTTTTTCAAATTCCCAGTTTTGCTCGCGCCCGGCGGCCAGATCCTGGCCGTTGATGAAACGATGAATGGACTCGGCGGCTTCCTTGCCGCAGGCGACCGCATCCACCACCGATTTGGGGCCGTAGAAGGCATCGCCGCCGGCGAAAACCCAATCCAGCTTCGTCTGCAAGGTCAGCGGGTCGGCTTCCAGCCCGCCTCTGGGGGTGACCGGTATTCCCTGGGCCTCGATGTGCTCCAGCTGGGCACTTTGCCCGATGGCGATGATGACGGTGTCGCCGAAATAGGGCTGACACGCATTGTCGTCATACTGGGGATTGAAGCGTCCCTCATCGTCAAATACAGCCGTACAGGTTTTAAACTCGATTCCCGAAACTTTGTTGCTTTTATCGATGAAGAATGCCTTGGGGCCGAAGCTGTTGACGATCTCAATGTCGCCTTCCAGAGCTTCTTCGATTTCGTGCTGCCAGGCCGGCATTTCCTCACGGGCTTCCAGGCAGATCAGGGTGACGTTTTTGGCACCTTTGCGTTTGGCCGTTAGGGCCACGTCGATGGCCACGTTGCCGCCGCCGACGACCAGGACGTCCTCACCGATGGGCACATCTTTGCCCATGGCGTTGTCGCGCAGAAAATCAACACCCTGGAGGACGCCTGCGGCGTCTTCATTTTCAACGCCCAGGTTGCGCCCACCATGCAGGCCGATGGCCATAAAAACAGCTGAAAAGCCATCCCCTTTTAAACTATCCAGGGTAATATCTTCGCCAAAGGTGACCCCGGTTTGAATGGTTACACCCATTTTTTCGATGACGCGAATCTCCTCGGCAATGATATCTCTGGGCAGGCGGTACTCGGGGATGCCCACGGACATCATGCCACCGGCAATCGGCAATTTTTCAAACACGGTGACCTGATAGCCCTGCAGGGCCAGGCTATAAGCCGCTGCCAAGCCGGCCGGACCGGAACCGATGACGGCCACTTTTTCATCACGGGATTCAGTGACCTCGGGCACATAGAATTCACCCTGCTGCCGTTCGTAATCGGCCAAAAACCGATGCAATTCGCGGATGGCCAAAGGCTGATCCACATCATTGCGGGTACAAATCTCTTCGCAGGGGTGATGGCAGACGCGGCCGCAGATCCCCGGAAAGGGGTGGTCTTTTTTAAAGAGTTCCAGGGCTTCCCGATACTTGCCTTGGTTGATCAGGGCGATATAACCCTGAATACTGACATGCGCCGGACAGGTGGCCTTACAGGGGGCTGTTCCCCGTTTTTCGATGCCAAAGGCACCCGGTATGGCCTGGGCATATTTCTTAAAGGCCGCCTGGCGCGTGGAAAGGCCTTGGTCATATTCATTGGGGCGGGATATGGGGCAAACTTTGGCACATTCACCGCAGCTGGTGCATTTGTCCAGATCGATGTAGCGGGGTGTCTGATGAACCGTTGCCGAAAAATTGCCTGGTTCCCCTTCCAGCTTGGTTAATTCCGTATTGGTGAGCAGTTCGATGTTGAGATGCCGGCCGACCTCGACCAGTTTGGGAGAAATGACTCACATGGCACAATCATTGGTGGGAAAGGTCTTATCCAGCTGGGACATGAGTCCCCCGATTGCCGGTGACTTTTCCACCAGATATACATAATAGCCGGATTCAGCCAGATCCAGGGCCGATTGCATCCCTGCGATACCGCCACCGACCACCATCGTTGCTCCGATAACGTCTTTTGGCATAATAAAATCTCCTAGTTGTAGTCCTTATCTCGATTTGCCAAACAGCTTTGTAAACGTCTGCCACGCAGCTTTGTAAACGTCTGCCAGACAGCATCGTAAACGTCTGCCAAACAGCATTGCAAACGTCTGCGAAATAGCATTGCAAACCAAAGGAGATTTGTATATGCCGGACTCCGGCTTGTCAATAGAAATTCAAATCCGTTTCGGCCAGCTTATATTCACATTGGGCTAATGATTAACATATTGAAATCAAATAAAATTAAATGGTTTTAAGTTTTAAGTTTTAGGTTTTAGGTGGCTTATGGTATCATAGTTTTCAGCTTTGTATTTGCTGGTCGCGTCCTAAAACTTAAAACCTAAAACCTAAAACCGGTTCAATTCTTTGCTTGAAAATTCAGCGTGATAGGCTTATGCTCCCCTTCGAAATCGAAATCGAAATCGAAATCGAAATCGAAATCGGTATCGGTATCGAAATCGGAGCAATTAAACCAAGGGCATTGCTACGAAACGGACGGCCCCGAACCCGATCCCGATCCCGAGGAA
>Ga0180436_10003628_pt1 | contig 14111 bp, 16 predicted proteins | sample SS_ome_2_FD_132434 | JGI IMG/M metagenome (GOLD analysis project Ga0180436, IMG submission 132434) | Hypersaline lake sediment archaeal communities from the Salton Sea, California, USA - SS_3_S_2 metaG | ecosystem: Environmental > Aquatic > Non-marine Saline and Alkaline > Hypersaline >...
ATCGCATCATGTCTTCTTTCATACTCTTCTACGCTTATATCCATAACGTCCAGTATCTTGTTTAGATAAACCATAATGACACCTCCATCAGTAGTCAGCTTAAATTACTAATAATGATCGTAAGCAATATCACAACGACCTCCTTGCCCAATATTGACAGAAATTACCAATTTCAGTAGGCAATCCGGCCATCTAAGACCCGCAACTTTCCGGCCCAGCATTACTGCAGATGTTGTTTTTACAACTCTTAATATAATTATGGATCGGTTGAAGAGCTAAATGATAGATAGAAACAATCTGTAACACATTACTGCTGAGTAGCAGACAAAAAAAGCCCCGCCAAGGGGAAGGAGGGGCTAGTAGAATGGAGAGGCAACATCAATGATGCTGTCATTCATAATATAGCGCTTTAAGTTGAGTATTAGGGTTACATAGTGTTACCGATTGATTTTCATCAAGATTAAAGATAGGAAGTGTCTATTAAGCGTTATTTATTGTGTAAATAGAATCAATTTTTGTTCGTCAGATATAAAAACCATCAAACCCTGACAGTTGTTATTTCTGACGAACAAAAGTTTTTAAATTAATGACGAAAGTGACAATTAAATTACAGCTAATTATATGAATTGATTTTTCACATACAGTGTAAAGAGACTAGATCATTAGAATAAGAAATATTAAACAAGTTGTTTAATGTGGAAAAGTTACATGGCGATTAAACAGCAGTTACACAGTTTCTTTGGCAATATTTTCTCGGCCAAATCATACGACAAACAATTAGATGAACTGATTAGAAAGCTCCAGAATAAGCACGAAAGCTATTCAAAAAAGCTGAAGAGCACATCCAGTGTGGCAAAAAGGAAGTCCTACAAACTGGAATTAAGGATTCTCGCAAAACAACTTGAGAAAGCAAGACGACTTAAAGAAGAAAAAAACACTCCCAAAATATTGAGAGTGTGATTTTTAAGAAATAAAATTATGAGCAAAGACAGAAAGTGGAAAAAATCAGAAATTGTTTTTATTGAAAACTATTTAACTATGAATGGTGATTTAGTTGTTAACTCCGGTCAAAATAAACTCAAAAAAGCAATTAAAGATTTACCGAAAAATGTCAGCAATATGGAAGATTGGTGCGATAAATGGCTTACAGAAAAAGGTTGTAAGAAATTATTTAAAGCATTAAAAAAAGACTAGAATTTGGGAGTAGTAAAATCTAACTGTAAAGGCAGACGCTCAGCCTGGATTTTGCCACTTTCTACAAAGCAGTCTCCGATTTTGAATAATATTCAGTTATTCGAATCAGCCCCATTTCAACAAAAACAAACCCAGGCTAACAATAAATGCACCTGACAACCTACTCTTCCAGTTCTCTTTTTCTTTAAAAATAAAAATAGAAAAGAAAACGGCTAAAACAATACCAGCATTGGAGAAAGAAACCACGTGTGCAGCAGGCAATTCACGCATGGCACGCACAACTAATGCATAGGCTGTTCCAATGAACAAGCCACCCATAATAATGTACATCCATTTTGGCCTGCGTGGAGGAATCCATTCACCGGTTTCCCTAACCTGCTCATAACTCAAGACCAGGAAAGAAACCAGGTAGCCTACCGAGATGAAACCCAACTGACTGGAAAAACTCGGCAGGTATGCAACAGCCTGTTTATCGCTTATTGAATAAATGCTGGTTGAAAGCGCCGCAACAAAAGTCCAGAGAATGACATGCTTCACATCACCATTTCGAGTAGAAGCCGCCAGCACCCATAAACCAAGCACGCTGACACTGATTGCACCCATCTCCTGGGTAGTTATATCTGCTTCAAACCATAATAGCGTCCAGATAGCGATCAGCAAGGGTGAACTTCGAGCCAATGGATATACCAGGGCAACCGGTGCATAGTGATAAGCGCGTCTTAGAGCAACAAAGTACAGAGCATTGGCACTGGCACTGGCGAGCATTGCCTGTACCAGGGCTATTGACCATGTTGAGTCCTCAACCAGCGCCCAAAAGGCGTATGGACCCAGGATCAGTAAATGGGCGAGCAGCCCCCACCAGAGATAGTTTGCTCTTTTATCAACATGACGGGCCAGCAGATTCCAGGCGACATGCATCAAAACCGAAATACCGATCAACCAATAGGCATTGTCAGTCATGACTATCCTGCTACGAGTTCCATCTCGTCATGTCCAGCCATGATGTATTCAGGCAGAGCATCGGGATTTTTTTTCAACCAGATATCCATGTCATGGCCAATATGCGTCAATATGGTTTTACCCGGCTTAACCTGCTTTTGCAGATCAATGACATCGTCAAGATTGTTATGCGTCTGATTATCACTATGCGGAACAAAGCTGCAATCTATAACCATAATATCGGGAGAATTCAGCATGAGCTGTTCCAGGCTAGTATCTGGCATGCCCTTGGTATCAGTCAGATATGCGATTTTCCGCTCCTTGAACTCAAACAGATAGCCGAAGGTCGGCTTTGAATGAATCAGTGGCAATGGAGTTACTATCAATTGACCGAGGGTTATTTCGGAAAATTTTCTCAGTTGCTGAAAAACTAGGATACCCGGATGTTTGTAGAGGTCAGCACAGCCCTGCGTATCTGGTGGAGTGTAAACCGGCAGGCTCAGGCTTTTTCCCCAGCGTAAATGAAACAACCCCTGAACATGGTCAGGATGAAAATGGGTAATGAAAGTTCCATCCAGACTGCCAGCCGGGAAGCGTTCAGCCAGGTTCATCTGCCCGGCATCAAGCAGGTAACGCTTGTTATCTACCTCCAGCAGTGCACTACAGGGTGTTCTTTGCAAACTGCGGACAGCTGAGGCCTGAACACAGTAATTGCAGTCACAGCCATACAATGGCATTCCAGCTGCATTTCCCGTACCCAGTAATGTTATCTGCATTATTCTGGTTTTCTTCCCTGAAGTATTGCTACAAGCTCATTACCAGCCACTTCCAGGTCGGTGTTATTTTGCAGCCTGATTAGACGAGGATGCTCAACCAGTGAATTCAGTTTACTGGCCTGCTGCAAACGTTTTTCAATCTCTGCATCGGTTTCTCTTCCCCTGAGATGCAAGCGTTCCTTAAGCCTGGCTTTGTCAGCAGTAATCAATACCGGAGTCAGTTGACTGAATTTTTCAGCGGCATTTTGCAAGTATTCTCGTGAACCGTTAACCACAACATTGAGACCTCTATCCAACCATTGCTCGATCTCAATACCAATGCCGTAACTGGTAGCATGGCTGTGCCACTGCATTGCATAACAACCATGTTTATCACGCAGGCTAAATTCATTAATAGTCAACGAAATGTGATTTTCATGACCGGCATCTGCATCCCTGGTGATATATCGATGCGCAAAAGCTACCAGGGCTGTGCCAGCCAGTTTTTCCCTGGCATAGGAAATCAGGCTATCCTTACCAACACCGGATGCGCCGATAATGTAAAACAGTTCAGCCATGATCGTAGTGGACAGAATATGCGCTTTTACCGTGAACCCAGACATCACTGACCTGGGGCAATCCTCCAGGCAGCCCTACTGCTACCAGGTCAGCCCGCTTACCCACTTCGATTGTTCCTCTGTCATGCAGTCTGGCAGCACGTGCGGGATTGGCCGTCACCAGTTGAATCGTCTCGGCAAGGTTGATATCAGCAAGTTCAGCAACTCTCATCACGGCAACAATCAAGGATGCAGGCGAGTAATCACCACACAGGCAGTCAGCAACACCTTCGTGAATGGCATCGATGGCCTTCATGGATCCGGATTGGCTCTTGCCACGTATGATGTTAGGTGCTCCGAATATTGTCGACATACCAGCATGCCTGGCAGCGATGGCCGCTTCCATGGAAATTGGAAACTCTGATATATCTGCACCTACTCCCTTCATGGTTTCTACACGCTCTGGTGAATCATCATCATGACTGGCAACCGAAATACCAGCAGCATGCGCTGCCTCTGCCAGTTCCTGCATGCGCGAGAAGGCACCGGAAGCAGCTTCAAGCTTGCGCTCGACAATGACTTCCACCTCATCGGCCGTTTTCTTGTAGGTACGTGACAGGTAATCACGGTAAGCCGCAAGATCCTTGAACTGGCCCTGCCCTGGCGTATGGTCCATCATTGAGATCAAGTGCATGGTATCTTCATTTAATAACTGCTTCAGAATCGGCAGACCGGTTTCATCGGTAATTTCATAACGACAATGCACCCTGTTATCAACAAGTCCATGTGGATGCCATTCATGCACGGCCCTGGCTACGTCTGCTGCAAACTGGTTATTACGGACACCCAGTTCATCATTGGCGAATGATAATGCATGGTACACAGTAGTTATTCCAGCAGCAGCATTACGCTTATCAGCCTGGGCACAGGCAAAATCCAGCGGAAAATGCACATTGGGACGAGGTTCAACTTCCTTTTCCAGGGCATCACAATGCAGATCGATCATGCCGGGAATTAACAATTTACCTTTCAGATTAATTGTCTTGGCATTTGTGCAAGACTCGGGATTTATGGCTTGAATGACTCCGTCTTCAAACAATAGAGAAGCATCATCAATAACCTCGTCAAACAGTACGATACGCGCGTTTGTTAAGCAGGTTTTCATCAGGCGATTTCCTCCAGGATTAAATTTGAATTTTCAGGCGGCTGAATCTCAACAACGTCATCAGCGAGGCGATCCACCAGTTCTGGCTGGTGAAAAATTGCCAGCATCGCCACACCTTCATACTTTAATGACTCGATCAGGCTGATGACTCGTTCTGTAGTCTTGGTATCAAGGCTGGCAGTCGGTTCATCCAGTAACAGCAACCTGGGCTTGGCGATCAGCCCTCGGGCCAGGTTAACCCGTTGTTTCTCACCGCCAGAAAAGGTTGCTGGGGATATCTCCCATAGACGCATAGGCAATTTCATCGCTGCCAGTAGTTCACGTGCTTCATCTTTGGCATCCTCTATCGACCTACCACGTTGAATAAGAGGTTGCGCGACAACATTCAAAGTCGACTGTCGTGGCAGAAAATGCAGAAACTGTGTGACAAAAGCGATCTCCTTGAGTCTGAGATCAAGAATCTGATGTTCATCTGCCGATGCCAGATCAATTTCACTGCCATCTTCGGCTGTAAACAATAAACGCCCGGCCGTGGGTAGATAGGTACGGTAAATGCCTTTGAGAATAGTCGACTTGCCTGCACCGGTTGGTCCAATCAAGGCGGTAAGTTTTCCACTGTAAACTTCAAGATTTACATCTTTAGATGAAGGTATCAGCTTATCCTGTTCATGCAGTTGAAAGTGTTTTTCAAAACCTTCAACACGTAAAATTGGTGCATTCATCTTATGTTCCTGTCCTATAAAGCTGAAGCAACAAGGCGTTGTGTATAAGCATGCTGGGGATCTTCGAGGATTTGATCCGTCAGCCCGGTCTCAATAACCCGGCCATATTTCATCACCAGGGTGCGATCAGCCAGTAAGCGGATAACACCAAGGTCATGTGTTACGACAATCATCGAGGTCTGTGACTGTTGCTGAATTTCAAGTATCAAATCCAAGATGGCTGCCTGAACCGACAGATCCAGGCCTGTTGTCACCTCGTCCAGAAACAATAATGGTGGATTGGTTGCCAGAGCCTTGGCAATTTGAACTCGCTGCTGCATACCGCCGGAAAAGTTTTTTGGCATTTCATCCATGCGTTCAGATAAGACTTCAGTACGGGACAATAATGAAACCGCTCGCCCCCTGATATCTGAATAGTTACTGACATTCGACATCAACAGCCTTTCAGCGATATTTCCACCAGCAGAGATATCGAAATTTAATCCAAGGTTAGGATTTTGATAAACCATTCCGAAGCGATGGTTACGAAGACGCCTTTGCTGGGCCTTGTTAAGCCTGAACAGGTTGTATTGCTGATCTTCATCGTAGAACAGAGCCTTACCATTAGTTGGCTCTTCATCAAAAAAGAGGCATTTCACAGCCGTGGACTTGCCCGAACCGGACTCGCCCATGATGCCGAGGATCTCACCACGATACAAATCAAAGGAAACATCATGTGCAGCAACAACACTGCCACAATCCGGACAGATGTTGGAATTAAAATCCGGGCCGGTTTTCTTATAACAGGAGGCACAACCTTTCCCGTATACAACTGACAGCTCCCTTACCTGGAGAACCTTATCCATTGGAAACCTCGAGTAGGCTTTCATCCATCAACTGTTCATTACACCAATCTGCATCAGAGCATCGATAGACATAGTCACCGGTGGATGAATCAATATATTCATCTAGAAAGCTTGTAGTACACCCACAACGCGCACATGGCCTGCGTTGTCCATTTTCGTCAGTAAAGTCTTCAACACGAAAAGGCACATCTTCAAAAGCCAATGGCTCTGCATCCGTGTAGGGTGGTACCGCATAGATTTTTTTCTCACGTCCGGCACCCAGTAAAATGAGTGCCGCAGACTGGTGCATTTTGGGAACATCCCAACGTGGTATAGGAGATGGGTCTATGACATAGTGTCCATGAATACGCGTTGGATAACGATGGGAGATTGTAATCTCATCGAACTTGACGATATCTTCATACAGTTTGACCAGTAAACGGGAATAGTCCGCTTCACCATGCAGTATTTTTCGCTTATCTTCAGAAGCTTCAACTACGACCAGCGCATCCGGATATGGAACCTGCAACACAATCAACTGGTCTTCGCGTAATGGTCTCTCGGGTATCCTGTGACGTGACTGAATAACTCCAGCTTCCGTGGTTGAAGTGGTGGTATGAATACCCGGGCATGTCATTTCAATGAATGAACGCAGATTGACGGCATTGACCGAATCATCAGCTCCCTGATCGATAACTTTCAGGGTTTCCCCTTCTCCGATAAGTGACAGCGTAAGTTGTAACCCTCCGGTTCCAAACCCCCTGCCCATCGGCATTTCTCTGCTTGAATAAGGCACCTGGTAACCTGGAATAGCGACTGCTTTAAGTGAGGAGCGCCTGATTTCTTTCTTGGCGTATTCATCCATAAAGCCAAAACTTTTATTGGTTGTCATGACTGAACTCCGTCATCCTGTTTTTTTCTTGTTGTTCTCAAACGATCCATGTCAGATTGAAACGTGACATAGTGGGGCATCTTGTAATGTGTGCAAAAGCCCATCGAATCGATGCCATCAACATGCAGCAAAACAAACTCCGGATCTTCTGATGGATTGGAAGGACCTTTAGTCATACCAATTTGTAATGAACGATCGAGAATAGCCATACTGATGGCCTTGACTTCGTTATGTCCAAAGCAGGCACCGTAACCCAGTGAAAATACCGGTTTACTGCCATCCTCTTGATCTTCATACATGGCAACAATTTCACATTCAGTCATTTCCACTTCACCGATCTCCATTGGTTTACCAGTTATCGGGTGTGGAAGCATGACGGGCACGTAACCAACTCTCAGCTCGGCAACAGTCGGGTGTACATCGCCATAACCACGCATATTCGAATAGGCAATTGCCAATAATGATCCCTGCTCTCCCCTGGCCATGGTTGAAAGTGCCGCCGAACGAGGAACAGGAAATACCAGAGGCTCACGGGTTATGTCGAATGGTGCGTTGTCGCGCACCTGACTACTAAGCGGTGGAATCAAGCCCTCTTTTCTTAAACCTTCAAGAACCTTGGGGAATGTGTCAGGGATATCATCAATATTAAGACCATCGAACCATTCACTGGCTATCGTTCGAAACTGTTCTGGTGACTCGTTCAACAGTTCCATGCGCATCAGGCGCAGATGATAATCGGTGGTAGCTCCCAGCATTTGACCACCCGGAATGTCTTTAAACGCGGATGATATTCTACGCGTAATGCGCATCCTGCTAGTATCTAATGCCTCAGTTTCTGCCAGTCTCGGCATCGTGGAACGATAAGCACGCAAAGCAAATGCAGCTTCAAGTGTATCGCCATGAGCCTGTTTAACAGCGAGAGCAGCCAGCCTGGGATGATATACACCACCTTCCGAGATAACTCGCCCATGAAGCAGCCTTAACTGGTTCTGGATCGTGTCCAGATCTAGAGGAGAGCTCTCCGCACTCTGCTTGGCACGTAAATAGTCAAAAACTGTTTTACTGCCATCAATCGCTTGGCCGCCTCCCTTGATTGCAACGTATGCCATTAATTCACCTTGATAATTGAAGTTCGGGGTATGGCCATTACGTTAGACTCATCGGCCAGAATTAAATCAACGCCTAAAGGAAAAGCTGAAATCCATTCTTGTCTTTTAATGAACCACTGGGGATGCAGACCTTTTAAATTGCACTCAGCCTGTTCCTTGATACCAGGACCAAATAACGTGATTTGATCATCACCACCAGTGACGGAATCGACTTTTATTACAATAGTTGAGGAGAGTTCCGGGCTAGCAAGTGTTCCTAATCTGGGCTCAAAGAGTGGCTCTTCATTACCATCACACAGCACAAAGTCTACCTCCTCCGCATCGCCCTGTTTTGCCTGTAGCAGCAAATAATCATCCCTGGATAACAATTTATCGTTATCGCAGAAGCTTACTTCGTTATCCAGTAGTGCAGAGAGTACGGCCAGAAGCGAATTGCTTTCTTCCTCAATACCATGAAGACTTTTGACAGTTCCAGGACGTGACATCGCTTCAAGCAACTGACGGAAATTTTGTTGCTGGAAAGGTGCTTTCCATACTGAGGCAACATCAAGCATTAGCATCTCCTACATCATCCAGCAGCGAAAAATCTACCCGGGTACGAGCCAATATCGATTTCCGTTCAGCTTCAACCAGGCCACGTCGGTTCATACCCTCAAGTAACAGCGCATCTATCTCTTCATAACCTGGTAGTCGAGCTGACAAAATGGCATCGCACAGGGCAAGTCTCACACTTTGCTCAAGGTTGTCATCCATGATTACAGATGCGCCTTCGGCAATTTGTCCATTCTCTGTTGACACGCTCAGCCAGCAACTGGACATTGGAAACTCACCCAGGTAATACGATTCGTTAAGTGCTGAATCTTTCATTTTCAGCATGCCAAGACCGGACTGAGGCACGACCTTGGGTCTTATTCGCAAACCAGCAGAAACCCGGTCTACAATCTCTTTAAGCCTTGGCTCTGGTAAGGATGACAGCACACTGCCCCATTGCTCACGCGAAATCTGTTTCATGATTAGATATCTAGATAAGTTTTCAATAACATTTTGTTTCGATACTTGTCGCAATTAACTTAAAGCGTTCTTTTGCGAAGTTTTTGAGAAAAGAACTCCAGGACAACCACTGTTATAAATATGACAAGCAATATGGTTGAAACATGCCCATAGTCAAACAAGTCCCAACGACCTTTCAGTTCCATACCAATACCACCGGCCCCAACAATACCTAGCACCGTAGCTGTGCGAATATTTCGTTCAAAGATATATTGCACATAAGCTATCCAGGCAGGAAATACGTGAGGAAACACGGCATACCTCAGGACTTTCATGGAATGCGAGCCAGCCGCTTTTAATGCCATTTGCGGACCAGGTGGAGCATTTTCGATTTCATCAGCAAAAAACTTGCCCAGCACTCCACTGGTATGGATGGCTAAAGCCAATACACCCGCAATGGGACCGAAGCCATACATCAGCACCAGGAACAAGGCGATGATTAACTCCGGCATAGCTCGATGAAAGCTAAGCCATCCCCGGGCAACGGTATAGACAATTTTATTAGGCGTGTAATTTCGACTTGAAAGAATACCTAACGGTAGGGATATCATGATCGATATCACGGTACCCCAGAAGCCCATCTCGATGGTTTCCCACATCTTTACCAATACTTTTGTGAAATAACCAATTGGCTCTACAAGAAATTCGGTCTCTTCAACTTCCCAGGTCTCAGTCAGCGCATCGTATTCTTTGTCTTCTGCAATTTCGATATAAGCAAACCATGGCAGGTTTTCACGATCAAAGTCATCAAGACGGTTAACTGGGGTTCGTTGAGAAATCTGAATAGGAAATGCCTTACTGCCGAAACGTAGTGCGCCATCCAGTACCTGAGATTCACCAATCCCAACAACCGAAAGAGCAGCTTTTGATGTTTCAATGAAGGCCACATCCATTTCAGTGTTACGTGCTGACCAGGAAAGTAAAACCAGGGCCAGAAACAAAATTAAAATATTGCGCGATGTGATCGTCCTGTGTAACTCCCAGTTTTCCCAGGGACGTGAAAATGCATCATTACTCATGCGGCAGCCTCTTCAATTGCATGTGACGGAGACTTGTTAAATAACAAGTCCTGCATTTCTGCATCCATTTCGGATGGATGACCATCGAAAAAAACCTTGCCTTTCTGCAAAGCAACAATGCGATCTGCAAATTCAATGGCATAGTCAATCTGATGCAGCGTACAAATGACGGTTGCTCCATGAATTTTTGCTGCACGTTTCAGACTATGTAATACACTTCTGCTCATTGCAGGATCCAGGCTTGCAACTGGCTCATCGGCCAGTACAACTTCCGGCTTTGAAATAAAGGCTCGTGCGATAGCCACACGTTGTTGTTGACCACCTGACAAAGCAGATGCCCGGCGATACAGGTGTTTTTCTTCCATACCTACTTCATGTAACAACTGGCAGGCTATACGCTGATCCTGGGAGGTAAACCATTTGATAAGGCTTCGCCAAAAACCGACAGAAGCAAGCACACCTGATAAAACATTATGTATAACAGAAAGCCTGGGCACCAGGTGAAGCTGCTGATGAATCATACCGACACGTCTCTGCAGTGAAGAACGTGTTTTCTTGGTTAATTCAATATCTCCAATATGCAAATCACCTGAAGTTGGAATGACTACACCGTTGACCATACCCATTAAAGTTGATTTACCCGCACCAGAAGGCCCCAAAAGCACGCAAAATTCACCTTTCTTGACATGCAAACTCACATCATCAACAGCGCGAGTTCCATCTTCATAAACTCGACTAACAGAATCGAACTTCAACATAGCAACTCCTTGAGAATGAGGATGAGAGGTTATGAACCTCTCACCCTTGAGAGTGAAATGATTAACGAGTACCCGCTTTATCAACCATTTCAGCTTTTACTTCCTTGGTAACAGCTGCAAGTTTGCCGAGTGCATCAAAGATTTTCTTCTCTTCGAACTGGGTGTCATATCGATCGACTTTCTTACCGCCATAACCACGGATTTTTGACGGGTCAATCTTGGTGTGAATCTCGCCAAAAGCCTTACGCAGAGCTGTTTTTAAGTTTTCTGGCAATTTTTTATTCATGGCCAGTGGAGGATTTGGAATAGGCTGGGATTTTGCCAGAGGTTTGAATTTACTGGCATCAATAGCACCTTTCTTTACTGCTTTACCAAAAGAGTTATAAGAAGCTGCCGCCGCATCTACTTTTCCCTCGGCAAGCGCTGCCAAAGAAGCTGAATGTGAACCAGCAATAATCACCTTATCGAGATCTTTAACCGGGTCAACACCATCTGCAATCAACATAGCAACTGGAAAGTTGAAAGAAGAAGTGGAACTTGGGCTACCAAAAGCCATACCTTTTCCTTTCAGGTCCTGGATATTTTTAATACCACTGTTTTTGGCTACAAAAATTCCAGAGTAGTAAGAAGCATTTCCTTTCTTGACATCAACTGCCAACAAATCAACACCACACATTTCGTTTGCCTGACCGTAGGTGACAGCTCCATACCAGGCAATATCTGCCTGGTCGTTGCACATACCTTCTACAACAGCGGCATAACTCGCACCAGCGCGCAGTTCGAAATGAATACCATAATGTTTGGTAATACCATTGAACACAGGAGCATAATCCTGGGTAATGTCGTTAGTTCCGGTATCGGCCGGCACCATTAACACACGAAGTGGGTTGTCTTTTGAACCATCCGCCAGGTTGGCAGCAAAGACAGAACCAGATAACATTGCTGAGGCGATGCCCGCAGCGATCAGCTTTTTCAATTTCATTATTTTTCCTCGACAGTTGGATAATGTAATTAAGGTTGAACCAATAGTTGTGTGGCATCGCCTCTAAAACGCGTAACCACGTACTCCACCGGTATTTCAGTTTCACTAGACACATTAAGACTCTTGACCCGCAATACCGGCAAATTGCGGGGCATTTTCAGTAATTCAGCATCACCTGGTTCAGGCATTACTGAACTAATAAGACTTTCCTTTCGCTTTAATTCAACACCACAGTGTTTTTTCATGAAATTATGCAGAGAACCCTTGTTGTATTTTTCGTAAACGATTTCCATCCCCTTGAGTGACATAAAATGTGAAATCACACAAAAAGGGGCCTCATCAACAGTTCTCAGAGTTTCAAGAGCAATCACATCACTGCCATTTGCGATACCAAGGCGAGAGGCAATTCCTCCCTTAGCAGGAATAATGAGTTTTTTCAGGACGTTACTACCAGTAACTTTCCCCTGGTTTTCCAGCGTTTCAGTAAAACGTGTTTGACTGTTAATGGAATAATCGATTGCAGGTGAAAGGACGTAGATACCTTTGCCATGACGACGCATCAGTAAACCATCAGTAATCAACACATCAATAGCACGGCGCAATGTGTGCCGGTTAACATTAAAGCGAACTGCCAGATCACCTTCAGACGGGAGCTTATCCCCAGCCTTGTAGAGGTCTCTTACCTCTTGTCCGAGTACTTCACTGATCTGAAGATAAATCGGCAGTGATCCATGGCTTCTTTTAATAAGTTGTATAGACATCTAGATACCTTTTTTTGTACCCGAAAGTCTATGCGGAGTTTATTACATGAGAATGACTAGTTAGCCTGATTATCGATTGATATGGATGAATGACAACAAACTGTAATGTTTGAGTAGTTAGAACGTATAATAATAAGTCTCAAATATTGACTTAAACGTACGCTAAGTAGATTTCATGTTTTTAATCTGCTGAGTGACAACTGTCGGGAAGATTCAATCGACATTGGAAATACAAACAGACTGCTTTTGCCGTAAGCGGAAGTTATTCAGAATTGACGACTGGCGACATATCAGCAATCAGAGCCAATCATCATCCCTTTACGAACGGCCGTTTTCTGGAACCAGTCATTCGGACAAAGGCCCTGAACTGTTGAGTTTTGGTATAAGCAGCCATAACAACCTGTTTAAGAATACAAATTCACAGCTTTTCGATGGTCATTTGGACTGATACCCCGCACTCGCTTGAATGCTGCACTAAATGCATAGGGTGTTGAATATCCGACCTTTTCAGCCACAGTGCCAACGGTTTCATCTGAATGGCATAACAGGTCTGCAGCCAAGGCCATGCGCCAGTTTTTCAGAAAAGTCATTGGAGCTTCACCAACTAATTCCTGAAAACGACGTGATAATGATGCACGTGATGCCCCAGATTCTGCAGCAAGGCTTTCCAATGTCCAGGGATGCGCTGGATTGTCATGCATAATCTTTAAGGCGCGCTCAACAATGCGGTCACCCTGGTACCGCCACCACTCAGGGCGAGTCGTGTCCCGTTGCGCAAACCAGGCTTTAAGAACCGCTGTGACCAGTAAATCAAGTAACCGGTCCAGTACTGCAGCCTGTCCTGGCTCATCTTTGATAACCTCATCGCATAACAACCCAACCAGTGGTGATTCCCAATCCTCATGAGTTAAGGAAATCACCGGAGGCAAAGCACGTAATAGGCGATCACTGATATCGCTAAGGTGTTCATAAGCACCGACGAGAAACAAAGTAGAACCTTGCGCATCATTACCCCAGGTTCTTACGCCATGCATCATTTCATCATGTAATGAGTTTCCCCCTAAATCACAACAGCGTTGCCCTGGATGAATTATCATCTGCGGGTTTGAATTTGGTGCGTCTGAAAGATTGTAATGCATCGGCCTGCGAATAATCGCGATGTCTCCGGGGCCGACCTGCAATGCATCGCCTTCATCTGGTACTAACCACAGTCTTCCTTTTACACCAGCAATCAAGGTCAATGGTGATTTAGCGATATCCCTCAGACACCACGGCGAACTCATCACAGCTCGTAGAGCAAAGGCACCCCGTGCACGCGGCGCATCCAATAATCCACCTAATGTATCCATTTGGACAATTATAGACGAATACGTATGAATCTGAG
>Ga0180436_10003629_pt1 | contig 14111 bp, 10 predicted proteins | sample SS_ome_2_FD_132434 | JGI IMG/M metagenome (GOLD analysis project Ga0180436, IMG submission 132434) | Hypersaline lake sediment archaeal communities from the Salton Sea, California, USA - SS_3_S_2 metaG | ecosystem: Environmental > Aquatic > Non-marine Saline and Alkaline > Hypersaline >...
CCCCGCCACCGAAAGGAGACGCATCGGCCCATCGTACTGGTCGATAAACGCAGGATCGCCGGGCACCAGAACCAGATCGCCATCCTGATACTGCGCCTCGATCTGCCGCAGCAGGTTCTGGATGTCCTTCTCCCAGAAATTGTTAGCGTAGATCCAGGCATACTCGAGACCGGCGACACGGACCGTGTGAAGCGGCTCGGCATCCTCAAACTGCTCAATCACCTCAGGAACGAATCGGCGCTGCAGGTGACTGGCATAAAGTATGAAATAGTCAGGCTCCAAGGCATTGGCGCTTCCCAGAAGTGTGGTGTGGCCGACGAAAAAAGGAGAGAACTCGTTGGGGCTGTGGGTTGCGACGTGTAGATTCTCAGCGTCCTCCAGCGTGTTCAGCCAGCGGGCCGCATCGCCAAGACCCTCGCCCCAGCCATAGAATAGCGTCTCGGCGGCCACTGGGCCGTTTCCCAGTAGCGGGTTATAGTAGGCCAACGGTTGCGAGGCGACCGGCAGCAGCGCGGCCAGTTGCCCCACGGCCATCAGGGCGAACAACAGGAGCGGCGCTGCAACCGCTCGCCGCCAACGCCCAGAGAGCCTCTCGGCCAGCCAGACGCCGAGGCTTGTCCATCCCACCCCCGCCACGATATCGGCCAGCGGAAAAACGGGCAGCAGGTAGCGGTCGAACTTTTTCGAGGCCACCGTGAGCGAAAGCCCATAGAGCAGCACGAACAGCAGCAATCGGACCAGATCACGCCAACCCGACACCTGCCTGCGCGCCAACACCAGCGCCACGAGCCCCAAGCCAACCAGCGGCGTCGAGCGGAACAGCCAGGAGACGGGATAGAACAAGGCTCCAGGATCGGCTACCTTCTGGCCCAGGAAATAGTTGAGGTTCTCGTGGGGATTCCAGGCCTGGCGGTTGAATCCGGCATAGACCTGTTCAACGGTCGCCTTGGGCGCCGTGCGTAGCGCCGGCCAGACCAGCAGCATGGTGATGGCCAGAACAACGCCAGCGATGCCCAGGCCAAGAACAATGGGCGCGAGTGCTTGCCGACGCTCGCCTTTGGGTGCCCTCACCCAGGCCGCGACCGCAGTCAGGCCCGCCCAGGGGATCAACACCAGGCCGGGTAGCTTAGTCAGGATAGCAAGCGCGCCCGTCAGGCCGGCCAAGGCGGCCCAGCCGTAAGGTCGCTCCGACCGCAGCGCCAGCAGCCAACTGGCCACGCAGAGCGCGCAAAAGGCCGCCAGCATTGCGTCGAGGTGGTGCACCCGCGAGAGCGCCAGGTAAAATGGCTGCAGGATGATCAGGATCAGGCAAGCCGCAGCGGCGCGTCGTCCCCAGAGACGCGACACCAGTGCTGCCAGCAGCAGCGAAGCCAACCAGGTGATCAGCGCCGAAAGGCGACGCGCCCACAAGGTGAGAGGGGGGATACCCGGTTCGAGCGGATGAAGCAGGCGGTGCGGTATCTCGACGCCCAGCATCCGCTCTGGCGCGCCGCCGGCCCAGTCGGCCAGCTTGTCGGCGACAACGCCGATCCACATGACGGTGACGCCCGGGTGTTCCGACCGGTAGGTGGATGCCAGGTCGCCATCGCGCAGCGCAGCGCCAAAGTCGAGACTGCGCTCTTCCCAGCGGGGTTCGTCGACGGTTAGATAACCATCGATGGCTGCGAGACGCAGCACAAGGCCGGCGATCAACGCCAGCGCCAAGATCAACGACGCTGGCCACCGGCCACGTTGCAGAGGCGGTTCCCCACCACCCGGGGGGGCATCTGTGGTGAGCATTGCGCGCTGTCCGTTCCTTGGGGACCATTGACACAGGGGCAGGCTGCGCTCGTGGGAGCATCGGCAACCTATCCCAGTATACATCGAATTCCCTCATGCTCAACCTCCGCGCCTGCCAGAGCCGAGGGGGCATTTCGCCAGCGACGTCATTGTCTCCGCGTAGCACCCTCGGTCTCCGGCGGCCCGGAGAGAGAGGAAGGAATCGGTAACGCGCGTTAGCGCGCTTCCCACATAGTACAGGTCATGCTTTCGGGACAAGGCTGGCACTGCCGCTTGATCCCGTCGGCCGAGAGCAGGCGCACATCGACCATCGATGGCACGTCTTTGGCGCAGTAGCCATGGCCATTGAGCATGACATAGTAGCGACAACCGCTGCAGGTCATCTCGCTGCTTTTACGTTTGCGTGTGAACAGTCCCATGCCTACCCTCTTGTGCTATTCGTGTCGCAAGGCCTGGATGGGGTCTAGCTTGGCCGCTCTCATAGCGGGATAGACCCCAAAGACCACACCAACGAGAATGGATACCCCCGTTGCCAGCGCCAGCACCATCGGCGTGATGACGGCCACAATGCCGATCACCTCCGAGATGGCCCGAGCGCCAAACCATCCCAGGACGATCCCCAGGATGCCGCCCGTCAGGCTGAGAACCAGCGACTCGATCAGAAACTGGGTCAAAACGGCCTCGCTAGTGCCGCCCACCGCCTTGCGGATGCCGATCTCGCGCGTGCGCTCGGTCACCGTCACCAGCATGATGTTCATGATGCCGATGCCACCCACCAGCAGGCTAATGCCGGCGACGGCCCCCAGGAACATGGTGATCACATTGGTGATCTCGCCCGAGGTTTCGATAGCCTCTTGCTGGGAATAGACCTGGAAATCGTCGTCGTCATCCTGTCCGAGGGCGTGGTTCTGACGCAGCGTGCGCTCGGCCTGGCTCTGCGCCAAGCCGGCGGCGTCGTCGCTGACCGCCGAGGCGCTGATGGTGGCGATGATTGGGTCGCCGGAAAGATCGCGCGCCGAGAACAGGCGGTCGTGGCCGGTGGTGATGGGCACATAGACCACCTCGTCGAGGCTGCCCGTCCAGAACATGCCGCCTTTGGCCTTGAGCACGCCGATAATCTCGAAACGGCTGCCGTCGATGATGACGCTCTCGCCGACGGGGTACTCTTGGGAGGGGAATAGCGATTCATAGGTGTCCCACCCCAGCACGGCGACCCGTCGATGCGCGCTGACGTCATTCACGGACAGGAAACTGCCGCCAGCCAATTCGAGCGAGCCGACCGCCACCATCTGCTCGTTGGTGCCCGAAACACGGACGTTGACGCTCTCCTGCTCGCGGCTGACACGAAAGGTGCCCTCCATCTCGGGAGTCACGGACGCCAACGCCGGCGCGTTGAGCGGGTCGGCCAAGGCCTCGGCGTCCGATAGCGTCAAATAGGCGGGCGAGGTCTCGTCCTCCGGCTGGCGCGGCACCACGACCAGTCGGTTGGTGCCCAGGTCGCCAAAGCTATCGCTGACCATATCCTGCACGCCTTCGCCCAGCGAGGAGAGGGTGATCACAGCGGCGACGCCGATAATAATACCCAGCATGGTCAACGCGGTGCGCATCTTGTTGCTGGTAATGGCCTCAATGGCGCCCCGTAGGGTTTCGAAAAGGTTCATTGCGCCCCCGCCTAGTGCACCGGCTCGTCGCGCTCGACGAGGCCATCACGGATGGTGAGGATGCGCTTGCTGTACTGGGCCGTCTCGGGATTGTGGGTCACAAAGATGACCGTGATCCCCTGGTCGTTGAGCCCCTGGAACAGCTCCAGCACCTCGGCGCCGGTGCGGGTGTCAAGATTGCCGGTAGGCTCGTCGGCCAGGATAATACTCGGGTCGGTGGCCAGGGCGCGAGCGATGGCCACGCGCTGCTGCTGTCCACCAGAGAGCTCGTCGGGCTTGTGCTTGAGCCGATCGCCGAGGCCCACGGCCTCCAGGGCCCCCTTGGCGCGAGCGCGCCGCTCAGCGGCGCTCAAACCGGCATAGGTCAGCGGCAACTCGACCTGTCGCTGGGCTGGTGTGCGCGCCAGCAGGTTGAATCCCTGAAAGACAAAGCCGATCCGTTTGTTGCGGATGGCGGCCAGCGCGCGTTGCGAGAGGTGGGACACATCTTGGCCCTCGAGGCGATAGCTGCCACTGGTGGGGGTATCAAGGCAGCCAAGTAGGTTCATCAGTGTCGACTTGCCCGAGCCCGATGGCCCCATGATGGTGACAAACTCGCCGGCCTGAATATCGAGGCTCACGCCGCGCAGAGCGTGCACCTGCATCTCGCCCATTTCGTACGTCTTGCAGACGTTGTCGACATGGATCATGCTAGTGCTGCTCACTGCCGGCCTCGTTGATCTTGCCCATCAGGCCACTGGTGCCCGACATCTCGCCGGTCTCGATATCAAACTGCGGCAGCTCGACGACATCGCCCTCGACGACCTCGCCGATGACCTGCGTCCTCTTGGTGTCGCGCAGGCCGATCGCGACCTCGGTCATGGCGACCTGGCCGGCATCGTCGCGTACAAGCAAATAGTAGCGTTCACTATCGCGGTCGACAATCACGGCGCGGTTGGGCACCAGCAAGGCACCCTCTACGGCGTCGGTGACAATGTCGACGTTGGTGGTCATGCCCAGCTTGACCGGCAGGTCGACGGGAGCAAAGCGAACGTCGACCAAGTAGGCAATGCCACCCTGGGTCTGGGTGGCGCCCGGGGCAATACGCGCCACTTCGCCGACCAGCTCTTGACCGGGAAGGGCGTCAAAGCGCAGCAGGGCCTGTTGGCCAACGGCCAGTTGCGCGACGTCGATCTCGTCCAGACGCACCTCGAGGACCATCTGTTCGGTGTCAGCGATGCCGATCACGGCCTGGCCGGGATTGGCCCATTCACCTTTGTTGGCATAGGTATCCATGATGGTGGCGGCAAAGGGGGCGACCACCAAGAGATCGTCCAGCATGGCGCGGGCGTGCTCAACGGCCAAGGCGGCCTCAGAAACCTGCGCCTCGACAACGTCGACATCCTGGGCGCGAGGCAGCGCGTCGAGCTGATCGACCTGAGCCTGCAGTTGCGCCACTTGAGCCTGAGCCTGGCGAACCTGGGCCTCTAAAAGGGCCACATCCTCGACGCGCGGATCGGCGTAGAGCCGGCGCTGGGCCAACTGGGCCTGGTTGACGCCTACCTCGGCGACCAGCACCTGGGCTTCAGCCGAGTCCTTGTTGGCTCCGGAGGAGTAATCATTGCCAGCAACAGCATCGCGCTGCGCCTGCGCGCCCCAGAGCTGGTTTCTGGCTAGATCGACGGCCAGCTCGGTGGCCTCGATATCCAGGTCGGTGGGATCAGCGGTCAGTTGATCCAGGCGAGCCTGCGCACCCTCGACGCCGGCCTGCGCGGCATCCAACGCAGCCAGGGCGCTGGCCCTTTCTTCCTTGCTGGCGCCGGCGGCTACCTGGGCCAGTCGGGCCTGGGCCGTGGACAGAGCGGCCTCGGCACGCTCAATCTGACGATCGAGGACATCGGACTCGAGTCGAGCCAACACCTGTCCTTCGGATACCTGATCGCCGGTATCGACCAAGATGTCGGCGATACGGCCGGCGCTGGCAAAGACCAGGCTAGCCTGTTGGTCGGTGGTCACGTTCCCCTGGGCGCTGACCAGCGTGCTAATCTCGCCGCGGGTGACCGTCGCGGTCTCGGCCTGGGGATCGGCTTCTTGTTCGGTCTGCGCCGTGGCTACGCAGCCTACAATCACGCCCATGACCACCAGGGCCAGGAGCGTGATCCATATCCATCGCTTCTTGTGCACTATGTCTCTCTCCGCAGTCAACTCGCGATACGTCACTCCACAGGCAGTATAGCGGGCGGGGAAAGGAACCGAGAGTGCCGATGGTCATTCCAGAGGGGTGGCGATGGTCATGTCGGGGAAGGCGACCGGTTGCAGACCAGTCGCAGAGATGGCAAAAGGCACTAGAGATCCGTTGGGCCGCAGTGCTGCCGATACTTGCCTAGCTGCCGAGCCGTTCTGGCTCGCTCCTGGCGATGCCTGGGCACAAATACCCAGGCCCAAAGTGCCTTCACAGGTTCAGCAAGCGTCCTCGCCCTGGGCGACATCAACCTGCGGGATGGGTGCCGAGCGATCCCTCGAAAGTACCTCGGGATGACGACCACCCTTGCTCTGAGTCGCACAGCCCGGCTATCGGCCAGCGCCCGTTGTGTCGTCCCGCGCGCAAGCGAGGGATCGCTCAAAAACCATGTCCCCGCCACTTTCTGTGGCGGGGACGTCAGCATCGCCGGCCTCCCAGAGGTCTGTGGACCCTCCGAGGGGGCTTGCTCACCCTATCTCTTTGGTATAGATCCGATGCCGCTTGATGATCTTGGACTGGCCAAAGCGGGCCTCGCCCAGACTCTTTTGGTTGTGCTCCGAGATCTGGACCAGCTCGGCATGTTCAAAGCCAAAGGCGCGAAAGGTCTTTTCGAGTTCGGTGTAGAGAATCACGTTGGCGCCCACGCCCTGAAACTGGGGTAATAGGCCGGCGCCGTTGAGGTCGGCCCATGGGGTACGTTTTCGATCGCGCAGGATGTGGTACCACCCCAAGGGGAACAGGTGACCATTGGCGCGGCGCAGCCCCTCGGCGATGTTGGGGAAAGTGAACAGGAATCCAGCCAGCTCATCGCCCTTGACGACCAGCTTGATCAGACGTGGATCGGCGATCGAAAGCAGCCGCTTGGCGACAGCGTCGATCTCTTGGTCATCGACCGGGTAGTAGCCCCAGACGTCGGTAAAGGCCTCATTGTTGACACGCTTGATAGCCGGCACCCAGCGCATCAGATCGTCGCGCTCGGTGAACTCGAGGATCTCAAAGCCGCGGCGCTGTCGGACGCGCTCGGCCAGATCATGGACTCTGCCGGGAAGCTGGTAGCTGCCCCCATCGATATAGCCCGAGACGAAATCGATCTCTTTGTCGAATCCCATCCCACGCATCAGAGCGTCATAGTAGGGCGGGTTGTAGGGCACGCCCATGGAGGGGCAATAGTCAAACCCCTCCACCAACAGGCCGTGGGCATCGCCCCGTAGCATCCCCTTGGGGCCGACGATGCGGTTCAGACCGCGGCGTCGCGCCCAGCCCATACCGGCATCGAACAGACTGCGGGCGACCCCGAGAGCGTCGATGGCCTCGAAATAGTAGAAATGGGCCACGGCGCTACGGTGATAGTCATTGTAGCGGCGGTTATCGAACACCGACAGACGACCCACGACTTGGTCGTCGTCGTCCTGGCAGATGAAAAAGGCGGCCTGCGAGTGCTGGTAGAACACGTGCCTGCGGGGATCGAGGACAGCGCGCATATCGCTGATCAGCGGTGGCACCCAATAAGGGCTGTCCTTGTAGAGCCGAAACGGCAAGCGGATGAACCGCATCACATCGCGGCGCGAGCAAACGTCGACCTGTCGCGTGCGCATACTGGCCCTCCCAGAGGCGTTTCGACCATCATAGGAAAGGTCAGCGACAGCGTCAATTTGGCTTGCCCCCTTGGCGCAACGGTTCTAGAATGCCGCCATTCTCACACACCATAATCTCCAAGGGGGATGCCATGCCCAAGCAGTTGATTGCCAGCGCGCCGAACGTCGCCGAACTGGTCGACTATCAAGACGGTCCTGTGCCGGCAGAAAGTGTGCGCGTGGCCTGCCAGTTCGGCGCACCCAAGCATGGCACCGAGATGACCATGTTCCACGGCGGCCGCGTGGGAGAACTCGCGTTTGCCAAGTTTCCGTTCGGCCTCGGCAACATGTGCGTGGGCCAGATCTCCGCGATCGGCGAGGGGGTCGAGGATTACCAGGTCGGCGACCGGGTGGCGGGCTATGGCAACCTGAGGCCTACCCACACCTGGAAAGCCTCGTCGCTTTGGCGCATGCCCGAGCGGATGAGTTGGCAGGAGGCGGTCTGCTTTGACCCGGCCCAGTTCACGCTGGCCGGCATCCGCGACGGGCACCTGAGACTGGGCGACAATGTAGCCGTCAGCGGACTGGGGGCCATCGGACAAATGGCAGTGCAGATGTGCAAGCTGGCCGGTGCCCGCTGGGTGGCGGCGATCGATCCCTTGCCCAAGCGCTGCGCGCTCGCGGCCAAGACAGGGGCTGACCTGGTCCTCAATCCCATGGGGGACGACGTTCCTCAGACGCTGCTGGATGCCACCGATGGGCGTGGCGTCGATCTCGTGATCGAGACCAGCGCCAACTATGTCGCACTCGACACGGCGTTGCGCGGCCTGGCCTATGGCGGTACCATCGCCTATGTCGGCTGGGCCAAGGCGTGCAAGGGCGGACTCGACTTTGGCGGGCCGGCGCACTTTAATGTGCCCAACATCATCTTTGCGCGGGCCTGCAGCGAGCCGAATCGCGATCATCCCCGCTGGTCGTTTCAGCGGATCATGGACACCTGCTGGGAGGCACTCGCCGCGGGCCAGATGGCTTGCGACGAGATCATCTACCCGATCGTCGATTTCGACGACGTGGTCGAGGCCTATCTTGACATTGACCGACATCCCGAGACGAGCATCAAGCTGGGCGTGCGGTTCTAGCAGCCCAGGGGGGAGGCGAGCTTATTCGAGCGGTCGGCCCGTCTGCTGGGCAGCGGGCGCGAGTGCGGCGTCGGACGATTCGCGGCTCGGCGACGAGCCTATGCTGTGCACATGGGGGCGAGTGTAGTATGTCTCTGCCGAAAACGATGCAAGCGGTACAGATCGTGGCCCAAGAGCGGGCCGAGGTGGTCGAGCTGCCGGTGCCCGAGGCACAAGAGGGCGAACTACTGGTCAAGATCCTGGCCATCGTGACCTGCAACCAGTACGACCTGCACATCTATGAGGCCCGTCCGATGCTTGATCCCACCAAGCCGGTCGAGTATCCCCAACCGGTCGGTTTCCCAGGCCACGAGTGGGTCGGCGAAGTGATGGCCGTCGGTGAGGGCGTGAGCGGCTTTGCCGTGGGCGACTGGGTATGTACACCCGGTGGTCGCCAGGCCGGCAAGGGGCGCAGTTATCCCTCGGGCTACTCGCAGTATCGCGTGTTGGACGCCGGATTGGCGCTGTGCGTGCCCAAGACGGCCAACCCGCTCAAGGTCGCTCCGATGGAGATGGCCAGCTGCGTGGCGGCCAACGTGATGGACCTCAAAAGCATGACCTGCCTGGACGGCAAGCGCTGCGGCGTCAGTGGTCTGGGCCCTGCCGGCCTGATTGCCGCCATGATGCTGCGCGGAGAGGGCGCTGCCGAGGTGATCGGCGTCGAGATCAACGCCGAACGCGGCCAGTACGCGCTGGACAAGGGGATCATCGACCGTTGGATCGATCCCACTGGTCCTTCGGGCAAGGCGCTGCCGATGCGCAGAAACTATGGCAAACCGGAAGGCGCGATCCAGGTGACCATCGACTGCGCCGGCGCCAAGGCAGCCGTGCAATACATGATGGACCACACCAGTGAGTACGTCTCGCTGTTCGCGGTACAGCGCGAGCCCTATTCGTACCAGGGCTGGGCCACCGGCAAGCACCAGGGACTCAAGCTGTGCGGCCATACCGGCCGGCATCCCGGCACCGGTCACTATGCCGTGCGACGCGTTCGCGCGGGCAGCCTCGACCTGTCGCTTACAGTCACCCACCGCATGACCTTTGACCAGTACAACGAGGCCATGGCGCTGATCAAGGGCCAAAAGGCGCTCAAGGTGGCCTTCTATCCGTTTGGCCTGCCCGAGGAGGCATCATGACGTTCAAGATCGGCTACACGGGCATCACCTGGGGCTATACCACCGCAACCGTCGAGGAGGCGATGCGCGATGTCTCAGAGCTGGGGTTTAATGCCTTTGAGACTTTTGGCCACGAGCTCGAGAACCTGGCCGACCAGCCAGGCGGGTTTGGGGCGCTCCTGAAAAAGCACGACATCCCCCTGGCGGCCATCTACTGCATCGCCGAGTTCTATGACCCGGCGGACGCGCCCGCCCAGGTAGACAAGATCGTGGCCTATGCCGAGATGGCGGCGGCGCTGGGCGCCAAGACGGTGGTGCTGCAGGCCGGCAAGCGCGGCGAGGGACCCTACCCCTATTTTAAAGAGATGGGCGAAGCGTTCAGCGAGATTGGCCGCCGCATCAAGCCACTGGGCATGGTGGCCGGCGTCCATCCGCACACCGGTACGCTCGTCGAGACGGAGGCGGAAATCGCGGCCGTTCTGAACGCCCTTGACCCCGCCTACTGTGGCTTTGCGCCCGACACGGCCCAGATCAACAAGGGCGGCGGCGATGCCTTGTCGACGATGAAACGGTTCAAGCACCTGCTGCGACACGTGCATTTCAAGGACTATGCTGGCGGACCGACGGGCGTCTATGCGGATTACTCGCCCATCGGCCACGGAGTCATGGACATGGGCGCGATCCTCGACTTTTTGGAGGAGCTCAACTTTGAGGGCTCGATCATGGTCGAGTTGGACTGGGGTGGCGAGAATCCGCCGCGCCCGGCCCGCGAGGCCGCGATGATGAGCCGCACCTATTTGGACAAGCTGCTCGGCGATCGTGCCGAGTGGCGCCACCCGATTTATCCGGAGGGAAAAGACGTGAGCGACATCAAGGTTCTGTTGTTGGTCGGCGGCCCCCGCTATCATGATGCCCCAGGCGATCAGCGCAAGGCACTCGAATTCATCGGCGAAAAGTTCGACACCACCATGACCGACGACATGCGCGTTCTGACGCCCGAGAACCTGGACCAATTCGACGTGATCGCCAACTATACCACCTTTTTCGAGCCAACCGACGAGCAGATCAAGGCGCTGTTGGACGCCGTCGCCGGCGGCAAGGGGTTTGTGGGCATCCACGGCGCCACGGCCACATTCTGGAACTCGCCCGAGTACCTCAAGATGATCGGCGGCAAGTTCATCGAGCATGACAAGAACAAGCTGTTCCACGTCAAGATGAACTATAACCACACCGAGGACAGCCCGATCACCGCGGGCCTCGAGGATTTCGATATCCAGGACGAGTTGTACCTCATCGAGGGTGACATCACCCAGTGGCACATCCTGGCCCGCTCGGAAGGACACGCCCTGGTCTATACCAAGACCTGGGGCAAGGGCCGCGTCTATTCAAACGCCATGGGCCACGATTCCAAGGCGCTCAATCAGCCGACGTTCCAAGAGCTGATCATCCGCGGCATCAAGTGGGCGGCGGGGGCGCTGTAGGGGAGAACCCCACCCCAGTTCCGCCAAGACATTTGTGACTTCTTGAGGCCCCTCCCCACGCGTGGGGAGGGGCAGCGCCCGTCAGGACGCCGGGTGAGGGCCGAGGACGGTTCGGCACGACCGCAAGTTCCATACACTACTCTCGCTCGATTGGCTCCCACTCAATCGCGTTCAGCCGGAAATGCTCGGCGAGTACCTCATCGGGCACATCAAACAACCCCAATCGACCCTTCCAAGGCAGGAACGGAAGCGCACTCGGATTAGCCAAAACCTAGGCTATGCGGCCTGGATCGTACCACTCCGAAGAATGGGAATCGACACAATCCACAAGGTCGACAACGCCGATAATCCCGCCCTTGGCCAGCTTTTCTGGCCAGGGCACAGAGTTCTGTGTTGCCTGCTCTCTATAGTATTCGGCGGCTCCCTTCTCGACACGCAGCCCTGCATGGATTAGAATCTGCCCACGGTGACCGGTCTTCCACGTACGGTTTTCTACGTCCTTGTGTCCGTCTACGATGAGTTGAGCCCAGGGCTGACGAACGGATAGACACTTCATGGCCTGCCCTCCTCGGAATCGGTATGATGGCAGCGTTATACTACCTTTCTGGCAGAGGATCAAGTCCGCGCAGTATCATGCTGCCAGCATCCAGCCCAAAGTCTGTTCGTCATGATTCCACAGTCCTACCGGAGTCCCCATGCCCACCAACACGCTCTACCCCGCCACCGTTCTCGGCAGCCCTTGCTTTTGGGGCGCGCCCTATCAGGACCACACCCCCGAGCAGTTGGTCGCGTTGCGCGACCTGGGGTATCGGGCAGTGTTTGTCAACATCGCCTGGTCGCGCCCCTGGCTGGACGTAGTCACCCTCGAAGAGATGACCGTCGCGCCGAGCTATCCCTTTTGCTGCGATCCGGCGGAGGATTGCGCGCGCAAGGCGGCCGAGATGCGGCGTCGCGTCGACGCCATCGTGGCGGCAGGGCTCGAGCCCTGGTTCATATTCGGCAGCCCGCGGGCGCTGTACCTGGACACCATGACTGAGGCGCAGCAAGCCTTTTGCCGGGAGCAGATGCAGGGCTCGCGCATTTCGCGCATCTCGGGAAAGAACGGGGTGGCCTGCATCCAGGCGCCGGCCGTGCGCGACCTCTACGGCGAGTTGCTGCAGGCCCATCTGGCCGCCTTTCCCGAGACGGCGGGTTTCCTGTTCTACACCATGGACGAGCTGGCCGAAGTCTGCGACGAGGCCGACGACTGTACACGCTGTCACGGCGTCCCGCTGGAGGACAGACTGCCCGACTATTTGGCGCATCTACGCGCCGAGATCGATCGGGCGAACCCCGATATCCGCATGTTCTGGGAGTCGTGGGAGTTCTCCGCCACGCAAGTCTATGCCATGGTCGAGCGCCTGCCAGAGCGAGTCAATCTGGCAGTCCACAGCTGCCTGCATGAAGTCTATTATGTCAATCAACCCGACCTCTGGTTCCACCACCTGATGCGCCTGGCCGAGGCCAACGGCGTTGAGGTGATGGTCAACCTGTTTCTCTCGGGCACCGGCGAGGACCTGGGACCCGTCGCGGCCTACCCCTGCCCCCGGCTGGTCTGGCAGCAGGTCAGCCAGATCGCGCGCTATCCGGCGGTGCGCGCCCTCAAAGAGTACTATGGCACCACCGTCGAGCACCTGAACGTCAACGACTGGGCCCTGCGCGCCACGCTGCGACAGCTCGATCCCGAGTGGGACGATGTAGCCAGCGAATTGGCATCCCACTATACCCCCGCTGAGGCCGACACGTTGTGGGCAGCCTGGGAGCAGGCGGCGCTGGCGCTGGAAGTCTATCCCTGGGACCTGACCTGGCGGCTACGCCTCTACAACACCTACCGCTATGACCAGCATCCGGGCTATGATGGTTACTGGGATTGCGGCTGGCTCAACACCCTGCCCACGCCCTGGACCACGCCCAGTTGGGAGAGCAGTCGGCGCGGGTTCTATGTGACCAGCGATTTCGGCACACCGCGCTTGCTCGACGAGACCGATGCCCGCTTTGGGCGGTGCATGGCGCACATTGCGCAGGCCGAGGAGGCACTCGACACAGCGCTCGACGCCGACCTGTCACCCCCGCTACGGGATGAACTCGCGATGCAGCGCGTCTCTCTCACGCTCTTCCGCCTGATGACCCGCATGCGTCAACTGCACCTGCGGGCCAGTCGCGCGGCAGAGGCCGTCCGTCAGAGAGACACGACACAGGTCGCAACACTGGCAACGCTTCTCGACGAGGACCTGGCCAACGCGCGCGCTCTGCTGGCTACCGCCGAGAGTACGCCCTGGCAGGCGTTCGTCCTGGACGCGCTCCGTGCCGCGATCCAGACGATGGGCGTCGAGCGCGCCACCTACGACGCCGATCCGTCCGCCTGGTGCGCCGGGCATCTTTTGTAGGAGAGGAGGCCCCTAATGCAACCCGAGATCATGCGCGATGACCGCTACGATCCCGTCGACGCGCTGGTGGCCGGCGGCGGCATGGCTGGCATCGCGGCGGCCATCGCCGCGGCGCGAAACGGCGCCCGCACGCTCTTGGTGGAAGCGGCCGGTTGGCTGGGTGGCATGGGCATCGTGGGGGCCACCGGCCTGCACTCGTTCTTCAACGTCTATGCACCCCACGAGGGGGCGCAGCGCACCCGACTGGTGGCCGGCATCGCCCAGGAGTTGATCGACCGCACGGCTGCGCTGGGCGGCGCCATCGGCCACGTCGAGCTGGAGCGCGGCGGCGATTTCGTCAGCATGCTGACGCCGGTCGAGCCCGAGTGTTTCAAGCTGGCGGCGGCGCAATTGGCGCAAGAGGCGGGCGTCACCCTCGTACTGCACACCGTCGTAGAGGGCGTAGAGGGCGTCGAGGCCGGCGATGGGCACATCCAGCGCGTGACGCTCTGGAACAAGCGCGGGCGCAGCGCCGTGGCCGCCAAGCAGTTCATTGATTGCACCGGCGACGGCGATCTGTCGGCCTATGCCGGCGCAGAGCACATCCGCTTTTCGGCCGATGACCCCGGCGCCTATTCGGCGGGATTCACCTTTCGGCTGTGCAACGTCGATCTGCGGCGGCTGGAGGCCGACCTCG
>Ga0180436_10003631_pt1 | contig 14110 bp, 11 predicted proteins | sample SS_ome_2_FD_132434 | JGI IMG/M metagenome (GOLD analysis project Ga0180436, IMG submission 132434) | Hypersaline lake sediment archaeal communities from the Salton Sea, California, USA - SS_3_S_2 metaG | ecosystem: Environmental > Aquatic > Non-marine Saline and Alkaline > Hypersaline >...
CAGCTCGTTACCGCTCTCTGGCACAGGAGGGTGAGAGCCGGTGCGAGAGGCGGCATCATCACTGCGTGATCTCGTCCGGGTGTTCGTTGCTGATTCAGGATCCGGTCAGGGGTCACGCGGCTCGTCTGCATCGCTGACTTCGTATTCGTCAGCGACATAGCCCGGTCCTTTCATGAGGACGACGGTCACGCAACCGATGGCGATCGTGAAAACGGCTGTCCAGATGGTGATGCCGGTCGCGATGGAGAGGATATCGATCATGCCGATGTGGCGCTCGATCTCGATGGCGGTGCCTTCCGGAGGGAAGAGCCTGGTTGCCCCGGCAATGAAGAGTGGTATCAGGGTGCCGCCGATGAGCACATGTGGCAGTTTCTTCAGGATCGTCCACTCGAGCCCGGCCGGCTCGCGGTTGTTGTTGATCTTTCTGAGGTAACGCATCTTGTACTGTCCCGGGCAACAGCTGCCCTGTATTGGTTTCCTGTCATGGTCGCAGAATCCCTGGAAGTTGGACTTCCTGTTCCGGACAAAGGTTCGACAGCTGCAGATTGCGATTGCTCAGGCAGCCATCACCCTTGGCCAGCGCCTGAATTCCGGATGCTCTGCGGGAGGTTCGACAGTGACGACATAGAGCCGGCGTTCGTCGTTCCAGGTTGCCAGCAGGCCCTGGATGAATTGATCTTTCTGAAGGTCAAACCAGTGCGAGCTCTTCCCGGCATCCTTCTCCATGAATCGATCGACGATGATCTTCACGGGTTGCGGGCTCCAGCGATCCCACTTGTGCGTCTGCACGGACTCGAGGCGGGCCCAGCCACTCGGCGGCAGCTGCCCGGGCTGTTCCTTCCGGCGTCCCCAGCCAACGAGCTCGATAGTGCCGTCACGTTTTCTGACAGGCAGCCTGGCATCAGGGTAGGGGAAGTAGACCCTGTGACCCTCTCCGTCGTGTTGATACTCGACACCGCCGCACATGACCCTGATGCTCAGGAAGTGGCCTGGCCCGGGAGTGGCCTGCGTGAGATTTTACGCAGGAGAGGGCCGAACCGGGAGGCAGTCGATTCGTAAACCGAGAGCATCGAGGGCACGACGAACAGGATCAGCAGCGTGGCGAAGGCGAGTCCGAAGGCGATCGAGGTCGCCATCGGGATCAGGAACTGCGCCTGCAACGATGTCTCGAAGAGCAGGGGAGTGAGGCCCGCAATGGTTGTCAGAGAGGTCAGCAACACGGCTCGCAGGCGCTGACAGGCTGCCTCGACCAGGGCCTCGTTGATCGCCATCCCCTTTTCACGCAGGTTGCGGTAGAAGGTCACGAGAATGATGGAGTCGTTCACGACGATGCCGGAGAGGCCGAAGATGCCGAACATCGACAGGATCGTCAGGTTGATGCCCATGAGGTAATGACCGAGTATGGCGCCGATGAGCCCGAACGGGATCGCGAGCATGACGATCAGAGGCCAGCCGTAGGAGGAGAAGACCCAGGCAAGGATCAGGTACATCAGGGTCAGGCCGAGAATGGCGCCGGCGCGCATGTCGGCCATGGTCTCCCGTTGCTCGGCGGCGCGTCCCTCGAAACTGTAGTTGATACCGTACTTGCTCGAAAGAGCGGGCAGGATTTTCTCCCTCAGGGTGGCATTGATCGCGTTGGGGTTCCCTGTCGCCTTGTCGACCTCCGCGGTCACCTCGACGGCGAGCTGGCTCTCGGCATGGCGCAGCGCCTCGAAGCCGCGACGTGATTCCCAGCGCGCCACGCTCGTCAGGGGAACGAAGTCGCCTTGCGGCGTCTTGATCAGTAGGCGCTGCAGAGTCGCGAGCTGCCCCCGCTCGGCCTCGGGAAGGCTGACGCGCACCTCGACCTCGTCCTCGCCATCCTGGTAGATCTGCACGAGGCGTCCGTCGAACGCCGTGCGCAGTTGCCTGCCGAGGTCGCTGACGCTCAGTCCGAGGCTCTCGCCGATGGGCGTGAGACGGTAGATGAGCTGCTCACGGCCGTAGGGCATGTCATCCGTCACCGACAGGACACCGGCAACGCTGTCCAGGGCCTCGGCCAGTTCGAGCGCCGCATCCTTGAGGTTTTCGGCGGTATTGCCGGTCAGCCTGATCTGGACATCTCCGCCCGGCGGGCCGCCACGCTGCTCCTGCAATGCGAAATTTTCCATGCCGGGCGGGATCTCGACGCGCTTTTTCCAGGCCTGGACGAACTGCTGGTTGCGCACGCTGCGTGAATCGGACGGCATCATCTCGACGCGCATCGATCCGAGCTGGTCACCGGTGCGGACGGCATTCTGGTTTCCGGCCTGGCCGATGTTCGTGACGGCGATCTTCACGAGCTTTTCGTCACCAAAGGCCTTCTCCGTGGCATAGAGGGTCTCGTTGAGGTGATCGAGAAAGGCATGGACGGTCTCTCTCGGCGTGCCGGCGACGAAAGTGGCATTGGCATTGATGATGTTGCCCTCGGGTGAGGGGAAGAAGATGAAGGCCAGGCGACCGCCGGCAAGCAGGCCGAAAGTGGCGATCAGGACTGCGAATGCCAGCGAGATGGTCACGGCCCGATAGCGCACGGCCAGCGTGATCACTGGCCGGAAGTGGTGATCGCGGAAATGGGCGAATCCGTCATCGAGACGGTCGCGAATCGTGCGTTTGCTGCCATGCTCCGTCGAGGTGTGCAGGAATGCGTGGCGCAGGTGTCCCGGCAGTACGAAGAAGCTCTCGATGACCGATGCGATGATCACGGAGATGATCACCAGCGGTATGGCGAACATGAGCTTGCCGATGAAGTCGCCGATCATCATGAGCGGCAGGAAGGCAGCGATAGTTGTCAGGGACGAGGCTATGACAGGTGCGAGCATGCGGCGCGCGCCTCCCTCTGCTGCACGCAACGGGTCCTCACCCATCTGGAAATGGGCGACGGCATCCTCACCAACCACGATGGCGTCGTCGACGATGATGCCGAGTGCCATGATCAGCGCAAAGAGCGAGATCATGTTGATGGAGCCGCCGGCGAGGTAGAGGATGAAGAGCGTCGCCATGAAAGAGGTCGGGATGCCGATCGCGACCCAGAAGGCGACGCGCCCGGTCAGGAAGAGGTAGAGAATCAGGACTACGAGGACCAGTCCGCCGCCGCCGTTGGTGACAAGGAGCATGATGCGCTCCTTGATGAGCTGCCAGCGTTCATCGTAAAGCGTGATCTCGATATTCGCGGGCAGCCGCGCGCTGGTTTCCTCGAGCCAGCTGTCGAGTATCTGCGCCGCCTCGAGGGAGTTTCCCTTCTCGGCGCGCTGCAACGTCATGTTGATGGCCGGCTGGCCGCGATACTCCACGAGCACGGAGCCGTCCTGCGGCTTGCGGCTGATCTCTGCGACATCACCGAGGCGAATGAGACGGTTCTCGTCACTCACGAGCGGCAGTTTTGCGAACTCGCTCTCGCTGCGCCGCTGGTCGAGGCTGCGCAGCTCCTTTGCTGCCACCGCATCACCGATGATGCCGGCCGGGATGTCCTGGCTGAAACTGTCGACCTTGGTCGCCACGTCGTCGAGCGAGAGCTGCAGCTCGTTGAGCGTTCGGCTCGGAATCGCGATGCTGATCTCCTGCTCCGGAAGCCCCGTGATGTCGACCTTGTCGATGCCACGCGCGAGCAGTTCGTTCTCGAACTCGTGGGCCAGCCCGCGCAGCTCCTCCGGGTTGTCGGATCCGGTGATGACAAGTCTTGCGATGCTTTCGTAGAAACTGGCCTTCACAATCACGGGCTTCTCGGCTTCCTGCGGAAGGTTGCGGAAACCGTCGACCTCGCGCCGTACCTGGTCGAGCGCGAGCACCATGTCGGTATTGTCCTCGAACTCGAGTGTCAGCGAGGAGACGCCCTGGGCCGATGTCGATGTGAGCTTGTTGAGATTGTCGATTACCTTGAGGCGCTGCTCGAGCGGCGTGGTGATCCCGACCTCCACATCCTCGGCGCTTGCACCGGTCCAGACGACACGCACAGTGATCACGTCGAGCGTCGCGTTCGGAAAGAACTGGATGTTGAGCTTGCTCAGCGCAAACGCCCCCGAGAGCAGCATCATCAGCATCAAGAGGTTCGCGGCGACCTTGTGATGCGCAAAGATGCCGAGGAGATCGGACTTGTGAAAGCTGCCGGGTGTGGCCATCCGGTGTTACTCCGCGACACTGACCTTGAGGCCCTGCACCGCATTGGGCAGGTGCGTGGAGACGATGCGGTCGCCATCGCGCAGCTGGTCGCTGCGCACGAGGAGCATCTCGACGCCCTCCTCATAAATGGTCCCTGCCTGCTCGATCTGCAGTGCCTCGAGCCGTTGCTCGTCGTTGATGCGATAGATACGGTCGTTGCCATAGAGTGCCTGGAAGGGGAGCATGGCAAGTCCGGGCTGCGGCGGGCGCGACAGGTGGATCGTGATCTGCTGTCCCAGACGCAATTGTTCACTCCCTGCCCGGATGGTAAAGAGCGCATCGATGCCGGCCATGCCGGCCTTGCCCGAGAGACGATCGAGTTCCAGTGTAATCTCTCCGCTTCTTGCCGGGTAGCGCTCGTCCCTGGCAGTGGCGGATATAAGCTCCTGCTGGTAGATCACGGGAACGGTTGCGCGCACCTCCATGCTCTCGAGAGAGTACATTTCGAGCACCACGTCGTTGGCCTTGACCTGGTTGCCGACGGTGACCGGAAGTGCACTGACGATGCCGTCGAAGGGCGCCGTGATGCGGCTGCGCTCGTAGTCCCTTTCAGCCACGGCAAGACGTGCCGTGGCCCGTTCGAGACTGGCCTGCAGCCTTGCAAGCCTCGCGCCATGATCGGCCACGTTGAGCTGGCGCGTGGAGAGCGAGAGCTGTTGCTGGGCGACATTCTGACGGGCCTGGTCAAGTGCCGATTCCGACCCGAGATTGCGCTGTTCGAGCCGTTCTGCCCGTGCGAGTTCTGCCTGTGCGAGTTCCAGCAGTTTTCTCTGTTCATCGAGAGCTTCGTTGTCACTCGCATAGCGCAGGTTTTCACTCTCGATCTGTGCCTCGAGCTCGGCAACATCGGCCCTGGCCTGTGTCACCGCCGGCTCGAAATCCTTCTCGTCGAGCATGACGAGCGGATCGCCCTCCCTGACGCGCGAGCCTTCGCTGGCCAGGACGTCTGAGACGCGCGCCTGGCCGGGTGCCGCCGCCTTGAAGACTTTCGGTGATTCGACTTTGCCGTAGAGTGTCAATTGCGGGGAGAGGGTCTCGAGTTGCACGGTTGTCACGGCGACCTGCCAGACCCGTTCGCGAGATTCGACAGCCGGCGGATCAGGGCGAGTCGCCTTGAGTACCGTGAAAATTGCGATGCCTGCCAGGATCGCAACAAGGGAAAGCACGAGGCTTCTTCTGCGTTGCAGGGCTGGCCCCTTCAGAGCTTCCATGGCCCGTTTTGCAAGATTCTTCAAAGTCAGTATCTGTAATGATGACGAGGGTTGCCCCTCGATGGTTTGAATCAGCTATTTAACCATAAAGCCGAGGGAGAGTTCCCTGCCTCGACTATGTGATTCGTCAATAATTAGTCATGCAAAAATGGAGAGGAAAAGGGGCGATGCCTTTCCTTTGCTGCCGAAAACCCGGCAGAGCTGATTACACAACAGACGGGCGCTCATTGAAGAGCATGCGCCGGGTCCGTTCCCGGTTTTGCCGCTATTCCCGGGCGTCACATCCTTTACCGGGTTGCCATTGCAACAAGGGAGGCAGCTCTCGCAGCGCGGATGTGCGTCATCCCGTGATTGCGGAGCTGTCTGATCCTTTCGACTGGATGGAACAGCTCCAGGGAAACAGTGATTGATCTCGGACACCATTTTTTCTACTCTTTTCCTTGCCCGGATACTTCATTCCTGTTGCTTCCTGCCTCATAACCAGACGTCCGGACGCCTCTGCAACCTCTGTTATTTACCTGTTTCCCGAGGAGGGAAGTGCCATGTACAAGATTGATCAACTGGCCATTGCGTCAGCCCTGCTGCTTGCAACGGGTTCCGTGATGTCTGCCGAGATTCCGAAATTCAAGGCTGCCGATGCCGACAGCAGCGGCTTTGTCGAGGAGGGGGAATTTGCCGCAGCACAGGAAGCCGGCGTCAAGGAGGCTTTTGCCGAACTCGACAAGGATGGTGACGGCAAGCTATCGAAAGAGGAGTATGCGGTTGTGCTCGGCGAGGACTGCGAATAGCGAGCCGGCAGGTTTTTCTGTCGCAAGTCAGGCGTTGTCGGTCCAGCCGATCTCCCGGGCGGTTTCCGGACCGACGATGCACTGCTCGAGCGAGGCCGGGATGACGAATTCCGTCGTGCTCACGGGGATGCGTCCCCCCATGATCTCCGCCCTTGTCTGCGGGTGGAGGGGTGACTTGTCCGGTTCCGCGTAGCCCTCGGGGTAGCTGACCGCAAGAGTCGCCAGGTCATACTTGTCACTGGCGCCGATCGTGTGAAGCAGTTCATGGGCGACGATCACCAGGTTTTTTCGCGCCATCCTGCGAGAGGTGAATTGCCGGATCACGCTGATGCGGCTCTTTTGCAGACCGAATGAGGTATCAAGCACGCCATTCTCGCCCGAGTTGTGGTACTCGACATAGAGCCTGATGTCGGGCTCGGGACCGCTGTAGGTGTCGGCTTTCCAGCTCCAGTAGCGCATTTTCAGACTCCACCAGGCAATCGAGAGCGGGTTGTCGTCGTATGCAGGGGTCGGTGGTGGCGGCGTCGTCACTTCCGGAGCCAGGTCGATGGTCACGGGACGATCGAGAGCGACGCCGTAACGGCCTGCCTCACGTCTCATAAAATCGGCGACAGGATTGAAATCATCAACATCGAGACGGCTGATGATGTTCCTGCTCTGCGGGCTCCCGTCGCCGTTCATCGGGTAGACAACGACCCAGAGTGGATGGTCCCAGTCCGTGGTGCGCGCAATGCCGAGCCAGGTGCTCAGGGAGACCATCGCGAGGATGAGCAGCAGTATCGTGATCCTGATGCCGCGGAAACTGATCTGCATGTCGGCAGTCGGTTAGCGGATTTCGCTGATCCTGATGCGCCACTCGGCCGGCCCGCTCTCGTGCACGGAGTTGCCGCGGGCATCGACGGCGACAGTGACCGGCATCTCCTCGATCTCGAATTCGCGGATCGCCTCCATCCCCAGTTCCTCGAAGGCGACGAGGCGCGAACTCTTGATGGCCTTCGAGACCAGGTAGGCAGCACCACCGACCGCCATGAGATAGACAGCGCCATGTTTCTTGATGGATTCGCGCGCTGCCGGACCGCGCTCGGCCTTGCCGATCATGCCGATGAGTCCTGTCCTGTCGAGCATCATCTCCGTGAACTTGTCCATGCGCGTGGCCGTGGTCGGTCCTGCAGGGCCGACGACTTCATCGCCGACCGGGTCGACCGGGCCGACGTAGTAGATGAAGCGGTTTTTGAAGTCGACACCATCCGGCAACGGCTGGCCGCTGTCGATGAGGTCCTGGATTTTCTTGTGGGCGGCATCCCGTCCTGTCAGCAGCTTGCCCGAAAGCAGGACTCGGTCTCCCGGCTGCCAGCTGGCAATCTCCTCTTTCGTGATGGTGTCGAGATTGGCGCGTATCGCGCTTTCGTCGGCTTTCCACTCAATGTCGGGCCAGTCGGAAGGGCTCGGCGGCGTCAGGATGGCTGGCCCGGAGCCGTCGAGCGTGAACTCGATATGGCGGGTCGCGGCGCAATTCGGGATCAGTGCAACCGGGAGCGAGGCGGCGTGTGTCGGAAAATCGTTGATCTTGACGTCGAGCACGGTCGTGAGCCCACCGAGACCCTGGGCCCCGATACCAAGCGCGTTGACCTTGTCGTAGATCTCGAGACGCAGTTCCTCCTTGCGGTTTGACGGGCCGCTTGCCTGCAGCTCGTGGATATCGATATGCTCCATGAGTGCCTCCTTCGCCAGCAGCATCGCCTTTTCGGCCGTACCGCCAACGCCGATACCGAGCATGCCGGGCGGGCACCAGCCGGCACCGAGTGTCGGGACCGTCTCGACAACCCAGTCAACGAGTGAGCCGCTCGGGTTGAGCACCGTGAAGCGTGACTTGTTCTCCGATCCGCCGCCCTTGGCCGCGAGCTTGATCTCAACCCTGTCGCCAGCAACCAGTTCCATGTGGATGATGGCTGGCGTGTTGTCACCCGTGTTGGTACGCGTCCCCAGCGGGTCGTCGACCATCGAGGCACGCAGGACGTTGTTTGGATTGAGATAGGCGCGGCGCACACCCTCGTTGACCATGGCAGTGATGTCCATGTCCGACTCCCAGGTGACATCCATGCCGATCTTCAGGAAGACGACGACACTGCCGGTTTCCTGGCAGATGGGGCGGTGCCCCTCGGCGGACATGCGGGAGTTGAGCAGGATCTGTTCCATGGCATCCTTCGCAGCCGGCGACTCTTCCCGTTCCCATGCTGCTGTCACCGCGCGAATGTAATCGACAGGGTGGTAGTAGGAGATGAATTGCAGGGCGTCGGCAATGCTCTCGATGAAATCGTCCCGGGTGATGGTCGTCATGCTGTTTTCCGTGGTGTCCTGTTCGCAGAAGCGCTTGTAGCACAATTTAAACCCAATGGGCGCCGGTGTCATACCCTCCCGGTCCCGACAGGTCAGGTTTCCGGTGTGAGTATCAGGTCACTGTGCCTGGCAGGAGAGCGCCGCGCGGCGCTCAGGTGACCGACATGATCCACTGGATGATGAGATAGAAGGCGACGATCCAGAGCACGAAGCGCAGTGCTTTCTTGTAACTCTCGACGTCGATCCGCTTTCGAAGACGGATTCCCAGCCACAGGCTCGCGATGACCAGCGGCAGGGTCAGCAGTGCAAATGTGATCTCCGGACCGTGAAAGGCGCCCTGCGAGACAAAGCCGGCGATCTGGCCACTCTTGCTGGTGAGAAAGCTCACATTGAAGGTTGCAACCATGAGTTCCGGCTTCATGCGCGTCTCGAGTGCGAAGATCACGATGAGCGGCGCAAAGACATTCACGACCCCGGCAAGCAGGCCGAGCGTGAGGCCGAACAGGGCGAGCCCCCAGGCCGGCACATGGCGCTCTTTCCTGGTTCCGGGCAGCTTGTCACTGAGCAGATAGCCGATGACGACAAGCGCGAGCAACAGCCGGTAAGGCGACGGATCAGTCGTCAGCAACAACTGGGTACCGATGAAACTCCCGACAATGGTGAATGCGGGGATCGGCCAGAAGCGCGACAGCGCCTCTTTCCAGCGCGCTTCCGAGAGAATGCTGAAGAGATTGATCGTGACCGTAGGAATCAGCGTGAGCAGGATCGCGCCGCGGATCTCCATGCCCAGTACGAGCAGCGGGGTCGACAGGAGCGGAAAACCGAAGCCGAGCGCGCCATGCGCGAAGGCCGCGATCAGCAGGATCGGCAAGGTGAACAGCAGTTCGGACATCCGGTCTTTATAACAGGAAGCTTGGAGACGCGTCCTGATGATTGTTGCTTGTGCTGTGCGTGTAACTGCCTCAGTTGCAGGAAAAAACGGGAGAGATCCGGCAAAAATGTTGCACTGCACAAAAACGCGTGCTAGGCTCTGAAAATCATCAATACACGGGAGGAGTGGCATGGCTGAAAACAATCCCTGGCTGGACAGCTGGATGCAGGCGCAACAGCAGTTCATGAACAAGTGGTCCGAAATGGCCTCGGGTATGACCCCGCAGGTCTCATCGCCGGCGAATGCCTGGGCCGAGGGCATGGAGAAGTGGTGGAAACAGGCAGCCCCCTCGACACCGGATCTTCCTTCGGATCTCTACGAGAAGCTCATGGAGATGGGCAAGAGCTTTTTCAGCATGGCGGAAGGCTACACAAAGTCCTCGCATCCCATGGGGCATACCCACGAGCACCTCAATCACTGGTTCGACCAGATGAAAGAGAACTACCGCCAGCTACACGAGGGCGGTGCTGCACTGAGTGAGCAGGCGAAGCAGGGTGCGAAGGATTTCATGGCCTTCTGGGAAGTGCCGATGGAATCCTGGCACAAGACGGCACACAAGATGATGCCGCATGCGATCGAGTGGCCATCCTTTTACGGCTTCGATCCCCAAAAACCCGAGGGACAACTCTTCGAGCAGATACACAAGCTGCTCTCCATGCCGCAGGTCGGTTATTCAAGGGAGAGCCAGGAGCGCATGCAGGAGATCGGCCGTCTCGTGCTGGATTACCAGGAAGCTTCCAGCGAATACAACAAGGCCTTCGCGCGAGTTGCACAGGAATCGATCGAGGAGTTCCAGAAAGTCCTCGCAGGGATCGACAAGGATGCTCCTCTCGAGGTGAATTCGCTGCGTGATCTCTATACGACCTGGATCAATGTCTGCGAGGATATCTACGCGGACTTCGCAATGAGCGATGAATACCAGTCGCTCTATGGCCGCATGGTCAACGCCTTCATGGCGCTCAAGAAAGAGTCCGAGGCCATGATGGACAAGCAGCTCGAATCTCTCAACATGCCATCACGCAGGGAAGTGGATGCCATCTCGGAAAAGCTGCAGCAGGTGAAGCGCGAGAATCGCGCACTGCGTGCCGAACTCGCGGGCATCAGGGCGCGTCTGGACGATGCTGCAGGCGCAGCGGCGGCCCCGCGGGCAGTCGCGAAGAAGAAGGTTGCAAAAAAGAAAGTCGCAAAGAAAGCGGCGGCAAAAAAGAAAGCCACTGTTAAGAAAAAGACGAGGAGCAGGTAATCATGATGTCATTCAACCTGCGGCCTGACCAGGTCGCCGAGGAACTCGTCGAGTTCAATGAAAAACTTGTCAATGGTCTGCAGAACATGCTCGAGGTCGGCGAGATCTCCGAGGGCGTTACCGAGCGTGAGGCCGTCTTCACCGATGACAAGCTGACACTCTATCGCTACAAGGCCCCGGAGGGTGGACGGCAGAACAAAGTGCCGATGCTCATCGTCTATGCGCTCGTCAACCGCCCCTACATGACCGACCTGCAGGAGAACCGGTCGATGATCAAGGGTCTGCTCGACGGCGGTCAGGATGTCTACCTGATCGACTGGGGCTACCCGGACCGTTCGGATCGCTATCTGACGCTCGATGACTATATCAATGGATACATCGACGGTTGTGTCGACTATATCCGGGCCCGGCACGGACTCGACAGTATCAACATCCTCGGGATCTGCCAGGGTGGCACCTTCAGCCTCTGCTACAGCGCAATGCACCCCGAGAAGGTCAACGCACTTGTCACCATGGTGACCCCGATCGACTTCAAGACACCGGACAACATGCTGAGCCACTGGGTGCAGCAGGTCGATATCGATCTGCTCGTCGATACGCTTGGCAACGTCTCGGGCGAGATGCTGAACTGGACTTTCCTGAATCTCAAGCCATACCACCTGACGAGCCTGAAATATCTCTCCATGGTCGATCTCATGCAGGACGTCGACCAGATGAAGAACTTCATGCGCATGGAGAAGTGGATATTCGACAGCCCTGACCAGGCCGGTGAAGCCTATCGCCAGTTCATCAAGGATTTCTTCCAGGAGAACAAATTCATTACGGGTGGCCTGAAGATCGGTGAACACGATGTTTCGCTCGATACCGTCACGATGCCGGTCCTGAATGTCTATGCCGACCAGGATCACCTCGTGCCGCCGGATGCATCGCGCGCGCTCAAGTATCGCGTCGGCTCGAAAGACTACACCGAACTCTCTTTCAAGGGTGGTCACATCGGTATCTACGTCAGCGGCAAGGCCCAGGCCACGGTGCCGCCGGCTATCAGTGAGTGGCTCGATTCGAAAAGTTGATCCCGCACTTGACGCGCAGGGAGCCATGAAGGCCCCTGTCCTGTCCCGGGCGGGTTAAGAGACCGCAGCGCATGTCGTCACTTGGACTGTCATCATCAGCACTGGCGGAAACGATTGCCGAGACCGTGCTCGAGGGGTTCAACAAGCACTTCCGCATCTTTCAGAAGATCACTGCCGGTGCCATGGGGCGCTTCGAAACCGAGGACTGGATCGCAGAGCGCGATGCTTCTCGCAAACGCGTGCTCTTCTATGACAAGCGCGCCGACGAGGCGATCGAGACGCTCAGGGAAATTTTTGGTCCCGCGCTTGATGACATGGCGATCTGGAAACAGGTCAAGGCGCTCTACACCATGCTGCTGCAGGACCACAAGCAGCCCGAACTGGCGGAGACGTTCTACAACACGGTCTTCTGTCGCATGTTCGACAGGACCTATTTCAACAACGAGTACATTTTCGTACGCAGCGCGGTTTCGACCGAGTACATCGAATCAGACAGGCCGGCCTATCATGTCTACTACCCGGCGAAGCTGGGTCTCAGGACCACGATTCGCCGTGTCCTCAAGAGCTGCCATTTCTCCCTGCCGTTCGAGGACATGCAGCGCGATGTCCGCCGCATCACGCGTGCGCTGAGCGAGGGCTTTCGCGAGCGACCGCGCAAGGCACACCTGAATTTCCAGATTCATGTCATCAATGCGATCTTTTTCAGGAACAAGGCGGCTTATGTCGTGGGCAAGGCGATCAACGAGTACGACATCTTTCCCTTTGCCGTCCCGATCCTGAACAACGGGGAGGGCGGTCTCTATGTCGATGCATTGCTACTCGGCGAGAATGCGCTGAACCAGCTGTTCGATTTCTCCTATGTCTACTTCATGGTCGAGCATCCGGTTCCATCGGCGATCGTCCACTTCCTTCAGGGACTGATGCCGACGCGCACGAAGGAGGATCTCTATTCGGCAATCGGATATCACAAGCAGGGCAAGACCGATTTCTACCGGGATTTCCTGCACCACCTGACCTACTCGGATGACGAGCTCATCCAGGCGCCGGGGATTCCCGGCATGGTGATGGCTGTCTTCACGCTGCCATCCTATCCCTATGTCTTCAAGGTGATCCGTGACCGCTTCGCACCGCCGAAGGAGATGAGCCGCAAGGAGGTCGAGGAGAAATACCAGCTCGTCAAGGAGCATGACCGTGTCGGCCGCATGGCGGACATGATGGAGTACTCCTACGTGGCATTGCCGAAAAGCCGGTTCTCGGTGGAGTTGCTCGAGGAGCTCCTGGAGACGTGCGGAAGCAGCATCTCCTGTGACAACCTGGGCAACCTCATCATCAAGCATGTCTACATCGAGCGCCGCATGATTCCGCTCAACATCGAGCTTGAGGATGCGGACGAGGAGCGCGTGGACAGCCTCATCAGGGGGTATGGCGAGGCCATCAAGGAGCTGGCTGCCGCGAATATCTTTGCGGGCGACCTGCTGTTCAAGAATTTCGGCGTCACGCCGCTCGGGCGCGTGGTCTTCTATGATTACGACGAGGTGGTCTATCTCACGGATTGCCACTTCCGCAAGATCCCGCCGCCGCGATTCCCCGAAGACGAACTTGCCTCCGAACCCTGGTACAGCGTCGGTCCGAATGACATCTTTCCCGAGGAGTTCCCCAGTTTCCTGCTCGGCGACCCGCGCATCAGGAGATCATTCCTGAAATACCACAGGGATCTGCTCGAGGTCGATTTCTGGATCGACAAGCAGGAGAAAATACGGCGCGGTGAACTCGAGGATGTCTTTCCGTATCCCCAGTCGGTCCGTTTCACGAGGTCCTGAACGCCCGGCAGGCGCACATAACTGCTTCCTGTCAGCCTCGTTGATCAGGGGATCACGGGAATACCGATCAGCCAGCCGTGCAGTTTGAAAACGAATGCCAGATAGAGACCGAGGCCGACAACGACCGCGATGACATCATTGATGGAGGAGGCCGGTGCGCCTGGCAGCGGTCGCTGTTGCCGCCGTTTCATGGAGATCCTGTCGATGACCGCCCATACGAGAAAGGCCCCGAACAGAAGCAGGTCATGCAGCATGCCGTTCATGAGCAGATGGGAAAAGGCCCAGATCTTGGTTGCCAGCAGCATGGGATGTTTGACAGCGCGGCTGATGCGTCCCGGGAAGTAGGTCGCGACCAGCAGCGGAAAGACGAAGACGAGTAACAGCATGGCCAGGTGCCGCAGCCAGTCCGGTGGAACATAGATCACGGCCGGTTCCTGCCGGGCAAGCCCGTATCCCCAGACGATCAGGAGGAACCCGGCGATGCTGACCAGCGAGTAGAGTCCCATCCAGGCCTTTTCCCCGATTCGCGCTGCA
>Ga0180436_10003632_pt1 | contig 14103 bp, 7 predicted proteins | sample SS_ome_2_FD_132434 | JGI IMG/M metagenome (GOLD analysis project Ga0180436, IMG submission 132434) | Hypersaline lake sediment archaeal communities from the Salton Sea, California, USA - SS_3_S_2 metaG | ecosystem: Environmental > Aquatic > Non-marine Saline and Alkaline > Hypersaline > Sediment...
GCGGAGCATGATCTGGGACGACGCTGTCAGCGCCATGGAGACCGGCTCGCGCAATCGCCGCGTCGGCAAGAAACTGAAAAGCATGATCCTACTGGAAACGTGATATCGTTTTCACTTTGAGTATTATGAACTCCGCCCCCGGGCGGAGATAATGGCGCAAATTCGGCAGACCTTCGAGTTGGTGGAAGAGAAGACGAAGGATCCCAGCGGCCCCGGCTACTTCGAGGCATTCAGTCGAGACTGGAATCGCATCGAAGAGAACCGCATGGCCGACGGCAACGAGCCGAAGTCGATGAACACCCACCTGCACCTCCTGGAGGCGTACACGGGGCTCTACCGCGTATGGAAGAACGAGCGGGTGAAAGGACGCCTGACGGAGTTGCTCGAGATCTTTCTCGACCACATTATCCGCGACACTGGACACTTCGGCGTCTTCTTCGATGAGAACTTTCAAGAGGTCGAGGCATCCCGGGCAGTCTGCTCGTTCGGACACGACATCGAGGGGTCCTGGCTGCTCTGGGAGGCGGCTGAGACACTCGGCGATGAGCGGATTCTCCAGCGACTCAAGCCCGTGGTCGTCAAGATGGTCGATTCGATCGAGCGGGCGGCGGTCGACAAGGACGGCGGCCTGTTTCTGGAATCCTGCCGGTTTGGTTCCCACGTGCGGACGAACAAGCATTGGTGGCCGCAGGCGGAGAATGTGGTGGGGTTCATGAACGCCTACCAGTTGACCGGCGAGGAGAAGTACTGGAAGGTGGTGGAAAAGGCCTGGGCTTTTATTGACGAGCACCTCATCGACCACCAGAATGGGGAGTGGTTCGCCAAATTGAACCGCCTTGGCCAGCCGTACCTGGTCGAGCCGGCTGACGACCCTTCGCCTTACTACCGCAACGATCGGAAGGTGGACCCATGGAAAGGTCCGTATCATAATGGACGGATGTGCGTGGAAATGATGTCGCGGATCGACATCTTGCTGGGACAGGCAGTACCGGTGTGATCGATCTTCGCCGCGTCTCTGTTTTCCAACGGAGCCGCGTGGACCTCAAAGGCTGGAAGGAAAGATGAAACACGGACGCCTGTTGTTCTGGTCGATCACCGCTGCGTTGGCCGGCTTCCTGTTCGGCTTCGACACGATTGTGATCTCCGGCGCCGAGGAGCAATTCCAGCGCATCTGGCAGCTCGACGCCGCCACGCACGGCTTGGCCACGGGCATGGCTTTGTGGGGTACCGTGATCGGGGCGCTTTTCGGCGGGTATCCGACGGAGTCCTTCGGGCGCCGCAGGACATTGATCGTCGTCGGCTTCCTCTATTTCATCTCGGCCGTCGGCTCGGGGATCGCGCCCGACGTCTACACGTTCATGATCGCCCGTTTCATCGGCGGGCTGGGAGTGGGGGCGGCGACGGTGGCGGCGCCCATGTTCATCTCGGAGATCGCCCCGCCCGCTTCCCGCGGCCGGCTGGCCGGCATGTTCCAATTCAACATCGTGTTCGGCATCCTGGTCGCGCTGGTTTCAAACTATGCCTTTGGCGAAACGATGATCAAGGAGGTCGCTTGGCGGTGGATGCTCGGGATCGAGGCGGTGCCGGCCCTGATCTACACGATCATGTCGTTCACGCTTCCCGAGAGCCCCCGCTGGTTGATCGCCCATGCAAAGCGGCGAGACGAGGGGGCGGCGATCTTTCGCCAAATCAGCCCCGAGGCGACCGATCAGCAGATCGAGGCACTGGTGGCCGAGGTCGAGCGAACGGCCCGCGGCAAGACAGCCACGGCCGGGTTCTGGACAAGGCGTTTGAAGGTGCCGATCCTGCTGGCCTTTCTGATCGCGCTGTTCAATCAGTTCTCCGGCATCAACATTGTGTTCTACTTCGCGCCGCGACTGCTGGGACTGGCCGGGCTCGAAGATACCCTGAAAGCCTCGATTTCCTTGGGACTGACGAACCTGATTTTCACGTTCGTCGGCTTGTGGCTGATCGACAAGATCGGTCGACGTTCGCTGCTTTACATCGGTTCGATCGGCTACATCGTCTCGCTGGGGATCTGCGCCTACATGTTCCTGTCAACGCCCACGCTGAAGGTCGCCACGGCGGCCAGTGCGGTCGCGGACGACGCCGGGACGTTCATCAAGATCGCAAACGAACAGGCGTACATGTCCGCGGCCGATCTCGAGCAACTTGAGAACGCTTACGCCCAAAAAAAGGAGAAACTGGCCGAGATCACCAAGGCCGATTGGTATCAAGGCGCCGAGGTGATCATCCCCCAGGATGCCGGACCGAAGGAGGTCGCCGAGATCGCCAACCAGACCAAGCGCGAGGTTGCCAGACTGCTGGGGCCGACGGGCATGATTGTGCTGGTGTCCCTGATGGCGTTCATCGCCGCCCACGCCATCGGCCAAGGGACGGTAATCTGGGTATTCATCTCCGAGATTTTCCCCAACGACCACCGATCGGCCGGGCAGGCGTTGGGCAGCTCGACACACTGGATCTGTGCCGCCGGAATCACCACCATTTTCCCCTACGTCATCAGCCGGTTTGAGCCCGGGCTGCTGTTCGCCTTCTTCTGCTTCATGATGTTCCTGCAATTGCTGTGGGTCCAATTCATGGTTCCGGAGACGAAGAACGTGCCCTTGGAAGAGCTGCAGAAGAAGCTCGGCATTGCCGACGGAGCCGACAAACCTGTGGAAATGCTTCATGCGTAAACCCGTGACGCCTGAGCGTCGCACAAGCACGGCACGCGAGCCCGTGGGCCCAATCACCTCTGCTTGACACACTTGCTTGCGCTGCGTGCTTCAATCGCCTCCCTGCAACACGTACCCCAACTGCCATGATGAACATGAAAACCACGCTCTCCGTCGCACTGCTCCTCGCCGTCGCTTCGCTCATGCCTGGACTGGCCCACGCCGAAAGCCCGCTCAAGGGCGGGACGATCCATCTGCTGCAAAGCTCGCACCACGACCTCGGCTACCACAAGGGGAGCTACGCCGACGAGATGCGGTTCACGCTCGACGAGATCGACCGGGCACTCGACCTGATGAACGAGGACCCCGAATTCACGTTTACCGGCGAATACACCGTCTGGCTGCATGAATACCTGAAGCGTCGGCCAGCCCGGGTAGACGAGCTGAAGCAGCGATTTCGCGAGGGCCGAATGGAATGGGGCGCCGGCTACACCATGCCCTACACGTCAATGATCACCTGCGAACAACTGGCCCGGCAGATGTATTTCGGCCGCCGCTGGTTCAATCGGGAGTTTCCCGCCGAGGCGAACGTCTACTTCAACACCGACGTGCCCGCCTTCGGCATCCAGATGCCGCAGATCCTCAAGAAGTCGGGCGTCGACAAGGCATTCTTGAGCCGAAGCATGAACCTTTCGAACATCGACACCGACTTTGCCGACTGGATCGCCCCCGACGGCTCCACGGTGTTCTGCTACTTCATGCACCACTACGGTGCTCACTGCGAGGGCTACGGAAACCCCGCCGCGCTCAACAACTGGGTTCAGTCGCTCGAGAAGGAATATGTTGCCCGCCGAATCCCGCCGCACCTGATCCACTTTGTGTGCATGGATTGCTGGAAGCCCCGCTCGTATCGAAAGCAGATCGACGCCTGGAACGCCTTCGCGGGGCCGAAGGGTCTGCCCGGGATGCACTACTCGACCTTGGGCACGGCCATGGATGCTGTCAACAGCGAGGAGGCGAAGTTCAAAACCCTTTTCGGCGAGTGGCCCAGCAAGTGGGTCTATGAGGCGGCCCCGAGCAACTACCAGCTCGTCTCCGACCAGCGGCAATCCGATCGGCTGCTTCGCGCGGCAGAGGCGTTCTCGACGTTCCGCGCTTTGCTGGAGGGCGGCTTCGAGAATTATCCTGCCGGACCATTGGCCGAGGCCTGGAAGAAGGGCATCTTCTCGTGCCATGGCTTCTCGCCGGACCCGTCCATCGAACTGTACGCGGAAAAATACCGAGCGGCTCGCGACACCGGCGAGCAGACGCTTCAAGAGGCTCTGGCCGCCATCACGCGGCAAATCGGCACCGATTCGCGGGGCTTGCCGCTGGTGGTCTATAACACGCTTTCGTGGAACCGCGACGATATTGTGCAATTCGAGCTTCCCGCCAGTGCGCCGGCCGATTTTCAGGTGGTCGATCAAAAGGGTACGGCGGTCCCCCATCAGCGAACGTCCGAGGGGCGTCTTGTGTTTCGAGCCGAGGCTGTGCCTTCGTTCGGATACAAGACCTATTACCTGGTGAAGGCCCGAAGCGACGAGGCTGCCGATGAAGCTGCCGACGCGCCGTGGCGGCCGAACACTGCCTGGCAGGCCCCCTTCGAGAATGCTTTCTTTGTCATTGAGCCGGGCAACGGTGGACTCAAGCGGATATTCGACAAGGAACTACAGCGAGAATTGCTGCGGGTCGATCGGTTCCTCGGCGCCGAATGGCTCGACTACCAATACACCGGGCAAGGCGCCGGTAGGCACATACACATCAAATTGCCGGCCGCCCACGGTTTCGATCGACTACAGAATTACGGCACCGAGTGGAGTTGCATCGAGTCGGGACCGGTCCGTACGGTCTTTGAGTCGAAGGCGGTCGAAACCCCGCGCGGCAAGGTCCAGTTGCGGTTGGCGGCCTACACGCGGCTGAAGCGAATCGACTTGGAGTGCCGGATGGTCGGCTGCGACGAGAAGGCGGCGCGGCAGATCCGCCTAGCCTTCCCGCTCAACGCCCACCGCCGCGAAGTCGCCTACGAGGTGCCGTTCGGCGTCGTGGAGATCGGCCAGGATGAGTTGGAACCGGCGCTGGTGGCCGGCGCGGCCTCGGTGCGTCCGCGCGAGACCCAGAACTGGATCTACGCCGGCGACGATCAAGGCGGCGTGACGATCGGCTCGAGTGTGGTGGCGTGGGACTACGATGTGGTGAGCGAGGATCGGCCGGAGTCTCTCAAAAGCATGCCCTATCCGGTCCTGCAGCCGGTACTGTTGACCAGCGCCTATAGCTGCAATCGCTGGAAGCGCTGCTGGACGCAGCCGGGCGACCACACCTTCACATTCTCCCTCTACTCGCACCAACCCGGCTGGAAGCACGGCTACCGCGAGGGCGTGCAGTCGAACAACCCGCTGATTGCAATGCAGCAAAAGGCGAAAGATGAGCAGGCCGAGTTGCCGGAGACCAAAAGCTTTTTGTCGATCGCGCCGGAGAACGTCATCGTCACGGCCGTAAAGAAGTCGGAAGACGGCAGCGACGTAATCGTCCGGTTCTACGAGATGGAGGGCCAGAGCGGCCGGCGGGCGGAGCTTCGCCTGGACGCGCCTCTTTCGGATGCTCGCCGGACAAATCTGATCGAGGAGGACGCCGGGCCGCTGAAGCACGACCCGAAGAGCGCGACGCTGGATGCCCGGCCGTACTCGATTGAAACCGTGAAGCTCACGCCTGTCCCGTGAGGAGGCCGCAGGGCGTGTCGTTTGCTTCTTGAATTGCTTGATGAACGGCGCCCGTATCCAGCGGGGCGTCCTCGTTGACCATCAGCGGACGGGGCTCCGCCGGCCAATGGGCGTAGGCTTCGAGCCCTACGGGGGTGTGACTTCTGCCAGATTGAGCGTGAAGCGGTTTTGTTCGCCGCGATTCGTTTGGTCGAGTATCGGGCTGTAGTCGTAGACTTCGACTGTACCCCTGGGCGTGAATTCCATCAGCCGCAGCCAGCCGTCGCCGCCGTGGGGTTTCATCTGGAAGTTGACCAGCAACTGATGCACGTCGCGGCCGCCGGGCGTTTGCGTCGTGACTCGTCCAAGGCCGTCGTTCAGCACGTGACCGGACAGCGTCAGGACGAAGTTCTCGTGCTTGCTGACGAGATTCCGCCACAGTTCTTCGCCATCCATGACGTCGTCACCCGAGTTCTTGGCGACCGGATACGAGCGTGAATGCGGGTTCCAGCGCTGTTTCGTTCCGTACTTGCCCCAGTTGTAGCGGGTATCGTCCGAGTAGGTGTAGGCGTGGGTGATCAGGATGGCCTCGTGGTCGGCGTGTTTTGTGGCCACTTCGTTGGCCCAGCGGACCACGTCCGCCCGCGGACCGAACTCCAGCCCAATCACCAGGAACTTCCGTCCGCCAGCCGTGAACAGGTGGTAGCTGTTCGCCATGCTGCCGGGCTCTTTGTCATATACGCTGCCGAAGCTCGGTAACTTCTTGAACTTGTCAGTCGGAAAATACTCATCGAGCAATGTCGAGCGATCGGTAGCGCGGCCTCCATCGCTGTAGTCATGGTTGCCGGGGACGAGGAAGTACGGAATATTCCCATCCAACTGGTTCATCGCCTTGCGGGCGACTTCCCATTGCTCTGGGGAATTGCGGTTCGTGATGTCCCCCAGGTGCAGAACGGCAGAGATCTTGCGAGCCTGCTTGTTGTCGACCAGCCATTTCGTCTGCGCGAGAAAGCCCGCCGGATTGCCCTGGCAGTACATCTGGGTATCAGGCAGCACCGCGATGGTGAAGGAGCCGTCGCCCGGCAACGGGGGCGGCCCCGACTTCTGTGCATTGCCCGCCTGGGCCGCTATCGCAAAGCGTCCGGCCGAGCAGGTGACCGGCCCTGCCATGATAGCTTGAAGAAATTGACGACGCTTGAGCCGGAACATCCTCGAACTCCACAATATGGGACAGAAAAAGGCTGGTCGATGACGCGGCTATTGAACTCGGGGCGTCAAGGGGCCGGGTATGCTCTGGAAGATTAAGGCGTTACGGCTAAGGGTCCTTCGCGGTCAGATCACGGCATCGGGATCAGTCGTATCAGCTGATCGTGGTCTTCTCACGAGTACTTTGATCATACTCACCAAGGGCTCCCCCTGTCAATGTGGGCCGTGGTATCCTTGATCAAAACGGGTTTGCTGCAACCAGCGAGAGCGATCAGCACTCTGCACGCCCGGCGGCAGCAGGGCAATGAGAATGCCGATCATCGTGATCACTACCCGCGATTCGACAAGGTTGACAAACGGCTCCTACCGAGACAAAACCGCCGCATCTTTGGTGCCGAACGCTAACTGCGTAAGGTCCCGCCCTCCTGAGTTGGCTGGCGCGGCAGAAGCAGGGGGCGATTATCGTCATTTTGACGACACTTTTCGTCGTCGCGCGTGATGGCCTTCAGCCGCATGTCGGTGGCGCAAAGTGGTCCAATGACGCTCCCCAGGCGGAACTATTTCGGCTCGTCGTTAATCTTCGATCTGACGTGCCAGCCACGTGGGACCATGCAGGCCGCCACCATCCGCCTGCGGCATCGTAAAACCAAGGGCAGCGGCACGCGTCGTGCCAGCCTGGCCATGATGTTCAAACTGGCCCAGTCAGCCCAGCGACGCTGGCGACGACTCAACGGTCACCAGCAAATCATCCCTTGATCAACGGAACCACATTCGTCAACGGAAGCGTGCAGGACGCCTTCCTGCCCATGCTATCGCTCATACAGAATCTTGCGGATCGGCTTCCACATTTTTCCGACCTCGGCCAGCGTCTTGATGCTCTCCTCGTGGATCCGACCGTCCTTGCCCGGGCCCACGTTCAGCAGGAAGTTGGCGTTGCGGCTGTTGGCGGTGACGATGTGTTCGACGATCTCCGTTGCGTCCCGCTGCGGTCCGCCGGAGTAGAACCACTTGCGTTCGAGGCACCAGCAGGTTTCGGCCACGGGGTAGCGGTAGACCTTCTGCCGCTCGCGCACGTGCCGGGTTTCCGTCACGGCCAAGTCGAGGTACGGGTCGCCCTTCTTGCCCCAGTCCCACCAGTTGCCCGAGGCGATGATGTTTGGCCCCAGGCCGCGGATGAATGCCTTCGCGTCCTCCGCCGGCATAATGGTCGGGTCCAGTGCATCGTTCCAGATATAGAACGCCCGCGGGTACCTCTCGACCAGCTCGGCGATCTGTTTCTTCTGAAACGCGATCTGCTCCTCAAGCGTATGCTTGGCCGGATCACACTCCGGCGGCAGCACCTTGTACTTGTCGGGGTCTTTGAATCCCGGGTTCCGCCAGCAATAGTAGAGCCCCACCTTCATGCCCCGGTCGGTGAACGACTTGACGAACTGCGCGACCAGATCCTTTTGGTACGGGCAGTCCGGGTGCATGACGTCGTAGGTGGTGTACTTACTGTCCCACAGACAGAACCCGGCGACGTGCTTGACGGTGAGCACGGCGTATTCCATGCCGGCCGCCTTCGCGGCCTCGGCCCAGGCGTCGGTGTCCACCGGGCCGCCGGGGTCGAACGTCGACGGGTCGGGATACCCCTCAACCCACTGGGTGTTGTGATAGGTCGCCATGTTGTAGTGGATGAACATGCCGAACCGTAGCGCGCGGAAGTCGTCGAGAAGCTCCTCTACGTTCGCGGTCTGGTTTGGCGTGCTGGCGGCGGGCTCGGCCGTCGCCACGGTCGAAGAGGCCAACAGCAGGGCGAGGCAGATGGTGGACGCGGGGATTCGCATGGGCGCGGTCCTTGTTGAACAGCGGTCGAGGAAAACAGTGGCGAAAAACTCATCAACGTCGTCGGGAGCCAGCGGGACGCCGGGGGCTTCCGTCAACCTTAACCGTTCACGGGTCGGCCGGGGACTGGTCCCCTTACCGGACAGGGGACGGTCCCATTTTCGCAGCGAAAGAGCGTGATCCGGTTGGAACGTCTTCTTCGCCGCGAAAATTGGGACAGTCCCTCGTGAACGGTTACCGTCAACCTAATTCACCGGCGTGAGCGTGAACTCCTTGACGACGATCCCGTACTGCGGCGGCTCGTCGCGCCAGAACCGCAAGGTGTTCTCGCCCTCGTCAAGGGTCAGCGTGACCGGCTCGGACTCCTGCCACTGCCCTAACGTGAACGGCAACTCCATGACGGTCTTGGACTGGGCGTCGTTCACCGCCACGTTCAGTCGCTGACCGTACTGATTCGTGACCACCTGCGCGGTCAAAGCGTACTTGCCCGCCTTGGGTACGGTGACCTGATACGCCATGCGAGACTTGTCCCCCGGGCTCGGACCGGTCGGGTCTTCCTTGGGACTGATCGAGTAGTAGTTTCGGGCATACTTGTCCGAAATACGCTCGCAGACATTACCGTAAATGTCGTAGAGCCCCCATGGATTGGGCTTCTTCTGACCGACCGGATGCGACTTGCCGCCCGAGTTGGCCTTGTACCAGGCATAATCCCCGAGCTTCGAGGGATCGTTGCCGAAGAACCATTTCGTGTCCTTGCCCGCGCGGGAGGCATACTCCCATTCGGCCTCGGTTGGCAGCCGCGCGTCTTGTCCAGTTTTCTCCGCGAGCTTGTCGCAGAACGTCCGCGCGTCGCCCTCGGCGACGGTGTCCACCGGGCAGTCCGGCCCCTTGGTCGACCGGCTGGGGTTCGAGCCCATGATGGCCTCGTACTGTGCCTGCGTCACTTCATATTTACCCAGGTAAAAACCCTTGGTGAGCGTGACCTCGTGCTTAGGCACCTCGACGCACTGGAACCGGCCGTCGGTCGTGCTCTCGCCGCCCATGACGAACGTGCCGGGCTTGATGTAGACCATCTCCATGGTCACGCCGTCGCCCAAATCGAGCGTCAGTTCAGGCGGCGTCTTGTTGCCCGTTGGTGTCATGGCCGCGCGGAAGCCCCAGTCGTTGTAGCGACCATAGCCGCCGCTGAGCAAGCGTGCGCCGGACGTGCATTCGTGGGGTTCGTCCTTCCATGTGCCTCCTCGCAGAACCGTCTTTCCCTGAGGGAAGAAACGCGGCAGGAAGACCTGCAACCCACCGGCGAAGCTCTTCATGGCCACGACGTCCCGCGTGTTGCCCGAGGGCATGTCGTATGCGGCGGCCGGGATCGAGATGACGCCGCCGGGGCCGCGGGTGATCTTCTTGTCCTCGGGCGTGACTGGCGAAGCCATGACCTGCTGGGCGACCGTGGGTTCGTCGGCCTCGCCGAGGTCCTCGCCGAGGGCGCGGAGCGTCTCGGCCTTCGACTCCTCGATGATGGCCCGCTGCGTCTCCAGCGCCACGCCGTTCCAGAAGGCGGGCTCGCCGTCGTTTTCGCCGTAGGTCCGCTTCTCTCCCAGCACGTCACCAATCCACTGGTCCCGCTTGACCTTGAGGAAGGCCTTCGGGTTGGCGCGAGCCTGAGTAATCGCCAGGAAGTCGAGGTCGGATTTCCGTCCGCCTCCTGGGTTACCGGGTCCACTTGCCCAGCCGGCGCCCCAACCCCCGCCCAGATTGACAACCCAACCCTTGGGCGTCCAGTGTGCCAAGGCACCATGGCCGCGACTGGGGCGAGCCACGGTGGGGATCCCGAATGCCCGCAGAATGAACCGCCCAATGAACGCCCGGCGGCCGCACACCCCGCCGTTCATCAGGATGTTCTGATACCGCTGCAACTCGGGGCGGTCGTACTTGACGTTCCCCGAGCCATACTTGACATCGGTGCCGACGATCCTCACGTAGCGCCAGCCCGCGTTTTCGGTGAAGATGTGGTCCGGCCGGTAGTTGCGGAGCATCTCCCGTCCCCAGGCGAGGGTCTCGTCCGGCTCTTCGCCATCGACGACCATGCGGAGATCCCATGCGCTCAGCAGATCGAACGCTGGATCCAGCTCGCCGCGGAGGTAGGCCTTTTCGTAATGCCGGTAGCGGCCTACCGGATCAACAAACTCCGGCGCATCGGTTGCGGCCTTGGGATTCGCCTGGCGAATGGGCACCGCGTGCTCGAGAGCGATAGCCAGCGCCAGCCGCCGCAGCACGCCGTCCTTAGCCTTCTTGCTCGCCTTCTGGATGTCGGTATAGATCTTCATCGCCGGGCCGTACTCGCCATTTTTGGCCCCGTCGGCCACCAGCATCCGTCGCATGAGGTCCGTGTCGGCCAGCAGTTGCTCGACCAGCTTCTCGCTCGATTTGCCCTGCTGGGCAAAGTTCGCCAGACCCTCGGGCGTGGCTTCAAGCAAGACAACGCACTTGACGAGCTTCGGGTCCAGCGAGTCGCTGGCGAGGAACTTCTCCAGCGCATCGGCCGTTGCCTTGTCCTCGTCCGGCAACTTGGCCTTGATTTCGGTGCGCAATTGCTCGAGCCGGTCGGCGTACCGCTTCCGAAGCTCCTGGCCGGTTTCGGAGAGCGATGTTTGCGATTCCTCTTGCCCGGCTGCCCAAGCGGTTGAAGCCGCCATTATCAGGGCGACCAACGTCCCGGCAAACAACGTCATTGCAGTCATTTTCGTCCTCATGGTCTCTCTCCTTTCCAGGAACGGATGTTGGTCCGTCCCGTGATGGGATGGCACGTCGCGGATTGGCGAGTTGCGTCAATCGCACCACGGGCCAACGCGGGGGGGATATGGGGTGAGTCGCGTGGCACCATTCGGGGTTTGTCGGATTACTCTCCGGCTGGCAAGGGCGGAATCTCCATCTTCTGCATCCAGACCGCGATATAGCCATTATCGCCGCGGAAGGCTTTTACCGCAATCGTCACCTTCCCATCTTCGAACTCCTTGGCGAGTTCCTTGTTGATGAAGAAGCCCACGGGCAATGCCCCCTGGCGCTTGCCAACGCCGCTGGATTGTTCATAGGCCTTTTGGCCATCGATATAAACGGCGACACCGTCGCCCGCGTCAACATGAGAGCGTCCGCCAATCACCAGTCGGTATCGGTAATCCCGGTCCAGTGGCGCGACGTCCAATGTGGTCAGCATCAGCAGCGTTTCTTCCTCCCACAAGGCCTGTGGCGGCTCATTGCAGCGACAAGTATGCACTCCGCACGTTGGCCGCATCGGCTGCAGCTTGCCGCCTTTGATGGCGAACGGCGCGTGTCCGGTCTTCCAGCCGGCTTTCTTGGCATTGAACTCGGGCTGGAACCAGTTCTCCATGCCCTCGGGCAGCGTGACATCCCGATACTGCCAGCGCCCCTTGTTCGGTTCTTCAGACGGGTCGAATGTGAAGTACTGCCATTCGATCTCCTCGCGTTCGGGGCCGTGAAGTTCCCAATCGTACTTGTGGGTGCCGACCTCGCGATAATAGTCGGCCAGGCCGGTCTGCCAGGCGGAACCATCAATCTTGCCGACCGCAAATTTCCCGGGGCGGTCCGCCTTCTCCCAGGTCGCTTCCCGCTGCAACTGCTCGCGATGTTGCTCGACATAGTCGGGAATCAGTTTGTTGATCACCATCGGCTTCTGGGCGGTTTGCCTGGCCTCCTCGCTGGGCGCTGGCTTGGGCGTTTCCGCTACTTTCTCTTGTTCCGCCTTGGCCGCGGCCTCCGATTCCTCGGCCAGCGGGAGCGGTTCCGCCTTGCCGCCGTGAAGCTCGACCATTGCCCGGCCGAGGGAATCGCCGACGAGCATGAAGGTCTCGGCGTTTTGGTTGTAGTGATAGCCCTGGGCTTTCGGGGACTGTCCGGCATCACGCCAGAATGGCCGGATGTCGACGCTGGCCACCGTCTTCGCCAATTCCGGATGTTTCTCCACATCGGCGACATTCATCTGCGCCTGCCAAATCTTCAGGTACGATTCATCCATGTCGTAGCCGCTAAAGCCAACCGTGGCGACGGCCACCGGCATGTCTGGAGTATCAAACTCCTTGCGGACGTCGTGAATCAAATTCACCAGCTGCTTCTCATACTCTTCGGTCGACAGCCCCTTATCCTTATGGCCCTGCCACCAGACAAAACCGGCCATTTCATGGCCCTGGCCCGCGTAATTGGGTACGACTTCGTCAATCTTCTCGAGCACCTCGCGCACGCCTTCGATCATCAACCGATACTCCAGGCCTTCCCACTTGCTGTCGGGATCGGTCCGCCCGCTGGATGGCGGACGGAAGTCCTTGCTCAGAGACCGGTTGCCCTGCGCCGTCTTGATCAGCAGAACCGGGGCGTCGTGATACTCGCCCACGACATAACCGAAACCCAACTCCGGGCCGATCATTCTACCGTTGGCGGTCGGGCTCAATGGATCGGCTTGGTCCACCTCGCTGAGTCGGGCATCCTCGAAATACACGTCTTGCCGCTGCGTCCACTCGCCCTTCTCGTCGACCAGCCACTCGAACTCGCCCTCCCGGTTGGTAATGATCTCGAGATCACCCCGTCCGAGAAGATCCTCCCTGCTGAGAAACAGGGCCATCGACCCGTTCTCGAAATAGGTGATCTCCAGGGGATATCGCTTGCCGGCCTCGAGTTCCACCGTCTGCTGGACCGCGTCTTGGCCGACCTCTTTCCGGTACACTTCCTTGCCATCGAGCTTCGCCACGTTATTGGCGCTGGCCTCCAGGCCCGGATGAATCATGTACTCCCCCGACTCGGGCACTTCGATAAACGCCTGGACCACAACCGTGTGCGGACCATCAAGGGCCGGCAGCGATTTCTCGGCTACCCCGAGATCGGCCGTCTCTTGTTTGGCGGGCTTGGCCTTGGCGTAATTGGTGTTCTTGTCGTAGGCGCCTTCGTAAACGGCCGCTTTGGCCCCTTCCGCGGCGTCGGCATCGGCCGCCACGTGGATTCCCAAGGGGATGATATGGTAGGTCGCCCGATCCACCGACATGCTCCCCTTGGGCAGTGACGGATCCGCGCTGGCAAAGATGCCCGGATAGGGACATTTCGCCCCCGCGAGCCGCCCGAAGCCGACCATGTTGGATTGACCAGCCAGGATGTAGACCTGCACCGGTTTGTCGGTGTCGCCCGGTTTCCCGGTGGGGTCCGGCAGGTGCGACGGCACGGGGTTCGCCGCGGCGGCGGGCAGAACCATCACGCCGCAAAACGCCCAGACCCCCAGGAAAGCGTTGACGAACGAAAACCCATAACGTCGAGTCCGCTGGCTGATCGCATTCATTCCAATTGCTCCTTCTCGGTTGTTGCCTCGATCCGTGAAAAGCCAACAGCGGCTTCTCGACCGGCCGGATTCGAGGTCAAGGTGCGGGCTTTGGGCCGGTTGCGTAGCGCCACACCATTCATGGCAACTTCAAGCCGTCAGGCACGGGGTGCCTGACCTACGAACTCGCGTCTTGCCAGTGCCCGTGGTGGTCTCACGCAAAGATTCGAAGGGGAAAGTGGGAGGGCGTTTCGCCCCGGAGGGGCGGGGAAATTGTTGCCACGGGCTTTAGCCCGTCGCGGTGGGTTGCAACCGGGCCAACCGCCCCCGGTGGTCTTGGCAAACACGA
>Ga0180436_10003633_pt1 | contig 14103 bp, 8 predicted proteins | sample SS_ome_2_FD_132434 | JGI IMG/M metagenome (GOLD analysis project Ga0180436, IMG submission 132434) | Hypersaline lake sediment archaeal communities from the Salton Sea, California, USA - SS_3_S_2 metaG | ecosystem: Environmental > Aquatic > Non-marine Saline and Alkaline > Hypersaline > Sediment...
AGATGAGAGCCAAGTTCCTGGCCGCATGCGCGGCAGCATTGCTGGTGCTTCCGCTGGCCGCTTCGGCCGCGAGCGACAGCGCCACGGTCGGCCTGGCCAAGGCCGGCGGCGACCTGCTGACGCCGGAGGACTACATCGAGTACGCGTCGATCAACGACGTCAACATCCACGAGCTGTACTTCTCGGCCATCCTGTACGAAGGCACCGAGTCGTGCCTGATGTGCCACCAGGAGACCGCCGAGAGCATGCTGGGCATGGGCCACTTCCGCTGGCAGGGCAAAGTGGAGAACATCGTCGGCCAGAAAGGCCAGGATCTGGGCAAGAACCAGTTGCTGAACAACTTCTGCATCGCGGTGCCCAGCAACGAGGGCCGCTGCACGCAGTGCCACACGGGTTACGGCTACGACGACAAGAACTTCAACTTCAACGACCCGGCCAACATCGACTGCCTGGTGTGCCACGACCAGAGCGGCACCTACGCCAAGGGCCCGAAGACGGCCGGCATGCCGGAACCGGGGATCGACCTGAACGCGGTGGCGCGCAGCATTGCGCTGGGCGGCAACCCGACGATCGACAACTGCATCGACTGCCACGCCAAGGCCGGTGGCGGCAACAACGTCAAGCACGGTGACCTGGCGCTGCAGCTGGCCAACACGACGCGCGAGTACGACGTGCACATGGGCGTCGACGGCGCCGATCTCGACTGCGTGGCCTGCCACGGGGCGAACCACGAGCCGGACACCGGTGATTACAACCACGGGGTGGCCGGGATGGCCTTGCACAGCGTGCACGAGGGCGAGATGAAGCAGTGCACGGACTGCCACGGCCAGGCCCTGGCGATCCACCGGGATACCCCGGCGATGGAGCTGCTGGAAAGGGGTTGGCACGACCGTCTGGCCTGCCAGGTGTGCCACATTCCGGCGATTGCGCGCAACGTGGCGACCAAGACCGAGTGGTACTGGTCGGAAGCCGGCGATGCCGACCGGGTGCCGCAGGAGATCCCGGGCACCGGCCAGGTTGACTACGACAAGATGAAGGGCGAGTTCATGTGGGCGAAGAACGTGCGCCCGGTGCTGCGCTACGCCAACGGTGAGTGGAACCGCAAGCTGATCAACATCAGCGACACCTACCAGTCGGAGCCGATCGACCTGGCCTCGCCGGTGGGCAGCTACAGTGATCCCGACGCGATGATCTACCCGTTCAAGCTGATGGTGGGCAACCAGCCGGTGGATCCGACCAACCAGCGCGTGATGGTGCCGCACCTGTTCGGCAGCAAGGGCGGCCCGAACCCGTACTGGGCGAAGTACGACTGGAACCTGGCGTTGCAGGACGGCGCGGCCTACACCGGCCAGCCGTACAGCGGTAACTATGCCTTTGCCTCGACGGAGATGCTGTTGAGCGTGAACCACGAGGTGGCGCCGAAGGAGATGGCGCTGGGTTACGGACCGGCCCCGGACAGCTGCCGCGACTGCCACACCACGGGCGTGATCGACTTCACCGAGCTGGGTTGGACGGCCGATCCGCTGCAGGGTGGCGACCGCGTCGACGGCGGCGAGTCCGTCATGCTCGACCGGCCCGCTCCGGTACGGTTGGACTGATTAGTACCGTTCATCCACAATAGTCAGCACAGGCCACAACAAACGGGAACATTTTATGAAAGCCTTGCCGAATCTGATCCTGATCGTGTTTCTCCTCTCCGTTCTGCCAGGGAATGCCCTGGCAGAATCGGAAGCCGAGTACACGTCGAAGGGGGCGGACAGCTGCTTGATGTGCCACCGCGCGGAAAAGTGGGGAGTCATGCCGATATTCGAAAGCAAGCACGGCTCCCTCACCGACGGAGACGCGCCGTTCAGCAACCTGCAATGTGAAGCCTGCCACGGGCCCTCCGCGGCGCACATGAAGGCCAAGAACAAGGCCGAGGTGAAGCCCGCCGTGGTCTTTGGCGAGAACACCACGAGCACGGCCGCGGAACAGAACGAGCCTTGCCTGAGCTGCCACGCCGGGCACGACAACATCGGCTGGATGGGCAGCGCGCATGAACTCGAGGACGTCAGCTGCGTGTCCTGCCACTCGATCCACGTGGCGAGCGACCCGGTGCTCGACCCGATCGGCCAACAGGAAAAGTGCTTCGAGTGCCACCAGCCTCTGCGCTCCGCCACGCTGCGGCCTCACGGCCATCCGCTGCGCTTCGGCAGTATGAGCTGCAGCAGTTGCCACAACGTGCACAACGGCTTCAGCGACTACCTGCTCGTCGAAGACAGCACGAACGAAACCTGCTACACCTGCCACGCTGAGAAACGCGGCCCGTTCCTGTGGGAACACGCACCGGCCTCGGAAGACTGCTCCCTGTGCCACGAACCGCACGGCAGCAACCACCCGGCCTCGCTGACGCGGCGGGCACCGCTGCTTTGCCAGCAGTGCCACTCGGCCGTCGGTCACCCCGCCTTCGATTACACCGGCGAGGACATCGACGACGTCGGCCGGCAGAACTATCTGCTTTCACGTTCCTGCATGAATTGCCATTCGCAGGTCCACGGCTCGAACCACCCGTCCGGGTCGTCACAGCTGAGATAGGAGGCAAGCAGCATGAAACGCAACAAGAAATACACGCTTCAGCTTGCCCTGGGCGCCTGCCTGGCGATCTCCGCGGGCAACGCGTTGGCGGCCGATGAAAAAGCAGAAGCACCGGATACCTCCAACTGGGTCTGCAAGTTCTGCGTGGTGCCCTACGGCTGGTACGGCGACCTGCAATTCGGCGTGCTCTGGGTGGACGATCCGACGCCGAAGTTCGCGGACTACCGCGGCCTGATCGACGACGGGTTCTATGCCGACCTCAACGGCGTCGGCGGCTGGAAGGGCGAAGCCGGCCACTACTTCGATTACTACGCGAAGAACGTCGGACTCGACAGCCGGATCGTGCGCCTGGACGGCGGCAAGCAGGGCACTTACGACCTGCGCGCCGGTTACCAGGAAATTCCCCGGTACCTGGGCCACGGCACGGTCACGCCGTTCATCGGCGAGGGCAAGGACGTCCTGACGCTGCCGGCCGACTGGAGCCCCGTGAGCGGCGGAACCATGAACGTCGCCAAGCTGGAAACCAACCGCACCGTCATGGATGCCGGGCTCACTCTTAAAGCCTTCAGCAACTGGCGCTTCGACGCCGATGTCGAGCGCCAGGAAAAGGACGGCTCGAAGACCTCGGCCGGCACCCTGTTCTTCGTGAACGGGGCCCTGTTCCCCTCGCCGCTGAAATACACGACGGATCGATTCCTGACCAGCCTCGAGTACGTGAATTCATGGGTGCAGTTGCGGGCCGACTACCAGGCCTCGGATTTCAGCAACAGCTACTCCTCGGTGACCTGGGACAACCCGTTCACGGTCGGTTTCGGGGACGAACTGTCCCGCACCGGGCTGATGCCGGACAACAAGTACCAGCAGTTCAGCTTCAGCGGCGCCGTGCGCATCACCGACTGGCTGCGGTTCAACGGCAAGCTGTCCAACGGCGAAGCCAAGCAGAACGACTCGTTCCTGCCGTATTCGATCAGCCCGGACTACGAGGACCGTCCGCTGCCGCGCGAATCGCTCAACGGCAAGCTCGAAACCTCGATGTACAACATAGCCGGTCGCCTGAGCGCACGCCTGTCCAAGGGGCTCGACCTCACGGCGAGCTACAAGTCCAGCGAGCGCGACAACAAGACCCCGTCCGACCTGTACGAACCGGTCATGTTCGAAATCTACCCGCGGCCGGCGCGCTACAACCGCATCTACAGTTACGAGCGCAGCCTGTCCAGGGTCGAACTGCGTTGGCGCGCCCGGTACAACCTGCGTTTCCTCGCCGGTTACCGCTACGAAGAGCGTGACCGCACCAACCAGGAAGTGGCCCATACCGAAGAGAACACCTGGTTCGGCGAGGCGCAATGGGCCCCGTTCGCGATGCTGGACATGCGGTTGAGATATGAAGACCGCGAGCGCGAAGCTTCACCGTCCGTTCAGCAGGGCAACTACGACCGGCCCAACAACCCGCTGATGCGCAAGTACAACATGGCCAACCGGGACGGCGACCGCACCACGGTCGAAGTCAACCTGATGCCGACCGAGCGCATGGGTATCGCCTTCAGTTACTACTCGACCGACGACAGCTATACCGAGTCATTAGTTGGCCTGACCGGCGCGGAAGAGACCGCTGTAAGCATCGATTTCAATTACCAGTTCGGCAACGGGACCAACTTCTACGCCTTCTTCACCGACGAGAATTACCAGGCGAGGATAGCGGGCGCGAACGGCGCCGGCGCCACCCCGTGGAACAGCGATACAGAGGACCAGATCACCACCTGGGGTATCGGTGTTTCCGGCAAATTCGGCGAGAAGTGGGGTTACGGCTTCGACTGGATCTCCTCCGACTCCGAAGGCGACATCCTGACCAAGCTGGACGGCGTCGGCGAACCCTTCCCCACGCTGACCACCGAGCTCGACAACATCCGGCTCTACGTCGACTACGACATCAACGAGCGCTGGGCCATCACCCTCGAAGCCTACAACGAGCAGTACGACTCGACGGACTGGACGGTCGATGGCGTCGGTCCGCTGACGGTGGATGGACTGTTGACGATGGGTGAAGTAAGCCCGGACTACGACGTGAACGTGGTTCGCGTCCTGGCTACCTGGCGACTCTGATCCAAGTCCGCAGCAAGACCGAAACGGGCGCCCTCGCGGCGCCCGTTTTCTTTTGCCGGAGGCGCGTCAGCGGCGACCCTTCAGTTTGGGCGCCCGCACCGGCCCGACTTCGGAACTTGTCTGTTCAGGATGCTTCAGGCCGAACCGGGCAACTCGATCTCGCCGTGCGGGTCGGCGCCGTGGCAGTCGGTGCAGTTCGTGCCCTTGCCGATGATGAACTGGCCGGATTCGAAATTCTCACCCATGAAGTGGCAGCTGCTGCACTCGCTCTGCTCGAACTCGCCGGTGACCAGCGTTCCCCGGGCGAACGCGTTCAGCAACTCCGCCGCCTTTGCCGCCACGTCGCCCGTCAGCCGCGCGCAGCGTTCGGCGCGCTGGGGCGAGCCCGAGGCGAAGCCGGTCTCACGGCACCAGGTATTGACCGAAACGTGGCACAGCGGAGAGCCGCTGATCGTGGTGGGCAGCACGGCGTCGGTCTTGTACTTCTCCACCAGGTACTCGTGGTTGGCCGCGTAGCGGTTCGCGGCCTCGCTGGGAAACGCCGTCGTGCCGTACCAGGCCATCAGTTCGTTGGTGATCTTGCCGTAGGCCTTGCCCGAGGCCAGGGTGATGATGGCGCAGGCCCCGTTCAGGCTGCCGCAGACGGTGCCCCAGCCGGCGATGCCGCCGCCCCCGTAACGCATCATGTCGTGAGGGAACCCGGCCCACGGCCCGCCGACGGTCTCCTGCAACACGGACAGCAGGCCGCCACTGGCGCCGTACATGCAACCGCCCTCGTAGTAATAGACGTGGCCGCGTTTTCGCACCAGTTCGACGTCGAGCTCGGCGTAGGGCCATGGCCACCCCGTCGCCTCGGCCTGGTCCTCGGCCGCCAGCAGCGCGGCGCTGACGCCGGCCGCGCCCACCCCGATTCCGCCGACCGCCAGTGTCGACCGTTTCAGGAAATCCCGCCGTTGCAGTAAGGTTTTCTCGCGATTCGTCGCCATTGCTCCGCTCCGTTCGTGTGACCAGCCGTTCCTGTTTACACGGCTTTGTGCCGGATAGCACTGACCTGCGGCACATTTGGCTCATCGGGCCTGGCAAGGCGCCCCGGCGGCGCCTGACTTTCGGCCAGCCCCGTTTTCACGGTAAAGTCAGGTTTTGGACTTCCCGGGACCCACGATGACCAGACTGGCCCTCTTCGCTTGCCTCAGCCTGCTTGCCGTACCTGCTTACGCCACCTTCGAACTGGCCGACCCCGCCAACGAGGCGCTCAAAAAAGACATGGCAGACGAGTGGCTGAACCAGGGCGAAGCACCCTGCAAGCATTTCGCGAAAGACCGCCAGCGCAACAACGAGGCCTACTTCGCCGCGCTGAAATGGATCATGGCCTACGTGGAAGCCACCAACCCGGAGATAGCCGCGGCGGCGGACCCCAACACAATGACCCGCTGGATCAACGGCTACTGCCTTGAGCACCCCGGCGAGCCGCTCGCGACCGCGACCAAGGCCTATCTGCAGACCGAGGGCGGCATCGTTTCCGGCGATTGACTGATCAGGAAAATGGTGCCGGCACCAGGATTTGAACCCGGGACCTACTGATTACAAATCAGTTGCTCTACCAGCTGAGCTATACCGGCACACGGAAGCTGTCGGTTCGATATTCTAATTCATCCAACAGCCCGGACAACAGGCATCGAGCATTGTAATTGCCCTTGGAACGGGCACCAAGATTGTGCAGGGCATTCTGCCCCGCAATCCTCCGGGGTGGCGAATTCTTCCACCCTGCCATCCGGAATGTGCCGTCCCGTGATGGCGGGCCTGTTGCATCCCGGTCGGCAGCCAGGCCCGTATTCAAATCCCGGTTCCTCTGCTAACGTTTGAACGACAGGAACCCCGGAGGCGGTATTGACGGACGTTTTTATTTCCTACTCGCGCAGTGACAGTGATCGCGTTGCTTGGCTGGCGGAAGCGCTGCGGTCCTGTGGCTACTCGGCGTGGTCGGATCTCGACCTTGCCGGGGGCGTCGAATACTCGCGGGAAATCGAGTCCCGGATCCATGCTGCAAAAGCCGTCGTGGTGGTCTGGTCTGAAACATCGGTCGAGTCCACCTGGGTCGCCGACGAAGCGGAACTCGGCCGCGACGCCGGCAAACTGGTACCCCTGGTCATCGACGACGTACAACCCAAGATCGGCTTCCGGCAGTTCCAGTCAATAAACTTCTGCAAGTGGACCGGAGACGTTCGTGAGCCCTGCTTCGCGACGCTGCAGCGAGCGCTCGACCGGCTCATCAGGCCGGAACCGACCGCAACGACATCTGTGCCACCGCATTCCCCTTCCGAAACCGTCCGCAGAAGCTCCAGCACGGGTGACGAATCGGTCGAACTGGACCTGGCTGCCCTCCAGTCCGTGCGCCCGGCACTGACACCGCTCATCGGGCGCGAAGAGGAACGGGATGCGATCAAGGCCTGCCTGGACAGGGCCAGGGCCGGCCGGGGCGGCGTTCTGTTCATCGGTGGCGAACCCGGCGTGGGTAAAACACGCCTGGCCGAGGAATGCCTGAGCCTGGGCCAGGAGCGCAACATGCTGACCCTCGTCGGTCATGCCTACGAAGAGCGCGGCGAGCCCTTCATCGTCGCCGTCGAAATCATCGAAGCACTCATGCGCATATTGCCCGGCCCTGCGCTACGGCAGGTGCTGGGTGACAGCGCCGCGGAGGTCGCACGTCTCGTGCCCGAACTGAGGGACCGGTTTCCCGATATCCCCCAGCCCGTCGAGCTTGCTCCGGAACAGCGGCAGCGCTACCTCTACAACGCCATGCTGGACTTCACCCGGCGCCTGTGCAGCACGGTGCCATGCGTCATCGTGCTGGACGACCTGCACTGGGCGGACGAATCCAGCATGAACCTGCTGGCGCACATCGCCCCGAACATCGGCGATTTGCCCCTGCTCTATGTCGTAACCTATCGAGACGTCGCGGCCGACATGGGGCCACCGTTCCGGCGCGCCCTCGCGAACCTCGGCCGCCTGTCGAACACGAGCAACATTCCGCTCAAGCAGCTGAAGATCGACGACATCGCTGCCCTGCTGGCCCGGCTGGGGCGTCCCAACCCGCCCGGCAGCCTGGTTGAAATCATATACGGGGAGTCCGGCGGCAATGCCCTGTTTGTCCAGTCGGTCTACCAGAGCCTCGCCGAGCAAGGCCTGCTGTTCGACGAAGAGGGCAAGTGGCGCACCGACCTTTCTCGAGCGGACCTGGTTGTCCCCAACGACATCCGCCTGATCATCGAGCAACGGGTCGATCGGCTCGGCGCCGAGACCCGCAGACTGCTCGCCATGGCCGCGGTGCTCGGGCAACGCTTCGAACCGGACGTGCTCGAGGAAGCACTCGAGGCCGATGACGACCAGGTGCTCGATGGCATCGAGGAGGCGGAAGCGGCCAACTTGATCTTCCCCGCCTCGGGCCAGGTTGCAAGCCGCTACGAGTTCAGCCACAACCTGGTCCGCCAATCCCTGCTGGACATGACCACGCCCCTTCGTCGGGAACGAATGCACCTCAAGGCGGCGATCGCGATGGAAGCGCTCTTTGGCGAGGAACCGGCGCGTGCCGCGGCGCTGGCAAGGCACCTCATGTCGGCGGGAAGACGCGCCGACGCCGAAAAAATCACCCGTTTTCTCATGATCGCCGGCGCCCATGCCAGCGATGCCCTGTCCTTCGACGAGGCGATCCTTCACTACGACGCCGCCCTGGCCAGGACGCCCGAGTCGCAACGACAAGACCGCGCGCTGATCCTCGAGCGCCGCGGCTACGCGCACCGGGCCCTGGCCGACTGGTCGCAGTCAGAGCGGGATTGGCTCGAAGCCCTGGACCTCATGCAAGGTACCGACGAGCGGGACCGGCTCTCCAAGATCGCCTGGGAGGCCGCCTATCAACTTGCCTGGCAAAACCGCCTGAGCGAGGGCACCGAACTGCTGGAGAAGACGCTAAAGCGGGTTGGCGACGAGCCCAGCAGGGGCCGGGCGCGGCTGCTGGCGCTGCTCGGACACTATCGGACCAACAGCGGCAAACTGGAAGAGGGCGATGCGCTCCAACGAGAGGCCATCGAGATGGCGAAAGCGCTGGAAGACCTTCATCTACTGGGCAGCGAAGTCATGTTTTCGCGGCTTTACCATTTCCAGCACATCTTTCACGTGCGCAAGTACCTGGACGCCGTCGACGAGACCATCGCGCTGCAAAAGGCTCATGGCACGCCGTCGGACGTCTCCATGACCGTGGGCTGCGGCGTCGTGGCGCTTGTCTGTGCCGGTCAATTCGACCGGGTCCGATCGCTTCACGCCGAGGTGATGCCCCTCGCAACCACCTTCGGCGATGTCGGCACCGCAGCCCAACTGGAATTGTTCGACAGTATCGTCGATACCGCAAAGGGAGATTTTTCCCGTTCACGGGAACGTCAAAAGAAGGTCGTGGACATGTTTCACGAGTCGGGGATGCCCTGGACATCCGCCGTCATCGCGACCAGGGCCAGTCCCGCGATCCTTACCGGTGACTGGGAGGCGGCCGAAACGGAACTGCTGCAAGCCATCGACGAGGCCGTCGATTGCCCAACGTTCAATGGATTGGAAACCTGTCAGCTCCTTTACCTGCGCACGCTGATGGGCGATCCGCGCGCAAACGACCTGCTCGATCGGCACGAGGCATTGCTGCCCGTTCGGGGGCGGCTCAACAGCGTCGGGTCGCACCACATGGAGCTGCTATGGGTGGAGAGTGCCGTCCTGCTGGGCCATGACGAACGCGCAGCACAACGCTACGACTCGGTGGTCGACCTGATAAAGCGAGACACGGTAACCTGCTACTACCCGATGCTGATCGAGCGCGTCGCGGGCGTCGCGGCCATGGCCGGCGGCCGTTACGACACGGCACAGGCGCACTTCGAAGCTTCCCTCGCGCACGCCAAGGCACTGGAATTCGTCAACGAACTGGGCGATACGAGGCGCTGGCACGCCGCGATGCTGCTCCGCCGGCAAGCACCGGGTGACCGCGAGGCGGCGCAAGCGTTGCTGGGCGAGGCGATCGCAGTCTACCAGCGGCATGGCATGCCGAAGCACGAAAAGATGGCGCAACTGCTGCTGGACGACAGCCGTTGAACCGGGCAGCGAGCGAACCGGAAGTCCGCGACGCGATTGCTGCGCTCATGCGGCGCGTCTACCGCGCCGGCATGACCACGACATCGGGCGGCAATATCTCGGTGCGCGACGGGAACGGCACGATCTGGATCACGCCGGCCGGGCGGGACAAGGGAGCGCTCCGCGGCGAGGAAATCCCAGGTTTTCATGCCGACGGCACGTACGAAGGTCGCCATCCACCCTCCTCCGAACTTCCGTTCCACCGCGCGATCTACGCCGCCAGGCCGGACCTGGGCGCGGTGATCCATGCCCACCCGGCCGCCCTGGTGGCCTTCAGCATCGTACGGCAGCGTCCGGACCTGCGGGATCTTCCGGAAGCGGCCGCCGTGTGCGGACGAATCGGGTATGCGACCTACGCGACCCCGGGCGAGGAGGAACTCGGAATGCTGATCGCCGGGGAGTTCCGGGCCGGCTGCGACGCCGTGATCATGGAAAACCACGCGACTGTCGTGGGCGGTAAAACCCTGGAAGACGCCATCCTCCGCTTCGAGACCTTCGAGCACGCGGCGCAGGTGCTGATCGGGGCGCGTGCGCTCGGCCACGTCGCGGCCGCCGAAGGATCGCCGGACCAGGCGCCGCGCGCGGCGAGGCCGGATTGGCCCGAAGCTCAGCCGCCTGTGAATTCAGTGCTCGGGGAGGCCGAACGGGAGGAACTGGCCGCGATGGCCCGCCGCTGCGCGGCGCAGGGACTGGCGCCCGCCGCGCTCGGCTGCCTCTCACTGCGGCTGGGCGCCGACGATTTCCTGGTCACGCCGGGCGGCGTGGCGCTCAATACCTTGCAGCCAGGGCAAATCGCACGCATCCGTGAAGGTAGCCGCGAGCCGGGTCCGGAGCCGCACGCCGCCGCGGCCGCGCACCGCGCCATCTACCTTGCCGATCCCGGCACCGCCGCGATCGTCACGGCCCAGCCCCGCGACCTGATGGCCTTCGCGGTCGCGGGTGTAAAACCGGACGTGCGCACCATACCGGAGAGCTGGATTCTGCTGCGGGACCTGCCGCTATTGCCGGCCGGCTCACCCCTGGCGGATTCTGACGGTTTCGCCCGGCGCTTCGGCCGGGAGTGCCCCGCGGTGCTGGTGAGGAACGAGGGCATTTATTCGACCGGCGCCTGCCTGCTGGAGGCCTTCGACCGGCTCGAAGTGGCCGAATTCAGCGCCAGATCGCTGATATTGGGGCGCTCCCTGGGTGACATGCGGCCGATCGGGGAGCGGCAGGTCGAAGCCCTGCGCCGAAAGTTCTTTCCGTCCTAGAACGTACGAATTCCGCGAAAGACCCGGACCTCGCCGGCGTGGTACGAGGCGAGGCTGCCGTTCGCCTGCTCGACCTGCAGTTCGCCTGTATCGCTGATACCGACGGCACGGCCCTCGACCGACCCATCGTCCGTTTCCAGCGTCACCGGGGAGTCGGTCAGCAAATCGTAGCGTGCCCACGCGCCGCGAAAGCTGTCGAAACCGCTGTTTTCGAAGCGCTCCAGCGAAGCCAGCAACTGCTCGAGCAGCAATGTCGCCACGCGGTTTCTCTCGTGAGCCGCAGAAGGCTCGGCCAAGCAGGACGCGAGGTCGGTCCAGGGGCGGTCGATCAAGCGCGCCGGATCCTCACCGTCCGGGGCCGGCATGTCTAGGTTGATGCCGATGCCGACGATCGCGCAGATTGCCGTGCCGGCCGACTTCAACTCGACCAGGATGCCGGCCAGCTTTTTTCCCTCTACCAGGATGTCGTTGGGCCACTTGATGCCGTGCCCTTCCAGCCCGCAACGGTGCAGGGCCTCGGCCGCGGCCACCGCGGCCAGCAGCGGCAGGGTCGAGAACGGCAAGTCGCCGCGCCTGAAGCGCCAACCCAGGCTGAAATAGAGGTTGCCGCCGGCCGGCGAGTGCCAGCGCCGGTCGCGGCGCCCGCGCCCGGCGGTCTGCCGGTCGGCGATCACGGCGTGCCCGTGCCGCTCGGCCGGGGCCATGCGGTCCAGGTAGCGGTTGGTGGAATCCACCTCCTCGAGCACCGTGACCCGCCGCAGCAGCGGGCGCAACGCCGGCAGGATACCCTCTTCGATACGCTCGCCGTCCAGCGCCTCAGTCACGGCGGAACCAGTTGACGATGCGAATACCCTCGAAGCGGTTCTCGGTGCCGTTCTTCAGGCGGACGATGTTCTCGCGGTGTGTGAAGACGAGGAACAGCGCCATCAGCGCGGCGAAAACGAGATGCTCGCGCGACGGATCGAACACGGCGAAGGCCGGCAACAGGCTCAGGCCCGAAAGGATCGTGGCCAGCCCCACCCAGCCGGTCATCACCAGGGTCAGCACCCAGACGAGGAACATCGGAATCAGCACCAACGGCTGGATTACGGACAGCGCACCGACCGCCGTGGCCGCACCCTTGCCGCCGCGAAAGCCGTACCAGACCGGGTAACAGTGCCCGATCACCGCCGCGAAACCACAAGCCATGGCGAGTACTTCCGGCGAAACCGCGTCTGCCCCGAGCGGCAACAGCGGAACGCCCCAGGCCGCCAAGGCCCCCTTGCCGATATCGATGACCACGACGCCCAGCGCGAAACGGAATCCCTGGGTGCGGAAGGCGTTGGTGCCGCCCGCGTTGCCGCTGCCGGCCGTGCGGATGTCCACGCTGCGCAGCCGGCCCATCACCATGCTGCCGGACACCGAGCCCAGCAGGTAGGCCAGCAATACCTTGATCACCAGGGCGATCACTTCAGCACCTTCGGCTGCGGCGTGAACGCGCCGATCAGCCCGCCCGGACCGAAATGCGCGCCGAGCGCCGGGCCGGCGTCGGTGATGTGGCAGGAATGGATGCGAGCGTGCCGTGACAGGATGTCATGGCGCAAGACTTTCGCGCCCTCCGGGTTGTTGGCGTGCGAGATCAGCACGCGGTACATGGTGTCCGGCTTCATCTTCGAGATCATGGTTTTCGCCAGGCGGGACGGGTTGGCGCCGCGCCCGAAATGCACCCCGCTGAGCCCCACCTTGCCCTCCTTGCTGGCCGTCAGCACCGGGTTCAGGTGCAACAGGTCGGCCACCTTCTTCACCCAGGCCGGCACCCGGCCGCCCTTCACCGCATACTTCAGGTCGTCGGCCACGCCGAATACCCGGGTTTGCGGAATGGACTGCTCCAGCAAGGCCTCCACCTCGTCGGCGTTCATGCCCTCCATGGCCGCCTCCGCCGCGATCATCGCCAGCAGCCCCTGCCCGGCCGACGCGCTGAGCGTGTCGACGACACGGACTTCGCCGATGCCGTCGCGGCCCGCCGCCTGCAGCGCAGCCGCGGTGGTGCCGCTGAGTTTCTGCGACAGGCCAACGGAGATCACGGTGTATCCATGCGAAGTCAACAGCGAATACGCGCGGGCGAAATCCTGGGCGGGCGGTTGCGAGGTCAGCGGCGTCTCCTCCTCGCTGTCCAGCATCTCGTAGAATTCGCTGGCCGACAGGGACAGGCGATCGAGATACTCGCGGTCGCCGAAGCTGAGGCGGACCGGCACCAGGTGGATGGCGAGACGCTCGAGTTCGCCCGGCGGCACGTCGCCGCCCGAGTCCATTACCACGGCGACTTCCCCGGCGTGGTCCATCAGGCCTCTCTGGCGCTCCATGTCGTCGGCCTTCTGCTGCTTGATCTGGCCGAATTCCTCGCAGGCCAGGAACACTTCCGAAGGGTTGTTCACATGAACGTGAACACGCACCCGGTTGCGGCCACCGGCCACGACCAGCGAGCTCGTATCCATCTCCTCGAGCCGGGCCATCAGGGCCTCGCGGTCGACGTTCTCGCCCTCGACCACGCACTCGGTGCAGAAACGGTGCTCTCCGACCTCGAAAGATTCGACCGCCCCTGTCAGGTCGGCCTGCAGGTCGCCGCTCGCCTGCTCCACCTCGCCTTTCTGGATGAACGTCCAGATACCATCGAGCAGGTCGACGAAGCCCTGGCCGCCGGCGTCTACCACCCCGGCCTGCTTCAACGCCGGCAACTGGTTCGGCGTGTTCGCCAGCGACTCGCGGGCCCGCTCGAGCCCATGGAACAGGATAGTCTGGATATCCCGGGACCCTGCGGACACGCGCCGCGACACTTCGCGGGAAAAATCTTCCAGCACGGTAGGCAGCGTGCCCTGCACCGGCTTCGACATGGCCGTCCAGGCCGCCGCCGCACCGGCCACCGCGGCATCGGCAAAGCCCTGGGGCGTGAGCAGGCGATGGCCGGCCACCGCCTCGCGGAAACCGTGAAAATACTGCGCCATAATCGCGCCGGAGTTGCCGCGCGCACCGTCCAGCG
>Ga0180436_10003635_pt1 | contig 14098 bp, 13 predicted proteins | sample SS_ome_2_FD_132434 | JGI IMG/M metagenome (GOLD analysis project Ga0180436, IMG submission 132434) | Hypersaline lake sediment archaeal communities from the Salton Sea, California, USA - SS_3_S_2 metaG | ecosystem: Environmental > Aquatic > Non-marine Saline and Alkaline > Hypersaline >...
GATTATACCGGTTGTTAACGCGTCAAACCCTGTTCATAAAATTTCAAGGAACCAGCTTAACGACATCTTTACCGGGACAATTTCAAACTGGACCGGTGTGGGCGGGACGGATGCAAATATCCAAATCGTACTGAGACACCCGACATCCGGCACCTATCACGTCTGGAACCGAAACGTGCTTAACGAAACACCTTCCGCAGCAAATTTTGTCCAGGTTGCTTCAAACAGCGGGGTGCTGGCGGCGGTTGCAGCTAACAAACACGCCATTGGCTACATAAGTAAAGCCTATATAAATCTTGAAGTTAAACAATTGTTTTTGCCGGAAAACGGTAAAAATGCGCCCATTGAGCGCCGCCTCCTGTTATATGTGGATACCAATCGCCTTTCAAAAAGCATCACGTCCTTTATCTCGTTTTTACACAGTAGCCCGGCAAAACAAATTATAACGGAAAATGGCTTCATCCCGGCGCAGGACGAATGGAAAGAGTAAACAACACTCCGGCATCGGCCGGGGCAGCCGACCGAAATGATGCAACCCCGCACGATATCTTTTCATTTGACCCTTCGATAAAGAGTTTAACGGCAGAGGTGCTTATTTGGGCAGCCTCCAGCGTCAATTGTAATTGACATTAGCCCGTGTTCCTGCTACCTTGTACAGAATCTTTTCATTGTAAACAGGGTTTTAGAATATACACATTTTGAACTGGCAAAAAAGGGGGTATCCACTAATGAAGAAGCAATCAATTCTCACGCTGGCCGTGTTGATCCTCACCGGTATTCTGGTCATAGGTATCAGCGGGCTGTATGCAGGCACAGAAGTAGAAGATGTCATCAACATGGAAAACAAGGCATACGAAAAACATACAAAAAGCATCGCCGTTTTCACCCATAAAAAGCATGTAGAAGACTATAAAATCGGATGCGGCGAATGCCATCATGATGAAAAAGGACAGCCCCTGAACGACCTAAAAATGGGGGATAACGTTCAAAACTGTATCGAATGCCACTCCAAACCCGGACAGAAGCCCAGGAAATCAAAACTGACCCCGAAGGAAGAACTGCAATATCACGCGGAAGCCATTCATGACAACTGCAGAGGGTGTCACCGGGACTACAACAAAAAGAATAAGCCGGAGAAAAAAGCGCCGACATCCTGCAGCCATTGTCATCCCAAGAAGAAAAAATAAGTGTTGTAGGATTATAAATTCAAGTATTATTGAAAACGGGTGAAAGCTTAGGTCTTCCGCCCGTTTTTCTTTTCCTTGAACGCTCTTGCGGCTCTGACCATTGATTCGGCCCAGGACGGCGTACCCAGAGCGTGAATATGGGTATAGGTTGCAAGAACATTTTTATAACGGACTCCGTCCCGCTTATTTCTAAACCCTTTCCCCCGCTTGGTTTCGAAAGTAAAATAGTCGTCGTTCCCCCTCCACTCCAGCACGGTTGAATAGCGAAATTCATGTCCCCTTATTTCCGTACCCACAGGAAAAAAAGGGTTTTCTCCGTCCACAAGGGAAATTGTATAACCGTGGCCAACCGGTTTTTTAGAAAGGCCAAAGACCGCCGGCAACACCCCTGTCATGGGATATTCTTTTCCCTCCATCACCAGGTTCTCTCCAAGGTACATCAGTCCCCCGCACTCGGCATAAACAGGAAGCCCGTTTTCAACTGACGCTTTGACGTCTTCGCGAAAACCGGTATTCCCGGCCAGGGCGTCTGCATGGGTCTCAGGAAATCCGCCGCCGATATACAATGCATCAACCTCTTTAATGGAGCTGTCCGTCAACGCGTTTAATAAAATGGTTGTCGAACCGGCCTCCTGAAGCGCTTCGATGTTTTCCGGATAATAAAACTGAAATGCCGAATCTTTTACTATGCCTATTCTAGGGGCATTCTCCGCGGTTCGAAAATGAGAGGCTTTGTCCTCGGCTGTCCCGGACAGGCTTGTTTTAAAAGAGCCTTCTTTTGCCACGGAAAAAAGTCTGTCCAGATCAATATACGTTGATGCGATTCCGGCCGCCGCCTCCACAGACTCCGTTGCCCAATCGTGCTCAAACGTTGGGACAAGGCCCATGTGGCGCTCCGGAAAGTCATGCTCCCTGAGTTTGGGTACCGCGCCCAGTACCGGTATCCCGCAAAAATGCTCAATGCTGTTTCTCAAGATGGTTTCATGCCGTTTTCCTGCAACACGATTTAAAATAACGCCTTTTATCCGGGTCCCGGAGTCAAAGTTAATACAACCCGAAACAGCCGCAGCCATTGTGCGTGTTGTTTTCGATCCGTCGACGCATAGGATCACCGGAAGGCCCAACAGTTTTGAAATTTCAGCGGTACTTGTTTTTCCATCGATATCAATGCCGTCAAAAAGGCCGCGGTTACCTTCCACAACAGCGATATCCATGGTTTTTGTATGGTTGAGGAATGAAGATATAACTTGATCTTCGGAGATAAGGAAGGTGTCCAAATTATAACACGGCCGGCCTGCTGCCAGAGCAAGCCAGCCGGTATCGATATAGTCAGGACCTTTTTTGAAGGGCGCAACGGATGTGCCCCGGTTTTTTAATGCAGCGGCGATACCAATGGAAAGTATGCTCTTTCCCGCCCCTCCGCGGAGGGCTGAGATCACAATGCCGGGAACTGTCATACATACCCTCGCAACCGCATGCTAAAGATAACTACAGTTGCCTTTTAGTCTTCGTGTTCCGCAGCAGCCTGTTTGCCGGTTCCCGGCAGGCCATACATGGACGTGCTGCCACTTGACCAGTATTCAAGGTAGCCTTCTTCCACCATTTTATTTATATACTTCTTTGCCGCTCTTGGTTTTTCATCAAGAATCTTTGCAAGGTCGCTGAAATAGAATTTTGACTTTGTTTTCTGTTTCTTTTTGAGAGCTTCAATCACTTTTTCGGTTGCTTCAGCTTGATCCATATTAAGCCCCTTTATTAGTAGTTATATGCAGGAAGCATTGGGTTATGCTTCCTGCACTCAACAATTAAAACTTAAAGTTAGTTGTCTGACGCCATGTATAATACGCCGGATCGCGGAAATCATCAATAAGATGATGGGTAAACTCAAGTTCGCATTTGTCAAAGAACCGCTCCCATCCAATTCTTTCCGCCCATTCACCGACACGCTCATACTTGTTGGCTTCTTTTGCGTACACGTCAACTATGTTTTTGATGGTTTCACATGTTTTCGGCCAGCGGGGCGCTTCGTTGGGAATAAACGCCACAACAACCTTTGAGAACTTCGGTGCGCTGATCCTGTTGGACACCTTTCCACCCACCATCAGTACGATACCATCACCTTCGGTATCCGCAAGGGGCATGGACGGACACATGGTGTAGCAGTTTCCACAGAACATGCAGCGTTCGTTTTTCACTGCAACACTTTGAAGCTGCTCGCCTTTAACTTCCACCTTTGCCGGTTTGATGGCTGCCGTCGGACATGCGGCAATGGCAAGGGGAATTTCACACATCTTGTCGAGGTATTCATGGTCCAGCATCGGCGGTTTTCTGTGATATCCCAGAATAGCGATATCAGAGCAGTGAACCGCACCGCACATATTCAGGCAGCATGCAAGGGATACCCTGCAGTGAGCCGGAAGACGCATATCCTTGAAGTCGTCGAACAATACGTCCATGGCTGCTTTTACAGGACCGGAAGCATCGGTTGCCGGTGTATGGCAGTGAATCCAACCCTGGGTATGAACGATATTGGTGATACCCGCGCCTGTTCCGCCCACGGGGAATTTAAAACTTCCGCCGGCAAACTTCCTGCTTTCCAGGTCTTTTTTCAGGGGTTCCACCTTGTCCTGACTGTCCACCATGAACTCGATGTTGTTCCGTGTGGTGAACCTTACATGGCCGCCACAGTGTTTATCTGCAATGTCACATATTTCTCTAATGTGAGTGACGCTCATGAGTCGGGCGCCGCCGGCGCGGACGGTAAACACCTTGTCGCCGGACTCCGCCACATGAACCAGAACACCTGGTTCAAGAATTTCATGATAAAGCCATTTACCCTTATTATTCGCTATCACCGGAGGGTAAAACTCATCATATTTCCGAGGACCGATATCGGTAATTCTATTTTCCATCGGTTTGTCAGGATTGTAACCTGAAGATATAAAAGCCATTTTTACCCCCTATCGTTGATGGTGTTTTCTAAATTCATTAATATCACGATCCCATCCGCCGTCCACTTCGTCTTCTTTCCAGAAGATATACGGATTGTGGCGGGGTTCCTGCACATGCTGCGGAACCGGGTCGATGCCGGTCATTTCAAGCAGTTTCTGGAAGCCCTGACGTTTGATGAGCTCGCCGAGACGCTCTCGGTTCTTGCCTTCTTCCATCCAGTAGTCCCAGATTGATTCGATCACTTCGGTGATCTCTTCATAGGGCTCTTCCACTTTCACAAAGGGAACCAGAAGAGAACTCATCTGAGCACCGTCAAGGATCGGCGCTTTGGCTCCCACCAGAATGGACAGGCCTCTGTCGTCGCCGATTCTCAAGGCTCTGGGCATAACATTGATGCAGTGCATGCACCGGGTGCATTCTCTGTCATCGATCACGAGCTTGTTGTCTTCGTATTTCATGCAGTCTGTGGGGCAAAGGCCGATGACTTCCTTCTGAATGTCAAAGGGGCCCCAGTCTCGGCCCGAATGGGCGCCGGCATTGGGCGCAAACTCACCGCCAACATAGGCCTGCACGGCTTCCTGGTCTATTTTTATATCATCTCTCCAGGTACCGATATAGGACATGTCCGCACGGGCAATGGATGCCACACAGCAGTTGGGGCAGCCGTCAAATTTAAACTTAAACTTGTACGGGAATGCCGGGCGGTGAAGCTCATCCTGGTATTCCTGGGTCAGATAGTAACAAAGGGCCTGGGTATCGTAGCAGGCATATTCGCACCGGGCTGCACCGATACAATCCGCCGGAGTTCTCAGGTTGGACCCTGAGCCGCCGAGATCCTGGTCCATCTTGTGTGTCAGCTCATAAAAAATTTCTTCCAGCTGGGGTGTTGTGGTCCCGAGAAAAATGATGTCACCGGTGGATCCGTGCATGTTGGTGATACCGCTGCCTCGGAAGTCCCACAGGTCACAAATTTCTCTCAGGTATTTCGTGGTGTAGAATTTACCCGCCGGCTGATTAATGCGCATTGTATGGAAATGGGCGACACCGGGGAACGTTTCCGGCTGATCGCAGTATCTTCCGATAACACCGCCGCCATAACCGAAAACACCGACGATTCCGCCGTGCTTCCAGTGGGTCCTTCCATGCTTGTAGGAAAGCTCGAGCACACCAAGAATATCTTCACAGACATCCTGCGGGATCTGGTATTCCACGCCGCCTTCATTCTTTGCCCTTTTTTCCGCTTCTTGCTTAAGGTCGGACACAAAACTCGGCCATGGTCCTGATTCAAGCTGATCCAGCAAAGGGGTTTCATGCTTTGCCATTGTCATACCTCCATTCAATAAAATTTTGTTTCCCCGCGGCGCTTCTCTTCTGCCCGGGACGTTTAAAAAGAACACTCGCCAATATGGTTCAGGCTCTAATTCCAAGGGCCTGGTCTTCCGAAACTAAAGTAGCGAATATAAAATCAATCATTATTTTTGTCAATAAAAAAGGGTTGATTCTCGGGGTAAAACGAAAGTTATTTTCATGTCCTGGGCTATATACTCTATATTGAATCTTAGGTTATAAAATACACTTTATATTGTGCTAATTTCACCCTGCATCGCGGGCAGGCGGTTTATCTCCCCGTCCAGTGAATTGATATGTTCCCCGAGGTTCTGCATCGCCACCATCGTATCCGGCGCATCCGGGTGGTAGGAGGAAATAATATCCCTGGCAATGCACTTCAGATCCTCTTTTTTCTGCCTTGACAAATAGTACATAAAACTATCCGTCCAGAAACATGCCTGTTCCCCCTTGTTTTTCCAGGCGGCCATGCCCTCAAAAAACCCCCGGACGATTCCGGAAACCGCGGCATCGCCGGACCAGGCAAAATCGCCGGTGCCGTCCTTTCTGTCTAAACGCATTCGAATGGTAAGATTAACGAAAAAGACAAACAAGGCATCCAGTTTCGACCCGATGTCGCCAACAAGTTCCTCTCCTGTAAACGGCGATCCGTAGCTCCGCACTGTAATCAGTTTGACATCTAGCCTGTTGCCTTCGTTTTTAAGGACAAAATCGCCTGCTGCATGATGCCATGAGTTTATTTTTGAAAGCGTCAGCGGGTGGTAAAAAAAAGTGAGAATTTTTGCTGCCTGCCGGTAGAGCTCCTGTTCCTGACACTTCGGAAGTATGCGGTTTCCCGATGCGGGGTCCCAGACAATAATCGCTTTTTCATTGTTTTGGTCCATGGACAGATGAAACTCATGGTAGTTTTCAAACCATTCCTCCTCCATAATGGAGACCCGTTTGTTGTTCCAGAACACGGACCCATGGATAAACAGTTCCGGGATATAGGAATTCGGCATTTCCCGGTTTAAAGACACAAGGGACGCGCTCTCATTTTCCATACATGCTATCCCTTGATCCGTCACCGCAACATTTAAAACAAACCGGCGTGTTTCTCCTGAAATGTGCACATCTAGCCTTGACGGGTGATAGTACTCCCCGTGCTTTATGAGGAAAATGGAAACACGTTCTATCTCTTCCGGTCGGACACCCCTCCCCGAAGACAGTGTTGCCGCCTTAACCAAGTTGACATGGTTGTCTCTTTCAAGAAAGCGCCTTACTGATGAGAAGTAATCGCCATAAGTAAACCGGTCCGCTGAAGACGGCGGCTCTTTTATCCGGGTGAGAGGAAAAGGACGGTGCCAATCCCCGTCACCCGGTTTCATTACATGGGTTTCATCTGAAAGGAAAAATTGAAACAATAGGATTTACCGGTGCTTTTCCAGTTCTCGGGTTATCTCGGGTGCAACGTCATACCCCAGCGCCATGGCTTTGTCGCAGTGCATTATGGCTTTATCATACTCCTCTTTTTCAATATACCCTATGGCCAGGTTGTTATGTGCTATTGCAAAATCCGGCTCAATGCTCAGGGCTTTCAGGTTCGCCTGAACACTCTCATCCACAAGCCCTTCCATAAGGTAAGCATTGGCAAGGGTCGTATACGCCTGGATGAACTTCGAATTGTATGTGATGGCCTTTTTTAAGGCTTTTATCGCTTCGTCCACCTCCCCTTTTTGAAGGTGTACAAAGCCGATATTTCCCCACCCTTCCGAAAAACCGGCCCTTGATTTTACAGCTCTCTGGTTAAACTCAAGGCATCCGTCCATATCCCCGCGTCTCAGGCATATCCCACCCAGCTGAACATAGGCTTCGGCAAGGTTCGGGCTGCAGTCAATGGCATCATAAAACGCCTGCTCTGCTTCATCAATTTTACCCTGCCCCAGCAACCCCACGCCAAGATTGTATCGGGATGTTCCGCATTCAGGGTTGGAGGCAACAGCTGCCCGTTGTTTTTCAATAAACTCGTCCGCGTTTTTTGCCTGTACCATGATATACTCCTGTTTGTTGAAAAAAAATTGATTCAGCTAATATGATATACATGCTATGTCAAGGAAAAACAAATGAATTTCATACTCCGATCAAAGAGGGTCACTTTTGTCTTGACATAAAACATGGGCTTTCTTAAGTTTTTATGCTCAACCAAAACATTTTGAGGTGGCATATGATTACCGGATCTTTTACAGCGCTTATAACGCCCTTTAATGGCGACGAGGTCGACTTTGAGGGACTTGAACGGCTGGTTGACTTCCAAATCAGCGGGGGCATTACCGGCATATTGGCGGTGGGAACCACCGGCGAGAGTCCGACGTTAAAATGGGACGAGCACATCCGGGTGATAGAGAAGATTGCCTCTAAATCAAAAAACAACTGCCTCTGTATCGCCGGCACCGGCAGCAACAATACGGAAGAGTCGCTGTCCGCAACAAAGCACGCGGCGGAATGCGGTGTCCAGGCTGTTCTTCTTGTTGATCCGTATTATAACGGCCCCAGTTCCCTTGAAATTCGAAGGGAGTATGTTGAACCTGTGGCACGGGCTTTTCCGGATATGGAGATCATCCCTTACATTATTCCCGGACGAACAGGGGCTCAACTGTTTCCGGAAGACCTGGCCGTTCTTTCCGAAACCTTTTCCAACGTGAACACGGTAAAAGAGGCGACAGCCAGCATAGACAACATGCGGCGGACAAGGGCGTGCTGTGGACCGGATTTCTCCATACTGTCCGGCGATGACGGCATGACCTTAAAAATGATGACGGATCCTGAAATCAACGCATCCGGAGTCATTTCCGTCATGTCAAATATCGCTCCGTCGGCTGTCTCTGAAATGGTAAGGTGCTGTCAGAAAGGAGACGCTGACGGCGCGGCAGCATTAAACCATGCCCTCCTCCCCCTCTTCAACCTGGTCACGGTGAAAACAAGGGAGACCACACCCTGGGGTGAAGTGGAATGCAGGGCAAGAAATCCCCTGGCCGTAAAAACCCTCATGTCTGTTCTTGGAATGCCATCCGGCGGATGCAGAAGGCCGATGGGGAAGATGACCCGAACCGGTATTGCTTCGGTGATCCATGCCGCCAAAACCGTTTTCGAGGCCAACCCGGAAATCCTGGCCCCCGCGGCAGAGGTCTTCGGTATCGACATAGAAGAGCGATTGAGCAACCCGGCGCATCTTGAGGGGCTTTACTATGAGGAAGACTAAACCGAAGCCCCGAGCCGTTTTCTAAAAAACCGACACCCTTGGAGTGGAGATCCATGCAAAAAAAAATATTGTTGGCCGTTGATGACTCAAGTCCGTCAAAAAGACTGCTTCAGTACGCCGTTACCATGTCTTCTGTTATAACAAACCTGCATGTTGTCTTGTTTCACATTCAACCCCTGATATCGCTTTTTCTTCAAGAAGAAGCCAAAAAGAAAGCAGGGGCGAAAAAAGAGCTTGATCGTATTATAGAAAAAAATAAGGCGGCGGCACGAGCGCTTCTGGATGATTATAAAGCTATATTGACAGACAGAGGCATCTCAGCCGAACGGATAGAATGCATTACCCGAACAAGGAATCTTGGATATGCCAAGGATATTATCGAATGTGCCCAGACCAAGCTTTACGATGCTATTCTTGTGGGCCGCAGAGGCGTCTCCGGCATTCAGAAAATGTATTCCGGCAGCGTCACCTCGGATATCCTCGAACAGTCTCAGGTCATTCCTGTCTGGCTGGTGGATGGCGACGTGCCGCAAGGTGATATATTAATAGCCTTTGACGGTTCCGAGGCCGGCTTGCGCGCTGTCGATCATGCCGGTTTTATTCTGGGAAATAATCCCGGGATCAACCTGACGCTTTTGCACGTCTCGACGACTGCCGAAAACTACTGTGAAATTGACCTGGAAAAAGAGCCCAACGCGGCGCTGGAAGCCATCGTTGCCCGGGGAGACAAGACCCTCATGGATCGTTTTTGTCCAAAAGCATTGAACGCGCTTAAAGACGCCGGGATCCCGGAACATCGAATAAGGATTGAAACGCTTACCGGAAAACGACGGGTGGGCAAGGCCATAATGGAGTTTGCCCAAAAAGGCCATTTCAGCACCCTGGTCATCGGCAGGCGGGGCGTTAACAAGTCCTTTTTCATGGGCAGTGCCTCCCGCTATATTATCAACAAACTGTCAGATAGAGCCCTCTGGGTTGTCCCCTAGTGTCTTCACTAAACCCATTGGGCCATGTCCCGTCATCAATGGGCAGCTGCCTGATTAAACGGCTAGTCTCTGTTTTCCATTGCGATTGTTTTAAACAAGTCTCCGGCCGATTCAAAGGTCGTGGAGCGCTCATGCCGATATAACGCCAACGCTTCCTGGGGGCAGGTTAATGTGCATACCCCGCAGCCGATGCATTTATTCGCGTCCGCAACCGGACGACCGGTTTCACCGTCTATGGTCAACGCCTCTAACATGCAGCGCTCTATGCACAGCCCGCATCCTATACATTCGTCACCGGCATTTGGAATAAAATTCGAAGGCAAGACAGAGTCCGCGTTGTCCCACCTTGTTCTACCCCGCAGGTTGGAACAGCAGCAGCCGCAGCACAGGCAGATGATGGAGTTATCCGTAATCGTATTGTCCGTCAGTCCCACCAGCCCGAGTTCCTGCATGGTATCAAAGTATTCGACGGCTTCTCGGCGGGTCACCCGCTTCCCGAGCCCCAGCATTTCAAAATGAAGGGAGGCCGCGCCCATCATGATACAGGTGCCGACGGGGAATTTGTCCCTGCATTCACGGGTATCCATTTTTTCCGTGCGGGTCCGGCAGGGACAGGGGACAAGCGTAAGCTCCTCCGGGGCATGATTCAATATAAACTCGTGGGCCTCTTCAGCGGGCAAGACCTTCTGCTTAGCCTCCACGGACATCTCCACCGGAATGGTGCGCATTGCCGGTGTTCCTTTCATCGACCCTTCGTAATATCTATAAAACTTGTCTTTTATAAAATAATCCTGATAAAGTTCCGCGGCCTCAAGGTCGCCGGGTTTTACCTCAGGATAAAACATGTGTATGTTAAACAGGATCGGCACGGGTGGAAGTGAGTAAAAACCGGGCATCCCCAACAGTCCGTTTTTTTTATGGACGCGGCTCAATGCGGCCTCCACATCGTCAACCGCTTTATCTACAATGCCTGCCAGGTCCCGGGTTGAGATAAATCGTCCGGGCCGACCCATGTGCTGCAGTAATTCTGCCTCTTCAGGGGTATAGGTCAATTCAAGGTGCTTTATGAATGACGGCTGCGGGTTTCCTTGCACATCTGTCGGGGCTGTAAAGGCATGTTGATTGAGTTTATTCCAGAGATTGACATAAACTGATTCCGTCATACTAGGTTTCCTTTTAATCCGGTTTTTAAAATTAAATACGGCGGACGTCCTTTTGAAGCGGCGCCACTTTTTCAAGATCCGGGAGTTTTCTGCTGGTGACCACAACATCTGCGCCCGCTTGGGCAAACCGTATGGCGGTTTCTTCACCAATGCCCCGGCTGCCGCCGGTTATCAGCGCCACGTTTCCTTCCAGCAAAAACTGTGAACGTTCCATTAAATCAACTCCTGTCTATTTATTGTTAAATTGTTTATCGTGTTCTTCTTTCAGCTTGATCATATGCTCTATAAACGGAAAGGCCTCCTCCTCCATCCTGGCCCTGATGATGTTGGTTATCTCCGGATCCGTCAGATCCACTTCCTCCGACGACACGGACATGCGGTCCACAATCGCCCAGTGGGGTGCGGGTTCACCGGGGGGGCAGCCCTCCACGTGAATGCCGTTCTTTTTGAACTTTTTCAGGCAGTCGCCGACCAGGATCAGTTTGTCCGGCGGAATATGGTCGGGGATTTCTTTTTTACGGCCGACCATTATCGTGACATCAGAGTTGTCATCATACTGGTCGAGAGATTTGAGCCGTTCCATGGTCAAACCGACCAGGGACAGGCAGCTGCTGCACGCTCCCGTCGTGTCGATGGTATATTCCCTATATTTGTCAAACCCCTCCAGGTAGGGGAACCACAGAGCACGGCGCGCGTCGTCGATACGGCTTCCCTTAATGTCGATATCCTCTTCTTCGAAAATTCCGAGACCGCGCTCATGGGCCGCCGTAAAATAGGGGACAACATCCAGGCCGAGCCCCGTCAAGCGGCAGGCTGTCGCATCCACCGCCACGGGGTCCCTTCCGGCGATCACGCACCCGAAATCGGTGGGCATGGTGAAGTGGGGCCCGAACCCCTCGGCCGGGCGAATCAGGTCCACAATGTTCAGGTCGGCCGTGATGACGGACCAGATGTCCATCATGGCCTCGGCCAGGTTGGTCTGGTGCATCTGGTAGTGCACCTTATCCTGGACCACGCCTTTCATGTTTTTCAAGGCACAGGTAAACACCATGCTGCAGTGGGATTTAAAGATCGGCAGGTTGACAATATGCTCCGCTTCCAGAAGAAACCGCGGCAACAGCACCTTTTGAACCGCTGACCGGGCATCCCTGATGGGTATTCTCAAGAGGTCCTTGTCACGTTTAATGTCCCGGATATCGTCCACCCCCGCATCCATCGCCGCCTTTTTAATGCCGCTGACCTCAAGGCACTCCATGGTGTCGCATCCGATGGCTGCGGCCTCTGCAACAATAATTTTTTTAGGATCCGCTTTTTGAACGGCTTTTATGACAGCGGATACAAAGGCCGGGCTTGTGTTAATCGATGTCTCAGGCGGTCCCGGATGGCCGGCATTGGGCTTTAACACCACGGTGGAGCCTTTTTTAATTAAAGCGGCGACGCCTCCCAGGTGATCCAGGGCCTCGTCAACCATTCTTACAGGATCGTCCCCCTTTGCGATTGAAACGACTGGTTTTAACATGGTTCTTCTCCTTGTTTTTTTTTAATTGTAGGGAAGCCAGCACTCCATAAGTTCCTCGATTGGCCAACGGGACAGCACTTCGTACCCATCTTTGGTAACCAGAACATTTTCTTCCAGCCTGACGCCGTGTTTTCCGCCTTTATGACCGGCGTACGTCTCTAACGCGATGACCATTCCCTCTTTCAGCTCGTTGGGAGGCATGCCCATGGCCTTGGCATACGGACTGATACCGGGCGGGTCATGAAGGGTTAATCCCAGGCCGTGACCCACCGCATACGGCATCACTTCGGGCCACTCACTAAACCCCCAGTATGCGGGAGACTTCGGCCAGTGTTCCAGGATATCATGATCCGTGGCTCCGTCCTTTATTGCCTTGATGCCGCCATAGAGCATCTCGTAGCATTCCCGGTATAGATCTTTCTGCTCCCGGGTCGCCTTGCCGCAGCAGAATGTCCGGTACACACAGGACTTGTATCCCTGGTAGGAGTTTCCATCCACATCTATATAAACCAGATCCCCGGGCCGGAGGGGCTTGTCGGTAAACGACCATCCGTAAGGATTGGTGTTGTATCCGGACATGCACACCAGGTCCTCGGTGTGATCCGCGCCCTCTTCATATAACGCCTTGATGCCGATGCCCACCAGGTCGCACTCCCGAATACCGGGACGAATCGCATCCACGATTGCAGCAAAGGCCGATTCGGCGTTTCCGCAGGTGATCCGCATCAGCTCGATTTCATCCCGGGTTTTTACCATGCGGGCTTTGTCCATAATCGGTTTTCCGTGTATTGTCTTGATGCCCGCTTTTTCAAACGCCCGGCTGAACAGCATGCTGCACACCGTCCCTTCAATGGCCAACGGCTCTTTTTCAAGGCCATACTCCGCCAGCAGTTTTCCAACGGTGTCGACGACAATAAGCGCCGTGATATGGTCCTCGTTGTCTGCCACTATTTTTACCGGAGGAAAAGACGGCCTGACCCGTCCTTTCATCCACGGCATGCGCCGCTCCGTCTCCGAAGGGGTTCCACCGCCGAACAGGATCGGTTCACCATTCTGTGGAAGAAATACGCACTGAATCTCGGCAGGACGCATAGGGGTGGTGACGTAATACGATGTGAGGTACCGGATATTGGCCTCATCCCAGGTGATGAGAGCTCCGGCTTCGGATTTTTTCAGCTCTTCTTTTGCTTTCCGGAGGCGCTCTTCGCGAAGGCGGGGATAATTTACGCGCTCCTCATAGTCGACTGCATATTTTCCTAATGCCATGATGTCCTCCTATAAAAATTAGGTCAAAACTGTAGGTGGTCGATCGTTCACCATAGATGCAAAAAATATATGCCAACCCGTGCGTTTACATGTTGTCCGTTTCTTTAAAGGCAAATACGCCTTTTACAAAGATGTTTAATTTGCCGGGTTTGTAATATCTGCGGATTGCGGCATCGTTAAATCCAATGCCCCGAAGGGCAAAAAGAACCGCTTCATTTGCCAGCGCCCCCTTCGATGTTGCATATGAAAAGACAGGTGCCGGGGAAAGATGGCAAAGGTTTAACGCCATGGCAAGATGGTGCACAAACCAGAAAAGATTGGAATGATCGGTGCCTGTTTCGACAATATCACCATCTTCAACCGCTTTATCGTAACTTGTCAAAGCAAGGTCTAAATAATAATCGGCTACCTTTTCAAAAGCCATTTTCGCGTAATTGACA
>Ga0180436_10003636_pt1 | contig 14097 bp, 18 predicted proteins | sample SS_ome_2_FD_132434 | JGI IMG/M metagenome (GOLD analysis project Ga0180436, IMG submission 132434) | Hypersaline lake sediment archaeal communities from the Salton Sea, California, USA - SS_3_S_2 metaG | ecosystem: Environmental > Aquatic > Non-marine Saline and Alkaline > Hypersaline >...
GCCTGTACCTGCTCTTTGTGCGGCAGAGGCGCTGCATTTTTAAACGTCGCGGTTTTGATGTCCTGCAGGATATTGAGCGCTTCACTGTGTGCCATATCGCCGCCTAACTCGCTAACAGACCGTTTACGGTGCTGATCAGAGTGCGATCATCCACCGGCTTGGTCAGATACCCACAGGCGCCCTGGCGTTCACCCCAGACCTTATCAGCATCCTGATCTTTGCTCGATACAATGATCACCGGTATGTGCCGGGTATGGTCATTGCGGGTGATCTGCCGGGTGGCCTGAAAACCGTTGATGCCGGGCATAACCACATCCATGAGAATAATGTCCGGCTGCTCTTCCGCTGCAAGTGACACACCATCTGAGCCTGTGGCAGCGGTCAGAACCTGGTGTCCCTGGCGAGCCAGGGTATTCACCATCTGATGTGTCTCAGTGGGCGAATCGTCTACAACTAAAATTCTAGCCATTTGAAATTTGACCTCTGCGGGACTTAGTGAACCAGGGTACGAATCGTACCCAACAGTTCATCTCTGCTGAACGGCTTGGTAATATATTGGTCGGAGCCAACAATTCGTCCCTTGGCTTTATCAAATAACCCATCTTTCGATGACAGCATCACCACAGGTGTGGCTTTAAACTCGCTGTTGTTTTTGATCAGTGCACAGGTCTGATAACCGTCTAAACGCGGCATCATTATGTCGACAAAAATAATCTCGGGTCGCGCATCTGCAATCTTCGCCAAAGCGTCAAAACCGTCTGTTGCGGTTATAACGTCGTATCCTTCTTTGGTCAGTAGATTCTCCGCGCTGCGCCGGATTGTCTTTGAGTCGTCTATGACTAAGACTTTCACGCCTTGAAGCTCCTCTTCCATCAATATTATCCCTTTTCATCAAAGGCTTGTTTTGCGCTATGGGCCTCGACCGCCAGCTTTCATGCATAAACGCAATTAAACTGCTTAGCTAACTTGCCCAATCCAGCGCGCAGCACCCGTGCACGAACGCTGCCATCCTGTTGCATATGTTGTAACACGCCGCCCTGGGTGCCGCTATAAGCACACAGTCAGAAAGGGATTTTGTTCTCATTTTAGTTGCCTAACTCGTCCAGCAATGGGTAATTTACGCCCTCACTCAACCAATACCTGGTAACACATGACCCAAGTAGCCATTGTCATGGACCCGCTGGCGTCCCTGGCGCTGAAAAAGGATTCAACCCTCGCCATTATCCGCGCCTGTCAGCTGCGCGGATTAGATATTTTTTATCTGCGCCAGGAGGACCTGCACCTGTGGCAGAACGAAGCCTGCGGCATGATGTCGAGCCTGCATCTGCGCGAGGATTTCTGTGCCAGCCTTGACGCCAGCATTGCAGGCGATAACTGGTACCAGCTCGGTGAGGAGAAACGCAGGCCACTTAGCGACATGGACATCATCATGATGCGCAAAGATCCACCCTTCGATATGGAATACATCTATGCCACTTATCTGCTTGAGCGTGCAGAAGAACAGGGCACTCTGGTGATCAACAAGCCGTCATCGTTACGCGATTGCAACGAAAAGTTCTTTGCAACGGCGTTTACCGACTGCATTCCGCCGCTGATCGTCAGCCGCCGGGCTGACATCCTGAAAGCCTTCCATGCCGAGCATAAAAACGTCATCTACAAAAAGCTGGATGGCATGGGCGGTGCCTCGATTTTTCGCGTAATGGAAAACGACCCCAACTTATCTGTCGTCATCGAAACGCTTACGGAGATGGGTAGCCAGCAAATCATGGCCCAGGTTTATCTGCCGGAAATTGTTGATGGCGACAAGCGCATTCTGCTGGTGGACGGTGAAGCCGTGCCGTATGCATTGGCACGGATTCCCTCGGCAGGCGAAACGCGCGGTAATCTCGCCGCCGGCGGACGTGGCGAAGGTCGCCCGCTGACCGATCGTGATCGTATGATCGCCGAACGAGTCGGACCCGAGCTGAAACGCCGGGGATTGATGTTTGTCGGCATCGACGTGATCGGTGATTATCTGACAGAGATCAATGTCACCTGCCCAACCTGCATACGGGAACTGGACGCACAGTTTTCTCTGGATATTGCAGGTAATCTTATGGATGCCGCACTGTCTAAACTAAACTGATGTACGACATCATTCTCAAGTGATCTGATTACACAACATGCCAGCGACATCTGTATCATCCAAGGACCGTCTCAGCTTTGCGCTGTTTCTCGCTATCAGTCTGCATGCAGCGCTAATCCTCGGGGTGGGCTTTTCTTCTGAATTAAACACTGCTGAGAACCTCAGTATTGATGTGACTCTGTCGGTTGCCAATGACGTGATCGCACCAGAACAGGCAGACTTCATCGCGGCAACCAACCAGATTGGCAGTGGCAGCGAGACTGAAATTACAGAAATGACGACCACCGAAAATGCCGATTTCTTCAGCAATGAGTTTCAGACCGTCATGTCTCAGGCGACACCTGTGCCTGAAATCACCACCGCCTCTCAGGACTTGTTGACCACCATGGCAAACGCGCCTGAAAAGGCCAACTCGGACCTCGCTGAGCTCACAGAGCTGCTGGAAGCGGCGCCAACCAATCAGCTGGATCGAGAAAAGCTGGTACAGGAAATCGCCAGCCTGGAAGCTCGCATCGCTCAAGACCAGCAGGCCCTGGCAAAAATGCCCCGGACCAAGCGCCTCAGCAGCGTTACCACACGTTCTGCCTCTGAAGCGGCTTATCTGAATATGTGGCGGCAGAAATGCGAGCGTATCGGTCGCAGTAACTATCCGGCTGGCGGCCTGGAAGGCGAAGTTTTGATGTTAGTATCTATTCTTGCAGATGGCACATTGGAAGAAGTTCGTATTCTTAACTCTTCAGGACATAGAGAACTGGATCAGGCCGCCCTGGCAACGGTGCGGCAGGCTGCTCCGTATCAACCCTTCAATGTTGAAATGAGAAAAGCCTACGATCGGTTGGAGTTCACCCGTACCTGGCAGTTTTCCAAAACCGGCTCAGCGTTGCGCGGTTAACACCAGCAGATGAATCTGAAACATAACTTTCTGCTCGCCATGCCGGGACTGGGTGGCGATTACTTTGCCAATACGCTGACCTACATCTGTGAACATAATAAAGATGGGGCCATGGGGATCATTATCAATCGACCCAGCGACATGTCTCTCACCGAACTGCTCGCACAGGTCGGATTACCTGCTAATCAGAAATTACTTGATACAAACGTTTACGAAGGCGGCCCGGTAGCCGTTGAGCGCGGCATGGTTTTACACACCAGCAACCGGACATTTGATTCCTCCGCTGAACTGGGTGCGGGTTTATGTCTGTCAACCGCCATGGAGGTACTCGCCGCTATCGCCAACGACGAGGGTCCGGAGCACTATCTTGTGGCCCTGGGTTATGCAGGCTGGGGTGAGGGGCAACTGGAAGACGAAATCGCCAGCAATGTCTGGTTAACGGCACCTGCAGATCACGCAGTTCTATTCAAGTCAGCCTGGCAGGATAAGTTGACAGACGCTGCGGAACTGCTCGGTATAAACCTGAACCTGATTGCTGCCAAACCCGGGCATGCCTGACACATCTGATCAACTGCCTGCTGCGGTGGTTGTGGTGGCATTCGATTTTGGACTGCGCCACATTGGCGTGGCTGTAGGACAGACGCTGACCGGGTCGGCCAGAGGCATCACCACTCTGATTGCACGTCAGGGGAAACCCAACTGGCGTGACGTGGACAAAGTGCTGGCCGAGTATCAACCCCAGCAACTGCTGGTTGGTCATCCACTGAATCTGGATGACACACGCAACGATATCACTGAGGCAGCAACCCGCTTTGCATCCAGATTAGGCAAACACACAGGCCTGCCCACAGAGCTACATGACGAGCGCCTGACCACCAAGATGGCTAAAAGTGGTCTGGCGGAGGCAAAGGCCATGGGATTGGCAGCAACAGACCACGAACTGGCGGCCTGTCTGATACTGCAAAGCTGGCTTAACGAGCGCGCAAATCAGCGCGGCTAACGCCGCAAACTGAACGCAGCGGCGTCCTCGTCTTCTTCGATGGACAGATGATCAACACCTTCCATGGGGTTGGCTTTCGAATCTGCACCCAATTTGATCATCAAACGTAAATCATTCGGCGAGTCCGCACTGGCAATTGCAGAATCGTAGGTAATCTCACCTTCCGCATAAAGTTTGTACAACGCCTGATCAAACGTCTGCATGCCCTGCTGGGTTGAATTAGTCATCAGCTCTTTCAACAGATGCACTTCGCCTTTACGGATATGATCTGCCATTAACGGTGTGTTGATCAGAATTTCAATGGCGGCGCGCCGCCCCTGACCATCTACCGTTGTCACCAGCTGCTGTGCAACCATCGCTTTGAGGTTCAGAGACAGGTCCATCCAGATCTGGCTGTGTCGGTCACTGGGGAAAAAGTGAATGATTCGATCCAACGCCTGGTTAGCGTTGTTGGCGTGCAGGGTACAGAGACACAAATGCCCGGTTTCTGCAAAAGTCAGCGCGTGTTCCATAGTTTCCCGGGAACGCACCTCGCCAATCATGATCACATCAGGCGCCTGACGCAGTGTGTTTTTCAGAGCAATTTCAAAAGAATCTGTATCAACCCCAACTTCCCGTTGAGTCACAATGCAACCTTTATGCTGATGCACAAACTCAATAGGGTCCTCGATACTGATGATGTGGCCACTGGAATTTTCATTGCGATGACCGATCATGGATGCCAGCGAGGTAGATTTACCGGTACCGGTTGCGCCAACAAAAATAATCAATCCTCTTTTTGTCATCGCCAAGTCTTCGATGATCGGTGGCAACCCCAGATCTGATACCCGTGGAATATTCACCTCAATGCGTCTGAGCACCATGCCTACAAGGTTGCGCTGGAAGAACGAGCTGACCCGGAAGCGGCCTAAGCCGCGGGTATTGATGGCAAAGTTACATTCATGCTCTTTGTCAAAGGTGGCCTGCTGCTCGGGATTCATCACGCCGTAGACCAGTTCTTTCGACTGCTCTGGCGACAACGCTGACTTACCTGCGGCATAGAGTTTACCGTTCACTTTGACCATCGGTGGCTTGCCGGCAGTAATAAACAGGTCCGAGGCACCTTTCTCCACCATGAGCTTGAGCAACTTGTCGAATTCCATGCCTGGGGCACTCCTGTATCAGGTTGTCGTCAGGTAGCGTATCACCACCTGCATAGACTAAAAGTTTTCCGGAATTTTGGCTTTTTCTTTGGCAATGTCGCGGCTGATAACCCGTTTCTGGACTAAATCGGTCAGACACTGATCGAGGGTCTGCATACCCACGCCTGCACTGGTTTGAATGGCCGAATACATCTGCGCAACCTTGCCTTCACGGACCAGGTTACGAATTGCCGGGGTGCCGATCATAATTTCATGTGCTGCAACCCGACCGCCGTTAACTTTCTTCAGCAGGGTCTGGGAAATCACCGCATTAAGAGACTCTGAAAGCATTGAGCGCACCATGTCTTTTTCTTCCGCGGGAAAGACGTCGATAATCCGGTCGATGGTTTTTGCCGCCGAGGTGGTGTGCAGGGTGCCAAATACCAGGTGACCGGTTTCCGCCGCAGTCAGCGCCAGACGGATTGTTTCCAGATCGCGCAACTCGCCGACCAGAATAATATCCGGGTCTTCCCGCAGGGCTGAACGCAAAGCTTCATTAAAGCCGTGGGTGTCGCGATGCACCTCGCGCTGGTTGAGCAGGCACTTCTTCGATTCATGGACAAATTCGATAGGGTCTTCAATGGTCAGAATATGGTCGTATCGATTATCGTTGATGTAGTCGATCATCGCGGCGAGGGTTGTACTTTTACCCGAGCCCGTGGGCCCGGTAACCAGAACTAATCCGCGGGGTACCATGGATACGTCTTTGAACACCTGGCCCATGCCGAGGTCCTCCATGGTCAGGACCTTGGACGGAATCGTTCGGAATACTGCGCCTGCACCGCGGTTCTGATTGAAAGCGTTGACCCTGAAGCGGGCAACACCGGGCACCTCAAATGAAAAGTCAGTCTCTAAGAACTCTTCGAAATCTTTACGCTGTTTGTCATTCATGATCTCGTAGATCAGACCATGAACTTCATTGTGCTCCAGCGGCGGCAGGTTAATACGTCGAACATCGCCGTCGACACGTATCATAGGCGGTAAACCGGCAGATAGGTGCAGATCTGATGCGCCCTGTTTGGCGCTGAAGGCGAGGAGTTCAGTTATATCCATGAGCGGTCCCTGTCATTTACCATTGAATCACGCCGCTTACTTGCTGCGCGCAGCGTTATACTAAGCGCTCATACCGCCTCGCACCACGCCTTAACCCGCTAACTGAAGCATAAGGCGTGTTGGGTTTACGACTATGCGAACCGGTTAACACTGACTGTGGGACATTTGTGCAATCCATCAAAACCAATCTAGATGCATTACAGGCACGCATGGAAAAAGCCTGTAGTGTTGCCGATCGAGATCCGCGGGACGTCACTTTGATTGCCGTTTCAAAGACAAAACCGAGCAGCGCGGTCCGCGAAGCAGCCGGGCTCGGCCTGATTCATTTTGGCGAAAACTACCTGGATGAGGCGATCACAAAGATTTCCGACAGCGCAGATCTTAATCTGACCTGGCATTTCATCGGCCGCATCCAGAGCAATAAAACCCGCATCATTGCAGAGCAGTTCGACTGGGTGCATACCCTTGATCGCTTTAAGATTGCGCGCCGCCTCAATGAGCAGTGCCCTGCCGGCAAACAACTTAACGTACTGCTGCAGATCAACATCGACAAAGATCCTGCCAAAGCTGGCGTCACTGCTGATGAGGCAGGCCAGCTGCTGGCAGAAATCAGCAGCTTAACCGCGCTGAGGCCGAGGGGATTAATGACAATTCTGTCTCAGCAGGCAGACCCTGTGGCCAGTTATCAATCCATGGCACAATTGTCAGCTCGATTAGCGGAACAGCTCAGCGCCAGTCAGCTTAAGGACTGGGGTGCGTTATCCATGGGCATGAGTGGTGATCTTGAAGCGGCGATTTTTGCAGGCGCCACCCACATTCGTATCGGCACCGCACTGTTCGGCGCGCGAGACGCTTAAATTTGTCGGAGATTATTTTGCAGACAACGGCAGACTCCCGTCTGACTTTTATCGGCGCAGGGAATATGGCCAGTGCCATGATACAGGGGCTGATACGTGCCGGTATCAACAGCGCACAGATCAATGTTGCGGATCCCCTGGCGGATGCGCGCGCGCGCCTTGCAGAGCTGGGCGTGGCGACATTCAGCGACAACAATGAAGCCGTTGAGGGCGCCCAGGCGGTGGTACTGGCGGTAAAACCTCAGATTGCCCGGCAAGTGGTGCAGTCCATCTCAGCGCTTAAACCCGAACAGCTGCTGGTTTCAATTGCTGCAGGGATCAATCTCACCAGTCTTGCTCAATGGACATCACCACAGCAGGCAATTGTTCGCTGCATGCCAAACACACCGGCCCTGCTGGGTGCCGGTGTCAGTGGTCTGTATGCAAACAGTTATTGCGATGAGAGCCAACGTGCATTGGCAGAGCGTCTTTTGCGCAGCGCGGGTACAACGCTGTGGGTTCCGGCGGAATCTGATCTGGACGCCGTGACGGCTGTATCCGGTAGCGGACCGGCTTACTTTTTCCTGCTCATGGAAGCCATGATCGACGCCGGCGTTGGGCTGGGTCTGGATCGGGCCAGCGCTACCGAACTCACCCTGCAGACGGCCTACGGTGCAGCGTTAATGGCTCAACAGGAAAACACAAACCCGGCTCAGCTGCGTCAGAATGTCACGTCACCGGGCGGCACCACTGCCGCGGCGTTGGATGTTATGTTAAACGCTGACATGCCCGGTACAATCAGGACAGCCCTGCAAGCAGCACAGAAACGCGCAATTGATATGGCGCAGGAATTTGGTGGTAACCCTTCATGAGCAGTTTGAATATCGTTTTAGACTTTGTTTTCCGTCTGGCTTGTCTGCTGTTTCTTGCGCGTTTTCTGCTGCAAGCCTGCGGAGCCGATTTCTATAACCCCATCAGTCAGGCTGTGGTGAAGGGCACCGACACGGTCTGTGCGCCGTTGCGCAAGATCATCAAACCTTTCAAGAACCTGGATTTTGCGTCCTTCCTTGTCGCCTGGCTGATCAGTGCGCTGGGCGTTGTTGCTTTCAGTTATCTGGCGTTTGGTACGCCACCCAGCGCGTTGTCTGCGGTGTGGGCCGGCATGATCAAAACTCTGCTGGTACTGCTGCAGTTCTACAAGTGGACCATCATCATTCTGGTGATCGCCAGCTTCATTGCCCAGGGCACCTATCACCCTGCACTTGCGCTTCTGAATCAACTGGTAGAACCCATCATGGCGCCCATACGCAAGGTCCTGCCGAGCCTGGGGCCACTGGACCTGTCACCCATGGTGGTCCTGCTGATTATCATTCTGGTTGAAGACATTCTGATCAGGTCTTACATCTAGATTGCATGAACATGACGCCACCAGCAGATTCCGTGGGATTGGTAACAACGCAGAAGTTTGTCTATGAACAACCTTTTGCACTGTGCTGCGGGCGTGATCTGCCTGGTTTTGAACTGGTTTTTGAAACTTATGGCGCGCTCAACCCGGACAGAACCAACGCGATCCTCATCTGCCACGCGTTGTCAGGCAATCATCACGCAGCCGGCTACTACGAATCAGACTCAAAACCGGGCTGGTGGGACAGTTGCATCGGACCCGGCAAGCCCATCGATACACAGAAGTTCTTTGTCATCAGCCTGAACAACCTGGGTGGCTGCCACGGCAGCACTGGGCCATTAAGCATCAACCCTGCCACCCAACAGCCATACGGGCCGGATTTCCCAACGGTAGTGGTCCGCGACTGGGTGGCGAGTCAGGCCTTATTGGCTGACCATCTTGGTGTGCAGAAATTTGCTGCAGTTATCGGCGGCAGCCTTGGCGGGATGCAGGCGATGCAGTGGTCGATTGATTTTCCAGATCGCATAACGTCAGCGCTGGTAATCGCCTCTGCCGCAAAACTTTCAGCGCAGAACATCGCGTTTAATGAAATCGCCCGCCAGGCAATCGCTTCAGATGCCAACTTTTTTTCCGGTCACTACAGCGAACATGACCAGACCCCCTCCAAAGGGCTTGGTCTCGCGCGCATGATTGGCCACGTCACCTATCTGTCGGACGATGGCATGCGGGAGAAATTTGGGCGCGAGCTGAAGTCCGGAGACCCCAGTCAGGGTGGCGATGTTGAGTTTCAGGTAGAAAGTTATCTGCGTCATCAGGGACAGGCGTTTTCACAACGCTTTGATGCTAACACCTACATCCTGATGACCAAGGCATTGGATTACTTTGATCCCGCTCGAGAACACAACGATGATCTTGTGGCCACTCTTGCCGCGGCCCAGGCCAAGTTTCTGGTGATTTCGTTCACCAGCGACTGGCGTTTTTCTGTTGCCCGCTCCAAAGAAATTGTCAACGCACTGATTGCTGCGCGCAAAAACGTTGCCAGTGCCATTATTGAATCTGACCACGGTCACGACTCATTTCTGCTGCCCATTCCGCGTTACGTCAGTGTGCTGAAAACCTACTTGAACAGGATTTACCGCGAAACCTGTGAGGTGAGTAAATGACCTTGCGGGCAGACCTTGCCGTTATTGCAGATCTGGTGAATCCTGAGGCGCGGGTGCTTGATCTGGGTTGCGGTGAAGGCGAGCTGCTCGCCTACCTGCAGTCTGACAAAGCCGTCAACGGCTACGGCCTGGATGTTGATGCAGATAACATACGGGTTTGCCTGGACAAAGGTGTCAATGTCATCGAGCAGGACCTGGATGCCGGCCTGAGCAACTTTGCCGACTCGAGTTTTGACATGGTGGTCATGACTGAAACACTGCAGTCGGTTAAATCCCCTGAACAGCTGTTACAGGAAATGTTACGCATTGGAGACGAGTGCGTTGTTACATTTCCCAATTTTGGTCATTGGCATTGTCGGGCACAACTGCTGCTGCTGGGCCGCATGCCGGTTGCCAAACACATCCCTCACAGCTGGTACAACACACCCAACATTCACCTGTGTACTTTCAGAGACTTTGAAAACCTCTGCAAATCTCTGGACCTTAAGATTATCGAGCGACGGGTTGTCGACCATCAGAATATCGAACGTCCCTGGGGCAAGCTGATGCCTAATCTATTTGGTCCGGTTGCATTTTACCGGCTGGGCAAAACCTTATGATGTACTCTCGATTCCGGACTCTTGTCTTTTTGCTGTTCGGCAGCTTGTTTGTGCTATCCGCACAGGCGGAGCAGAAAGCGGTCTTCAGCGACTACGAAGTTCACTATATTCTGCTGCCAACCACTTTTCTGAAGGCAGATATTGCTGACAGATACAATCTTCGGCGCAGTAAAGACCGAGCGCTGGTCAATGTGTCTGTACTCGATCGGCAAGGCACGCCGGTGCAGGCGGACGTTCGCGGTTCATCAGAAAACCTGCTGGGTCAACGTCAGAACCTGACCTTCGATGAGGTGATAGAAGGTGAAGCCATCTACTATCTGGCACTACTGCGCTACGCTGATGAAGAGTTTCAACGAGTCGCCTTGAACGTGGTGTTACCCAACGGTGAGCTGGCAGAGATCAAATTTCAACAGAAAATGTACTGGGACCGCTGATGCAGGTTGTCCTTGCCAGTGGCAATGCCGGCAAGCTGGTCGAGTTCCAGACTCTGCTTGCCAGCACAGCGCTTGACGTTGTCGAACTGTCCGCGGCAGCACCCAATTTTGAAATGCCCGAGGAAACCGGCGCAACGTTTATCGAAAATGCATTGATCAAGGCCCGCGCGGTCGCCGCGGCGACCGGGTCAGCTGCGCTGGCTGACGACAGCGGTCTGGTGGTACCGGCTCTGGGCGGAGCGCCGGGTATTTATTCAGCACGTTACGCCGGCAAACAGGGTAATGATGCCGCCAACAATCAAAAGCTGATCGAAGCACTAAAGAGTATAGAGCGACGCGAAGCCTTTTTTTATTGCGCCATCACCCTGCTGCGCCATGACCGGGACCCTACACCAGTTATTGCCACTGCCGCCTGGCATGGAGAGATTCTTAACGCACCCAGAGGCGCGCAGGGGTTCGGCTATGACCCGCTCTTTTTAGTCACAGGTCTCGACAAAACGTCAGCTGAACTGCCTCGCGACTTGAAGAACCGTCTGAGTCATCGCGGTCAGGCCACGGCTACCCTGCTGCAGGAGATCCGGGCCGGGCTATAACCATGCTCCCTCATCCAGCAGCCTATATTCACTTTCCCTGGTGTGTGCGCAAATGCCCGTACTGCGACTTCAACTCACACCCGCTGCGCGATCAGGATGATTTTGCTGCTTATACCAATGCGCTGAACAATGACTGGCAGGCACAACAGCGCAACCTGGAGCAACCCGTATTATTCGCTAGCGTGTTCCTCGGTGGCGGCACTCCCAGCCTGTTTGAACCCGGTCATATGGCACCCATTCTGGAAAAGCTGCCGTTGTGTGATGACGCGGAAGTTACCATGGAAACCAATCCAGGCACTACCGAACACCACCTGTTAGGAGGTTACCTGGACGCCGGTGTAAACAGGTTATCTATCGGCGCGCAGTCATTCAGTAATACACAATTGCAGAGCCTCGGTCGCATTCACAACACCACCGAGACTTACGCTGCCTACGAACAGGCGCGTCATGCTGGATTCGAAAACATCAACATTGACCTGATGTGGGGTTTACCCGCACAGAGCCTTACCGAAGCGCTGGAAGATCTGGAGGCAGCCATTGCACTGCAACCGGAGCATATATCCTGGTATCAGTTGACGATAGAGGCTAAAACTGAATTTGCCGTGCGCACCCCGATTCTACCCAGAGACAGTGTCCTGGCAGCAATTGAGAGTCATGGCCTGATGCGGTTAGAAGCGGCTGGCTATCACCGCTACGAAGTATCTGCGTTCGCACGCGCTGGTTATCAGTGCAGACACAACATGAATTACTGGTCGTTTGGCGACTATGTAGGTATCGGCGCTGGCGCCCATGGCAAAATAAGCAGGGCCAGTGCAGGCGGTCTGATCATTGAGCGCACACAAAAAGCCAGTCAACCCAGAATCTATCAGGCGTCACCGGATACCACGACAATGAAACAGGTTACTCACGCTGAGCGGCCACTTGAATTCATGATGAATGTACTGCGCAGGGTCGACGGTGTGGAAATCGAGGAGTTTGCCCTGCGTACCGGCCTGGGGTGGGAGGTGATCGAACCTGCCTGGCAACGTCTGGTGTCGCAGGGACTGGTAAGCAAGGACCGGATTGCCACAACGCCTACAGGGCTGCGTTATCTGGATAGCGTGCTGGCAGAGTTTCTGATCTCAGACTGAACGTCGATAGATCAGGTCATGGATCTCATGGCCCAGCTTCTCGCCTCGACGTTCAAATTTTGTCGTTTCGCGGGCACTGTCCGCTACCCGCGGTTCATCCGCCTGACGAATATGATCTACCTCGGCAACAAAATCCTGGCTGGCGGCAAAACACTCACGCATCCACTGTGCGTAGGGGGTCCAGTCTGTGGCCAGTCTCACCAATCCACCCGCCTTCACTACTGCGGCCAGGCTCTGGATAAACTCCGGCTGAATCAATCTGCGTTTCAGGTGTCGCTTTTTAGGCCAGGGATCAGGGAAAAAGATGCGTACTTCATCAATCACAGGTTCTGCGCCATTCGCAGAAAGTTCCACCAGAACCTCTTGCGCCGGTCTTTCGACAACACTGACGTGCGTGAAGCCTTCACGCTGTAACCCTGTTACCAGCGCACCGACGCCGGGCTGATAAAGCTCGATACCACACAAGTGCCAATCCGGTGCGCTGGCAGCCCAATCCAGCAGCGCGTGGCCCATGCCGAAACCAATTTCAACACCCAGAGATTTGCCATCCGCTCGCGTGACTATCTCGCTCGGGGTGCAGCTGTAGTCCGGCATCAACTGCTGCCACCCATGCGCTTGAGATTTAGTCATCCGTCCGCGACGACGGATATAACTGTGTTCAGGATAATCGCTCTGATCGGTCATTTGTTGCGCACCAGAAGGAAAACCATCAACAACCAGCCACTGATGAGGCAGACGCCGCCCAGTGGTGTGATGGGGCCCAGCCATCCGGGTCCGCCAAGGGTCAGGAGATAGAGACTGCCGCTGAACAAAACAACACCCGCCGTAATCAACCTGCTGACCCAGCGGAGCTGCTGCGAATACTGTTGCCCCAGCAGGATGCCCACCAGCAGCAGTGCCAGTCCATGCACAAGCTGATAGAGAACACCGGTTTCCCAGCTGCTGGTGTTGTTGTGACCAAGAAACGATTCCAGCCCGTGGGCTCCCCAGGCGCCCAAAACAACACCGGAGCCCATAAAAAGGGCTCCGGTCATCAGACTGAATCTGGCGTTGTACATCTTTAGCGGATCAAACTGGCCGGCAACAGCCAGCATGTGCGATCAGCGTCAGGCAGCAATGGCTTTCTTGAGTTTTTTCATCGCATTCTTCTCAAGCTGGCGGATGCGTTCTGCAGAGACGCCATATTCAGCAGCGAGTTCATGCAGTGTGGCTTTCTTGTCTGTCAGCCAGCGCTTCTGCACGATGTCACGACTGCGCTCATCAAGGGTTGCAAAACCTTCCGTCAGCCGTTCACTCTGCTCCATCTCCAGGTCTGCAGCAGCAACAATATCTGCCGGGTCCTGAGTAGCGGATGCAAGAAAGTGAACCGGCGCGGTACCTAGTTCATCATCATTGTCGTCTGCATCAAACGCCATATCGCTGGCTGAAAGGCGACCTTCCATGCGGGTGACTTCCGCCAGCGGCACACCAAGATCATCAGCAATGGCCTGACTTTCCGACTCGGTCAGCCATGCCAGACGTTTCTTGTTTGAGCGCAGATTAAAAAACAGTTTTCGCTGGGACTTGGTGGTGGCAACTTTCACAATGCGCCAGTTGCGCAGAATGAATTCATGCATCTCTGCTTTGATCCAGTGCACCGCAAAAGAAACCAGGCGCACACCCACTTCGGGGTTAAAACGCTTTACC
>Ga0180436_10003638_pt1 | contig 14088 bp, 15 predicted proteins | sample SS_ome_2_FD_132434 | JGI IMG/M metagenome (GOLD analysis project Ga0180436, IMG submission 132434) | Hypersaline lake sediment archaeal communities from the Salton Sea, California, USA - SS_3_S_2 metaG | ecosystem: Environmental > Aquatic > Non-marine Saline and Alkaline > Hypersaline >...
CCGAGCTCGGGGTGGGTTCGTTCGCGTCCGCGGAACATGATCGTCACCTTGACCTTGTGACCGTCCTTGAGGAACCGACGGATGTGGTTCACCTTGGTCTCGTAGTCGTGGCGGTCGATCTTGATGCGGAACTTGATCGACTTCATCTCCTGGCTACGCGAGCGCTTGCGCGTCTCCTTGGCCTGCTGCTGGAGTTCGTACCGGTAGCGGCCGTAATCCATCAGCTTCGCCACGGGCGGCTGCGCCTGCTCGCCGACCAGCACGAGGTCGAGGTCCTGCTCTCGGGCCAGCCGCATGGCGTCGCGGGTGTCCACGATGCCCTGCTGCGTCCCGTCGGCGTCGATCAGTCGGACCTGACGCGCGCGGATCTGGTCGTTGACCTTCATCTCTCTCGCGATGGACTTCACCTCCTGGTGCTCGCACGGCATGCCGCCGCTGACGCGGCGGCAGGGAGCGCGGCGTCCGAGTGTAGCAGACTCGGCGGACCGACGTCCATGCGCGTGCGCCACGGCCCGCGCGCCGGCCCGACGTGGGTCCCCGCCGACAGGTCGTAGCCTGGGGACCGTGCGCGCCTTCCCCGACCGTCCCCTGCGCCTCGGCTTCTCGCCGTGCCCCAACGACTGCTTCGTGTTCGACGCCCTGGTGCACGGCCGCGTCGCCACGCCGCTGGACTTCGAGGTCGTGCTCGACGACGTGGAGGCCCTCAACCAGCGGGCGCTGGCCGGCGAGCTCGACGTCGCCAAGGTGAGCTACCACGCCTTCGGAAGGCTGGCCGCCGACTGGTGGATGCTGCGGGCGGGCGGCGCGCTGGGTCGCGGGGTGGGACCGCTGATCGTCACCCGGCCGGGCGGCCCGGACGGCACGCCGGAGGGCCTGCGCGGCCGGCGCGTCGCGGTGCCCGGCGGGACGACCACGGCCAGGCTGCTGCTGCGCCTGTTCGCGCCCGTGGGCGTCGAGGAGATCGAGCTCCGCTACGACCGCATCATGCCGGCGGTGGTCGAGGGCGCCGTCGACGCCGGCCTGATCATCCACGAGAGCCGCTTCACCTACGCCGAGCACGGGCTGCGGGCGCCGGTCGACCTGGGCGCGTGGTGGGAGCGGCGCAGCGGCGGGCTGCTGCCGTTGGGGGGCATCGCCGTGCGCCGCGACCTCGGGCTCGGCGTGGCGCGCGAGGCGCAGCGGGCGGTGGCCGCCAGCGTCGCCGCCGCCTTCGCCGACCCCGCGGCGTCCGAGCCGTACGTGGCCGCCCACGCCCAGGAGCTGTCCCCCGAGGTGCGTCGCGCGCACATCGCGCTGTACGTCAACGCCCACTCGCTCGACGTCGGCGCCGACGGCCGGGCGGCGGTCGAGCGCCTGCTGACCGAAGCCGCCGCCATCGGCCTGGTGCCGCCGCCGCCGGCCGACCCCTTCGTGCCCACGGGCGGCTGAGGCGGGCGCCGGCCGGACCCTGGCATCCGACCCCGGGGTCGGCTACCATGGTCCATGACCTTCACGCACGGCGAAGAGGTGCTCGTCGACGGCGTCCGCTACGTCATCTCGGCCATCGAGGGCGAGCCGCCGACGCGCTACCGCCTCCTCGCCACCACCCCGCACGGGCCCCGCGTGCGTTGGGCCGTGCCCGCCGAGTTGCGCAAGATCGAGGCGTACACCCGGCAGCACGCCGACACCGCGCACGTCATGCGCAACCGCTGAGGCGCGCGCCGCTCAGGCGGCCTCGGCCGCGAGGACGGCCGCGAGGTCCCGGCCGGCAGCCGCCGCGGCCTCGAGCCCGACGTCGCCCGTGCACGCCCCGACCCACCACAGGCCCGACCAGCGGCGCGCACGGCCCGCGCCGACGATGACGCGACCGCCCAGCCGCAGGGGCTCCAGTTCGTCCTCCTGGACGACCTCGTGCTCCACCGCGTAGGCCGGGGCGGCGCCGTCGCCCTCCAGGGCGATCGTGCGGCGCCGCAGCCGCAGGCCGGCGTCGCACAGGTCGTCGCGCAGGTCGTCGTAGGCCATCTCGGAGAGACGACCGGCATGCTCGACCACCGGACCCATGACGAGCCTCGCGCCCAGGAAGCTGCCGACCGCGAGGACCGTGCGTGCCGCCAACACCGCGGGCCCCTCCCACGTCCGCACGCCGACGACCTCGCCGGCGGCGCCGCGCGCCAGGGCCACGGCGTTGGACTGCACCACGCGCAGCTCTTCCAGGCGCTCGAGCTCGCGCTTGGCGGCGCGCCGCAGCGGCCCGGCGCGCTGCCGCCCGGCCCCGTCGCGCGCGTCCTCCGCGACCTCCGACCACAGCGTGCCGGCCGGCGGCCGGGCCGGCCACGCGTCGGCCGGCAACGCGTACAGGGTGTCGAGGCTGGTGGTGAGCAGCGTCGTCGCGACGCCGCGGCGCGCCAGCCCCCAGGCGAGCTCGCAGCCGGCGGCGCCGCCGCCCACGACCAGCACGGCGCGCACGGCGGCTCAGCCCTCGGGCTCGAAGGTCCCGGAGAACGGCGCGCGCCGGCCCAGGGCGGTCAGCACCACGAAGCGATCGTCGGCGAGGCGCTGCAGCACCAGGACGCCCGAGCCGCCGGGCACCAGCTCGCTGCTGGCGGCGCCTTCCACCAGGATGCGCGCGTGCAGCGGCAGCCGGTGGCGCAGCACGCCGAGCTCGTAGCGCCGCTGGCCGCCCGTGCGGTAGCCGAAGAACACGTCGGGCGGATCGTCGTCGCCGTAGATGCAGGTGAGCGAGCGCGCCTCGCCCGCGCGGTAGTGGGCCGCGGCGTCCCAGGCGATGACCTCGGCCTCCTCGCGCCCCACGTGGCGTACGCTCGGTCGGCCGGTGTCGCCGTAGAAGGCCGCCGGGAAGCGCCGCGACTGGACGTAGAAGCCGCCCGCGCCGACGCGCACCTTCATCACCTCGTTGTCGTAGCTGGCGCCGCGGACGAGGCTCTTGAGGTGCGAGATGGCGAGCCCGAAGCGACGCTCGTGCTCGGCCGCGAAGACGTCCCAGTCGGGATCGACCAGGGCGGCGTCGGTGTTGACGACCACCCCCAGGCCGAACGGCTCGCGCGCGCTCATGCGGCCACCCCCCGGTGCAGGGCCGACACGCCGCCGGTCTGCAGCCGGTAGCGCACGTCGGCGAAGCCGGCCGCCCGCATGCGCTCGGCGAGCGCCTCGGGGTCCGGGAAGGCCATGACCGACGCGGGCAGGTACGCGTAGGCGCCCGGACGCCCGGACACCACGCCGCCGAGCCACGGCACGACGCGCGTGAAGTAGAAGCGGAAGACGCGGCCGAAGACCCCGACGGGCGGCGGCGGGAACTCGAGCACCACGGCCACCCCACCCCGGCGGAGCACCCGGCGGAACTCGCGCAGCCCGGCGTCGACGTCCGCGAAGTTGCGCAGACCGTAGGCGATGGTCAGCGCGTCGAACGACGCGTCCGGGTACGGCAGGGCCGTGCCGTCGCCCACCTCGAGGCGGACGTCCACGCCGCGGCGCGCGGCCTTGGCCCGACCGACCGCCAGCATGGGTTCGGAGAAGTCGACGCCGACGACCCGCGCGGAGGGCGCCGCCCGCCGCAGCGCGATCGCCAGGTCGGCCGTGCCGGTCGCGACGTCGAGCACGTCGCCGGGGTCGTCCGCGACCGCCCACGCGACGGCCTCACGCCGCCACCCGCGATCGACGCCCAGGCTGAGGAGGGCATTGAGCGCGTCGTACCGCGGCGCGATGCCGTCGAACATGGCGCGCACCTGGGCGCCCTTGGCCGGGTCGCCCTCGCCGATCGGGGGCAGCTGACGGGGGGTGGTCGCGGGGGCGTCGGGCATGCGACGGGACGCTACCACGCCACCCGAGCGGCGGCCGTGGCCCAGCGCCCGGTCGCGGTCCGCCGCCGATCCCGGGCGGGCGCCCGCGTTCAGCGCAGGCCGGCCGTCGCGAGGAAGGCGTCGAGCTTCGCCGGCGAGAAGCGCGAGAGGCTGGCGGCGGCCCCGCCGCGGACCAGCGTGGGCACGCTGCGACGGCCGCCGTTGAGCGACTCGACCGTGGCCGCCGCCACCGGGTCCCGGTCGAGGTCGACCTCGACGAAGGCGATCCCGCGGGCCTCGAGGGCGTGCTTGGCGGCGCGGCAGTCGCCGCACCAGGTCGTCGTGTACAGGATGAGCGCGTCGTCCACGGGGTGGAGGCTACCGGGCCGGCGCGGGTTCGGCCGTCGTGCATCGAACGCGGGCCCGCGCGCGCGGCCGGCCTGCTACGATGGCCGGCGGCCGCGGCGACGCCGCGGCACCCGAGCCGCGCTCCACGCCGACCGATCGCGCCCGCCGCCGCCGCGGCGAGCCCGGTGGCCACGCGGCGGATCGACGAGGAACCCCGCATGACCTACCGCAACCTGGCGATCATCGCCCACGTCGACCACGGCAAGACCACGCTGGTCGACGGCCTGCTCCGGCAGTCCAACACCTTCGGCGCCCACCAGGTCGTCGAGGAGCGGGTCATGGACAGCCGTGCCCTCGAGCGCGAACGCGGCATCACCATCCTGGCGAAGAACACGGCCGTGGAGTGGCACGGCGAGCGGATCAACATCGTCGACACCCCGGGCCATGCCGACTTCGGCGGCGAGGTCGAGCGCGCGCTGGGCATGGTCGACTCGTGCCTGCTGCTCGTCGATGCCGCCGAGGGACCCATGCCGCAGACGCGCTTCGTGCTGCGCAAGGCGCTCGCGCTGGGCCTGCGACCCATCGTGGTCATCAACAAGGTCGACCGCCGGGACGCGCGCCCGGGCGTCGTCACCGGCCTCACCTTCGACCTCATGGTCGAGTTGGGGGCCAGCGACGAGCAGCTCGACTTCCCCATCCTCCTGGCGGTGGCCCGCGAGGGCCGCGCCTGGCGCGAGGGCGAGCCCGAGGGGACCGACCTCACGGCCCTGTTCGAGACGATCCTCAGCCATGCGCCGGTCGCGGACGGCGACCGCGCCGCCCCCTTCCAGATGCAGGTGGCCAACCTCGACTACTCCGACTACCTGGGCCGCGTCGCGTTGGGCCGCGTGCGGCGCGGGCGGGCGCGGGCGGGCGACGCGATCGTGCGCGTCGGGCGCGAGGGCCGCGAGGTGCGCGGCCGCCTGACGAAGGTCTACACCCACCTGGGGCTGCGCCGCGTCGAGACGGACGAGGTCGTCGCCGGCGACATCGTGGCGGTGAGCGGGCTCGAGGAGGTGCAGATCGGCGACACGCTGTGCGACCCGGCGCGCGTCGAGGCGCTGCCCTTCAGGGGCGTCGACGAGCCGACCGTGTCGGTGACCTTCTCCCCGAACACCAGCCCCTTCGCCGGTCGCGACGGCAAGTACGTCACCAGTCGCCACATCGCCGACCGGCTGCGGCGCGAGCTGCTGACGAACGTGGCGCTGCGCGTCGAGGAGCTCGGCGGCGAGTCCTACCGCGTGTCGGGCCGCGGCGAGCTGCACCTGTCGATCCTCATGGAGGAGATGCGGCGCGAGGGCTACGAGTTCTCGGTGTCGCGCCCGGAGGTCATCCTCAAGACGATCGACGGCGTGGTCGGCGAGCCCTTCGAGAAGGTGGTCGCCGACGTGCCGGTCGACGCCATGGGCGCGGTGATGGAGTCGCTGGCCACCCGGCGCGGCCAGCTCATCGACATGGAGCAGGGCGAGACGCGCGCGCGCCTGACGTTCTCGATCCCCTCGCGCGGCCTCTTCGGCTACCGCAGCGGCTTCCTGTCGCTGACCGCCGGCGAGGGCCTGCTGGGGCACGTGTTCGACGGCTACGAGCCGCACGTGGGCGAGCTGCGGACGCGCCAGACCGGCTCGCTGGTGGTCATGGAGCCCGGCGAGGCCTTCGCCTACAGCCTCTGGAAGCTGCAGGACCGGGGGACCTTCTTCATCGACCCCGGCACCGAGGTGTACGTCGGCATGATCGTCGGGGCCAACAGCCGGGCCGGCGACCTCGACGTCAACGTGTGCAAGAACAAGAAGCTGACCAACGTGCGGGCCGCCGGCAGCGACGACAACATCGTGCTCGTGCCGCCGAAGCGGCTGACGCTGGAGGAGGCCCTGGAGTACATCGCGGACGACGAGCTGCTGGAGGTGACCCCCAAGCACCTGCGGCTGCGCAAGCGCCATCTCGATCCGCACCTGCGCAAGCGCGAGGCGAAGCGCGCCAGCGAGGCCGCCTAGGCGGTCACCCACGACGCCTGCCTAGGGCGGCGTCCGCCCCTCGACCTCCAGGGGCCCGAAGGCCCGCTCCTGGTGCAGTTCGCAGCGCCCGTCGCGGACGAGCTCCAGCGCCCCCGCGAAGTAGACGGTGCGCGTCGACCAGTCGGCGTCGTCGAGGAGCTCCTCGAACCGCCGCCGTTGGCCGGGCCGCAGCGACGCCAGGATGCGCCCGATCGCGGCGGTGACCGTGAGGCGGTCGCGCACGAGCTCGAAGTAGGGTCCGGGCCGCAGGCGCGCCGCGAGCTCGGTCAGCCGCGCCAGGGGGACGCCGAGCGGTCGGGGTCGGCGCGGGTAGCTCGGCGCCGAGGCGCGGGCCGGCAGCAGGTGCCGGCGCCGCTCGCGGCGTTCGCGCAGTTCGACGATCGCCTGCTCCAGCGCCTCGAGCGCGGCGACCGCCGCCAAGGCGTCGGCGCGGGCGAGCTCCTCGTCGTCGCCGTCGGCCTCGCGGGGCGGGCGCGGCAGCAGCAGGCGGGCCTTGAGCTCGACGACGGTGGCCGCCGCCGGCAGCGCCTCGGTGGCGAGGTCGAGGTCGCGCGAGGCGAGCGCCTCGAAGCGCGCCAGGACCTCGCGCACGACGAACACGAGGTCCACCTGGGCGGGCGCCAGGCGGCGCGTCCGAAGCGCGTGCGCCAGCTCGCCCAGGGTGCCCTCGAAGTCGGGGTCGGCGGCCGCGGGCGCCGCGGCGCCCGCGGCCTGGGGGCCGGCCGGCGGCAGCCTCAGGCGAATCGGGCCCTCGAGCCCGCGGGGCGGGGGCGGGTTCACTCGGCGAACGGGTCCTCGCCGTTGGCCACCAGGTGGCGCGTGTCGTTCACCCGCTCGACCACCGCCTCCTCGCCCCGGAAGAGCACGTGGCTCACGCTCGTGTGTCGCAGGTAGATGCGCTTGCGCCAGCGCGGCCGCTCGACCCCGAGCAGCGCCGACAGCAGCGTCTGGATGGACCCCGAGTGGGTGACCGCGGCCACGTGGGCCTCGGGGAAGCGGCGTCGGGCCTCGTCGAGCCAGGCGACCATCCGCTCGCGCAGCTGCTGGTAGGACTCGCCCTCGGGCGCCGCGCGCAGGAACGGGTCCTCGATCCACAGGGCCCAGCGGGGGTCGCGCTCGACCGCGTCGCGGGTCAACCCCTCGAACGCCCCGAAGTCGAGCTCCCGCAGGCGCGGATCGAGCCGCAGCTCGCGGTCGGGCATGGCGATGCGCGCCGTCTCGACGGCGCGCTCCAGCGGACTGGACACGACCACGTCGATGGCCGGGAAGGTGGCGAGGTAGCCGGCGAGCAGGACGGCCTGGGCGCGCCCGGCGGGCGACAGGGGGACGTTGCTGTGGCCCTGGAAGCGACCGCTGACGTTCCACTCGGTGAGACCGTGGCGGATCAGCGTGAGGCGACGCATCGGCGGGGCCAAGGTACCACGCCGCCGGCCGGCCGGGCCCGCCCGCGCGCCTGCGCGACGCCCGCGTCGGCGCGGGACGCGAGCCACCCGTCGCCGCCGGATCGGTGCGGTAGCCTCGCGGCGTGGACGAGCTCCGCGGACGCGTCGTGTGGATCACCGGGGGCACCCGCGGGATCGGCCTGGCGGTCGCCCGCGCGCTGGTGGCCGCCGGGGCGCGGGTGCTGCTGACGGGACGCGACGCCGCGACCGCCGCCGAGGCCGCCGCCGCGCTGACGGCGGCGCAGCCCGTCGGCGACGCCATCGGGCTGGCCGCCGACGTGCGCGACCCGGCGTCGCTGCGGGCCGCGGTGGCGGCCGCCACCGGCCGCTTCGGCCGGCTCGACGCCCTGATCGCCAACGCCGGCGTCGGCCGCATGGCGCCGATCCAGGACCTGAGCGAGGACGACTGGCGCGAGGTGATCGACACCAACCTGACCGGCGCGTACCACAGCGTGCGCGCGGCGCTCGACGCCTTGGTCGCCAGCGGCGGGACGATCGTGACGATCGGCTCCCTGGCCGGCGCCCACGCGTTCGCGGGCGGCGCGGCCTACAACGCCAGCAAGTTCGGCCTGCTCGGCTTCGGCGAGGCGATCATGCAGGACCTGCGCGAGCTGGGCGTGCGGGTCGCCACCGTCATGCCCGGGTCGGTCGCCACCGGCTTCTCGCGCGGCGGGGGCGACGACGGCTGGAAGCTGCAGGCGGAGGACGTCGCCGAGGCGGTGGCGTTCGTGCTGCGCAACCCGGGCCGGGCGCTTCCCTCGCGCATCGAGTTGCGGCCCGCCCGCCGGCGACCGCCGGGAGGCGGTTGATGGACCTCTACCCGCTGCTGCGCGGCCTGATGTTCCGCCTCGATCCCGAGGTGATCCACGACCGGGTGTTCGCGCTGCTCGCCTTCGCCGCCGCGCACCCCGGTGCCCTGCGCCTGCTCCACTGGACGACCGGGGTCGACGACCCGCGCCTGCGCGTGCGCGCCTTCGGCCACGACTTCGCCAACCCCTTCGGGCTGGGCGCGGGGTTCGACAAGGACGGCCTGGCCGCCGCCGTGTGGCCGGCGCTCGGCTTCGGCCATGCCGAACTCGGCACCGTCACCGCGCTCGCGCAGCCGGGCAACCCGCCGCCCAGGATGTTCCGCCTGCCGGCGTCGAAGGCCGCGATCAACCGCATGGGCTTCAACAACGCCGGGGCCGAGGCCCTGGCCGCGCGGCTGCGGCGCGAACGCGCGCGCCCCTGGTGGCCCACGGCGCCCGTCGCCATCAACGTCGGCAAGAGCCGCGCGACCCCGCTCGAGGACGCGGCGGCGGACTACGAGGCGTCGCTGCGGGCCGTGTGGCCGGTCGCCGACCTGATCGTGCTCAACGTCAGCTCGCCGAACACGCCCGGCCTGCGCACCCTCCAGCGGTCGGGTCCGCTGTCCGAGCTGCTCGGGCTGGCGGCCGCGCTGCGTGACGAACTGGGGCCGAGGCCGCTGCTGCTCAAGGTGTCGCCCGACCTCGACGCGGCCGACCTCGACGACGTCGTGGCGCAGACGGAACGCCACGGGCTCGACGGCCTGGTGGCCACCAACACGACGGTTCGCCGCGACGTGCTGCCGAGCGACCCGCACGAGGCCGGGGGCCTGTCGGGCGCACCGCTGGGTCCCCTCGCGCTGGAGGTCCTGCGCCAGCTGCGCGAGCGCACGCGGCTGCCGCTGGTCGCGGTCGGCGGCATCTTCTCGGCCGCCGACGCGATCGCGCGTCTGGAGGCCGGCGCGAGCCTGCTGCAGGTCTACACCGGCTGGATCTACGAGGGGCCGATGATGCCGCGCAAGCTGGCCGCGGGCCTCAGGCGCTGGCTCGACGGGACCGGGCACGCCACGCTGGACGACTACCTGCGCCGGCGCGACGCCGCCTGAGGCCCGCCTCAGCCCGCCCGGTCCTTCGGCGCCAGGCGGCGTGGCACGTAGAAGCGCGCCTCGCTCACCCCGTGGCGTGCGTTGATGACCCGCCCCAGGGCGAAGAGCAGGTCGGAGAGCCGATTGAGGTAGCGCAGCGCCGCCGGGTTGACCTCCTCCTCGGCCGCCAGCGCGACGGCCGCGCGCTCCGCCCGCCGGCACACCGCCCGCGCGAACTGGACCGCCGCACTCGAGGCGTGACCGCCCGGCACGATGAACTGACGCAGCGGGTCGAGCTCCTCGTCGAAGCGGTCGATGCGGCGCTCGAGGGCGGCGACGTCGTCCTCCTGGATCGGCCGCAACGACGACCTGGCCGGGGCATCGTGCGGCGTCGCCAGGTCGGCCCCGACGTCGAACAGGTCGTGCTGCAGGTCCGCCACGACCCGGTCGAGCTCGCTGTCGAGCCCCTGGGAACGCGCCATCCCGAGCGCGGCGTTGGCCTCGTCCACCGCACCGTAGGCCTCGACCCGCAGCGCGTCCTTGCGAACCCGGCGACCGCCGAAGAGGGCGGTGGTGCCGTCGTCACCCGTGCGCGTGTAGAGCTTCATCCGACGAGCATAGCCCGTGGCCCGGGGCGCACCGCGGCCGGGGACCCCGACCCGGCGGCCGGGCCGCGGGTGGCGGCGGTAGGCTCGCTCCCGTGGGCGACCTCGAGCAGCACTTCCTGACGGACCCCGACGCGCTCGCATGGGTCGTGGCGCAGCTCGACCCCCGACCCGGCGAGCGCGTCGTCGAGTTGGGCGCGGGCGCCGGCACGATCGCGCGGGCGCTGGCGCGAGCGGTCGCGCCGTCGGATCTCACGCTGGTCGAGCTCGATCCCCGGCTCGCCGACCGCCTGCGCGCGCGCTTCCCCGGGACGCGCGTCCTGGCCGAGGATTGGCGGCGCGCCTGGCGCCGCCTCCCCCCGCCCGACGCGCTCGTGGTGTCGTTGCCGCACGCGATCCTCCCGGCGGTGCTCGCGGCCGTCGCCGAGCGACCGCCGCGGGTGGCCGTCGTCGCCGTCGCGGCCCACGCCCCGCCGGAGCTGCCGCGCGGCCTGCGGCGCACGGCCGCCCACCCGCTGCCCGCGGACGCCTTCCGACCGCGCCAGGCCTTCGACGGGGTCGCCTGGGTCGTGCGGCCGGCAGCCTGCGACCGCGGCGGCGCACCCGTGACGAACGTCCCGCGGACCTCCGGCCGCCCGCGTCAGCGTCCGACGCGACGCAGGAGGTCGGCCGCGGCGTAGCGCCCCGACAGCAGCGCCAGCGGGATGCCCCCGCCCGGGTGCACCGTGCCGCCGGCCAGCCACAGGTTCGCGACCCCCCGGACCGTCGGGCCCGGGCGCAGCGTCGAGAGCAGCCCGCGGGGCATGGGACCGTAGATCGCGCCCCGGTCCCCCATGCGCGCCAGGTCGCTCGGGCCGAGGTCGCGCTCGACCCGCGTCCGGCCGGCGGGGTCGAACCCGCGCGCCGCGAGCGTCGACCTCAGGCGCCGCGCCGCGGCGGCGTCGGCCGCCGCCCGGGCCTCGTCGACCCGATCGGAGGCCGCCCCCGGCGCGCCGCGGGTGTCGGCCGGCGGCAGGGCCGGCGCGTTGGCCATGACGAACCAGTTCTCGTGGCCCGGAGGCGCGTCGTCGGGGTCGCCCTTGGAGGAGGCGTGGAGGTAGAGCGTCGGGTCGCTGGGGTGACGGCCGGCTCGCAGGTCGTCGAACTCGCGCGCGTAGTCGGGCGGGAAGAACACGTTGTGGGCGGCCAGCTCCGGGGTCTCGCCGCGAACGCCGAGCAGCGCGACGGTGCCCGACAGGCTGGGGAAGCGCCGGGCCGGCGCCGGGCGGTCGAGGAGCCGCAGGGCCCATTGGCGATCGACGGCGGCCACGACGGCGTCGACCGCCAGCTCGCCGTCGGCCGTGACCACGCCCGCGAGGCGCCCGCCGCGCTCGGTCAGGCGCTCGACCTCGACGCCGGTGCGGACCTCCACCCCCAGGTCCTGGGCCAGGTCGCGCAGGGCCCTGACCACGCCGTGGACGCCGCCGACGGGCAGCGTGACGCCGAGGCCGAGCTCCACCCAGGCGATGTTGTGAAGCACGGCGGGCGCGCGGTAGGGGTCGCCGCCGAAGTAGGTCGCGAAGCGCAGGAAGAACGGCAGCAGGTCGCCGCGCACGCCGAGGGCGGCCAGCAGGTCGGGGAGCCGGCGGCCCGGGTGCGCCCGCCAGCCGGCGCGCAGGCCGTAGGCGGCGAGCCGCGCCAGGCCCGGCGCCGGCCCGCGGACGAAGGTGGGGGCGGCGTCTTGGTAGAGGCGGCGGGCGGCGTCCAGCGCGCGCCGGTAGGCGCGTTGCTCGTCCGGCGTGAGCCCCGCCAGCGTCGGCTCGAGGTCGCGGTAGACGTCCCACACGCGACCCGACGAGAAGACGTAGCGGCAGATGGGGCTCAGGGGCACGAGGTCGATGGGCAGCTCGCGGCCGGCGTCGCGGAAGATCGACGTCACCACGTCCGGCAGCGTGAACACCGACGGCCCGACGTCGAAGCGGAAGCCGTCGGCGCGCCACTCCCCCGCCTTGCCGCCGAGCTCCGGCGCGCGCTCGAGCAGGGTGACCGCGGCCCCGCCGCGCGCGAGGTCGATGGCGGCCGCCAAGCCGGCGAAGCCGGCGCCCACGACGGCGACCCGCGGCCGGCCGCGCCCGCGCCGCCGCGGCGCGTTCACGGGTAGGTCCTCCCCTTCCACGCGTATCCGCCGCGGCGCGACAGCGCCCGCGCCACGATGGCCGTCAGCGCGACCGGCCCGAGCGGTTGCAGCGCCGCCTCCCAGGCCGCGCGACCGGCCTTGCGGTTGGACGCCAGGCGCAGGACCACGCCCGCAGCGGCGAGCGCCCACCAGCGGGCGTCCCACCATGCCAGCAGCCACGGCAGCGTGTAGGCCGCGAGGTTGAGCAGCCACACCGCCAGCAGCGCCGTCCGCGAACCGCCGGCCGCGGCCAGCACGTTCTTGCCGAAGCCGGCCACGACCTCTCCCCAGCCGCGGTACATGCGCGTCTCCAGCCACGGACCGCCGAGGCGCAGCGTCAGCGGCACGCCAAGCCGCTTGGCGCGGTGCGCCAGGCGGACGTCCTCCAGCACCTCGCCCGGCAGCGCGGCGTGGCCGCCGACGAGGTCGTACGCCTCCCGGCGCCACGCCATGAGCTGGCCGTTGGCGCCCGCGAGGCTGGCGAACGGCAGGGCGCGCACCAGCGGGTGCGGCAGGTTGGCCAGCAGCAGCAGGTCGACCAACGGCACGACCAGGCGCTCGCCCAGGGTGACGCAGCGCTGCCGCGGCCAGGCCGTGAGCAGGCCGGCGCCGGTCGCCTCAAGCTCCGCCACCACCCGTTCGAGGGCACCGGGACGCCAGGCGACGTCGGCGTCGGTGAAGACCAGCACGTCGCCGGTCGCCGCGCGCGCCAGCTGGTGACAGGCCCAGTTCTTGCCCGACCAACCCGGCGGCAGCGCCGCCCCCGACAACACCCGCGCGCCATCGGCGGCGGCCAGGATGGCGGACGTCGCGTCGGTCGAGCCGTCGTCGAGCACGAGGACCTCGTCGGCGCCCTGCGCGAGGAACGTCGGCAGCGTCGTCGGTAGCGTCTCGGCCTCGTTGCGTGCCGGCACCAGCAAGGACACCCGCGGCCGCCGTGCCGACGCCGCGCCGCCGGCGCCCGCGGGCGCGCCGGCCCTCGTCGCGCGCGCGCCGGCCCTCGGCGCGCCCGTGCCGAGGACCGGGAAGGCGACGAGGTTGAGCAGCAACACGGCGCCCTGCGCGGCGAGGAAGGCCGCGACCAACCAGAAGCCGGCCGCGAGGAGCGCGCTTCCGGCGTCGCTCACGGCGCCCCCCACCAGGCCCGCCAGCGCGCGGCACGCTCGTGGCTGCGGTCGGCCACGCGCCACCACGCGTGGTAGCCGGGCAGCGGCGACTCCGCGTCGGTCGCCGCGGCCAGGTCGTCGTCGAGTCGCGCGAGCAGGCCCGCCAGGGCGCCGGCCAGCGTCTCGTGGTCGACGCCGGCGGCGAGCGGACGACCGAAGCGCAGGTAGACCTCCGGGCGCTCGCCCCCGCGCATGACGCAGCGGATCGCGAGCGGCAGCACGGGGACGGCGGCCCAGCGGGCGATCGCCGCCGCCCCCGGGCGGGCGGGCCCCAACGGGCCCGGCGGGCGCAGCTCGCCCTCGACGTAGACGACCAGCCAGGCTCCGGCGGCGGCGCGGCGGGCCGCGGCCCGCGGCTCGCGCTCGGAGACGGCGCCGAGGCGCCGGAAGAAGGGGAAGCGCGCCAGTTGGGCCGCGTCCATGATCGCCCCCGAGGGCCGGCCGTGACGGTCGGCGACGGCCCACGCCAGGTAGGCGTCCCACCAGCTGTGGTGGTTGGCGACGACGACCGCGCCGCCGTCGGGGAGGGGGCCCTCGGTGCGCGACCAGATGCCGGCGAGACCGCGCCGCAGCGCGCGGCGCATGATCGCCGGTAGGGCCGCCCCGATCGCCGGCTCCAGCAGCGCGGCCCAGGGGGCGCGCGGGCGGGCCGGGGTCACGCCCAAGGGCCCTCGC
>Ga0180436_10003639_pt1 | contig 14086 bp, 13 predicted proteins | sample SS_ome_2_FD_132434 | JGI IMG/M metagenome (GOLD analysis project Ga0180436, IMG submission 132434) | Hypersaline lake sediment archaeal communities from the Salton Sea, California, USA - SS_3_S_2 metaG | ecosystem: Environmental > Aquatic > Non-marine Saline and Alkaline > Hypersaline >...
ATCAAGCAGAAACTCTGCATCAAAACCGCAACCGAATTGACCAGACGCGCCGTTTTATGGGGGGAAAACGAGCACTTCGGCAAACCCGGCAGGTGAACAGCCATCCCGTCATTGCATCTGCTTCAGCTGCTCTACGATATATTCCAGCGGCGGCCGGTCATTGATGTCTGACACATAGATATCCTGGATAATACCGCGCTTATCGATGAACACGAGCGCCCGCTCGGCCTGACCGTCGCTGCGCAGCAGCCCGTACGCGTCGGCAACCGCACCGTGCGGCCAGAAATCCGACAGCACGTCGAACCAGATATTACCCATATGCCGGGTCCACGCATACAGCGTCGCTGCGCTATCGACGGATATGCCCAGCAGAACCGCATCGGCATCATCGAAAAACTTCCTGGTAATGGCGTATCCGGGCCACTGGTCCGAACATACCGGCGTCCAGGCTGCCGGCACGAATGAAATGACAACGTTTTTATCGTTTCTGAACGAGCTCAGGCGAATCGTTGTATTGGCAATCGACTTCAGTTCGAAATCCGGGGCGGTGTCGCCCGGCCCGACCTTCAGTACACTGTCGATCGGCTTCAGGTGGCCGACATCAAAAACTGAGTTTTTAAGACTGACTTCCGCACTCCGGGCAGCAGCGCACAGCAGCAGTACCATTAATACCGGCGATATACCGAGAAGGATGCGCCGATACAAACCGGGATTATCACTGGTTCGTCGCATAACTTATCAACTCCGCAAGGAATTCGTCGGAACTGTAAAAACCGCCCGACTGTCTCAACACAATGACCCCCTTCCCGTCTTCATCGAAGCGGATCCCGATAAACCCCGGTGTTCCGGCCCCGGAAAGCGCATTGTAGATAGACATGTCTTTATCCGGAAACACCGGAAATTTCACCTTGAAGGTATCGCGGAAATGGTTGACCTCGAACCATGAGTTGGAGGCCCCGATGCCGATGAGCTTCATCTTCCTGCCCGACTGTTCCGAATCCTTCATCATTTCATACAATTCATTGACCAGCGGCGCCTCCTCCTGACAGTACGGGCAATACATGCTGAACAGCTCAATCAGGAGGATATCGGCATCTATATCGCTGACCTTGAACGTTTCTCCCTTGATGTCCTTGAGCCCGAGATAGGCCACTTCATCCGGACTCTCAGGCATCGGCAGGACAAAATCAGGCATCAGTTCGGCAACACGATCAGCACTTGCAGCCGGACCGGCCCAAACCATAACGACAGCGATAAACATCAGGATTACAGCGCTCAGCTTTTTCATATTCTCTCCATGACTCTGTAAAGGCCCCCTCAGCAGATATCAACCATGGGCAACCGGTATCGTGTCCTGACACTAGCTCAAACATGGAGCAAGGGCAAAGTTATTTAATACCGTTGTCAGGACGCTCCCCCTTACATGTTTATTCCTGATCGGGCTGATTGCAACCAGAGCAGCCGGTTGAACCTTGCCCGCATCGACCGGTAGGCAAAAAACCTACCACATTTTGCAGGGCACGCTTACTTTTCAGCGTTGGCCTTGCCTACATAAAAAAAAGCATCGGGCCGATTTTATTCTGTCCCGGCTTCTTCTATTCTAGAATTCGTGAAAGTCTTACCAGCGTTGGTTTTGTCCACCGATGCTGCAGTTTTTGGCATGTCGGTCTGGAACGTTTCAGATCGTAACATTTTTAACCACACACCAGGAGGTGGAGGATGGAACAGGAGAAAAAGGAACGACGTTCGTTTCTGAAGCACATCCTTGCCGGATCGGCGGTTTTGACAGGCGCAACAGCCGCCGTTAAACCGGCTCGGGCGGGGACATCGCAGAAAATTGACCAGGGCAGCGAAACGCTCTATCAGGAAAGCGATGCATTCAAAAAGTACTATAAATCCCTGCGTTCCTAAGGAGGCATGACAACATGGCCATTAGCAAAAACAGAAAACCCTCTCCGGGGAAGACGGTATCCAGCGGTCGCCGGGTAACCCTCAACCCGAAAGTGGCGAGGAGATCGTTTTTAAAGCTGTCCGCCGCCACTGCAGCCCTGTCGGGCGCGGCGATGACCACAAAACTGACCGGCACGGCAAACGCCGCCGAGAAAACAGAAGCCTATGCGGGCTCCCAGAAAGTCCGGACGATCTGCACCTACTGTGCGGTCGGCTGCGGCATCGAAGCCGAGGTGCATAACGGCGTCTGGGTCCGTCAGGAAGTTGCCGCCGACCATCCGGTTTCCCGCGGCGCCCACTGCTGTAAAGGCGCCGGCGCGATCGACATGGTCGTCAGCGAAAAACGGCTGAAGAACCCGATGAAGCGCGTCGACGGTAAATGGACCAATATTTCATGGGATCAGGCCATGGATGAGATTTCCTCCAAGCTCCTCAAACTGCGTGAAGAGCACGGTCCTGATGTTCTCCATTTCAACGGGAGCGCCAAGGTATCCACCGAAATGGCCTACCTGCACAGGAAATTTGCTGCCTTCTGGGGGTCGAACAACATCGACCACCAGGCCCGAATCTGACACTCCACAACGGTGGCAGGTGTCGCCAATACTTGGGGTTACGGAGCAATGACCAACAGTCTCAACGACATGAGACATGCAAAAGGATTTATCTTTATCGGGTCCAACGCGACCGAGGCGCATCCGGTTTCATTGCAGCACATCCTGCATGCGAAAGAGGCAAACAACGCCCCGATCATCGTCGTCGATCCGCGCTTTACGAAACTGGCCGCAAAAGCGACAGAGTACTGCCGCATCAGGCCGGGCACGGATGCCGCATTCATGCTCGGACTCATCGCTGAAATCGTCAAGAACGGCTGGGAAGACAAGGAATTCATCAAGACCCGCGTGGCCGGCTACCAGGAAATGGTCGACGTCGCCAAGAACTACACGCCGGAAGAAGTTGAGAGCATTACCGGTATCCCGGCTGCCCAGACCCGCCGCGTCGCGTCTATTCTCGCCAAGAATCGCCCGACCAGTCTGACCTGGTGCATGGGCGGTACGCAGCATCACATCGGCTCATCGATTACCAGGGCGTTCTGTATCCTGCAGCTCGTTCTCGGCAACATGGGTAAGTCGGGCGGCGGCACGAACATCTTCCGCGGTCACGACAACGTCCAGGGCGCCACCGACATGTGCATCCTGTCGCACAGCCTGCCGGGCTACTACGGCCTGTCCGAAGGCGCCTGGAAGCACTGGTGCCGGGTCTGGGATGTCGACTACGATTATATCGTCAGCCGCTTTCCCTCCAAAGAGTGGATGGGCAAGCCGGGCTTCACGCTGGCCAGGTGGTTCGACGGTGTTCTGGAAACTGAGGCGATTGAATCGCCGTCACCGCTCAAAGCGGTATTCCAGTGGGGCTGCGGGTCGAACGTTAATTCCCGCTATAACGATGTAGTCAAGGCTTACAACAAGCTCGATCTGTTCGTCATCGTCGATCCGTTCCCGACCATGGCCGCGGCCGCATGTAAAACCGACAACGTCTACATCCTGCCCAGTGCCAGCCAGTACGAGACTTCCGGTTCATGTACATCGACTTCACGCCAGATCCAGTGGCGCTACAAAGTCGTCGATCCCATTTACGACTGTAAAGACGACTATGAAATCATGACCATGCTGACCACGAAGCTGGGATTCAAAGATGAGATGTTCAAGAATATCAAGGAAATCCCGGAAGACATCACCAGGGAGATCAACAAGGGAACCCTGACCATCGGTTACAACGGTCAGACTCCGGAGCGCATCAAGGCGCATATGGAGAACTGGCACACGTTCGATCTCGATACGCTGCAGGCCATTGGCGGCCCGTGCGACGGCGAATACTACGGTATGCCGTGGCCGTGCTGGACCGAGGAGCATCCCGGCACACCGATCCTCTACGACATATCGAAGCCGGTCAATGAAGGCGGCCTGCCGTTCAGGAACCGTTTCGGCCTGCAGACCACCTATGTGATGAGCGGCCGCGAAGAGGGCCAGCTCGCCGCGAAAGGCGTCTGTAATCCGGGCAGTGAGGTTCAGGGCGGCTATGCCGAATTCAAGGATGTCGTTCCCGGCACGAACTGGAAAACGGATCTGTCCCAGAAAACCATCAAGGAAGCCGTCGGCAGGGGTATGGCCCCGTTCGGCAATGCCCGCGCCCGCTGCGTGGTCTGGACCTTCCCGGATCAGGTGCCGATCCATCGCGAGCCGCTGCATTCACCGCGGCCCGACCTGATCGAGAAATACCCGACCTACGAAGACAAACCAAATCATTATCGTATCCATACCAAGTACAAATCGGAACAGAATCCGGATCTCCATAAGGAGTATCCGTATGTTCTGACCTCCGGTCGTCAGGTTGAACACATGGGCGGTGGTGCGGAAACCAGGAGCTCCAAGTATCTCTCCGAGCTGCAGCCGGAGATGTACGCGGAAATCAACCCGCGCCTGGCCAACAACCTTGGCGTACGGGAAGGCGACTTCGTTATCGTCGAATCGCCTGAAGGTGCGAAGATCAAGGTCAAGGCTTTCATCACACCACGTGTTGACGAAAAAACCATATTCCTGCCTTACCACTTTGCCGGCACGCTTATGGGTGAATCATTCGAGAAGGATTATCCGGAAGGCCACGCGCCTTATGTACTCGGAGATCCCGGCAACACCGTGACGAACTACGGTTATGACATCATCACGCAGATCCAGGCCACCAAGGACGGTCTGTGTAAAGTGACCCGTGCGTAAGCGGTCGACGAGGAGGAATTACCATGGCACGAATGAGATTTTTATGTGACACCGAACGCTGCATCGACTGCGGCGGGTGTGTAATTGCCTGTAAAGAGGGCAATCATGTCCCGGTCGGCATCAACCGCCGGCGGGTTATAACAACGAAACAGGGCGAACCGGGAGAGCGTTCGATCTCGATAGCCTGCATGCACTGTTCCGACGCACCGTGTATCGCCGTGTGCCCGGTCTATGCGATCTACCAGCGCGAAGACGGCATTGTCCTGGTCGACAAGAAGACCTGCATCGGCTGCGGCTACTGCTTCATGGCCTGCCCGTTCGGTGCTCCGCAATTCCCGAAGGGCAATTTTTTCGGGGCACGCGGGGCAATGGACAAATGCACCTTCTGCGCCGGCGGGCCGGAAGAGAACTTCAGTACGGAAGAGAAGAACCTCTACGGCCAGAACCGTATCGCCGAGGGCAAGGTTCCGCTCTGCTCGTCGATGTGCGCCACCAGAGCCCTGATGGGCGGCGACGCCAGTGTTGTCGCCGACATTTATCGCGAGCGCGTATTCAAACGCGGATCCGGAACTAATGCGTGGGGCTGGAACAAGGCCTACAAGAAGGACTAGCAACGGTAACACGATCGGACCGGCGGCTGCCCGGCCGCCGGTCCGGTTGAGGAGAAACCTATGAAAAGACTTATCGTGTCCGGGGGTCTGGTTACGGTTGTATATGCTCTTGCCCTGATCATCGGAACAGCGATTGCCGCTCCCGTGGTATTCTCACCGCAGATGTACACGGAGCTGTACGGCGGCATCACCGGAGACTGGCAGCAGTACGGTGAAATGTTCACGATGCTGCAGTCCCAGTGGTTCTGGAAAGCATTTCTCGGGGTAATTACGGTAGTACCGGCAATATTTGCGCTGCACTTCCTGGTCATCGGGGCAAAAGAGTTTTCCCACGACGGTCCGGGAGTTTTTATTTTCAGCGTTTTTACCCGGATTATCCACTGGATAGCGGCGGCATCGTTCACCCTGCTGGTCATTACCGGACTCCTGATCATCTTTGGTGGATTCCTGGGCGGCGGCGCACCGATCCGGTTCGCACGCTATGTCCACATCATGTGCGCGATCATCTTCGCGATTGCTGCAATCCCGATGTTCCTGATCTGGGTTAAGGATATGCTGCCGGCACCGGTTGACATCAAGTGGATATTCATACTCGGCGGCTACCTGAGCAAAAAGAAGAAACCGATACCTGCCGGCAAATTCAACGCCGGCCAGAAGGCCTGGTTCTGGCTATCCACGGCAGGCGGCGGCGTTATGGCCTATACCGGCTTCTATATCTGGAGCCTGCAGGGTAATCTTGACATGATACAACTCTACGTGATCATTCATAACGTTCTCGGCATGGTTGTCGTAGCGCTGTTTCTGACCCACTGTTACATGTCCCTGTTTGCAATCAAGGGATCCTTGCACAGTATGATCACCGGATATAAACCGAAGGAAGAAGTCGATATCCTGCACAGCAGGTACAAGTACAAACTGGAAGAATAGAAGAACCTCGGTATCGGTTCAGCCGGTACCGTATGACCACAGGAGCGGAGAAGGGATTCTTCGCTCCTTTTTTATTGCTTTTCAAAACGGCTGCCTCAAGCGCAGCAGAAAAGACGGCACACCGGGGTGGTCAGGCAAAAGCAGTTCGCCGCGTTCCTGCACGCAAACATCAGCGCCTGCTCCGATGCCTGCGGTCATTTCAGGGCCGCTATTTATTGATCAGCATGCGCATGCACGGCTCCTCACCGTTCGAAGACAACCGTACCGTCAATCATGGTCAGCTCGGCCTGAAGATCACGCAGCGCCTCTTCCGGCGCGCTGCCCAGATCCCGGTCCAGAACGACCATGTCCGCCAGCTTGCCCGGCTCCAGAGAGCCCTTGATATCATCTTCGCCGGTCAAGTAGGCACCGCTGATGGTCATGGCCCGCAGCGCCTCGGCAACGGTCAGGCACTCGGCGGTCCCGAGCCGGTACCCCTGCACACCTTTACGGGTAACCGCGGAATACATTCCCCAGAACGGGTTGAAATGTGCCGACGGCGTATCGCTGCTGCTCGCCACGATCACCCCGTTGTCGAGATATGTGCGCAGCGGCAGGAAACACTCCTGTTTGTCGAGCGGCAGGAGATCCGGATAGCCGTCAGCCTCCGCGTAGATAAATGCAGGCTGCACGGCCGCGACCAGTTTCGCCTCACGCATTTTATCCAGGCTGTCCTGGCTGGGATAGTAGCTGTGGATAAGCTGATGTCGGCGCTCGCCGGGGTTGTCCAGGTGGGCTTTATACATTGCATCAACCGCCTTCTGTATCGCAATATCGCCCATGACGTGAATGCCCACACTCCAACCGGCGTCATGAGCCTGTTTAACCCATCCGTCCAGATTGTCCAGATCGAGCCGCAGCGGTACCGGCCCTTTCGGGTCACCACCCTTATACTCCCAGGACTTCAGAGCGGTTTTGGACGTCAAACCACCGTCAATAGCCATTTTCAGACCGCTGATGCGCAGCCATTCGTTGCCGTAGCCGGTATAAAAACCGAACTCATCGATCAACCGATCCATCTGCTCCATATTCTGGGTCACGGTAAAACCATACCAGTTCGGCATCAACGCGGTCCGCACCGCGAGGTCGCCGCGAGTCCACAGCTGCTGGTAAGCCCGGCATTCATGGGGTGACACGCCCGCCTCCAGGGTACCGGTGATACCGTATTTCACGAATTCACGACCCGCCACCACGGCCAGTTTCTGCATCTGCTCGATGTTCTGGCCGGTGATTGATGCATTCGCATCACTGGCCGGCATAACCTGGCGCACCAGAGCTTTAGCAGAGCGATGCAGTATTCCGGTGGGTTCACCGTCACGATCGCGCTCGATCAGTCCGCCTTCCGGGTCCGGTGTGCTTCTGTCGATTCCGGCCTGTTTCAGTGCCAGGCTGTTGGCACAGCTCGTGGAAAAAATGCGTTCGATCACAACCGGATGATCGGGGCTGACCCGGTCCAGATCATGCCTGTCGGGCATGCGGTTTTCCTGAAATTGAGTCTCCAGCCAGCAGCCGCCCTGCAGCCACGCTCCTTTCGGGACACTCTCCAGGCGCCGGGCCAGGGCATCGCACATGTCTTTGATTGACGGCATTCCGTTGACGAACAGTCCGAGCTGGAAGAGGCCGGTTTCCATTGCATGGGCATGGGTATCCAGAATCCCGGGAATCAGCGATCTGCCCGCCAGGTCAATACGTCTCGTCGATTCGACAGCCATCGCCAGTACTTCAGCATCGCTGCCGGTCGCCAGGATACGGTTGCCGCCGACCGCAAGCGCCTGATCTATGCTGTCATCCGCATCAACCGTATGAACCGACCCGTTATAAAAAATACAATCCGGCGTCAGCGCCGACCATGTCTTCATCGTAAATCCTCCCTGTTACAGTTTGCCCGTACGCATCAACTGCGCGTTTGTTCCCTTAACCGCATTGAAATCGGCCGTCGCTCGTGCGGCCAGGTTCCCGGCGGCGTCTGTAATCTCCGGCAGAATCTCGCTCCAGTCAAGGCCCGCGAGTTTCCCGTTTTCATAGATAATGTTGCCGTCGACCACCGCATGGGTCACTTCGTCGCCACGTGCCGCGTACACCAGGTTCGGAACAATATTGCGCATTGGCTTTGTTATGACCGGTGCCATTGTCGGAGTATCGAGATCAACGAGAATAAAATCAGCCTTTTTACCTGTTTCCAGGGAGCCGATCTCGTCACCGAGCCCGATGGCTCTGGCCCCTTCGATAGTGGCCATTCGCAGCACCTTCCAGGCGGGCATTACTTCAGGGTCCCGGTACTTGATTTTGTTGAACAATGCGGTCAGCTTCATCTCATTGAAAATATTGTGATTATTGTTCCCCGGTGACTGGTCGGAACCAAGAGCCACATTGCCCCCGGCATCCTGAAAAGCTTTTGCCGGGGGGACAATCCCGTCGATGATTCCGATAGACCCTGAACAGAGCGTCATCGACGCACCTCGCCGGGCCACGAGCGCAGCTTCGTCCTCGGTTGCATCAGTCAGATGCACGGCGATCAGCCGTTCATCGAGATAGCCGATCTCGTCAAGCCACGCTACCGGTCGTTTGCCGTAGCGCATCATAGTCTGGGCTGTCTCCCGGTCACCCTGCTGGGTATGCATATGGATCAGGGATCCCGACTGTTCCGCACAACGCTGAATTTCCAGCAGGAGTTCACGACTCACAAAATCCGGACCCTGCGGGCCGAAAAGAATCGTAATACGCCCGTCTGCGCCTCCATCCCATGTATGACTCAGATCAAGACACTCTTCCAACATGCGCTGTCCGCGCGCAGCGTCGTATTCGTAGAGTTCTCCCGGGTGATATATCCGGCTTACCGCCTCCCGGATGGTTGCAGTCACCCGGCCCCGCACACCGGTATTCCTGAACAGCTCGCAGATTTTCCCCGGTGCCCGGCTGAATTCACCAAACGTTGTCGTTCCGGCCCTGACTCCTTCAACCACGGCCAGTTTCGCCGCCAGCAGCATGGTATCTTTATCCAGCTGATGAAAAAAAGGCGCCAGTCCGTACATCATCCAGTGGGCGGTATCCTGGGCGAGCCCCCTCATGATACAGTCGGCAATATGCATATGGGCATCGATGAAACCGGGCAGAACTGCATGATGTCCCGCATCCAGCACCCGTTCGGCGGTGTATTGAGAGAGCATTGGTGCGCGGGGGCCGAGCGCGACAATTTTACCCCGATCCACTGCCATCGCATGATCGGCCTCATAGCCGACACCGTCACCGTTCATCGTGAAAAAATGCGGTCCGCTCACCAACAGATCTATCTTTTCCATAACGCTTCCTGGTTGTTCTATAATGTCTCGACTGCCCGGGAGGACCGCCTACAGCAGATGACAGGCTGCCAGATGACCGTTGCCCATGTCCTTCAGCTCCGGTGTTTCACGGCTGCATATTTCCATACAGTGGACACATCGCGGGTGAAAAGCACAGCCTGGCGGCGGATTGACCGGACTGGGCACATCACCTTCAAGCTGAATAGACTGATGCTGCCGGCGCGGGTCAGGAGGCGGTACCGCCGATAAGAGTGCCTGCGTATAGGGGTGCAGCGGTTTACCGTATAGATCACTGTATCGTGCGGACTCCACGACTTTGCCCAGATACATCACCAGGATCCGATCGGAAACATGCTCCACCACAGCCAGATCGTGGGAAATGATAATATAGGACAAATCAAATTCATCCTGCAGATCCATCAGCAGGTTGATAATTTGCGCCTGGATGGAAACATCCAGAGCCGAAACCGGTTCGTCGCCGATGATCACTTCCGGGTCCATGGCCAGGGCCCGGGCAATGCCGATCCGTTGTCGCTGCCCACCGGAAAATTCATGCGGATAGCGGTTCGCCTGTTCAGGCGACAGCCCCACTTTGGCAAGCAGGTAGTCAATGCGCTCATCGCGCTCTTTACCGGGATACAGGTTATGTACGTGCATCGGCAGGGCCAGCATCTGCCGCAATGTCATGCGGGGATTCAGTGAAGAATAGGGATCCTGGAAAATGATCTGCAGATTTTTCCTGAGCGCCAGGATCTCCTGTCTGCTCATGCCCTCGAAACGAGTTATATCCCTTCCCCGATATAAAATTCTCCCTCCAGTCGCGTGCACCAGGTTGAGCATGGCCATGCCGGCGGTTGTCTTGCCGCAACCGCTTTCACCGACGATACCGACCGTTTCACCACCATCCAGCTGCATTGAGATTCCATCGACGGCATGGACGTAAGCGCTTTTTCGGGACAGGAGTCCTTTACTTACCGGGAAATGGACTTTCAGGTCTTCAACTTTGAGCAGCGTTTCCATCGTCCCGTCCTCAACCGTACAACAGACACCTGACCTGCCTTTCTTTGCCCAGGTCGGTCAAATTCACCGGCGTTTCCTTACATGATGCCATAGCCTTTGCGCAGCGGTTATAGAATGAACATCCCCGGGGAAGCCCATAGAGGTTCGGGACCATTCCCTGAATCTCCTGCAGCCTTACACGCCGGTCGGCTTTTCTCCTGCCCATGCGGGGAATGGATTGAAGCAATGCTTCGGTATACGGATGTTTGGGGTCTTCGAAAATATCCAGCACCGACCCCGTTTCCACCACTTTCCCCGCGTACATCACGACCACCCAGGAGGCCATCTGCGCCACCACCCCAAGATCATGGGTTATCAGCATCACCGCTGCATCGAAGTTTGCTTTCAGCTCCCGCATCAGATCCAGTACCTGGGCTTGTATCGTCACATCGAGCGCCGTGGTCGGCTCATCGGCAATCAGGATCTCGGGGTCGCATGCAAGCGCCATGGCAATCATCACCCGCTGCCGCATGCCGCCGGACATCTGGTGCGGGTATTCCCGGGCCCGTCGGGCCGGCGAGGGAATCTGCACCTTGTTGAGCATTTCCACCGACGCCTCCCAGGCCTCTTTCTTGCCTATTTTCTTATGCCGTATAAAACTCTCGGATATCTGGTCTCCCACTTTAAACAGGGGATTAAGCGATGTCATCGGTTCCTGGAAGATCATCGAAATCCGGTTTCCGCGCACATCGCTCATCTGCGCCTCGCTGTATTCCAGGAGGTTTGCACCCTGAAGCCGTATACTGCCGTCAAGTACCTTGCCCGGCGGTGATGGAAGCAACCCCATGATGGAGAGAGCGGTCACGCTCTTGCCCGACCCGGACTCTCCGACAATGCACAGGGTTTCACCTCTGCGCAGCTCGAACGAGACATCGTCGACTGATGGAGCTACCCCGTCAAACGTGTAGAAATATGTTTTGAGATTCTGAACCGAAAGCAGCGGCGTTCCGTCCGGCATCGCAAAAACCCCGTTTACTGTTTGGACATCGAGTGAGGATCGAGAATATCCCGCAGCCCGTCACCCAGAAGGTTCAATCCGAGAACGGTCACAAATATGGCAAGTCCCGGAAAAATCGATATCCAGGGAGTAATAAACAGCTGCTCCCTCGCTTTTGCCAGCATTCCTCCCCAGCTCGGCGTGGGAGGCTGGGTGCCAAGTCCGAGAAAAGACAGCGCCGCTTCCATGAGAATAGCCCCGGCCACGCCCAGGGTGGCAATAACCAGAATCGGCCCGACGATATTGGGGAGAATCTGGGTGAACATGATGCGGGCCCGGCTCAATCCGATGGCCTCCGCCGCTTTCACGTAGTTCAGATCCCGGGTGAACAGTACCTGCGAGCGTGTGATACGACAGGTGTACGACCAGTTGGTCAAGCCCAGGGCAATAAACACGTTGATGAGCCCGGGGCCCAGGACAGCCATGATGGCCAGGGCAAACACTACGCTTGGAATAGACAGCATGATATTGGTCAGGCCCATGACCATATCGTCCCACCAGCGGCCGAAATATCCGGCCGTAAGTCCCAGGATAATGCCGATAATGCTGTTCATGGCCTGGCTGATCAAGCCAACACTCAACGAGATACGCGCTCCGTAGATAACCCGGGAGAGAACATCGCGGCCCTGGCTGTCGGTGCCGAACCAATGCTCCACGCCGGGTGGTTCTTCGGAGACCATTAAATCTGCATCATCGATGGGATGATAAGGAGCCAGCAGCGGAGCACAGACAGCCAGCAGCACCATGAAAACAACAATCAGGGTGCCTGCCACCAGGTTGGTTCTGCGTCTTAGCTTTTTCGCCAGCATGCGCTCAGTGTTCCAGTCTCAGTATCGGTGAGAGTCCGAAGGCGTTCAGGGGCCATCATGAATATTTGATCCGTGGGTCAATTACCGCGTAAAGCAGATCGACAATCAGGTTGATGAGCAAAAAGGCGGAGATAATTACCACAATGCATCCCTGGGTCACCGGTATATCGCGATAAAAAATCGAATTGACCAGCAACGAACCGATTCCCGGCCATGAAAAAAGTGTTTCCACGACCACCGTTTCACCAATCAGCGAGCCGAACTGGAGACCGGCCGAGGTCAGGAGCAGCACGAGCGTATTGCGGAACACATGCTTCCGGTTGACCAGCAGCGGCCGCAATCCCTTGGCCCGGGCCGTGCGCACGTAATCCTGAGTCAACACCTCTACAACGGCGGCCCGGGTCGTCCGGGCCAGCAGCGCCATATACCCGACCCCCAGGGTAAATGCGGGCAAAATCAGGTTTATCACCTTGCCGTCGCCGTACCCGAATGTCGGCAGCACGCCCAGCTTCACCGAAAATAAATACATGAGCAACAGCCCCAGCCAGAACTGAGGCATCGATACCCCGGAAACAGCCCCCACCATCGTCAAGCTGTCCACCCACGAGCCCTGGTGCATCGCTGAATAAAATCCCAGCGGAATCCCGAGTATACAGGCGATGAGCAGTGCACTGAGCGCAAGCTTGAAGGTCGGCCAGAGCCGCGGCGCCAGCATGTCCCCCACATCTTCCCTGGTAAAATAGGATTTCCCCATTTCACCGGTAACGAGGCCGCTTACATAGTTCCAATACCTGACATGCAGCGGCTGGTCCAGGCCCCACTTTTCTATCAGACGCTCCTGGGCCTCCTGACTGAGGCGCTGCTTCCCGCCGGCCATCAACGCCGCGTTGCCGGGAAGCACATTCAACAGCAGGAAAACCAGGAGGGTAATAGCGATAATGGTGGGAATGAATTGCAGCAGCCTGCGGATGGTGTAGGCAAGCATGAATGATCAACCTGAATTGTTCCGGCTGTCGGTGCTGTCCCATGCGGGGCGCTGCCGACAGCCGGAGCTGTTACGTCTTATTGAGCCCGCGGCGAGCTTTCTTCCACCCATACCTCGGTGAAATCCTGGAACATCATCTCCGGTCCCACGGCCTGTATGCCGTGAACCCAGGGATGATATGCAATAATCGCTTTGTTGTAGTTGAAGAACCAGATCGGCGCCTCTTCCCAGAAGATCCGATTGGCTTTCTTTACGAACTCAAGCCGTTTCGTCTCATCGCCTCGAGCTGCGGCGGCGGCTTCCAGCGCGGCGTCAAAGTCCTTGTTCTTGAAGTTCGGCGTATTCCGGGTGGAACGGTCATTGGAGCCGTGAAAACGCCACAGGGCCTGCACCGGGTCCGGTCCTGAATTCAGGGAGCCGATAATGGCCTGGAAATCACCGCTGAGCTGACGATCATATTTCGCCGCCCCTTCCAGGGTGACCGGTTTTACGTTAATACCGATTTTTTTCAGAAAAGGAATGGTGACTTCGACAACGCCGGTGCCGTAGGAACTCGATCCGGTACCGACAACTTCCAGGTCGAAACCGTTTTCGTAGCCGGCTTCCTTCATCAGTGCTTGCGCCTTTTCAAGGTCATAC
>Ga0180436_10003641_pt1 | contig 14084 bp, 10 predicted proteins | sample SS_ome_2_FD_132434 | JGI IMG/M metagenome (GOLD analysis project Ga0180436, IMG submission 132434) | Hypersaline lake sediment archaeal communities from the Salton Sea, California, USA - SS_3_S_2 metaG | ecosystem: Environmental > Aquatic > Non-marine Saline and Alkaline > Hypersaline >...
ATTCAGGTCGTTCATCACAGACCCGAATGCGTAAACGAACAGTGTGGTTTGGAAAACGCCCAGGATGAATGTGATCGGTTTCATCCCGCGCACGACTGTGAGCATCCGCACGGTATCCAGGGCCATATTTAACACCCGGAGGATGAAGATGATCAGAGCCACTACCCACACATTGGTAGACGAAAGAAGCGCATCCATTTAATAACCTCCCTTATTCCTTTTGAAGCCCAGGTAGATACATTTTACTCATGTAATCTTTTAGCATCCTGCGCGTGCTAAACTGCCAGGCGAGCGACCGAAGGTTCTCTTTGATCATCGCAATCCATTCCGGCGAAGCGTCTCCCATGGCCCGGTTCTGGTAATAGAGCGGGATGATCTGGTTTTCCAGAGTATCGTACATGCTGGCCACGTCATCCGCGTCCTGCTTGACCGTATCTTCATAATCCTTGTCCTCGCCGATCGCCCAGCCATTGCGGCCATTGTAGCCCTCACGCCACCAGCCGTCCAACACGGAGAAATTTAGCGTGCCGTTTAGCGCTGCTTTCATACCAGACGTGCCCGAGGCTTCGTTTGGCCGGCGGGGTGTGTTCATCCAAACGTCCACGCCCTGCACCATAAGGCGGGCGATGTTGAGGTCATAATCCTCAAGGAACACGATTCGCCCCGCGAATTTGGGGTCCTTGGCTGCCCGGTACACCTTCTGAATGAGCAATTTACCCGGTTCATCCGCGGGGTGCGCCTTGCCGGCCATGATGATCTGCACCGGCATATCCCGGTTTGTCACCAATCGCAACAAGCGCTCATAATCGGTGAATATCAGGTCCGCCCTTTTGTATGTCGCGAAACGACGGGCGAAGCCGATCGTGAGCGAATACTGGTCGAGCATGACACCCTCGGCGATCACCTGGGACGCGTGGTGTGAACCGCCCTGCCAGTGGGCGCGCGCGCTTTCAATCGCGTAATTGATCAGCTTGCGTTTCAGGTGGCGGCGGACATCCCACAGTTCGAGATTGGGAATATATTCCACCTTGTTCCACAGGTCCGGTTCATCCATGTGTTCGTACCAGTCAAAACCGAGATACCGTTCAAAAAGCAGCCCCATCCGGCGCGCGAGCCAGAAACCGACATGGACGCCGTTCGTGATCCCTACGATCGGGACCTCATCTACCTTCCGGTCTGGCCACAGGAAGGTCCACATATCGCGGGCAACCTCGCCATGCAGCTCAGAACCCGCGCTGGCATGGTCAGAAAGATGCAGGGCCAACACCGGCATGCTGAATGTCTCGCCCCAGGATCGGGTCTGTTTGCCGATTTCAATAAACTGGTCGCGGGTCAGGCCGATCTCGTCCCAGTAGCCAGGAAAATATTTATCGATCAGCCAAAGCGGAAACTGGTCGTTTCCGGCAGGCACGGGCGTGTGGGTGGTGAAAACGTTGCTCTTGCGGACGATATCTGCCGCTTCATCGAAGCTCTTCCCGGTGCTGACCAGCTCGCGCACCTGTTCCAGGGTGAGGAAAGCGGAGTGGCCTTCGTTCATATGCCATAGAGAAGGGTTGTAGCCAAGCATGCGCAGCAGCCGTACGCCCCCGATTCCGATCAGCATTTCCTGTGAAATGCGCACTTCAAGATCGGAACTGTACAGGCGGGATGTAAGTGTCTGGTCGCTCGGCTCGTTTTCCGGGATGCTGGTATCCAGCAAATACAGCGGCACCCGCCCGACCTGGATCATCCAAACCCGCGCTTTGACGGTGCGGCCGGGCAGATCGATTGAAATTATGACCGGTTTCCCGCTTTCATCCGCGACCGATATGATCGGCATCTCTTCAAAATCAAAATGATAGTAGCTAGTTTCCTGCCAGCCGTCGGCTGTGATGGTCTGAACGAAATATCCTTCCTTATATATAAAACCCACACCGATCAGCGGCAATCCCAGGTCGCTGGATTCTTTCAGATGGTCGCCGGATAGGATACCGAGTCCGCCGGCATAAAAAGGCATGGATTCATGCAGGCCGAATTCAAAGGAAAAGTAGGCCATCAGCTGTCCGTCAAGGTCCGCATGATTTTGCTTGAACCAGGTATCGTCGGCAGCCATATACGCGTCAAATTCACCCATGACGCGGTCGTATTCCTTCAGATAGTACTCATCCTTTGCCGCCTGTTTGAGATAATCCTGATCTATCTGGTGTAAAAAAGCGATCGGATTATGGCTGACTTCTTCCCACAATCGGCGGTCAAGCTGGAGAAAGAGGCGCATCCCGTCCGGATTCCAGGCCCACCAGAGATTGTAAGCCAGTTCACCCAGGCGCTTGATACGGTCAGGAAGTGTAAAATGGTTGGAAAAATTCTTGCGGAATTTCTGATTCATCTTTTAAATTGCTCCTTCGGCAAAACAAACGCGTGATTGTACCACGCCCCCATATTTTACCGTACCGTGCCCCTTCCTTTATAATGTATTCGATTTGAAAAGCATCCTTACAGGAGAGAAAATATGCTGGAAGCAACCTACCATTTTCCAAAGGGCTTTTTATGGGGGACAGCCACCGCCGCGCATCAGGTTGAGGGAGGAAACACTAATAACAGCTGGTACGCCTGGGAGAACCAACCCGGCCGTATCCATCAAGGACAGAAAAGCGGGTTAGCCTGTGATTGGTGGGGCGGACGCTGGAAAGATGACCTGACACAGGCAGCTGAAGACGGCCAAAACGCGCACCGCCTGTCGATCGAGTGGAGCCGCATCCAGCCGACCGCGGACACGTGGGACGATGACGAGCTTGATAAGTACCGCGAGATGCTCTCGGGAATACGCGATTTGGGACTTGAACCGATGGTTACGCTGCACCATTTCACCGATCCGCTGTGGGTGTATGAGAACGGCGGCTGGGAAAATGATGAAACACCTGTGCAGTTCGCGAATTTCGTGCGCAGGGCGGTTGACGCCCTCAAAGATCTCGTGACGTTTTGGATAACGATCAACGAGCCGGCCGTCGTGACCAACGGCGGTTATCTCGAGGGCAGTTTTCCTCCGGGCAAAAGCGATCTCGGCGCGGCATTCAAAGTCATAAGAAATATGCTACGCGGCCACGCGGCGGCCTACCGCATCATCCATGAAATCCAGCCCGACGCACAAGTCGGGTTTGCCAAACACTACCGCCCGCTCCAGCCCGCCCGCCCCTGGTTCCCGCCGGATGTCTGGATCACAAAGTTTTCCTCGAAAAGCTTCAATGACGGCTTCTCAAACGCCCTGGTAAACGGCAAATTCAAATTCGCTTTCTTCAGCGCGGACGTCCCGGAAGCAGTTGGCACGCAGGACTACATCGGCCTTAACTATTACTCCATGGATCAGGTTGTGTTCAAGCCGTTCGCCGTAAAGAATGTCTTTCAACGGCGTTATTATCCGCCGGAAGTGCAGGTGAGCGAAACAGGATTCATCGCCAACCGTCCGGAAGGCATGCGTGCAGCGCTCAAATGGGCGCGATCCTTCAACCTCCCCATTTACATCACCGAAAATGGCGTAGAAGATTCAAAAGATGGGATGCGGCCGGCGTATCTGCTTGAGCATTTACGCGAAGTCTGGAAAGCGGCCAACGCCAACTGGCAGGTCAAGGGGTATTTCCACTGGTCGCTAATCGATAATTTTGAATGGGAGCGCGGCTGGTCGCAGCGCTTTGGGTTATGGAACATCAATCCGGAATCACAGGCCCGCACACGCAGGAAAAGCGCAGATCTTTATGCTGAGATTTGCCATGAGAACGGCATCAGCACTCAGATGGTCATGAAATACGCGCCGGAAAGTTTGCAGCATCTCTTTCCGCAGTAAATGTGCCGGTACTATAATTGAACCGCTTCAACGAAAAAGGATTAGTATGCGCAGGAGATTGAGTAAATTCACTTTTATTACATTTATCGTTCTGCTGATTTCAGTGATCAGCATGTCCGGTATCGTGTTCGCCGGAACACAGCCGCAAAATCCCACCCCGGTTCCCCTGACACCGGACGGCATCCAGCCCGGCACACTGCCCTGTGACCCTTCACAGGTGCATGGGCTCTATTTCTATTCGCAGGATTGCCCGCACTGCATGGCGGTGCTGGAAGACCTGATCTATCCCATGCAGAATGAACTGGGCACAAAGCTCCATATCCGCCTCATCGAAATTGACTACGCGGATAATTATGAGTTGATGATCCGCGCGGAAGAGCATTTCTCTATCGCTCCCGAAGAGCGCGCCATACCGACCCTCATCATAGCCGACCAGATTTTTATCGGTGAAACCGCGATCCGCGAGAATATGCCCGCGGTGGTGGAAGCAGGCGTTATAGCAGGAGGGATCCCCTGGCCTGATATCCCCGATTTCGACCCGAACACCATTATTTCCGCGGAAAACGCCGGCAGCAGCGTAGAGGTGTGCTCGCTCGATTCTGAAGAAGCCTGCGAAACCGGCGCGCCTGTTTACGCGGCTTATTTCTATCAGACGGGCTGCGACACCTGCAGCCGCGTGGAAGCTGACCTGGCCTACCTCCGCAGCAGGTACCCGCAGCTGATCGTGGAAAAATTCAATGTCTATGATGACGCGGACCTCGGCCTGTGGCTCGCCCATCGGGCAGGCAGGGACGATTTCCGCTCGCCTTCGGTTTTCATCGGCAGCGAGGCCTTCATTGGTGAGGGCGAAATCACGCCCCAGGCTCTCGAAGCCGCTCTGGAATGCTACACAAGCGAAGGTTCCCCGAAAGTGTGGGAGGCCTATGATGAGAATCAGGGCACTTCAGACGTGGCCGCGCAGTTCCGCAATATGAGCTGGCTGACGGTTGTGCTGGCCGGGTTGGTGGACGGGCTGAACCCGTGCGCCTTTGCCACGCTCATCTTCTTCGTGTCGTACCTGACCCTATCAGGCCGCAAGGGGCGCGAGATCATCCTTGTTGGTATTTCCTTCACATTTGGCGTATTCCTGGCGTACCTGCTCATCGGCCTCGGCTTTTACAAGGTGCTTGATCTGCTGGGGGATGTGCTGAATGTCATCGCCCGCTGGGTCTACGGTCTGACAGCGGTCCTTTGTCTTGCTCTGGCTATTTTTAGTTTCCGGGACGTAGCCAAGGCGCGCGAAGGCAAACTGGAAGACATGGCCCTCAAACTGCCGGACGGCCTGCGCAAGCGCATCAACGCCGTCATCCGCAAAGGGCGGAACGCCAACCGGGCCGTCCTGACCGCGTTCTTTTCTGGGCTGGTTATCTCGTTGCTTGAACTTACCTGCACTGGCCAGGTGTACCTCCCGACGATCATCTTCGTCAGCAGCATGCCGGAGCTGAGATTGCGGGCCATCTTCTACCTGGTGGTCTACAACCTGCTCTTTATCCTCCCGCTCGTGGTGGTCTTCATCCTGGCCTACTTCGGCACGACCTCAAAACAATTGACCGGTTTCCTGAAGAAGCACGCCGCGGCGGTCAAGATCGGACTGGGTGTCATTTTCTTCGCTCTTGGTGTCTGGTTGTTCATCTCGGCGCTGATATAAAAAACCAATCGCCTCCGGTTTGGAGGCGATTTTATTTTTTCTTCTGGCAGGCCGGACAGATATGCGTCCCGCGCTGTCCGACCAGCAGCCGTTCAATAAGCGTACCGCAATCCGGGCAGGGATCTCCCTTTCGGCCGTAGACATTGAAATGGTTTTGAAATTCTCCGCCGCGATACACCCAGTCAATGCTCGCACCGTTGCGCCGGATGCCGTCCCACAGGACGTCGCGGATGGCTTTGAGCAGCATCCCGCTTTGCTCCGCTGCCAGATCATCTGAGCGTGTCAGCGGATGCAGTTTTACGCGGAAAAGCGCTTCATCCGTATATATATTGCCCAGCCCGGCCAGGAAGCGCTGGTCCATAAGCAGCGGTTTCAGCTGGCGGCTGCGGCCGGTGAGCATCTGATGGAAGACTTCCGCCGTCAGCGGCTCGTCGAACGGTTCAGGGCCGAGGTCATCAAGCACCTCCCTGGGATCCTTGAGCAGCCAGGCCCGCCCGAACTTGCGCGGGTTATTGAATACCAGCCGCAAGCCATTTTTAAAAGTAAGGGCCAGATGGTCATGTTTGAGCAGCGGGACCATGTCTCCTTCGGGTGAGGTAACCTTTTCAATCCGCAGGTCGCCGCTCATTCTCAGGTGAATCAGCATCGTATCCGTGCTGAATGTGAACACAAGGAATTTTCCCCGCCGGCCGATATCCTCCAGTGATTGTCCTTTGATCCGGCGTGTGAACGCGCGCGGCGTCAGGTTGGCCAGCGTCCCTTCCCACAAGACTTTGGCGCCCGTTACACGCATTGTGATAATACCGGCATCATTCTCCGGGGGTTCGCGCAAGGACCTCGCAATTGTTTCGACTTCTGGCAGTTCGGGCATGTTTGCTTGATTTAAAAATGGCGGACGTCTGCCCGCCAACATCTTTTTCCTGTTTTACTCGTTGAACAGCTGGCCCACACTCACGCCAGCGTTAGCCCGGCGGATGACCTCGCTGAGCAGGTTAGCAATCGTCACCACCTGCAGCCGGCCGTCAAAATATGCCATATTGTCCTGGGAGATGGGGATGGTGTCCGTTGTGATGAAGCGCTCTACCGGCAGCGCGGCCAGCTTTTCGGCGGTTCCGGGCGCGATCACCGGGTGGATAAACACAACCGTGATCGATTTGGCGCCGTGATCCTTGATCAGGTTCACCGCCGACACAATCGTGTTGCCCGTACTGATCTCCTCATCAAAGATGATGCAGTCGCGGCCCTTGACATCGCCGATCAGGGTCAGCGCTTTGGCCGTGGGCGCATTGGAGAGACGGCGCTTCTCGATGAAGGCCAGCGGTATATCCAGGCTGGCCGCGTAATTGCGCGCCTTCTTCGCGAAACCAAGGTCAGGCGAAACAAGGACCGGATCATGCATCCCGACCACCAGTTCCTTAAGCGGTTCGATCAGAACATGATAGGCATACAGCACATCACCGGGTATGGAGAAGAAGCCCTGGATCTGGTCCGCGTGCAGGTCGAATGTCATGTAGCGGTCTGCCCCGGCGGCTTCGATCATATCCGTCACCAGGCGGGCGGTGATTGGGACGCGCGGCTGGTCTTTCTTGTCGGAGCGCGTGTAGCACAGGTACGGGATCACTGCCGTAATACGCGCCGCATTGTCCAGACGAAGGGTCTGGATCAGGATCAGCATTTCCATCAGGTTGCGGTGGACGGGGATGCTGGTGGACTGGATCACGTAACAATCCTGCCCGCGTACGCTGGAATGCAGTTTTACAAAAATGTTGTCGTTGGGAAATGTGACGATGTCACGGTCACAAAGGTCTATGTTAAGGTTGCGCGCGATGCTGTTTGCCAGGTCGGGGTGGGATGTCCCGGTATACAGGCGCACATCGCCATACATCGGCCGGTGCGAATGCACGGAATTGCTCATACGGTTCCTTTTCCGATCTTACGATTATTCCACTCACTCTTAAGTATACCCATAACGATCACGTCCACGTACTCCCCATCCAGGTAACGGCCTTCACGAAGGGTGCCTTCAACAGAAAATCCCGCTTTTTCGTAGCTTCGCACCGCCCTTGGATTGGTGGCGTAAACATGGAGATAAACGCGATTGAGGTTGAGGTTTAAGAATCCGTGGTCCACCAACAGCCTCATAGCCTCAGTCCCGTAGCCCTGATTCCAGAACGCGCGCTCACCGATGGAGATGCCGATTTCCGCGCTGCGGTCGTGGTGGTTGATCTGCATAAAACCGCAATTCCCGACAAATGCCCACTCCCCCTTTTCTTCCACTTCGATGCTGAGCGGCTGCTCTTCGACCGGCCGCGTGAGCACATCCGCATACCATTTTTCCTCCTGCTCCAGCGACATGGGCTGGAATATCTTTAAATGACGGCGGACTTCCGGGTCGTTAAACCAACGCACAAAGTGCGACAGGTCTTCTTTTTTCATCGCGCGTAACCGGACGCGCTCGCCAGTCAGCATATATTTTCCTACGGAGACAGGCGGTTGGGACCGCGGAAGAGATACACCGTTTCGCGGATGTTGGGGAGTTTCAGAATGACCATCAGCAGACGCGATAAGCCCATCCCGAAACCGCCGTGCGGCGGACAGCCATAGCGGAAGAAATCCAGATAGAACTGGATGTTGTCCAGCCCGAGTCCATATTCAAGCGCCTGCGCTTTAAGGATCTCATAGCGGTGCTCCCGCTGGGCGCCGGTGGCGATCTCCAGCCCGCCGGCGATCAGGTCAAAGCTGCGCGTCAACTCCGGGTTGTCCGGATGGCGCATGTGGTAGAACGGTCGCACCGTTATCGGCCAGTCGATCAGATAGAAAAAGTCGTTGTTGAATTCATCTCTGACATACTGCGCCACCGCGCGTTCGCCGCCCGGGTCCAGGTCGCCTTTGCGCTCTTTGGGCAGATCATATCCGACTTTTTTAAGGATATCCATTGTCTCGGCCATTGTGATGCGCGGGAAAGGCACGGAAGGTACGTCCACTTCAATACCAAACACTTCCTTGATCTCCCCGCCCAGTTCATCCTTGACCCGCTGGATGGCATACTGCATCCATTTCTCAGTAAAGGCGAGCACATCTTCGTGGGATTCGATCCAGGATATTTCAATATCGAGTCCGGTGAATTCTGTCATGTGGCGGGAAGTGAAGGAAGGATCCGCCCGAAAAACCGGCCCGACCTCAAACACACGCTCAAAACCCGCCGCCATTGCCATCTGTTTGTAAAACTGCGGCGATTGCGCCAGATAGGCCTTGCGCTCGAAATATTCCACCTCAAAGAGTTCCGCGCCCGATTCACTGGGGCTGCCCATGATCTTGGGTGAATGCATTTCGATGAAACCCTCTTTGAGCCAGTATTCGCGCATGGCGTGTTCAAGCAGGGTCTGAACGCGGAAAAGCAGCAGATTCTGCTCGCGGCGCAGGTCCAGGTAGCGCCAGTCCATGCGGAAATCAATGGCCGGCATGTTTTCTTCGTCAAAGGGGTCAAACGGCAGCGGCGCTTCTGCGTTGTTCTCCACCGTCAGTTCCTGCAACTGGATCTCAAGGCCGCCCAGTTTGACAACCTTGTTTTCCACCACCTTCCCGGTTACAGTCAGGGCAGATTCAGTTCCGATTCCGGAAATTACCTCGCCTAATTTTTCGTTGGCGGGGCGGTAGTGGGCTACCTGTACCATTCCGGTGCGGTCGCGCAGGATGAGAAACTGCATCTTTTTTTGGTCCCGCAGCACCTGCAGCCAGCCCTTCACGGTTACTACTTGATCAATATGGTCTTTTAAGTCACGGATATCAATTCGCGTCATAACAGATAAGTTCTCCTGTCAAAAAATGATTTCTCCCCTGATTGTATCCCACTTGTTCAGCGTCCCTCAATAAATGTTCAGGTTTCAAGCAGCCGTTTTGCCGCCTGCTCCGGGGAAAGCGCCCCGCCGGCGATTTTCGCGGCCATTTCATCCACCGCGTCCTCGGAAACCTGTGTCTGCCAGGCGGTGTAGAGCGATTCCTTCAACAGCCGTACCAGTCCGCTGCGCGCGCGGCGGTTTTTCCGCTCCGCCCAGCCGCGGTCATCTTGAAGGTGCCTGCGATGCGAGTAAATTACATCCACCAGTTCAGGCAGACCTTCACCGTGCAAGGCGGACACGCGCAGCACCGGAACCTGCCAGCCATCGTCAGAATTCCCGTTGATCTCTACGCCGAGCGCCAGCGCGTTTTCCAGCGCGCGCGCGGACGCCTCCGCTCCTAGCCGGTCCGATTTATTAACAACCAGGATGTCCGCGATCTCAAGCAAGCCTGCTTTGCCTGCCTGCACATCGTCGCCTAAACCCGGCGCCTCAACAACAATAGTGGTGTGCGCCAGTTTGGCGATCTCGACCTCAGACTGCCCCGCCCCCACTGTTTCAATCAAAATAAATGCATAACCGGCGGCGTCCATCGCGTACGCAGCGTCATCTGCCGCGCGCGCCAACCCGCCCAACGCGCCTCTTGTGGCCATCGAGCGGATGAAAATGTTGGGGTTGGCAAAAAGATCGCTCATCCGCACCCGGTCGCCGAGCAGCGCCCCGCCGCTAAACGGGCTGGTGGGATCAACCGCGATAATACCGATTCGTTGGTCGCCCGCTTGAGCCAGTTTCAGCGCGAGCTGGTTGACGAGTGTGGATTTTCCGGAACCGGATGGGCCTGTGACACCGATAAGATATGCATTTCCGGTGTAAGGGAAAAGCGCATCCAGCGTTGCTCGGCTTTCCTGGACGCCATTTTCAATCTGTGTAATCAGCCGGGAGAGCGCCAGGCGGTCACCCGCAAGGACCGATTCAGCAGTGACTGCCATCTGGTGAGCCTATCCTACCAGCGCCTGGATATCTCTGACCACATCCATGGTGGATGTGCCCGGGCCGTACACAAACCGCACCCCCATTTTGCGCATCTGCTCCCCGTCTTCTTTCGGGATAATGCCGCCCACAAACACATGCACAGCCCCCTGCCCGTTGGCCTTGAGCTGTTCCAGCACCCTGGGAACCAGAGTCATATGCGCGCCAGACAGGATGGAAATACCTACCGCGTCCACGTCCTCCTGCAGTGCAGCAGCCGCGATCATCTCCGGCGTCTGCCGCAGCCCGGTATAGATAACTTCCATGCCAGCGTCGCGCAGCGCGCGGGCGATCACCTTCGCACCGCGGTCGTGACCGTCCAACCCTGGCTTTGCGATTAGAACGCGTATTTTCTTTACCATCATATTTTCGATTATACCAACGGCGCTTTCCTTTATAATCGCGGTATGGACGTCCAAAAAAAACGCCTGGCTGGGTTACTGGCTGCCGCAATTCTCATGCTGACGATCCTTTCTGCCTGCGCCAACAACCCGGAAGAACCACCGCCCGTCTCATTACCGGAGCCGGTTGTGGAGCAGGCCAATGAGGCGCCCTCCGCTGCTGAAGAGGCAAACACACCGGATGAAGAAACTCCGGCAGTCCTCAATCCCCTGACCGGTCTGGCGGTCCAGGACCCACAAATCCTTGACCGGCGGCCGGTGATGGTCAAGGTGTCCAATTTTCCCCGCAACGGACGCCCGCACGCCGGGCTTTCATTCGCCGACATCGTATTTGATTATTACATCGGTTTCGGCACCAACCGTTTTTTGGCGCTCTACTACGGACAGGACACCCCTGAGATCTGGCCGCTTCGCTCAGGCCGGCGAGTAGACGCACAGCTTAGTACCATGTACAGCGGCGTGCTGGGATACGGCAGCGCGGACGCGGACACCGATGCGGTACTTGCCGGCGCTCTCGGTAATTATGCGATTTCCTATCTAGAAGCGGAGTGCCCCGTCTTTTGCGGCGAAGAAACACATGATGCCATCGGCGTGTACGCCAATTCCGCCGAGATCACCCGCTTCGTTGACGCGCAGGGCTGGGAAAATGGCAAACCGGACCTGCACGGAATGGAATTCAGCGAAGCACCCCAGGACGGGACGCAGAAAGCGGACCAGGTCACAATTCTTTTCAATGCCTATAACCGTGCGGAATGGCGCTTCGACAACGCCTCCGGGAAATACCTGCGCTGGATCGAACATGTACCGGACGAATACGCCGAACCGCTCGAATGGGAGATGGTGCCGCTGGTGGATAAGGTCACCGGAGACCAGCTCGCGTTTTCGAACGTGGTCGTCATCTTCGCGCCGTACACCGAATTGGCTCCCAGCGCGCACGAGATCGCCATCTGGGGAAATAAGAACGGTCTGCCGGCTTACCTCTTCCGCGATGGCGGGATGACAGCCGGTGAGTGGGTGACGGCCAATGATTCTGACCCGATGCAGTTCATCAATCCTAATGGCACTCCCATGGCTTTCAAGCCGGGCAACACCTGGATCGCGATCATGGGGCTCAGTTCCTCTTTTCGTGAGACACAGCCAGGTAATTGGGAAACGTTCTTCTTTCTGCCGTAGAAAAACAGGGCGCGGTAACGCGCCCTGTTTGCTGTTTTTCGTGCTTTTTTGTTTAGTGGAATCCGATGTTTGGATTTCCGTTGCCGTTGCGGTCGTTGCCGAAGTAGTAGGTCTTGTAAATCGTGTATGGCACTCCGGTCTTCAGATGTATGCCGCTGCCTTCATTGGTCATGAAGACTGAATATTTGATGGTTACAGTTCCAAGGTTGACACCGTCAATCCAGGCCCCATGCGCGTCGTTGTTGTCGGCGCCATTGTTCATTGAAACGACATTTGTCAGCGTCACGTTCCCGTTGTGGGCCAGCACTGCCAATCCGGTTCCGCGGTTATTGCGGGAGATAATGGTGCTCAAACTGACATCGCCGTTGTCACTGATCAGCACCATGCCATCCCATTCATTCCCCTCTGAGGTCAGCTTGCTGACAGTAATCTTTCCCGGCGTCACAATGCGAAGCCCATCCATGCCATTGTGACGGACGATGCTCTCACCAGAAAGGGTGATATAGGACGGACCATAGGTGTTGTTCAGCAATACGCCATGATCTCCGTTGTTTTCACCAAAGAGCTTTGAGGCTTTGACCATACCGACGGCGTGCACTTCGATACCGTCTAAAGCGTTGCCTCCTGCATAGACATCGGTCAGGTATACAGCGTTTCCTGTCGGGCGAGTGTCAGTACCCACCAGGTAGCCTTCCATCCCGTTCCAGTTGGCCAGCGCGTTTTTGAGTGTGACCGTGTTGGTGCTATAGAAGACTGCACCCTGCCAGCCGTTCCCGTTGGCGCGGTTGATCTTGGATGTACTCGAACCGGTGAAGGAGATCTTTCCGCTGCCCATCTCATTGTCGAGGAAGAACCCTTCCGCACCATTGCCACGCGCCTGCGCCCATTTGACAGTTATATTGCCGGGTGTCCAAATGTTCAGGCCAACCAGGGAGTTGTTGTTGAACTCAGAGCGTTGTTTGCCGCTGACAGTGACTGAATCACCGGCATTTACATTCGCACCGCCGATCCATTCATAATTCATGGCAGAGAAAGTCGGGTCGTTGATGCCCAGTTGGTAGAAGCCGCTGCCGCCTTCTTCCCACCAGTAATACTCTGATGAGCTGACCTCAAGGTAATACAGGCCGGGTTCGCCGTATCCGTATAACGCCGGACCAAGGCTAAAGTCTACTGCGAATGTTGCATCCGGGAAGCCCCAGCTGTCGTCATCTTCTGTAACCAGTAGATCCGGGTTACTTTCAACTCCTACCTTCCAAAGCTGCAAGTAGGCGTCATAGTTAAAGGGATCCAAATCCACACCTGGGAAGCCGTCCGAACCCTTCAGGTAGAAGTTATAGGTTCCTATTTCTCCCGGCGGCACATAGAACCAGTAGCGGTCAGGGCCGGCAAAGTCGTTGAACATTTCGTGTCGTGACTGCGGAACGCCCAGCATGAGGTCATCGAACCCCGAATCAGTGCGGGCATTGTTTTCCACCAACAAGTTCCCCATCGTCACTTTCCCGGTGGTGTTGATCTCCAGACCAGGCCCGTTGTTCTCGGAGAAGTTGTTGGTTCCCTTCGATGAGTATTTCAGGTAAACATTGCCAGAACCGCCGTCATTTCCCAGTATCGCGCCGCCCGCGCCATTGCGCATCGCTTCCACGTCCATGACTGTGATGTTTCCGCCTACCGATATACCCATGCCATAATCTTCATTGTCGTTGAACATCCCGTACTTGACGGTCGCACTGCGGTTGGCGGGCGCGCTGGCTGAGAAGATGTTGATACCTCCACGGCCATGAACATTGCCTTCGGCTGTCACGTAGCTAACGGATACATTTCCGTGTGAGCTAAGCCGCAGGCCAGCCTGGAACGGTTCCCATTCCGCATTCCAGCCATTGCCATCGAAATGGTTGTAGAGATCACCAGAACGCGAGAGCGTTATGCCAGCGGTTGCACCTGTCCAGCGGTTCTTTGCGCGCATACCGGTGTGGCCATTGTTGCAGGCGTGGATGTTCTTGTAGCTTTGTGAGCCCTTGGAGATGGCCTCGATGCCCATATAGCCGTTGTTGTCGAAATGGGCGTGCCAGTAAGCTTTATGCATGACGCTGATGCTGCCTTTTCCGAGGCATACGCCTCCGTCTTCAAGGCAGTTGTTCAAG
>Ga0180436_10003642_pt1 | contig 14082 bp, 14 predicted proteins | sample SS_ome_2_FD_132434 | JGI IMG/M metagenome (GOLD analysis project Ga0180436, IMG submission 132434) | Hypersaline lake sediment archaeal communities from the Salton Sea, California, USA - SS_3_S_2 metaG | ecosystem: Environmental > Aquatic > Non-marine Saline and Alkaline > Hypersaline >...
GCCGGTGGGATCCCGATCGAGACGATCAGAACGCTGGCGATCGACCTCGAATGGTTTTCCCACGTCATCCGAGTGACCGATACGATCGGATTTCGAACGCCGGCACGGGGAGGGCTGTTCTCGAACGCCCGTCTCGGCGAGTTCGTAAACGAGCAACTCCAGGGACGGAGCTTCGACGAGCTCCCCGGAGATGTGGCAATCGTCGCCGCCGATATCGAAAACCGCCGTCGTGTCATCATGACCTCTCACCGCGTTGCCCGACGCATTGACCGTGGAGAGCTGGAGTCGTTTCTGCCGCGGGAAACGCCACGCCTGCCAGGCGCCGAAACGATCGTACTCTCGGATATCGGCGACGTCGGTCTCGCGGTGCGAGCCAGTTCGGCGATACCGGGGGTGTTCAAACCGGTACCGGTTCACACGATGAAGCTCGTAGACGGTGGCATCGTCGATCAAACGCCGGTGAGCGTCGTCCGAGCCATGGGCGCGCGGTTTACAATCGGCGTAAGCTTGGCGCTCTCGTTTATGCCGCAGCGTCTTGCAAACCCGGCACAAGCGATCAGCGGGACGATCGGTATGCTTGGAATTCAACAACTTCGAAAGAGCCTCGAGCGCGCGGATATCGGTTTTCAGATATCCGGGATCGACGAACGGTCGCCGGTAAAACCGCACCAGGTCGATCTCATCGATATCGCCCGTCAGGATATTCACCGCGAGCTCACCGCTATTTTTGGAGATAAGTGGCTTTCTCGGCATAGAGGCGGTTGACGACCGCGTGCTTTTTCGGTGTTCTCTTGATCCGTGGAACCGCAGATGGCTGATTACTTCGAAGCCGCGGGGCTTATATGGACCAGCGATCGTACCGAACACCGGTTTAATCGATATCTCCGTCGCTTACTCGGCTTGCCCGAGGAAGACCTTCCTCTCGATCCACGCGATCTGCAGGAACTCCTCCATCCCGACGACCGTGATTCCCCTCTTGTTGCGGGTGATGGGGACGCCGGAGACGGGGACGGAGGAAGTGATCCCGTATCGGACGGTGAAATCCGAATGCTTCGGGGCGGTCACGTCCCTCTGGTTTTTCGCGTCGTGCTCGTGCGAAACCTATCCGGTGACTCCGGCGCGACGATTCGTGTCCTGCGAAACGTGACAAACGAACGGGAGCAACTGCAGCGTCTCAATCTCGCACAGTTTGCCCTGGAAAAGAGTATCGATCCCGTTGTCTGGTGCGATCAATCGGGCAGAATCGTCTTCGCCAACGGGCGGTTCTGCGATCTAGTGAGCCTGCCGAAACGAGCGGTAGTAGGATCGGCATTGCCTGATCACGTTCAGTTCGGAGACCTGCTTCATTGGGAGGAGCGACTGGCGGCACTCGAGGCAAGTGGAGCGCGCATGAGTCTTGCCGGTGTGGTCCCCCTGGATGGCGCGGTAATCCCGGTAGAGGTCGCGGAAAACTACCTCGTTCAGGGACGGGTTACCCGCGTAACATTTGCCTTTCGTGATCTTCGCGAACGAAAAGACCTGGAGTCCCGTGTCGAGGAGAGCGAGCGGCTTACGAGTTCGGTTCTGGATCTCATGCCGCTTCCGGTTGTCCTGATAGCCCGCGATGATGGCGAAATATTCGAATGTAACACAGCCGCAACGGAGATGCTCGGAACGCACCGAGACCAAATCCAGGGCCATCGCGTGACCGAGTTCGTGGCCGTCGGTACGCAGAACGGCGATTTTCTGATCAAACTCGACCAGGAGCGGCGAGTGGACCGTTTCGAAATGCAGATCCGTACACGGTCGGGAGTACGGTGGATGCTCGTATCCGGGCGAGTAATCGGCCGTCGCGGTGCCGACGCCGTGCTCGTTACCTTTGTTGAGGTCTCTGCGCACAAACGGCTTGAGGAGGAACTGAGACAACTCGCCACGGTCGACATGCTGACGGGCTGTCTGAATCGTCGTTCTTTTCATGACAGGGGGACGGAGGAACTGGAGCGGGCACGCCGGGCCGAATCGGCACTATCGATTCTCCTGCTCGATCTCGATCATTTCAAAACCGTCAACGATACCTGGGGTCACGGCGCCGGTGACCGTGTGCTCGTTCGCTTTGCCGAAACCTGTCGGCAGATACTGAGGACGCACGACGTGTTCGGACGGTTGGGAGGCGAAGAGTTTGGTATCCTGTTGCCCGGCACCGATTCACGAGGAGCGTGGGTTGTGGCGGAACGGATACGAAAAGGAGTCGCCGGTCTTGACATTGAGTACGATGGACAGCGAATTTCGATCACGGTAAGTATCGGAATCGCACCGGTTGCGCCCACGGACACAACCGTTTCGGATCCGCTCCGACGAGCCGATGATGCCCTGTACGAGGCGAAAGCGGCAGGACGAAACCGGTCACAGCGCTGGAAAGGATAGAACGATGAACTCTGACTCCATAGTACTCGGCGGCGGATGTTTCTGGTGCATTGAGGCGGTTTTTCGACGATTGCCGGGCGTCCTGCGAGCGGACTCCGGATACGCGGGCGGAACGATCACCGATCCGAGTTACGAGCAGGTTTGTACCGGCGGGACCGGGCACGCGGAGGTTGTCAGGGTTGTGTACGATACCGACCAGGTGTCGCTGGATGCGATTCTCGATCTGTTCTGGCGCGCCCACGACCCGACGACGCCCGATCGGCAGGGTGCCGACGTGGGTCCGCAGTATCGATCGGCGATATTCTATCGCGACGACGCTCAGCGCAGTATCGCCGAGGCAAGCCGCACAGAGGCGCAGGATCGGTTCTCGGATCCAATCGTCACCGAGATTACCCCGCTCGATACGTTCTATCCTGCCGAGGAATACCATCGCGATTTCTACGAAAACAACCCGCGTCACGGATACTGCCGGGTCGTAATAGAACCCAAGCTTCGGAAAGCCGGATTCGACAGTGCTCCACAACGATAACCTCTTTTTTCGAAACGATCTCGACGCCGCAGCGCTCCGACGCCGGGCGCAGGCACGACCGGATGACGAAACGGATCTGCGGGGGCATTTTTTTCGCGATACCACGGCGATCGTCCATTCGTATCCGTTCCGACGACTGAAAAACAAAACGCAGGTGTTCTTCGCGCCACGTAACGACCACATCTGTACGCGCATCGAGCACGTTATGCACGTGGCGACGATCGCCTCCACGATTTGTCGCGCCCTCGGACTCGATCCGGACCTGGCGTGGGCGATCGGTCTCGGTCATGACCTGGGCCATACACCGTTCGGGCATCTCGGTGAGAAGATCCTGGACCGGTTTTATACCGGCAACGGATTTCGGCATGAGATCTACGGGCTTCGCGTGGTGGACCGTCTGGCAAACCACGGCCGCGGGCTCAATCTCACCTACGCGGTTCGCGACGGCATCATCAATCACTGCGGCGAGAAGTTCGAACAGACGCTCGCACCGGACCACGAAGTAAAAGACCTGACCATGATTACCCACCGGGATCAGCTTCCGAGTACCTGGGAAGGTGTGGTGGTGCGCATGTCGGACAAGATCGCGTATCTGGGACGGGATCTGGAAGATGCAATGCAACTGGGGCTGGTGGAACGTCAGGAGGTCCCGGCGGCGGGCGCGCGTCTTCTCGGGACCAGCAATTCCGCGATCATCGATTCCCTCGTTAACGACGTGATCGGGACCTCGCTCCGAACCGGTGAAATCGGGTTTTCCGACGATATCTACGCGGCGTTTCTGGAAGTCAAAGATTTTAACTACAACCGAATCTATATGAGCAGCGCCCTCACCGGATACCACCATTACTTCGAGCGAATTCTCGTAACGATCCACGATTACCTGATGGAGCTCTTTGAACGACACGGTACCGATGCGGACCGGTATCTCCTGGAGCGGAATACGCTGGCCCCGCGGTTCGGCGACTACGTTGACAAAATGAGCGTCTTCTATGAACGGGAGGGATCGGGTCCGGAGCAGGTGGTGTTCGATTACCTCGCGGGTATGACCGATCAGTTTGCGATCGAGGCGGTGGGCGAGATCATGACACCGCGTCAGTTCTCGGTCCAGTTCGATCATCTCGAACTCGGGCTGCATCGCGATGCGGAGCCGCTATAACGGCGTTCAGATCAACTCGCTTCGAACCGGAATACCCTGTTTGGCCGCCACGCTCTTGATCGCCGCCACCTGGTCGTCCAGATGGTCCAGCTGGATAACGATATGGTAATGGCGAAGGTGCCAAAAAACGTGAAGTAAAATTCTTACCATCGTTGGGGATCGACGACGAACGGTTTCCGAATCGTGGAGTCGGAACGCCACCGTCGGTTGGGCAAGCATCGCGTAGATGCGGATTTCCTCGATCTCGTCGTATCGGACGAGTCCCAGCGGGATCGCCGGGTCCATGACGCGGATCCCGTCGGCTTCGATACTCAGTACGACCACGCGCCGGGACGCGCGACTCCAGCAATACAGAAAGAGTGCGCTAAACCCGATGAGCCCGGTGAGAGCAACCGGATCGATTCCCCGTGATTCGGTCACGAGGATACCGGTAATGACGATTCCGAATACGGAGAAAAGCGCCAAAAACCGATACCCCCGGGAGTATCCGTAGATCCTCGTCCCGTCGTGCATCTGGTGACGAGCATACCCCCGGAGGAATCGGAAAACAAGACAAGGGCTTGTCTTCGCAGCTGTGCCGATTTACTCTCTTTCCCGGATGAAAAAACGGTTCGTGACGATTGTTCTCGTCCTCCTGTTTCTGGGCGCGCTCGTGGCGGGAACACTGATTGGTGTCGATTATTCGCTCTTCCGTCCCGGCGCTCCGGAGAGCGATGAGGTAGTCTTTGAGATTCGTCCGGGTCAAGGGCTTCGACAGGTGAGCAGAAATCTCGAAGCGGCAGACCTTGTCCCGACGGGCCTCGTTCTTGAAGTGTACGGGCGGTATCGCGGGTACGCCGGTCGTCTGCAGGCCGGAAGCTATCGCGTTTCCCGAGCGATGCCTCCGGCGGAGATCCTCGCAAAGATCGTATCCGGTGATGCCGTCGTGGAAGAGCTTACGGTGACCATCCCGGAGGGGTGGAGTCTCGACGACATCGAGCGGTATTTCGAGGAACTCGGTTTATTCTCGCGGGAGCGGTTTCAGGAAGCCGCGGTCATGCGCGATATCTACGAGGATTTTTCGTTCCTGGCGGATCTCGAACGGGATACGATCCTGGACGGCTATCTTTTTCCGGATACGTACCGTATTTATCCCGACAGTACGCCGGAGTCGATCGTTCGCCGTATGCTCGACAACTTTCGTCGACGCGTGATAGACGGTCTCGCCGAGGAGCTGGCTGCAGACGAGCGGAGTCTTCACGAGATTCTGACCCTGGCCTCGATTATTCAGGCGGAATCGGCCAACGACGAGGAGATGCCGCTGGTTGCCGGCGTGTTCTGGAAACGTCTCCTCGAGTGGATTCCTCTTGAGTCGGATGCCACCGTAAATTACGTTCTGGGAACCAATAAACGACAACCCACCTTTGCGGATACGGAAGTCGACGACCCGTATAACACCTACGAGAACTACGGACTGCCACCGGGACCGATCGGAAACCCCGGTTTACCCGCGATCAGAGCGGCGTTGGCGCCGGCGGAACACCCGTACTATTTCTTCTTGCATCCCGAAGAGGGTGGAATAGTCCTATCCCGGACATTTCAGGAACACCTGGCCAACAAAGCCCGGTACCTGGACTGATACACGGTGTCACCCGGGGTGATCCCGTTCGATCACACGTGATCAAACATCCGTGTCGAGAAACTGCGGGCTGATCGGATCGGGGTACCGTTCCCATGCGTGAACGCCGCTTTCGAGTTCCGGGTTGGTAAGCAGACATCGCCGCAGCTCCACCAACTGCCGTTCTACTGCATCGGGTGCGCCGATGATCGTGAGCGCCTGTCGGCGATCGCCATAGGGGTTCCCGTCGATCTCGCGCCGCAGTTCGCGATCGTCCGGTTGCTCCTCCGACGGGACGACGGCGTACCAGGTCCCTTCGAGACCGATTTCTCGCTGCGATCCCGCCGCATCGACGACGAAAACCTGCTCCATATCGCTGGCGAGCCAGAAAAATCCCTTGACGCGAACAATACCGGTCCACTCGGTATTGAGCCACCGCTCGAACCGCTCCGGATGAAATGGAATACGGTCCTGCAACTGTCGAGCCAACAACTGGTTGTCGTCGTTCGTGGCGAATCGTCCGCGCGGGGAAACCTCTGTCCCCGCCGCACGGCGTTGCCGCCGACCGGTAGCCACGACCTCCTCCGGTGGGAGACGACCAAACTCACTGGTCCCCAGCTCGGCGCGACGGTTTATTCGTTTGAGGATACGACGTGCCCGAAAGCGGTCGACCGCACCGGTGCGGTCCAGTTTGTTGAGGACCACCAGATCGGCGCTTTCGATCTGATGCGTATAGAGCGCGCGAAGTCGCGGATCCCGACGATAGGTATCGAGGTGCGAGACATCCACCAGGGTGATGACCGAGTCGAGTACGATCCGGTGAGATTGTTCCATGGCGTCGATCATTCGGATTAGCTCGTCCACCGGTGAGGACCCGGACGTTTCGACCACCACCGCCTTCGGTTCCTCCTCGAGGAGAGAGATCAGCTCCGTGCGGAGCGATTCCCGACGGTTGGTTCCGATCCGACCGCCGGTAACCGCGCGAAATAGCCGGGATCCCCGGTTCCGGATGTGTTCACCACCGTGCAGATACGCCAGGTCCGTGCTTTCCACCGACAGATCATTGACGATGACCCCGATGGGTCGCCCGATCGTGGAATCAAGAAGGTGTGCAACAAGAGATGTTTTGCCGGATCCGAGAAATCCGGTCACGATCGTTACTGGAATCATATCGGGCGAACGTATCAGATTTCACGGGGACGGGGTAGTCCCGATCGGCGTTGACATCCGATCTCGCTCGTCGTACGGTCCTGTCTCATGAGCCACGAAGCGGAAACCACTGCGATCATCGGCGCCGGCGCGCTCGGCGTGATGTACGCCGGGACGATCGCGCGGGCGAATCAGTCCGTTGTCTTTGTTGCGGACCATGAACGGGCATCGATACTCCGGAATACACCGGTCGTTCTGAACGATGCGAACCTCCGTATCCCCGTGGAGGAATGGGGTGAACGCGTCTACGCGCGAATCATCGTCGCCCTCAAGCACCACCACATGGGGTCGGTCGTCTCCCATCTACCGTCGATCGTCGGTCCCGACACGACGATCATCTCCGTGTTGAACGGAATAGACAGCGAACGGCAGCTTGCCGAAGCGCTGGGCGACCCGCAGGATCCCCGCGTACTCTATGCGATGGCTGCCGGGATGGATGCGGTTCGTGACGGTCGGTCGGTACGGTTTACCCGTCTCGGAACGATCTTCTTCGGCGAGAAACACAACCGCGACGGCGATCCGACGCCACGGGTGGCGGCGTTGCAACGGTTCTTCGACCGCGTCGGGATCGCCTGGAAGACCCCCGCCGATATGGAACGGGCGCTCTGGAACAAGTTTATGCTCAACGTCGGTATCAACCAGTGGTCTGCGGTCCTCCGAGCGTCCTATGGGGTGTTCCATACCAGCAGCAGCGCCCAGGACCTGATGCGTCGTGCCATGCGGGAAGTCCTCGAGATCGCTCACCGAAAGGAGATCGATCTCACCGACGTTGACCTTGAAGAATGGTTTGGTATCGTTAACACCTTGTCCGCCGAGGGCAAAACGTCGATGCTGCAGGATATCGACGCCGGTCGCAAGACCGAGGTGGAGATGTTTGCCGGTCGCGTGGTCGAGCTGGGGACGGAGGTCGGCGTGGCGACACCGGTCAACCGGGTTCTTCTCGACGCGATTCACACCCTCGAGACGATGGGGTGACGCCGGATGGACGCACAGTTGCCGCTGGCGTTACGAAAGAAATACGGCCTCGTCCATGTGCCCTCGCGGTCCCGCATCAATCGCTGGTGTACGGGTACGCGGTCCGGAATCGAGTCGGGACTCCCGCCGGAAGCGGCGGGTCTCCAGGCGGCTCGAGAGGTGTTTCCCTACGAGGCGCGGGAAATCTACGAGCCGGACGCCGAATCGGTGGAACAGTTGTTGGTTCGCGAGGGAAGCGATCATCCGTTATAATTGGAGGAGATGAAACGGTATCTGGCGATACGGGTAGAACGACCGCGCCGAGGGTTTGCGACGATTCTGCGTCTTCGCGGGAGCGGGACCGGTCGTCGCGGGTTTACGCCGCTCTCACCGGTCCAAACCTCCGCAGACGTCCGATTCTACCAGATCGACCAGGGTCGACGGCGACAGCGGGTCAAGCCGCTCCGCACCGTACATATCGAAGATCTCGTCCAATCCGGCCGCGGACGCGACGCACTTGCCATCGAGGCACGCTACGACGGCGCCGACCGGGCGGCTGTGGAAATCACCGAGCGCGGCAGACTGCGCGAACGACTGGTCCTGACGGTCGAGAGAGAACCGAGAAAACCCTGGTGGCTCCTTGCCGTTTTCCTGGTATCGATACTTCTGTTTGGCTTCTGGTACGACGTTATCGGATTCCGCAACGGCTCCGAGCCGGATGCGGATACGCCGGCGCCGACGGTACCCGCGGCGGGCGATACCGTGCGCGAGATCGCCGGGGATGGAGCAGGGGAGCCCGCGGTGCCGACCGAGGAGCCGGGCGCAGCCCGACGGGACGCGACTGGTATATCCGATAGCGCCACTGTCGAGCCGACCGCTGCCGCGGAGACGGCCCCTGAAGCGGTATCGGACACCGCCGATGAAACCCGAACCGTCCCGGCCGAATCGATGACGATCTATTTTGCTCCCAACTCGACCGCGCTGACCGACGGCGCTCGTCGCGAGATCCGATCGCTCGCGTCGCAGCTCCCCGTCGCTGCTGATACGCAAGTGACGATCATCGGCCACGCGGCGCCGTTCGGGAGCGAGGCGGGCCGCTCGGATATAAGTCGCGGGCGGGCGTACGCGGTGTTTGATGCGCTCCGGGACGCCGGATGGGCACCGGCGACGGAACCGCTCATCGAATGGCGGGGCGCGCTGGAGCCGGTCACGATGGACCTGCAGGAGCAGGACCGTAACCGCCGGGTGGAGCTGCGATTTACCCGGGACTGAAATTCGGCGCGATTCGTGGAACCGAAAGCCTCCGCGTACTACACTGCAGGTATGAAAACAATCGGTCTTCTCGGTGGTATGAGCTGGGAGAGTACACTCCTGTATTACCGAACAATCAACGAAGAGATCGCGCGGCGCCTCGGCGGGTTTCACTCCGCCCGGCTCGTGATGGTGAGCGTCGATTTTGAGGAGATCGAGCAATACCAGCGGCGCGGAGATTGGGATGCCGCCGGTACGGCCCTTGCCGACGATGCTCATACGCTCCAGGCCGCGGGAGCCGATCTGGTCGTGCTTTGTACCAACACGATGCACAAGGTCTCCGAGACGATCGAACGGGCAATCGCGATCCCGCTTCTGCATATCGCTGATGCCACCGCCGATGCGATCCAAGACCGCGGAATGAAGCGGGTCGGTCTTTTGGGAACAGCGTTCACCATGGAAGAGGACTTCTATCGCGGTCGACTTCAGGATCGCCGCGACCTCGACGTGATCGTTCCCGGTGAGCCCGACCGAGCGATCGTTCACCGCGTGATATTCGAGGAGCTTGTGCACGGTACGATCCGCGAAGAGTCGCGATCGGAGTTCGTTCGGATCGCAGAAGCACTTCGCGCCGACGGTGCGGAGGGTGTTATCGAGGGGTGTACGGAGATCGGGATGCTCCTCGATGCCGGTTCCACGGAGGTCCCGCTTTTCGATACAACCAAAATCCACGCGACAGCGGCGGTGGAGCTGGCGCTCGCGACGTCCTAGGGGCCCGAGCGGCTTGGATTTTATTGCGTATACAAGTATGCCCGAGTACACTGTGTCTGCACTATCCCGATACCCACAGCGAAGGAGGCCTCGATGCAGGCGATGCAAACGATAGCGGAACTCATGGAGATCGCGGCGATAACCGCCCCCAAGGCGGTCGGTTCAAATTTCGTAGTGACGAGAATTCTGGAACCGGAGGAAGTCGTGCGTCTTGCCGAGGAGATGACGCGGTACGGCGAGGAAATGGGGAAGAAAAACTTCGATCGCGACGGCGCCAACGTGGCGGATTCCGATGCGGTGGTGTTGATCGGTATAAAAGACGCGGAACCGGTCGGTATCGACTGCGCCGCCTGCGGATTCCCGGTCTGTTTCGAGATAAACACCGGCGAACGGCAGGGCGAGTTCCTCGGACCGCAATGCGCGATTCGGCTCCTTGACCTGGGAATCGCGATCGGCAGTGCCGTCAAGACCGCCCAAATTCACAACGTGGACAACCGCATCATGTACCGCATCGGCGTGGTCGCGCGGAAACTGGGAATGATCGACGCCGATCTGGTCATGGGTATCCCCCTGTCGGTGACGGGAAAGAACATCTACTACGACAGGAAGCCGGGCGCGCCGGCGCGCTAAGGGGTCAGAGCTTCCGGCACTCCAGGTAATATCGTTTGTCCCGCGCCTCGCCGAGGGAGAACGCCTTGCGCGGGAGCGCTCCCTTTCTCGCGATCGTCGGAAAGAGCGTGGACCGGTCGATCTCCGGGAGAAAGATCGCGACTGAGCCCGATTTCTCCGCGGCGCGGATCGTGTCGTTCAAGCCGTGGGTGTAGTCCACCGAGGGCGTGTCCACTGCGGTGATCGCCTCGTCAACGAGTCCTACCGGAAGAGCTGCCTCCTCCGGGAGACTGAGAATTCCCGACTGAACCGGCCCGAGAAACCCGATCTCGTTGCCGCTCAGGCGGTCTCGCTCCATGTGGTCCACCAGTCGCGAGGCGCTCATGCCGTGAAATCGCGCGTCCGCCCGGTGGAGCAGTTCATCGAGAAGAGTTCCTTCCTTCGTTCCGGCGATTCGGTGAATCGGATGCATCGGCAGACCGGAATCGTGAAGATTTACCAGTTCGACCAGGCAGTAACGCCGCGGGTCGTCCATGGATGCGCCGTCGCGCTTGTGGGATTCCCACACATCCTTTGCCGCGGCCAGGCTGTGGTTTCCATCGCCCGTTGCGAACAGAAAGCCGTACTTCTCGCGACTCGACAACTCACCAAACGCTTCTGCCAATCCGTTCACCGCATCATCGTCGGCGCCGATCCGAAACCCCTCGACGCGACCGCCTTCCATCATCAGCGAGGTGTCGTACAGTGGAGGTGCCGCCGCGGTCGCCGTATCCAGGTCGTTCGTGATCCGGGCATCCGGGTCGTCGTAGAGTACCAGAACGTGGGGCGTCTCGATCGCCGCTCCCTCGCGAATCGCGATCCGTGCGGGCAGGCGGCTCGGGATCGTTTCTTCGCTGGCACGAACCAGCGAGTCGCTCCCCCGGTGGTAGTCGTACCGTTCGAGATCGAGGGCGAGGACGATACCGCGTCGGGTCCCGCCACCACGCAGATGCCGCCGTACGTAGACCGCGGACCGTTCGATCTTCCTGAAAACATCGGAATCGAGATACTGCTGCATCGTTGCCTTGATGTCGTCGTATGCCGTCGGCGCGTCCGAGTCCTCTTCGAGATAGATTTCGGGAAGCACGATCCGCAGCGTCGACGGAGCATCGCCGACAAAGGTCTCCACCGCGGCCCAGTAGTCGGGATCGGACGTAAACTGATCGCAGGCGATAACCGCCCACCGTTCGAGGTCGATCGATGATCGGGGGATCAGGACGTCCGGAAGGTGTACGCCCAGCTCCCCGAGTCGCGTGATGGGGTTCATATCTGCAGAGTAGTGCACCGGACCGTATCGGGCAAGCACACGGAGGCGGCGATCAGATCGTGGTGCGAAGGATTGCGTCGGTGAGATCGCGACCCGACAGCTCCGTCCCCGGGACCAGGTATGCCTCACGCCCATGAACCGCCTCGGTGATCGGTCTTCCCTCCCCGTTCAGCAGCTCGAGTCCCCGCAGGGTAAGCACCTCGCCCTCGGGAAGCATCACCTCCACCGTATCGTCGCGGCCGATGTTGTTTCGCGCCTGCAGTTCCACGGCATGAAGGATACCTCCGCGGTCGTCGTGGATCGTGCGGCGTGCCGCCAGCACTCCCAGTAACCTCCGTCCCCGCCGGGTATCGTCCAGCGCGGGATCGTGAATCGTCGGGTCGTCAAAGAGGAATCCGCTGGTGTACGGACGGTGGGAGAGCTCCAGGAGCTCCCGGCGCCAGCGATCGAGCTCCGTCCCCGGCGACGACGCGGTCGGCACGCTATCGCTGCCGGACAGGGCATCCAGGGCGGTACGGTAGGCACGAACGGTGGTAGCCGTATAGAGGGAGCTTTTCATCCGCCCTTCGATTTTGATCGCGTCAACGCCGGCGGCGGCAAGCTCGCCGATGTGATCGTAGAGCATCAGGTCCCGCGACGAGAGGATTGAGAGGTAGCGTCCGTCCTGTTCCACCGGGAAATACTCACCGGGTCGCTTCTCTTCGGTGAGCGAGAAGTTCCAGCGGCAGGTGTGAGCACAGTCGCCGCGGTTGGCGGACCGACCGGTGGTAAACTCCGAGAGAAAACACCGGCCCGAGTAGGCCATGCACATCGCTCCGTGCGCAAAGAGTTCGATCTCCAGCTCCGGTACCGCGTCTTTGATCGCGCGAATCTCGTCGAGATCGAGCTCCCGGGATGGAACGATCCGGGAAAAGCCCATGGAGTGGTAGATTTTCGCGGCGGCGGCGTTGGTGCAGTTTGCCTGCGTGGACAGGTGAAGCTCCGTCCCCGGTAACGTACGCATGATCGGCTCTATCAGTCCGATATCAGAGACGATCAGCGCATCGATCGGATACTCCGCGAGTTCCGCCAGAACCTCCGGGAGGCGTTCCAGGTCCCGGCGCTGCGCAAAGATGTTGAGGGCTCCGTAGAGACGGCGTCCGGTGGCGATTCGTCGTATCTCCGCGGCATTTCCCGGGGCGATCACCCGTTCGGCGGAACTTCGGAGGGAGAATCCCGGGACACCCACGTAGGCCGCGTCCGCACCATAGCGGTAGGCGATCCGCAGTTTTTCCGGCGTGCCTGCGGGAGCAAGGAGTTCCACGGCGCTACTCCGGAGCGACCACGTCGGTATGCGCGCTATCGCGGAGACGCTGCCGAAAGAACGGTTCCTGCCGGTTCCAGAACTCGAGCATCCTCTGCTGAACGCCTCCGAAGAACTCGCGTTCCATCCGTGCGGCGGTTCGAGAAATATACCGAAAATGCCAGGGCTCATAGCTGTACCCGGTGAGATCCTCGAACCCTTCCGGATATGAGAGGGAAAACCCGTATCGCCAGGCGTGCTCCGCCAGCCACCGTCCGCCGGGAGTGTCGGCGAACTCCACCGTTACGCTCCCGAAGTCGATAGTGGTTCCCAGCTGGTGCTGGCTGCTTCCTGCCCGGGCGCTCACGCGCTCCGCCTCCGCGAGTCCGAGCTCAGACACCCAGTACTCGAACAGGTTCTCCTGATACGCGTAGCTGCGGTAGCTGCTGGAAATATCCAGGGTAACGCCGTCGAGTCGGGCCGCAGCGACCATGGCAAAGAAGTCCGGGAGAATCGCCGCGCGCAGCGACAGGTCATCGCGATTGAGGACCAGGTGATCGCGATACTGGTTGAGATCCTGCAGGTCCTGCGGTGCGTAGGTGTCGTCCAGGAGGTGCTGTTTGTCCACCAGGACCAGGAGGATCGGGTCCTCCGCGAGCATCCGGCGGACGTAGTCGAGAAATACCTGCGGTCGCGACGACACCGCCGCGACCGTCTCCTCCGGCAGACCCGCCAGCATCGACGGTAGGTCCGCGCCGGTAAGGTCAAAGGCGGGATGGATCGGCGCGAGATCGGCCGCGGTATCCGCCGTGTCGATCGGTTCCGGTTTCGCACGGCAACCGCCAAGGAGCGCCATCACGGCGATACCCAGAATCGCCGCCCCCCGGGCCCTACCGCCGAGGTTCGCCAAAGGCGATCGCCAAAACCTCCTCGAGGCGAGAGACTGGGTAAAACGCGATCCCTTTTTTAATATGGTCCGGTATCTCATCCAGATCCTTCTCATTTGCCTCAGGGA
>Ga0180436_10003643_pt1 | contig 14080 bp, 10 predicted proteins | sample SS_ome_2_FD_132434 | JGI IMG/M metagenome (GOLD analysis project Ga0180436, IMG submission 132434) | Hypersaline lake sediment archaeal communities from the Salton Sea, California, USA - SS_3_S_2 metaG | ecosystem: Environmental > Aquatic > Non-marine Saline and Alkaline > Hypersaline >...
AGTATGACTTCCATGATCCATCTGGTACATTTTGCGGATGCACACATTGACATGGCCCGCCAGGGGCGGCGCGATCCTGAGAGCGGATTGCCATTGCGCGCGCTCGATTTTTTGTATGCGCTCGATACGATAATCGATTTTGCCGTCCATCAACCGGCTGATCTGGTGATCTTTGCCGGTGATGCCTATCGCGATCGCACCCCCGCGCCGACTTACCAGCGTGAATGGGGGCGGCGTATGATGCGATTGTCAGAAGCGGGCGTTGAAACTGTTTTACTGGTCGGCAACCATGATGTCTCGCCGGCAGTCGGGCGCGCCCATACCCTGCACGAATTTGATACGCTCAATGTACCGCATATGCACGTCATCCGCAAGCCGAGACTGCTGGGGCCGCAGGATCTTGGCGGTCTGCCTGTGCAGGTGATCGGCGTTCCCTGGATGAACCGCTCTAATATGCTGGCGGCAATGGACGGCGGCAGCGGCAGTGTGGAAGAGGTGAACCGCCAGATCGAACAATATCTGACGCAGGCAATTGAGGATTACCTGGACTCTCTTGACCCGGACTTGCCCGCTATCCTCACCAGCCATATTTCTGTGCAGGGTGCCATGTATGGCAATGAGCGCAGCGTGATGCTTGGACGTGATATGGTTCTGTCCCCTGCCATTGTCAAAGACAAACGGCTCGATTATGTTGCTCTTGGGCATATCCACAAACACCAGGACCTGAACATTGATGGCCATCATCCAGTCGTCTATCCCGGGTCAATCGAACGCGTTGATTTTGGCGAGATCAATGATAAAAAATACTTCATCACTGCCCGCATTGAAAAAGGGAAAAAGACAACATATGAAGCAATCCCGCTGCAGGGCAGGAAATTCATCAGCAAATTGGTCCAGGTCACTGAAGCCGATAAAGTGCAGGAGCAGATCATGGAAGCTCTGCCGGATGGCGAAGAGATGGCAGATGCCATGTTCCGTATGATTCTCTCATATCCGCGGGAATGGGAACCGATGATCGATGAAGAGGCGATCCGCCATGCCTGTGAAAGCGCGTTCGCTTTTCACCTTGTGCGCCGGCCCGTCTCGGAATCCAGACTGCGCCTTCCAGATGATGTTCTGGTCGGGAAGTTAACTCACGCGCAGCTGCTTGAGAAATACTGGGAAACGATCAATACAGACACGGACGAAGTTGAAATAATGACCCGCATGGCTGGCGAGATCATTCAATCGGTGGAGATTGGGGCGCAGGGTGGCGTGAGCGATAATCTGGATGGTACGCCATGATCCCTGTCAAACTATCATTGCAGGGATTTCTATCTTACAAAAATCCTGTCAGCGTTGATCTTTCACAAATCAAAGTAGCCTGTGTGTCCGGTTCCAACGGCGCGGGCAAATCTACTTTATTCGATGCCATGACCTGGTCGTTGTTTGGACGCGCGCGGCGGAACGATGATGGTGTCATCCATACTTCCGCTGAAAGCTGTCAGGTTGTCTTTGAGTTTGATTATGAAGGGATCCGCTATCGCGTTGACCGCATCAAGCCGCGGGGTAAGAGTACTACGCTTGAATTTCATGCACAAACGCCAGACGGTACCTGGAAGGCATTCACGGAATCGGGAATGCGCGCCACTGAGGAGCGCATCCAGGATATCCTTGGTCTGGATTATGACACGTTTGTGAATGCCTCTTTCTTTTTACAGGGGAAAGCGGATTTATTTTCGATGCAAACCCCCGGCAAACGTAAAGAGATTCTCAGTAATATCCTTGGATTGACTGTGTGGGAGACGTACCGTGACACGGCAGCCCTGCGAAAGAGAGAGGTGCAGAAACATCTGGATGTGCAGCAGTCGATCATGCGGGAAGTGGTTATGGAACTGGATGAAGAGTCTTCTCGTAAAGAGCGTCTTGCCAGCGCGCAGGAAATGCTCGATATGAAAGCGAAAGTCCGCGAAAGCAAGGAGAAACTGCTCGAACTGGCCCAGCAGGAAACCGCGCAGATCAAGAACGATAAAGAAAAAATGGATATGCTAGTTGCCCAGGCAGCACAGGTGGAGAGAGACCTGGCAGACACAGTAAAAAAATTGCGCTCGCGGACCAACGAGATGCGGGAGTATCGTGAAATTCTTGAACAGCAGGACCAGATTGTTGCATCTCACGACAACTATCAAAAGGTACGCGAAGAACTCACGAAGCTGAACAAGATCAGCACACAACACAATGAGCTCGTTTTGCGGAAAACAAAAATGGAGGGGGAACTTCAATCTGAAAAAGTACGCCTCGAACAAGATGCTAAAAACCTGCGTTTACGCGAAGCGGAAGTCGCTGTATTGAAGCGTCACCTGAAGCAGCTTGAACAAGATGCCGCGGAAAAGAAAAGTGAAGCCGAACATCTGCAGGCTCAGATTCAGGAATTGGAAGCGCTTGAAACGGATCAGGATAAGAAGAAAGACCTGCAATCGGAAAAAGAAGGCGAGAATAAACAGCTGCGTGTAAAAATGGATGAGGTTAAAGAACGGATCACGTACCTGCAGAAAAGCGATGGTCCGGATTGCCCTTTGTGCGGCCAGCCGCTGAACGCGGACCATAAAACAAAAATTGTGGCACAGCTCAAATCAGAAGGCACAAGCCTTGGTGATCGCTTCCGCGGGAATAAAGAGACGATCGCGGAATGTAAACAGAATATCAAAGAGATTTCCAGTAAGGTCGCGCGAATACGGTCACTGCGTCCGCGCCTGACAGATGTTTTAGCAGACGCAGGGACCTTGTCCCAGCGGCTGGAAGAATCTGAGAGCAAGATTGAAAAATGGGGACAGGAAGGCGCGAAGCGCCTGGCGGAAATTACTGAACAGCTAGAAGAAGGGCAGTATTTAAAGCAAATTCAGCCGCAGCTCGATGCAGTCGCGCAGAAAATCGACGGCTTAGGGTATGACTCGAAAGGACACGACAAATTGCGCGATCAAGAACAGAAGCTGCGTGTTTTTGAAGAAAAGTTCCGCAAGCTGGAGCAGGCGCGCACCGCACAGGCAGGCCTGGAACGCGAGGTTTCGGAATTAGGAGCGCAAAAAACGCGAATGGATAAAAACCATCAGCAATTACAGCGCACGATCAATACCCTGTCACAGCAAATTAAGAAAAAGCGAGAAAAAACTGCGGATCCGGCCCAATTGGAAAAAGAGTTGCGGGATGCCCGCGAAGATGAGAACCACGCACGCCAGGCTGTGGGGATAGCCCAGCAAAATGTCAACGTGCTTGAAAACCTGCGTAAGCGAAAGAAAGAATTAGAGAGTAACTCCCGCGAATTAAGCCGTCAGATCGCGCGCCTGAAGATGCTTGAAACTGCGTTTGGAAAAGACGGCGTACCGGCTTTGCTTATCGAAAACGCGATACCGCATATCGAAACCCAGGCAAACGAGATTCTGGATAAACTGAGTGGCGGGAACATGTCGGTCAGTTTTGAAACCGAACGGGATTACGCGGACAAGAAACGCCAGGATCGCAAACAGACATTGGATATTATTATTCGTGACAGTGCGGGATCGCGCGCTTATGAATTATTTTCCGGCGGAGAAGCATTCCGCATCAATTTTGCCATCCGATTAGCGCTTTCGCGCGTACTGGCACAACGTTCAGGCGCTCGCCTGCAAACACTGGTGATTGATGAGGGTTTTGGCAGTCAGGATGCCGAAGGCCGGCAGCGTCTTGTGGAGGCGATAAATTTAGTTAAAGATGATTTTGAAAAGATACTCGTCATTACCCATCTGGATGAATTGAAAGATGCTTTTTCTTCCCGCATTGAAGTTACAAAAAACCAGCAGGGTTCACAGGTCGAGGTGATCATATGAAACAGCCTGCACATCCCCATATAGGGATCCTTCAGCGCGTGCTTCCTGCCTACCGGGCAAATTTATTTGATATGCTGGCTTCTGGCTGTGATGGTAAGGTGAGTGTGATTGCCGGGGAAGGGCGCCGTCAGGAGATGATTACCCCGGCTTTTCCGCAGCAGGCAGAATATTTCCGGGCACGGAATATTCATTTATTCAGCGGTCCATTTTATCTGTGCTGGCAGGGCGGCTTGATGCAATGGCTGTGTGAGTGGCAGCCAGATGTATTGATCATGGAAGCGAACCCGCGTTACCTCCGCTCTGCGGCGGCCTTACGCTGGATGCATTCACGCGGAAGAAAGGTGATTGGTTGGGGACTTGGCGCGCCGGATAGTTCGCGAAAATTTCCTGGCTTTCGCAGTTGGCTGCGTAAACGCTTTGTAAGTCAATTTGATGCGATCATTACGTACAGCACTCGCGGCGCGCAGGAATATCACCAGCTTGGATTTGAACCTTCACGAATTTTCATTGCGCCTAACGCGGCTGCGAGCAAACCGGATCAGCCCATACCGGAACGCCCGGATACCTATCGCGGCGGAAAACCGGCCATAGCTTTTGTGGGCCGCCTGCAGCAGCGAAAACGTGTGGATAGTTTGATCAGGGCCTGCGCCGCATTGCCGCCTGACCAGAACCCGTTTCTGTGGGTGGTTGGTGACGGCCCTTTCCGGGACGCTCTTGAACAATTGGCGCGGGAAATATATCCGCTCACGACTTTTTACGGCGCGCTGCATGGCAAAGAACTGGGAGCGCGCTTGGCGATGGCAGATTTGTTTGTCCTGCCTGGGACCGGCGGGCTAGCAGTGCAGGAGGCGATGTCTTATGGGCTGCCGGTGATTGTCGGTGAAGCAGATGGCACGCAGGCTGACCTGGTGCGGGAAGAGAATGGATGGCTTTTACCGGATCCCTCTCCGCAAGCTCTGGCAAATTTGATTTCTGATGCGCTGGCTGATATTTCAGCTCTGCGTGAAAAAGGCCGGGCGAGCTACCGTATTGTCAGCGAAGAGATCAATCTGGAAAAGATGGTCGCTGTTTTCAAAACAGCGATTGCTGAGGTGCTGCATGGATAAAGCACGCATTCTATTGGTAGCGGATGGGCGCAGCCCGATCACGCGAAATTGGATTGAGATGCTGCACTCAGGCGGGTATCAGATATGCCTGGCTTCAACCTATCCATACCAAATGATTGATGGGTTGGAAAAACAAACGACAATTCCCGTGGGTTTTTCTGCTCTAGCCGGCGGGCAGGTTAGCAGTAGCCAAAGGGCAAGTCCATCCCTGCGGCGCAGGGTGATCGCAGCGTTGCGCCCATTGCTGATGCAGGCGCGGGCAATACTCACTCCGTATTTGCTGCGAGGCCCGATGCAGAAATTGAATGCATTTATCGACGAGTGCCGTCCGGACATCATCCACGCGCTTCGCATCCCATTTGAAGGGATGCTGTGTTCGCATTTGCCGAAGTCAATCCCATTGGCGGTGTCCATCTGGGGCAATGACCTGACGCTGCATGCCCGGTCATCGTCGCGGATGGGCGCGCTCACGCGCTGTACGTTAGAACGAATGGATGCGTTGCTGGCAGATGCTTCCCGCGATATTGATCTGGCGCGTGAATGGGGTTTGCGGAAGGATATTCCCACGGAAGTGGTGCCGGGCAGTGGCGGCCTGGATATCAAAGCGATTGATGCCAGCCGAAAGTATACCGATAGCATTATTGCGCAATACAATATCCCGGATGACCGGCCTCTGGTGATCAATCCGCGTGGATTTCGGCCTGGCAGTGTACACCAGGATGTGTTTTTTAACAGCATCCCATTGGTGCTTGAGAAAGCACCAGATGCCTATTTTCTTTGTCCGGGTATGCGGGGACAGCCTGCGGCGGAAAAATGGGTCCTTTCTTTAGGAATTTCCGCGTCGGTTAAATTGCTGCCATTTCTCCCTCAGGAAACATTATGGGCGTTGTATGCTGCATCTTCGATTTACATTTCCTTATCCAGCCATGACGGAACACCAAATTCTTTCCTGGAGGCGATTGCCAGCGGAGCATATCCGATCGTAGGTGATATCGCGCCCCTGCGAGAGTGGATCACGGCGGGGCAGACTGGATCACTTATCGATCCGCGTGATCCGAAAGTGCCTGCGCAAGAGATTCTTGGCGTGCTTGGCAATGAGAATCTGCGCAGGTATGCCGCAAAAAAGAATAGAGCACTAATCACGCAACATGCCCTGCGCGAGGTGGTCATAAAAAAAGTGGACCGCTTATATATCGGTCTGGTCTAATTGGCCAGAATTTTCTCTAACTGGTCAAAAGCCTGAGTCTTGTTTTCGAATACGATCCCGTGCATACCCAACTTCTGCGCAGCCTGCACATTGACTGGGCGGTCATCAATGAAAACGCTTTCCTGCGGTTCGTAGCCCGCGCGCTCAAGAGCGAGTTGGTAAATGGCTGGATCTGGTTTTACTAATTTGACATCACACGAAGCGATGATGTGGTCAAAAGCGCCATCAATGATCCAATCAGTTTTAATAAAATCATGGAAATGTTTTGGGAAATTGGTTAGCAGCACATTCGTGTAGTTGCTGCGTAAAGTTTTGATATTCGTAAGTACCACGTCATCGACATAGAAATCTTTGACCACGAAATGCTGAAGGACCGGAATCTTTTCTAATGGCAGCTGCAGCGCGTTCAGAAGGTGAGTGTAGAATGTGATGTCATCAATCTCGTCGATATCCCAACGCACATTGATGGGAGAATCCAACACCGCTTCAACGTCTGCTAATGGCGCACCCAACCGCTCAGCCAGACGTGAATTGAAACTGCCTTTCACGGTATGCAGGATAACACCGGCAAAGTCCCATATTAGTGCTTTGATCGCGCTCATTGCATGTCTTGCGGGATGTGGCTGCGGGTGTTCAATGCGATCATTTCCGCACGGCCGTCTGTACCTAAATTGATCTCGGTGATACTGCAGGGGTTGATGTGATGATAGGCGTTTCCGTTCAAATACTTATTGCCAAACAGATGCAGGAGGAGAACATTCATGACACCGGAATGGGTGACGACGATGACCGTGCCGGTTGGGTTTTCATTTGTTATTGTGTTCCACCCGTCAACGACCCGCTTTGCAAACCTGCGGTGTGACTCGCCGCTGATAGTTCGCACGAAATTGAAGTAGTGGTGGTCAAAAAACTCAATCAGTTTACCGTGCTCTCCGTAATCGTGATCGCGGATCTTTCTACCTTCCAGCCAGCCAAAATCGATCTCTTTTAATGCGTCCAGCATGATCGGGTCGAGATGCGTGCTTTTACCAATGATCTGAGCGGTTTCAGCACAGCGCGATAAGGGGGATGCGTACATCTTATCTGCGCCGCTATTTGCCAGCGCTTCGGCAGCAGCATCGGCTTGTTTCCGGCCGCGCTCGTTGAGGGGAACATCGGTTATGCCATGCAGGAGCTGCGTGTCCACCCATGCGGTTGTGCCATGGCGAACGATGAAATATTGGGTCAATGTGAGTCCTTTGCTTGCTGTTTTATTTACACGCCTATTTTACTATGGATGAATATTTGGGCACAATTGTGAGATATTCCCACAAATTTTAGACCGGAATATGATCTGTTACAGGGAAGATAATATTTTATTCAAACAGATTTAAATACAACCCCTGCATACCGATTACGTATTTTGAGTTGCGGGAGAGACGCAGACCTAATTCCTGCATGATTTTTCCGGCACCATGAATATCGTTATTTTCATATTTCAGTTCAACCACAAGTTTGTCTTCTGAAAAGCCTGAAAGACCATTGAACCACCGGTTTGTCATTTTATATGCGAGATCCCTATCCAGTGTCAGTCGGAAATTGCCATCCGCGGAAAGGAAGTAGCGCCGCAGATATGTGTTATACAGGGTTGGCACTTCTTCAGAAATGTCATGATACATACCTTTGTAGAGCGGCATTTTCCCGGCACTTTCCTGCTTGATAATTTCCAGGTAACGATCATAGTTGAAAGAGGTATCAAATGTCAGCCCGGGCATGGTGAAATATTCCTTGTATCCCATTTCGCCGTGCTTGATCTTGTATTCAAGAATTGGATGATCGACGACCATTCCATTCCCATACCAGCGGATGCGGTGCTTCTCCCGATTCTGTAGGCCGTGGTGATTGTCAAAATAGTTTTTGTATTCACTCGTATCAAGATAGATATTATTGACCCTGCGCTCATAATAGATCTCTGAAAAGAAAAATCGTGAAGTGCGCAGGCGCGTCTCAAAATCCGCGTACATATGCAGGGGAAACACGAACTTACTTTCATACCTCATTGAATAGGTTCCCCATTGATCATTTTTTCAAACAAAAGCGCTTCTTTAGCCGCAGCCCTTGGCTGGATAGTCTGCCCATTAATTACAAGGGTCGATCCAGGCTGAATGAGATATTCTATATCTATATCGCCATGTATGTGAACATCCTCCAGCGTGATCCTGGCAGGGCCAAACTCCGGTTTCTTGATGTAGAGCGTGAGCGCAATGCGCGTGTTAGAAATATCGATATCCTTACCGCTCAAATGGGAATAATCTTTGCTTGCCATACCGACTATAGCGTTTTCAATGGTGACAGATTGGAGATGCAGGGTGCTGTTCTCGCCGACACTGATCCCTTTATCGCCGATGTTTCTGGTGATTGTATTGATCACTTCAACCTGTGAACCTGACACATCAATGGCATCATTAGTTGTATTCTCAAAAACGGTTTCGCTGATCACGCCCTGGCAGAAATCCGCATCAAAAGCATCGGAACCCGTGTTGCCGAAATAGCTGTCGGTGATGGAAAATTGTGAGCGGATGATGTTCAGCCCATCTTCACTGGGATTATTGATGAATGTACCGTAGCTGATCGCAACATCGGATTCATAGAAAGTGACTGAGCCGGTCAATTCCCAAATTCCGCTGCGCTGGGTATCCAGGCCATCGAAAATGGAATGTGAGATAAAGGATTCTTCCTGCGCTTGCAGCACGAGTAACCCCCGTCCGCTTTCATCGCTGGTGATAAACCGAATCGGTTGATTGCTGGTTCCTTCGAACACAACTGGTGAACGCGACACGATGAAAGCTTCATTTACGAGATCAATTTCCTGACCAGCAGAAATACGGAGTGTTTTCCCCGAAGGGATGAACAGGGGTTGATCGACCCTTACATTGTCCCCTGTGAAAAAGATGGACGAATTATCTGTGCGGATGAAATCAAACTCTCTGGTATTGTCGCGTGTTCTGATTTCTGTGCCATTAAAAACCTCTTCATCCATTTTCTTGAATGGGATCACTAATGCCCGGCGTGCGATGTTGTCATCATATTGGTAATTGACAATGATTTCGGAGAGCTTTGTCAACATCGCTTCCTGGACATTATTAAATGAAAATATCTGTGATTGGTAACTGGGTGTCGGTTCCAAATAGCTGTCTTCAGAAAACGGGTAGGTGTAATTCCCATCCATATCCTGCACGGAAATCAATTTTACCGGAATATCGTTGACATTTACAATGCGCAGCTTTAGCGATCCTTCTTCATATGATTCCAGATAAGCAAGAATTCCCTGGATTTGATAGGGGTTGCCGCTTTCCTGTGTGAACCACACTGCGCTGGGGCTAAATTCACTCATCTCTTCAATATCTGTGGGTTCTGCGAAAAACACATCTTTCAGGGTGTTGTAATAGTTGAAGGCGTAACCTGCGGTAAGGATGGAACCGGCAATGAAAACAGCTGCTATTGCGATCAGTGCCCAACGTTTCGCGCGGCGAACCCTTCCGTTTTTATCCCCATCATCCCCGCTGCGAATATCCTTGAAAAGCAGTTTGCCAATCAAGAATCGCGCGCGATTGGTCTCTTTCCATTGGTTTTTCATCGACCCCTCAAATTCCCAAGCGGTTGTGGATTATCCAGTGCGATTGGTACCAATTCAAATTCAACGCCGCCGTCGTCAAATACCTCCACGATCAGATAATTATCCTCGGTTTCACCTCCCATGCCGGAAGCGATGAAATGCATGTTGCCTTTACGTTCATAAACAGCGCCTGGCTGGCGAGCAAAAGCGCCAACATCTCCCGCGATAAAATACACATCTCCTTCAAAATCTCCGAATTCTGGAACAACATCATCCCAGAAGTTCGAACGATTCTCTGGATATGGGCCGCCATTGGATTGAATCCATGGGAAGTGTTCTCCATCCAGCCAGAAAAGGTAATGCGTTAAGACAAAAACATTCGAGACCTGTTCCCGGTTTTCTGCCAGCGTGTTTTCTAAAAAAGCGAGTTGCTCCGTGCTTAGCTCCCAGTCATTTTTTGGTGTCAGGATAATAAAGAGATTCGCGCCTTGCGTAAAGGATTGGTATTTTGGTCCGAAATGATCCGAAAAAATGCCTGACCCATCCAGGTCATGGTTTCCGGGGGCAATGTAATAGGGTTTTTCTGTGGTTGCCATAGCGTCTTTCAAGTTCTCAAAACTGGTTTCCGAGGGGATATAAACGGTATCTCCGGTCAGGACCCCAAATGAAAGCCGTGTATTATCGGCGATCCCAGGTAAAGCAGCAGCGAAGGGGGGATGGATCTCGTCCTGCAGCGGCGTGTCTGCTTTATCATGGGACCCATAAACGTGGCCGGCTGTGTAGAAAGCGAATTCAAATTGTGAGTGTGTTACCGGTTTGATGTGTTTTTTGTCATCCAACAGGGTCTTATAGATCACGCTGAATTTATTGAGGTCATCAAATGCAACCGATTGCTGGCGCTGAATTATTGCGATCCGGTCCATGTTATTGGTAAATCGCGCTTCAACCGGGTTTCCATCGTAAAGCACCTGGTCCATTTGGATACTTAAATAGCCTGGATTATCAACTTTAATCACCAGCAAATCGTCAGACACATTTTCCATTCTAAAGCTGGTTTCATTTTCGTCGATAGTGCTGCGGATCCGATAATGCAGTTCATCCAGATGGGTCGTGAAATCTTCAAAATAGATATTGTCCCGCTCGAATATGAGCGCAATTTCCCGTAGATTCTCCGATTCCTTTTCAAGGAAATCATCATATTCATCCAGGAACTGCTTAACGTATTGCACATACGCGTGTGTGAATGTTTGATTTTCAAAGAAGGGGGTGATCAAAGGGTCTGTGCTCTTGCTGGAAGAATCACAAAGGCCGGCTTTTGGCAGATTGTCAAAAGTGATCGGTTCCATTTTCCCGGTGACGGGGTTGACATAATATCGGAAGTTATGCCAGATATTGCCATGGCAGGAGTTGAAAACATCCAGAGCGGCAAAAAATTTCGCGTACAGATCAAGGTCGAATATTTCCTCGGGATTGACTTCTCCAGCGACCAGTTTATTTAAAGCGGTGATGCCATACTTCGCGTATCCTCTCAAGGCAGGATTTTCCAGCGTTTTGTTGATGCTGAATACGTCAAAATCCATGTATCCGTTTTCTGACCCAGGCCAAAATCCCAATCTTCGATCCTTGGAGAATAGAACGCTCGGCGTTCCCACAGATAATCCTCGTTTACTTTGATAATCGGGCCTTCTCTGCGGTAGGCATTTTCGACCAAGCGCTTGTCGAAAAACTCTTCCAGCGCATATACGCCGATATATTCACCATTGATGAGCACGTCCATAAAATCATAGCGGAGTGCGATACCGCCTTGGTCACGGAAAAAGGTCTGAATGAGGTATTCTGATACTCCGTTACGCGTTTCTGGGCGCTGAATAGAAAACTTGGTCATTCCCCATGGGGCTTCTGTATCCATTTTTATGCGGAAGGACCATTTTCCCTGTTGGAGGTGGTCGGTCCAGTCGCCTTTTAGGCGGATCTCCGCGTCATCCTCTTTCCCATCTGCCTGAACGACTGCTGGTACATAATCGTCTTCTTCCGTCAGCAGGACGCCCAGCGCATAAGCTTCTTTTGCTTTATCTTCTAATAGCGTCAGATCATCTTCATCAATTTCGATCTCTAATTTTTTGATCTCAAAATCGATCAATTTATGGTCAGGGTAATTCACCGGGTCTGGATCGCCCAGGAGTTCGATACCTTCTATCCAAAAATCCCAATTTCCCTGCAGTGGGGTGATCTCGACTCTATCATACCCGCGCGTGCTTATTGCGTCTGGGATCAGATGCAGGAATTTGGTGTCCCCTATGGTTTTTGTGCTGATGATAAAGAAATCGCTTTCTTCGCCAAGGAAAAATGTCGCTTTATAGATGTCTGAACCGCTTAAGCTTATTTCCAGAAAATTTTCATGCGCGATAGTTTCTAGATCCAAAATGGCGATGAATTTTTCCGACGGTAAGGGTATTCTTTCATGCTGGTTTTCTGGGGTGACATCGATCTGAAAATGGGATAAAAGATAGTTTTGCGCAAAAGACTCGGAGAGTTTAGCAGCGATAAAAAAGAAGCTTACCAGAATGAACAGAATGGCAACAGCGCGCGTAGTGATCTGGCGCAACGCGTGCTCGTTTCCTTCCTGTGGATGTTTAATCTGGGTGAGGTCGACTTTCATTAGTAAGTCAATTGATTCCGGTTTCTAAGTTAGCAAAATAAAGCGCACGATTGGATACAAAAGTTAACCCAGCGCGCGCGCTGCGACAAAGCTGACGCCGACTTTGCCATCTTCATTCTGGAGGTCTTTGATACATGCTTCAAAATTGCTGTATGTATCAAATTCAGCAAATAGAAGTACGTTGACCGCGCCTTCTTTCTGGTCAAATCTGCGCATATCGAGCCTGTTGCAATACTTCCCGATGATGGATACGATCTGATCAACACCAAGCTTTTTGCTTTCGACGGAAATGTTGTATACATCTTCGATTTGATTCTTGCGGAATGACCCTGCCACAATCAGGATGATCAGTACAAGAAATCCTGCTGATAGGGTCACCAGGCGTTCGTTGGCTCCGAGACCAAGCCCCATCGAGATAGTAAAGAAGATGTATGTGAGTTCCTGCGGTTCTTTGATGGCGGTTCGGAAGCGGACGATCGAGAGAGCGCCGACCAGCCCTAAAGATAAGGCGATGGATGATTTGATCAGGGCGATGATCAGGGTTGTGCTGATGGTGATCAGGAGAAATGAACTGCCAAAGTGTTTACGGTTGGACAGCGCGGACCCATATTTCACATATACCAGGTAAATGAGATAGGACATTGCTGCTGAAAGAATCACATTAATCAGAATATCAACAGCGCCGATGGTGCGCATACTGGTGAATAAGTTAGATAATATATCTAAAAGATTGGACATAAAATTTCCTTATTTTAAGGGTTTTTTACCAGTTTACCATATGGATATCATGCATTGTTAATATATCCATGTTTGAAAGCATTAATATCCGCTATATCAGATATACTAAGAAAAAATGATTTAGGAGTGTGATAGATGACAAAAGAAACACCTTTCAAACTGACATATGCGACGATGTTCAACCCCCCACAGGAACTGCATACACGCTATGAGCAGGCTCTCGCGGAAATAAAAGAGAATCTTGGGCAGGAATACCCCATGATCATCGCGGGAGAGGACGTTAAGGCGAATGAAACATTTAAAAACATCAGCCCGATCGATACCGGCATGGTTCTGGGACATTTCCAGAAGGGAGATGCGAGTCACGCAAATGCAGCGGTTGCCGCGGCGCGAAAAGCATTCCCTGCCTGGCGAAAAACACCCTGGCAGGAACGGTTAAAGCTGCTGAGAAAAGCGGCGGACATCATTGACCAGCGTATTTTTGAGTTTGGCGCTGTGATCACCCTGGAAGTGGGTAAGAATCGCATGGAAGCGCTGGGCGACGCGGCAGAAGCGGCAGATTTGATCCGCTATGCCTGTGACCAGATAGAAGCCAATGATGGCTTTGTTGTTCAGATGGGCAGTGATCCGCTGCAGGGATATCAAGCTACAAATTATTCGGTGCTGCGCCCTTACGGTGTTTGGTTGGTGATCAGCCCATTCAACTTCCCGGCTGCTTTGACGGGAGGTCCCGCCGGCGCGGCTTTGGCTGCCGGTGCTCTATCCCTGGCTCTATTTTGTCGCCTTGAGCGTCTACAACCCGTTGATCTTTCGCTGGTATCTGGCGCCCATACTTCCAATGTACATACTGTGTATTCTGGCCGGGGGGCACAAGCTGCTGTGTGACCTGGCCGGGATGGTGGGCAAGCTCCCAACGCGGCATCGGGATGCCGC
>Ga0180436_10003644_pt1 | contig 14077 bp, 14 predicted proteins | sample SS_ome_2_FD_132434 | JGI IMG/M metagenome (GOLD analysis project Ga0180436, IMG submission 132434) | Hypersaline lake sediment archaeal communities from the Salton Sea, California, USA - SS_3_S_2 metaG | ecosystem: Environmental > Aquatic > Non-marine Saline and Alkaline > Hypersaline >...
CGGCCAGCAGAGCGGCCGCGGCCAAGGCGATCATCAGCATCTTGAAACGAAACGTCATGGCGATCCCGTCCTCCCGGTCAGGACATGCAATCTAGTTCTGCGAACCCTCGTATGGCAAGGTCCGTTCCGAAAACGCGCCGTCCCGATGCAAGATCGCTTGGGTTGACCGGAAGCTTCATATATATTGATCCACATCACGGGGAGCTGTCGCCTGCAGCCCCGCCCGCGTATGAAGGCGCCTCGCCGCCTAGACTCAAATGGTTAAGGATACCCATCCCATGAGCACCACGATCCTGCTGGCCGATGATCACCAGCTCCTGCGCGAGGGGCTGAGGGCCCTGCTCACCATGCAGGGGGACATGGAGGTCGTGGGCGAGGCCGTCAACGGTCTCCAGGCCTTCGAGCTGACCCGCCAGCTGGAACCCGACGTGGTCGTCATGGACATCAACATGCCGGAGCAGAACGGCATCGAGGCCGCGCGCAAGATCAACCGGCACTGCAAGGACGTGAAGGTGCTCGCCCTCTCGGTGCACAGCGACCAGAACTTCGTCCTCGAGATGCTGCGCGCCGGCGCCGCGGGTTACCTGCTCAAGGACTGCGCCATGGACGAGCTGGCCCTGGCCATCCGCATGATCATGGAAGGCAAGCACTACCTCAGCCCCGCGATCACCGGCACCGTCCTGGAGGATTTCCTGCACGACCGCGGCAAGCTGAAGTCGAACCTCTCCCTGCTCACCAACCGCGAGCGCGAGGTGCTCCAGATGATCGCCGAGGGCAAGTCCACGCGCGAGACGGCGGAGGCCCTGGGCATCAGCGCCAAGACGGTCGAGACCCATCGTCTGCGGTTGATGAACAAGCTCGGACTGCGCAACGTGGCCGACCTGACGAAGTTCGCCCTGCGGGAAGGCCTGACGACCCTCGACTTCTAGGCCGGTTCCTCCGGCTCCTCCCCGCCGCGGCCCGGCAGCGCGTCGAGCAGCATCCGCACATCCGCCCGATCCACCACCTTCAGACCGAACAGCGCCGCCGCGTAGAGCACGCCCGTGACGAGGGTCATCGCCGCGAAGGGGAACAGGGCGTCGTCCGGCAGGGCCCGCCAGGTGACGTGCCAGCCGGGGACGGCCAGGCGCGCGATCGCCACCGCGCCGAACCAGGCGACGGCCAGCGCCGCCACGGTCCCCAGCAGGCCGCGGCGGGAGGGCACGCGCAGTCCGGCCTGCCGCGTGTAGCGGCGGTGGAGCAGGTAGCCCAGCAGCAGGCTGAGCACCGTGGTCATGGCGGCGCCGTGCCACTTGAGTATGGGGATCAGCAGGAGGTTCAGCGCCACGTTGGTGAACAGGACCGCCAGCGCCAGGCGCATGAACACCTTCTCGCGGCCGGCCGTCATCAGCAGCCGGTTGTAGACGTGGCTCTGGGCCTGCACGGGCAGCCCCAGGATGACGATCTGGAACACGGAGATCGACGGCTCCAGGTCGGAGCTGGTGGCGATGAGCCGGATGATCGGCCCGGCGGCGAGGATGCAGAAGAGGGTCAGGGGCATGATCAGGAGGTTCAGGTAGCGCAGCGCCCGCTCCCCCATGCGCTCCACGTCCCCCGCCTCGCCCGCCGCCGCCTGCTCCCGATACCGCTGCAGGGATGGGAAGAGCGCCATGGCGAAGATGCTGGGGATGATCAGGAACAGGTCGAGCGGCCTGTGCCCGATGGTGTAGATACCCGCGCCCAGCTTGCCCAGCATCTCCATGATCATCACGGTGTCGATCTTGTAGGAGATGATGCCGAAGGTGGTGGCCATGAAGACGGGCACGCCCATCCGCACCATCCACATCATGCCTATGCCCTCGCCCGGTCGGCCGCGGCGCCACGGCCCGCAGTGCCGCGCCATCAGGGGCACCAGGACCATCAGCCGCGCCAGGCGGCTCAGCACGTTGGCCCAGGCCACGCCGACGATGCCGTAGCCCGCCTCCAGCCACCACCAGGCCAGGACGAAATAGACCACGGCCGAGACGAGCTGGCTGGTGGTCTGGTGCTCCACCTTCTCGTGGCCCTGGAGCACGGAGTCGCAGGCCATGCCCGTGGCCTCGAGCACCACGCCCAGGGCCATGACCAGGATGACCATGCGCGTGGGCGCGTCGTAGCCGGTGGCGAAGACGTAGACGACGAGCAGTCCGTAGATCAGCAGGCTCAGCAGCCAGCGGATGCGCAGGGCCGCCCAGAGGATGGACCAGGTGGCCTCGCGGTTCTTGACGACCTCGCGGGTGATCAGCACCACCAGGCCGAAGTTGGCTATGGTCAGGGCCATGGACGACAGATCGACCGCCACGCCCCACACGCCCGTGCCGACCGTCTCCGCCTCGCCGGTCAGCTTGCGGAAGACGAAGAAGGCGAGGATGCGCCCGGCGAAGAGGCCGAGCGACATCAGCGCGGTGTTCTTGGCCACGAAGCGGGCGGCTCTCAAATCGTCTCCTAGAAGAGGCCCCGGGTGACGGCGGTCAGCTTGGGACCGCCGCCGCCGTCGAGGGGCCAGGCCAGATCGAGGCGCGCCAGGTCGGCGCTGGCGGAGCGCGTGGGTCCGAAGCGCAGGCCGATCCCCGCCTCGTGGCGGGCCCGCGACAGGCCGCGCGTCTCGCCGTCCCACCAGGCTGCGCCGCCCGCGTAGAAGGCGGCCAGGCCCACGCGATAGAAACCGATCAGTTCGCCGGGCACGACGTACGCGTGCTCGGCGTTCCAGCGCAGCAGGCGATCGCCCGCCATGCCGTCATACTCCATGGTGCGCAGTCCGCGTGTCAACCCGAGCACGAAGGCGTCGGTTCCCTCGAGGTCCGACCCGCGCGCCCCCTCGACCACCAGCCGCGAGACCTGGTTCCGACCCGTGCGCACCATCCAGCCGGCGACGGCGTCCAGGGAGAAGTAGCGGTTGCGCGCGCTGCCCAGGGATCCGGACCCGGCCAGCTCCGTGTAGAGGAAACCGGGACCGAGCCGCGACCAGTCGCGTGCGAAGAGATTCCAGATGAAGCGCTCGCGGTCGCTCCCCAGCGCGGCCAGGGCGGGCCCCGCGGTCAGGCGCAGCCACGGCGACATGAAGAGATCCTCGGCGGGACCGTACTTGAGCACGAAGGACTCGGCGGCCCACGCGCGGCCGCGGGTCTCGATCACGACGACGGACTGGACCGTCTGGCCGATCTCCCGGCAGAGGGCCGGGCAGTACCCGAAGATCACATCGTCATCCACGAACCGGCCGTCGGACAGCTCCACGTCCTCGTCGAGCTGCCACGGGAAGGTCCGCTTCTCCTCCAAGAGCCCCACGCCCACGCGCCAGAAGCGGTCGGCGCCCTCGGAGCTGACCCGCCAGGTCCAGGTGACGGCGGCCCCCTCCTCCGCCACGGGCAGCCCCGCGTAGAGGCGGGCCTCGCCGCCGTCGCCCGCTGGACCCGCCTGGCTCAGGTAGTAGCGCGGCTCGTAGCGACGGTTCCACATCGACAGCTCGTAGCCGAAGCCCGTGTCGTCCGAGTAGAAGGGCAGCGAAAAGGTCAGCGCCTTCAGGTGGCCGTCGCTGAGGTCCGCGTAGGAGGTGTGCAGGTAGAGGTCGGAGCCCAGCAGCCGGCGGTTGGAGAAGGCCAGCCTGCGGAAGGTGCGGTCCTCGTCCTCGCCGAGCCCCACCTCCAGGCGCACGCCGTAGCCCAGGAAGTTGTCGTCGGATCCCAGCACGCTCCAGCGATCCTCGCTGCTCGACCGCGAATAGCTGAAATTGGTCGTGAGAGACCAGGTCTCCTGGACGCGCACCTCCAGGGGCACGACGCCGCCGGGCAGCGTATCCGTCGCCGCCACCGATACGTTGGTGAGGAAGCCCAGGCCGCGCAGGTTCCGCTCCGTCTCGCGCAGGAGATCCTCGTCGAGGGGATCGCCTGCCGCGAAGAGCAGCTCGCGCCGGATGATCTGGTGGCGGGTGCCCGTGTGCAGGCCGTTCATGGCGCCGCGCAGGAAGCGCATCACGGGCGTCGAGCGATCCAGTTCCTCCCGCCCGTAGATGTCGGTGACGACCAGCGTCACTTCGCCCACGCGCAGGTCGCCCTCCGGCTCGTCTGCGGCCGGCGCTCCCGCTGCGGCCGCGAGGACCAGGGCGAGCACGGCGAGGCGCAGTCCGGTCCCCCTTGTCATGTCAGGGCGACCGGAAGACGGGCTGTTGCTGTCATGTTGTCAGCTCCGGATGTCAGTCATGAGTGTTCCCAGGCGACGCCGTCGCACCGCACCGAAATCCTGCGTGCTCATATCTTCAAGATCATCAACCGTTTGCCGCAAATCAAGCCCCGGGGGACTCCATGTGGCACGCAGGTTGTATTGGGACCGGTCAGAATACGTGATCGACGCCGCGCCGCACGGGCGGAACGGCCGACCCGGATAGAAACCCGAGGAGGAAAGCACAATGACGACCACCACCCTGATGCCCCTGCGCCTGAGCAACCTCATGGATTCGTTCTTCGCCCCCGCCGCCTGCCGCGCCGACGTCGACCGGACGTCGCACCGCGTGCCGCGCGCCGAGGTGCTCGAAGGCGACAAGGACTACATCATCCGCATGGATCTGCCGGGGGTCAACCGCGAGAACCTGGAGATCGAGATCGAGGACGAGACCCTGAGCGTGGCCGCGACCCGCGAGCGCGAGGTCCCCGAGGGCTACCGCGCCCTGCGCAACGAGTGGGCCGGCGGCAAGGTCGCCTTCAAGCGCGCCTTCACCCTCGGCCAGGGCATCGCCGCCGACGGCATCCAGGCCAGCCTGGAGAACGGCACGCTGACCCTGACCCTTCCCAAGTCCGAGCAGGCCCTGCCCCGCCGGATCGAGGTGAAGTGACCGCGGACCGACACCGCCCGCGCTGACGAAAAGGGCCGGGACAAAGTCCCGGCCTTCGTCTATCCTTGTCCGTCATGAAACTCATCAGCTTCAGCCATCCGGCTGGCCCTCGACCCGGCGTCGCCCTGAGCGACAAGGTCCACCTGGACCTTCTCGCCGCGGATCCCGATCTGCCCGCCGGCTGGAACCTCCTCTTCGCCCGCCTGGACCGGGTCGCCGAGCTCGTCGCCCAGTGGCACGGGCCGGGGGGCGTGATCGACGGCGTGCCGCTGATCTCCAGCACCAAGCATCCCCTGCTGCCGCCCGTGATCGCGCCCTCGAAGATCATCGCCGTGGGCCTGAACTACCGGGATCACGCCGGCGAACAGAACCGGCCCACGCCCGCCCAGCCCATGCTCTTCAGCAAGGCGACCACCTGCCTGCAGGCACCCGCGGGTCCCATCGTCCTGGACCCGGACCTGACGCACGTCGACGCCGAGGCCGAGCTGGCCGTGGTGATCGGACGCGCCGGCAAACGGATCTCCCGGGAGGACGCGCCGGATCATATCGCCGGCTACATGTGCTTCAACGACGTCACCAACCGCGAGGCGCAGCGCGCCGACAAGCAGTTCTTCCGGGGCAAGAGCATGGACACGGGCGGCCCCTGCGGCCCCTGGATCGTCACGCCGGACGAGCTGCCGCCCCTGGCCCGCGGCCTGGAGATCGCGGGCTACCTGAACGACGACCGGGTCCAGCACAGCAACACGGACCAGCTCATCTTCCCGGTCGACGAACTGATCCGCTTCGCCAGCCAGCACATGACGCTGCTGCCCGGAGACATCATCGCCACCGGCACGCCGGCCGGCGTCGGCGTTTTCCGCGACCCGCCGCGATATCTCCGTCCGGGCGACGTCTACACCGTGGAGATCGAGGGCCTGGGCGCCCTCGTCAATCCCGTCGTTCCGGCCTGACCCTCCCTCCTGCCGACACGCCGACCTCGAGGGAAATCCGCCTATCAAGAGTCGCGGACCCCGGCCGATAACCTACTGGAGCAGCAACGGCGCCGACGTCGGCGACGACGACGGCGATGCGCGACATGTGCCCGGAGGACGCGACCATGAACCAAGCGGCGAGAACGGATCCCTCCCAGATGACCCGGATCTTCATGTCGCTTCCCCATTACCACTTCTACGGACACGTCTCCACGGCGATCAAGAACGAGCGCCTCTACCGCCTGTCCCTGGGGCAGATGCTCCAGGAGATCGCCGAGCGTCTCCTCAACGCGTCGGAGACGCGGGGCTCCAGCCTGAGCCACCACCAGCACGAGAGCCTGGAGGAACTCGTCGAGGACTTGGGGGCCCTGATCACCCACCTGAACCGCCGGGGCAACATCCAGCTCGCCGATTCGCGGACCGAGACCATCGAAGCCCTACGCGAGCTGGACAACAAGCTCATCATGCTGCTGGAGCAGGTGTGGCACATGTCCCAGGCCGTGCTCAGGCCCGAGTGCAACAGCGAGGCCTTCGACGAGGGCGTCCAGTACCTGCTCCTGATGCTGCAGGCCTTCGCCGAGACCGCCGAGGAGCGCAACCAGCTGCTCGGACTGGGCTGGGAATCGGAATTCGGCATGAATCCCATGCCAAGAAGGAAGTGACGGCTTGACGGAAACCGGCATCCAAGAGATCGAGATACGGGCCCCGGGCTGGGACATCCTGAGCGGGGACGAGGCGCCCATCGACTGGGCGGTCGAACCCGCCGACGGCGTCATCCAGGGACCGCTCGATCTCTGCTTCCTCGACGGACGGCTCCTGCATCTCGTGCTGAAGAAGGGACAGGTCGCCCTGATGGCCGCCCGGGGGGGGCGGCGGGCCTTCTTCCGGGAGGGCGGATACATGCTGCGCGTCGGCGCCCACGGCCTGCCCGCCGACGGCCTGCTCTACTTCATGCACACCGATCGGACCTTCGGCATCCCCTGGGAACAGATCATCCCGGTGCCGCGTCACGAGCTCTGCGATCCCGCCACGCGCATGGCCTCGGGCAGCTTCGACGTGCGCATCGATTCCCCCATCCGCTTCCACGCGGAGATGCTCCACGGCCGCGACGGCGAGGGCGAGGGCATCTGCCGCGACGTCCTGGCCAAGGTCATGCCCACGCTGCTGACGATCCGCCTGGCCCACGCCTGCGGCCGCGAGTCCGCACCGACGAGCCAGCACGCCGCCCTCGCGGCCCTGCGCCCCCGCGACATGGACCCGGACCTCGCCCCCTACGGACTGGTGTGCACCGATCTGAGGATCGACCGGGGCTTCCTCGACGCGCAGGCTCCGACCCCGGCCGCCAAACCTACCTGGAGCCTCTCGGATCCCGTCTAGCCGACGCCACGGGCTCATGTTACCTTGACCCGGATCGATTCGAGACGAGGGATCCCGGGCCGAAGCGATGGGGGTTCACGGGGATGTTGCGCCATCGAAACGTCTGCTTCGCATTCACGGTCGCCGCCTGCGCATTGGTCTGCCTCCTCCCGCACGCCGCAGCCGCCTTCGAGAACGCGACCTTCGGTCCCGTCGCCGTCGAGGGCAACACCTCCACGCGCACGGATCTCATCCTCCACGAGCTCGGTTTCGCCGAGGGGGACCCCTTCGACTTCGCCGTGCTCGATGCCTCCTGGGAACATCTCGAGGACCTGGGCTGGTTCGCCTTCGTGGACATGGACTACGACGACGGCGACGGCGACGTGGTGCCCGTGACCATCATCGTCGAGGAGGACCGGACGACCCGCTACTACCCGATCATCGACTACGACCCGCGCTGGGACATCCTGCTGGGCGTCCGCGTCTACGACATCAACTTCCGCGGACGCGGCGAGACCCTCTCCCTCGCCGCCACCTGGTACCGACGACACGGCTACGAGATCGCGTGGCGGCACCCCTGGCTCTTCGGCGTGGCGGGGCTGTCGTGCGGGATCGACGGCGTGTGGGAGGACGCGGATTTCGAGTACCGCGACATGGACTTCTCCCGCTGGGAGGCCGGCGGCTGGCTGCGTTGGAATTTCGCCCGGCCCCTCTTCGCGGAAGCGGGCGCCTCCCTCGGCGCCTTCGACCAGAAGGGCGACGTGGACGGCCTGCCCGACCCCTGGCCCGCCGCCGACCGCGACCGCCGGAACGTGCACGGGACACTCGGCCTGGACAGCCGCGACATCATCTGGTACCCGACGCGCGGGCAGTACCACCGCCTCACCTACGCGCGGATCGAGAGCGACGATTTCGACGCCTACGACGCCTTCACCGGCGACCTGCGCGGCTTCGTCCCGCTGCCCTGGGACCACGTCCTGGCCCTGCACGCCTGGGGCCGGCGCACGAGCGGACACGTGCCGCCGGAGGACGTGCTGTACTGGGGCGGGGTCGAGACCGTCCGCGGCTACGAATACGGCTCGGTGGAGGGCGAGGAGGGCTTCCTGCTGAGCGTCGAGTACCGCTGGCCCGTGTTCCTGATGCCCATCTCCGGCGACGGCCGCGTGATCGGGATCGGCGTCCACGCCTTCGGCGACGCCGGCAGCAACTGGTGGGACGGCGGCGGTCGCGGTACCCTGTACAGCTACGGTGCCGGCGCGCACATCAACATTTCCGACCACCAGTTCCGTTTCGAGCTGGCGATCACCGAGGATGGCGACGCCGCATTCCAGTTCATGGACGCCTTCAACTTCTGAGGACCCGCCCCCGCACGCGTCTTCGCAACCGTCGCGAAGAGGAGGTGAGCATGCTGCCCGGCGAGAAGATCCATCTGACGCGCTTCGCCAAGAGCGCCGGCTGAGCGGCCAAGCTGGGCCCGGAGGGCCTGGAGAACGTGCTCGCGAGCCTGCCCGACACCCGCCACGACGACCTGCTGGTCGGTTTCGAGACGGCGGACGATGCCGCCGTCTGCCGCGTGGACGAGGGCCTGGCCGTGGTGTCCACGGCCGACTTCATCACGCCCATCGTCGACGACCCCCGCACCTTCGGCGCCCTGGCGGCGGCCAACTCCCTGAGCGACGTCTACGCCATGGGCGGCCGGCCCGTCATGGCGCTGAACCTGCTCGGCTACCCCCAGGGCGAGATCCCGCCCGAGGTCATCGGCGCGATCCTCGCCGGCGCGGCCGAGACCTGCCGGGAGGCCGGCGCGGCCGTCGGCGGCGGCCACACCGTCCGTGACGTGGAAGTGAAGTTCGGTCTCTCGGTGACCGGCGTCGTCGATCCGGACCTCATGCTCCTCAACACGGCCGCCCGCCCGGGCGACCGCCTGGTGCTGACCAAGCCCCTGGGCACCGGCGCCCTGGCGGCCGCCTTCAAGAAGGGCGTGCTGGACGAGGACGGACCGGACTATCTCGCCCTGGTCGGGACGATGACCGCGCTGAACGCCTGCGGCGCCGTCCTGCCCGCCCACGGCGTCGTCGCGGCCACCGACGTCACGGGTTTCGGACTCACCGGACACGCCGTCGAGCTGGCCGTCGGCAGCGGCGTCGAGCTGGCCATCGACACCTCCCGACTGCCCCTGCTTCCCGACGCCGTCGGCCTCTGCGGCCGCGGATTCACCTGCGGCGGCACCAAGGCCAACCGCGGACACACCGCGCGCCGCGTCGACTACGGCGACCTTGACGAGGCGATGATCGGGCTCGTCAACGACCCCCAGACGTCCGGCGGGCTCCTGTTCTGCGTTCCCCCCGACCGCTGCGACGAGGCCCGCGAGGCCGCCCTGGACGCGGGTGCCCCGTGCGCCCCCGTGGTCGGCGAGGTCAGGTCCACCCTTACCGACGGCCCGGCGCTCCGCTTCTCCTGATCCCGGGCCCGCCGGTCCGAATGCCGCGTATCCCCGTTCGATCATGGGGATTTCCGCGCTTTCCGACTCAAGTGCCCCCCGAGACCGCCGATATCCATTCCTGAGATCAACGCAGCGATCATCCCGCCGGACGCGAGCTCGGGGTGAAGGAACGGGGGATCGGGCTCTCCCGGCGACGGATGATTGCTGAACCCGAGGAGGAGCCTCTTGCCGACCGCTACAGCATCACTCAAGAAGATCCAGGCGCGGGACCTGAAGACCGTGGTGAAGGAGGTGCCGACCCTTCCCATCGTCTATCAACAGCTGTTCAGCAAGATGAGCAACCCGAACGTCTCGGTGCCGCAGCTCGCCGAGGTCGTGACCCGCGACCAGTCCCTGGCCACCAAGATTCTCAAGCTGGTGAACTCCGCCTTCTACGGCTACAAGAAGGAGATCAACACCATCAGCCGCGCCATGGTGATCCTGGGCTTCCGCACCGTTCGCAACGCGGCGCTGGCCATCAGCGTCTTCGACTACGTCTCGGGCGCCATGGAGGACAGCCGCTTCCCGGTGGAGGACTTCTGGAAGCACAGCCTCTGCACGGCGAGCATCTGCAAGGTGGTCGGTCAGAAGACCGGCAGCCCGCAGCAGGAAGAGACCTTCGTCGCCGGCCTGCTCCACGACATCGGCAAGATGATCATGATGAAGTACTTCGCCGAGGATTTCGGCGAGGTCTGCGGCTACGCCATCGAGCACCAGAAGAGCTGGAGCGAAGCGGAGGACGCGCTTCTGAACATCGGGCACGCGTCGGTGGCGAAGGCCGTGCTGCGCAGCTGGAACTTCCCCTCCTCCCTGGTGGAGGCCGTACAGTACCATCACTCACTCAACTCGGGCGCTTCCTATCCGGGCCTCGCCGCCCTGACCAACGTGGCCGACTACGTCTCCTACGAGCTGAAGATGGGCGCGCCGTCCAGCCTGGCCCACCAGGATTGCGACGCCGGGGCGCTGAAGGAACTGGGCACGACCCTCGAGGAGATCATGTCCTACAAGGAGACGATCCTCGAGGAGACGAACCAGGCGCTGGAGATCCTGCAGATCATCGACTGAGGGAATCGAGAGACGGTTGGTGCGGCGCGGTCCGGAAGGGCCGCGCCGTTCGCGTCAGTTCTCCTGGGCGGCCGCGTCTTCGTCGTCGCCCGCCGCGAGCGCCGGGGCCTGCAGGGAACGCACGGCCTTGTCGATCGTCGGCAACTCGGCTATGCCGTCCCCGGTGGCGGCGCCGAGCTCCTCGAACCGGCGGGTCTGGGGCAGGACCTGCCGCTCCAGGGAACCCACCGCCTTGTTGTAGTTGTCGACCGACCGGCCCAGACTCGCACCGACCTGGGCGAAGTGCTCGGCCAGGGTGCGCATCCGCTTGTGGAGATCGCGTCCCAGCTCGCTGATCTTCTCGGCGCTCTCGGCCAGGCGCTGCTGGTTCCAGCCGTAGTGCACGGCGCGCAGCAGCGCGATCAACGTCGTGGGCGAGGCGGGGATGACCTTCTGGTCGACGCCCTTCTCGATCAGGGAGGGGTCCTGGGCCAGGGCCTGCCCGAAGATGTTCTCGCCGGGCAGGAACATCACGGTGAATTCCGGCGCCGGCGGGAACTCGCGCCAGTAGGACTTGCTACCCAGCTTGCGCATGTGGTCGTTGATCTGCCGGGCGTGGTCGGCGAGCAGCTCGACCCGTCGCGCCTCGTCGTCGACGGCGACGGCCTCGAGATAGGCGTCGAGCGGAGCCTTGGCGTCGACGACGACCTGCTGGCCGCCGGGCAGCCGCACGATCATGTCGGGCCGCAGCCGGCCCTCGTCGCCGTCGGTCGTCTCCTGTTCCACGAAATCCACGTGGTCGAGCATGCCGGCCATCTCGACGACCTTCTTCAGTTGCAACTCACCCCACCGCCCCTTGACTTCCGGGCGACGCAGCGCCTTGACCAGCTTCCCGGTCTCGCTCCGCAGGGCATTCTGGGACGCGTCGAGGGATCCCATCAGGCGGATCAGGTCCGCATGGGAACGGGCGCGTTCCTTCTCCAGCTCCGAGATCTCGCGGTTGACCTTCTCGAGGGATTCGCCGAGAGGCTTGACCAGGCTCTCCACCGCCTCCTTCCTGCGATCGAGCTCTCCGCTGGCGACCTGCTGCTGTTTGTCCAGCACGCTGCGGTTGATGCTCGAAAGCTGCTCGACGGTGTCCTTGAGCACGTCGCCGGCCAGGGCCTTGAACATCTCCCGCTGCTCGTCGCCGCTCCGCGTCCGGTGCTCGAGCTCGCTCTCCAGCCTGACGGTCCGTTCGTGGAGGGCGCCCTCGCGGGCCCGCGCACGCAGGTGCATGACCAGCGCGCCGACGGCCAGCCCGATCACGAAGCTCAAGACGATGTACAGCATGGCGGCTCCCTCTGGTGCATGGACCTTGAGCCTACCCCCTCGCGAGGGACGGACGCAAGACCGCGGGGATATAATGCGGGCGGCGCGACCCCCGGGGGTCGCGCCGCCCGATCTCATTCACCGGGATCAGCCGTTGTTCTTCTTGATCATGCTGGTCAGGCCCATCTGGTCCTCGAGGCGCTCCAGCAGGATGTCGCGGGTGAGCGAGCAGGCGTCGGTGATCTTCTGGGAACGCAGACTGTAGTAGACGTTGATGCCGTCCTTGCGCGTGTTGACCACCCCGGCCTGCCTCAGGACGGCCAGGTGCTGCGACGTGTTGGCCTTGGGGATCTCGAGCCTCTCGGCGAGCTCGTTGACGCAGATCTCCCCCTGCTCCTTCAGGATGTCGAGTATTTCCAACCGCTTGGGATTGGACAGCGTCTTGCAGAGTTCCGCCTGCATCTCGTATAGCTTTTTGTCCACGGCACGACCTCTTGGAGTTTCGTGATATCGGGGGCCGAATTCCCGGGATTCGCCCGCTGTCTCAAAGTAAACGCACGGGTATGAGCCGTCAAAGTCAAAATGATGCGTAACTGCTTATACGCAAGTCTATGCGTCGGGTTTCCCGCGCAATTCGGCGGGAAGCTCGAATTTCGTATCTTCTTCCATGATAACGTGATTCCTGCATTCCCACCCACGGGCTCGGAAATCGTCGATGATCTCCTCCACGAGGTACTCCGGGGCCGATGCGCCGGCCGTCAGGCCCACCCTGAGCGCCCCGGAGAGTTCGTCGCGGGACACCTCGGCCAGGCTGCCGACCAGATCGGCCGGCACGCCGGCCTTGCGGGCCACTTCGCAAAGCCGCCTGGAGTTGCTGCTGTTGGGCGAACCGACCACCAGCAGACGCTCGATACCCTCGTCGACGAGGGCCTTCACGGCATCCTGGCGATTCTGGGTGGCGTAGCAGATATCGCTGCGCCGGGGCCCGGCCATGTCGGGGCGGCGACGTTTCAACTCGGCGATGATGCCCTCGGTCTCGTCGACGCTCAGGGTGGTCTGGGTCACGTAGTACAGGTCGCTGTCCGCAGGCAGCGGCAGCGACGCGGCCGCGGACTCGTCCGTGACGAGGGTGAGGCGCCCCCGCGCCTCGCCCGTGGTGCCCACGACCTCGTCGTGCCCCTCGTGTCCGATCAGGAGTATATGCTTGCCCCGGGCGGCGTTGCGCGCCACCTGGTGATGGACTTTGGTGACCAGGGGGCAGGTGGCGTCCACAACGCTCAGGCCCCGTCGCGCGGCCTGCTCGCGGACTTCGGGCGACACGCCGTGGGCGCTGAAGATGACCGTGCTCCCGTCGGGGACCTCGTCCAGCTCGTCCACGAAGATCACGCCGCGCGCGACGAAGTCGTCCACGACGGCGCGGTTGTGAACGATCTCCTTGCGCACGTAGAGGGGACCTTCGACCGCGTCCAGAAGATGCTCGACGGTGGCGATGGCGCGCTCGACGCCGGCGCAGAAGCCGCGCGGGCCGGCGACGAGGAGTTGCTTGCGGGGGGATCGGCGGCTCGACACGGGGTCTCCTTGGAAGTGTTTGCCTGGCCACTACGATAGGCGCGTCCGGATGGGGACGCAACGAAGCACTCGCCGGGACTTGACAAACGGGAAAACCGGATTATCATTTTATTCGAAACTGCTTAACTAGATAGCTGCATGGTCAGAGAAAGGTGGCGTCGTCATGACCATTCACCGTATCCTCCGTCTGGCAGCCGGATTCTTCGTACTGCTGAGTCTGGCCCTCGCCCACTTCGTCAGCCCGAACTGGCTTTGGTTCACGGCCTTCGTCGGCCTGAACCTGCTGCAGTCCGCGTTCACCGACTGGTGTCCGTTGATGACCATGCTCAAGAAGGCCGGCTTACCCGAAACGGGCGCCGACCGCTGCTGACAATAAATAATCGGTTATGCCAACGAAATTGTGTTTTACTCGGCCAGGAGCATCTTCATGCTGATTTCATTTCAGTTACGCGCCTCAATACGAGGTCCGCAGCGCTGATTACGGCCGAAACACAATTTCGA
>Ga0180436_10003646_pt1 | contig 14073 bp, 13 predicted proteins | sample SS_ome_2_FD_132434 | JGI IMG/M metagenome (GOLD analysis project Ga0180436, IMG submission 132434) | Hypersaline lake sediment archaeal communities from the Salton Sea, California, USA - SS_3_S_2 metaG | ecosystem: Environmental > Aquatic > Non-marine Saline and Alkaline > Hypersaline >...
CAAGGAGCGGCTCACGTCGCCGTTCGTGACCAGACGGCTTCCAGCAGGCGGCGCCCGCCGCGTCCTGCTGACCTTCGACGACGGGCCCACCCCCGGCGTGACCGAGGGCGTGCTGTCGCGTCTGGACGCGTGGCGGGCCCGCGCGATCTTCTTCGTGGTGGGCCGGCGCATCGAACGGGACGCGGCCCTGCTGCCGGTGGTGGCGGCCGCCGGTCACGCCCTCGGCAATCATTCGACGTTCCACGACGACGCGCGCCTTCCCGCGCCGTGGATCTACCATCGCGACGTGCGCCGCTGCCGGGACCTCATCGCCGAGGCGACCGGCACGCCCCCGCGCTACTTCCGCGCTCCGGCCGGCCGGCTGCATCCGGCCAGCCTCCTGTCCCCCCTGCGACTCGGCATGAGACACGTCCTGTGGTCCCTCGACAGCCGCGATTGGCATTGCCGCGACGACGACGACGCGCGCGCGACCGCCGCGCGGGTCCTGGCCGCCGCCGACGACGGGGACATCGTCCTGCTCCACGACTACGACGCCTACATCCACGCCCTGCTGGACACGCTCCTGCCCGGCCTCGTCGACGCCGGTTTCGACCTCGGCTCCGGTCTCGCGGCCCTCGACGCCGGAAAGGCGCGTGCGTCATGAGCCCGGTCTCGGTGGTCGTGCTCACCTACCGGCGGCAGGACGCGGTGCTGGCGCTGCTGAAGGATCTCGAGTCCCTGCGCGGCGAGGATTTCGAGGTGATCGTGGTGGACAACGGCAGCGCCGACGGCACGGCGGAGGCCATCGCGCGGCACCACCCCGGCGTCGAGCTGGTCGTCCTGGACGAGAACGTCGGCGTCGGCGCGCGCAACGAGGGGCTCGCCATCTCTCGCGGCGAGATCGTCGTCACCCTCGACGACGACATGCTCGGCTTCGGCCGCGACGACCTGAACCGCCTGCGCGACATCTTCGCCGGACGGCCCCGTCTCGGCGCCCTGAACTTCAAGGTCACCCGGCCGGGCTCGGACGCGGTACGCGACTGGGTGCACCATCGTCCGGTGGAGCAGGCGAACGACGCCTTCGACACCTACGAGATCACCGAGGGCGCCGTGGCCTACCGGGCCGCGGCCCTGGACGCGGCGGGCGACTACCGCGAGGACTTCTTCATCAGCCACGAGGGCCTCGAACTCGCCTACAGGCTGCTGGACGAGGGCTGGGAGATCGCCTACGACGGCCGCGTCTCCGTCGAGCACCACCACGCCGCCGGGGGCCGCACGAGCTGGCGGCGCTACTACTACGACACGCGCAATCTCTTCTGGGTGTCCACGCTGCATCATTCCTTCGGCTACGCCGTACGCTATCTGGTCCTCGGCGTGACGGCGATGGGCTATTATGCCCTGCGCGACGGCTTCCTGACGACCTGGCTGCGGGCGGTGAGGGACGGCCTGCGGGGCGTGTCGGCCCTGAAACGCGAGCGCCGGGTCTGGACGCCGGCCACGCGCGCCTTCGTCGAGGCCGTCGACGCGGGGCGCCCGGGCTTCGTGTACCTGGCGAGAAAAAGGCTGCGTCAAAAGGACTTCAGTTTGGAATGACCCGGCCGATGCTGAGCGAGAACCGGCATGGCCCTCCGCGCCCGAACCCGCGGAGTGTCTGGCATACGAACCCGAGGGCGGATGCCGTTGACTAGGGAAGACATGGACAGGCCCGAACTTTCGGTGATCGTGCCCGTGCGCAACGAGGCGCCGTACATCGGCGTGGTCCTCGAACAGCTGCTCGGGCAGTCTCTCGAGCCGTCCCGTTACGAGATCCTCGTCGTCGACGGCCTGAGCACGGACCGGACGCGCGAGATCGTGGCGACGTTCATGTCGGACCATCCCAACATCCGTCTGCTGGACAATCCGGCCGGTCTCTCGGGCTGCGCCCGCAACGTCGGCGTCGAGCACGCCCGGACCCCCAACGTCCTCTTCGTCGACGGCCACTGCCGCATCCGCAGCAGGGACATGCTGGCCGCGGTGGTGAAGGCCTTCGCGAACGGGGCCCTCTGCATCTCCCGCCCGCAACCGCTGATCGACGAGGACGTGTCCCGCTTCCAGGCCGCGGCGGCCGCCGCGCGCACGTCCTGGCTGGGCCACCACACGGGCTCCCAGATCTACACGGCGGACGACCACCTCTGCTCGCCCCTGAGCGCCGGCTGCGGATACACGCGGAACCTCTACCGCGAGCTGGGCGGCATCGACGAGTCCTTCGACGCCGGCGAGGACCTGGAGTTCAACCTGCGCGTCCACCAGCGCGGGATCTACGCCCACCACAGCCACGACTTCGAGGTGGGCTACTACCCCCGCAGCTCCTGCCGCGCCCTCTTCCGTCAGCTCTACCGCTACGGCAACGGACGGGCCCGCATGACGCGCAAGCACCCCCGCCAGTTCTCGCCCCTCTCGGTGGCGGTCATGCTGCTGGTCCTGTGGATCCTGCTGATGCCCCTGGCCGTGCCCTTCTGGGAACCGGCCCTGAGGCTGTGGGCCATGCCGACGATCCTCTACGCCACGGGGATCGCCGCCCTCGCCGGCTGGCTGTCGTTGCGCCGCGGCGTCAGCTGGCCCCTGACCGTCGCGGCCTTCCTGGCCTCCCACTTCGGCGGCGGTCTCGGCTACCTCTCCGGCCTGGTCGGCGGTCCGCGCTGGAGCCACAGCCCCGGCCCGGTGCTCGCCGGCTCCGACGACGCCACGAAGTCCGATCCCCGCAGCGTCTGACCCCGGTATCCGACGCGCCCGAGCCCACGTACCCGTGGATTCATCGTCATTTTATCACAAGGGAAATCGGCGACGTGGCCGTCTCATGGCATCTCTCGTATAATATTCGAGTGTTTTACTATGATTTACAACGATGGCCCGTCGACGGCCGGCTCAGGTGCGGCCGCGACACCCGGATCGGAGATGAAAAGATGAGACGACGACACGATACGAGGCCCCGCGCGGCCCTGGCCCTCCTGCTGGCCCTCGCGCTGCCCGGCGCCGCCCTGGCCACCGGCCAGGTCGGCGAAATCGCCGCGGACTTCACACTGCCCGCCGTCCAGGGCGGCAGCTACACCTTCAGCGACTACGACGACCATGTCCGCTTCCTCTTCTTCTTCGGCCATTCATGAGGCAGCTGTCTGGCGGCGGGTCCGTCAACACAGAATGTCGTCGATGATTACGCCGGCGAGGATTTCCAGGCCTTCGCGCTGGAGGTCACGGGCGCGAGCAGTTCCCAGGCCCTCGGCTTCCTGTCGACGACCGGCATCACCTACCCCGGCCTGTTCAACGCCCTCGCCGAAGGCGTCGGCTCCGACTACGCGACCGGGCGGGACGAGTTCTTCGTGGTCGGCGGCGACGGCCTGATCACCTGGCGCGGCGGCAGCTGGAACGAGTCCCAGTGCCGCGCCGCCATCGATGCGGCCCTGGACGACCTGACCACGCCGGTGGAGGCACTGCCGGAACGCGACGGCTTCCGGCTGCAGAAGGCGTATCCCAACCCCTTCAATCCCGCCACGACGATCGCCTACGTGATCGCCGGTGCCGACGACGTCCCGGTCGATCTCAGGATCACCGACGTGCGCGGCCGTACCGTGCGGACGCTGGTCCGCGGGCACAGGGTCCCGGGCGACCACCAGGTCCGCTGGGACGGCTTCGACGACGAGGGACGGGCCGCGAACAGCGGCACCTACCTGGCCAGCCTGACGATCGGCGGCAAGACCCAGTCCCGGTTCATCACGTTGTTGAAATAGGAGATCGCACATGTTCCGAAACCATATCCACGACCGGACGGGGCGCCACGGAGGGCGTCCCGTCATCGGCGCGGCGACGGCGTTCGCCCTGCTGGCCGCCCTCCTGCTCACGGTTCCCGCGGTCGCCGCCGAGGACCTGGGCGCCGCCCCCGGCTTCACGCTGGAGACCCCCGGCGGCGAGAAGGTGTCGCTCGGCGACGCCCTGGCCGAGGGGCCTGTCGTCCTGGACTTCTGGGCCACGTGGTGCGGACCGTGCCGCAAGGCGCTGCCCCATCTGCAAACCCTCTACGAGACGCACAAGGACGAGGGCCTGACCGTCATCGCCGTCTCCACCGACGAGCCGCGCAACCGGCCCAAGATCAACTCGACGGTGCGGTCGCTGGGCCTGACCTTCCCCGTGCTCGTCGACGGCGACAAGGAGGTCGCGCGTCTCTACCGGATCGACGCGGTGCCGACCACCTTCCTCATCTCGCCGGCGGGCCGCGTGACGGCCTATCACCGCGGCTACCGCGAGGGCGACGAGAAGCGGCTCGCGCGCGAGGTGCGCGCCCTCCTGGCGGAAGAGCGGGACACGCCATGAATCGCCGCGGCCGGGCGCGCCCCGGCTCGTCGCCGCTCCGGTCCCTCCCGGCGATCTGCGCGCTCGCGTGCCTCGCCGCGACGGGAGCGCACGCCGCCTGGCCGGGCGGCGGGGGCGACGACACCGGACAGGTGCGCGCCTCGAACCTGCTGCTCTACCAGGCGGGCCGGGATCCCGGCACCGAGTCGGACACGCGCACCGAACTCTTCGACCTCTTCGACCTGGAGTATGCCCGCGGGGACTGGCGCGTCGGCCTGCGCGCCGAGAGCTTCCGGCCGTCGCGCGACGCGGGCTTCGTGCCGTCGGCCTACGACGAGATCACGCGGAAATTCGTGGACTGGCGCGGCGAGGGGATCCACCTGCGTGTGGGCAGCGGCTACGCCACCCTGGGCCGCGGCCTGCTCTTCCGCGCCTTCGAGCTGACCGGCGTCGTCCAGGACGCCCCCTTTCCCGAATCGAAGTACGTCGACAGCCGCGACCTCGAGGGTTTCGTGCTCGAGGTGGACCGCGGGCCCGTCCGCGCGACCCTGTTGTCGGGCGACCCCGTGCGCTACCCGGAGATTCCCCACGGCGTCGACCCGGACGTCCTGCAGCGCCGGCTGGGCTCGGTCAGCGGCGGCCACGCGGCGATCCGACCGCACCGCGGTCTCGAGATCGGTGCCGGTTACCTGCGCACCGAGTCGATCGGCGCCGCCGGCCTGGAGGAGCTGGGCAGCGGCGACCTGACCCTGCGCCTGTCTCCCCTGGTGTCCGCCCTGCGCGGGGCCGGGATCGAGGCGAGCGTCTACCTCGAATACGCGGGCCGCAGCTGGCGCCCCTTCTCGGACGGCTTCGACACCGGCGACGAGACGCCCCACGCCCTCTACACCGCCACCGAGCTGAGCTACGGCCGCTGGGGCCTGAGCTACGAGACCAAGGACTACCGCGACTTCGCCATCGGCGTGAACGATCCGCCCAACCTCGTGCCCGAGATGCGCCAGCACCTGCTCAACCGCATGTCGCATTTCCTGCTCCAGGAGAACGAGCGCGGGCACCAGCTCTCGGTGATGGGCGCCCTGCCCGGGGACTGGACCGTCCAGCTGGAATCGGCGCGCGCCGAGAACGAGATCGTCGTGACCCGCGAATACGCCCTGGACTTCATCGGCCTCGAGAGCCCGGTCCAAGGCGCGACGCGGTTCGAGGTCCACGCGGCCACGGGTCGGGACGAGGTGGAGCGCATCACCTGGCACCGAACCGCGGGCGTGGCGGTGGAACGCGACCTCGGCGACATGCTGGCCCTGCAGGTCGCCCTCGAATACCAGAAGGCCACCCGCGAGACCTTCGGCGAGGAGGACCGCTTCGAGAACATCTTCTGCAGCCTGGGCGTCAGCCGCGCGGGCCTGGGCTCGGCAAGCCTGGTCGCCGAGTTCTCGAACGATCCGGACGAGAAGGACGACGCCCTGACCTTCGACGTGGTCGAGACCGAGCCACGCCGCTGGCTGGGCGCCTACGCCACGGTGCTGATCGACACCGGGCACGAGGCCACGATCTTCGCCGGCGAGCGACGCGGCGGCACCGCCTGCACCTCCGGCACCTGCTATCTCGTCCCCGATTTCAGGGGCGTCGAAATGCGGGTTTCCAGCCGTTTCTGACCACGAATCTGCTTGTGCAATATGGTGAGAGTTGGTATATTCGGGCGGTTGGGCCACGAAGGCCCGCTGTCAAACCTGCCAGGTCCTGCCTCCGGTCCCGTTGGTCCCGCGTCAGTCCCCGGCGAAGCAAAGGATGAGTTTCTGTGAAGATCTATGTTGGCAACCTCAATTTCCGTTCGACCGAAGACGAGATCCGCGACCTCTTCGGACAGTATGGCCAGGTCGACGACGTCGCCCTGATCACCGACCGCGACACCGGCCGCCCCCGCGGCTTCGGCTTCGTGGAGATGCCCGAGGACGACGGCGCCCGTCGCGCCATCGAGGAGTTGAACGGTAAGGAGTTCGCCGGCCGTGCGCTGACGGTCAACGAGGCCCGCCCCCGCGAGCCCCGTCGCCCCCGTCCCGCCTGGTAGTCAGACGCGAAACCCGCGTGTTCAGCGCCCCCCGCCTCCGGGCGGGGGGCTTTTTCATGCCCGCCGCCCTGCGCCGACGGAGCGGATGTAACCCTACCGGTCACACGGCCGTATACCTGCCATCCCGGGAGGTCTGTATCATGATGAGACGCATCGGATTTCACTGCGCCGTGGCGCTGGGCCTAGCGTTCGCGGTCGAGGCGGTCGCAGGCTCGCTCGACATCCCCGTACGGGGCGCCGGACTCAGCTTCGGGAACTCGACCCGCTTCTCGGGCCTGCGCCTGAACATCCGCGACGAGGGACTCGTAAGCATCGACGGCGTGACGGTTTCCGTCTGGTGGCCGGAGGAGAGTCCCCGCGGCAACGTGCGGGGCATCTCGGCGGGCCTCGCCGGCACGCGCGCGGCCGCCGGCGCCGGCATCACCGTCAACCTCGGCGGGTGCGAGTTCGAGACCTTCGACGGCATCGCCGTCTCCGGACTGGGCGTCGGAGCGGGCTCGATGCGCGGCATCGGACTGGCCGGGCTGGGCGTCGGCGGCGACGATCTCGAGGGCGTCTTCGCGGCCGGGCTCGGCGTCGGCGGACACGACTTGACCGGCATCGGCGCGGCCGGGCTCGGTGTCGGCGGGCACGACATGACCGGCGTCTTCGCCGCCGGACTCGGCATGGGCGGACACGACATGACCGGCATCTTCGCCGGCGGACTGGGCATCGGCGGGCACGACATGACCGGCGTCTTCGCCACCGGACTCGGCATGGGCGGACACGACATGACCGGCATCTTCGCCACCGGACTCGGCATGGGCGGGCACGACATGACCGGCATCTTCACGAGCCTCGGCGGGGCCGGCGGCCGCGAGTTGAACGGCCTCTTCGTCACCGGCCTCGGCCTCGGCGGCGACGAGCTGACGGGCGTCTTCGTGTCGGGGCTGGGCATCGGCGGGGACACCATCGACGGTTTCGCGGCTTCCTGCGGCATCGTCCACGGCAAGCGGCTGACGGGCGTCCTGATCGCCGGCGCCTACCTGCGCGCCCGGTACACCGAGGGCCTGGCCTTCGGGGCCTACAACCGGGTCGAACGGGCCGCGACAGGGCTGCAGATCGGTCTCTTCAACTGGACGCCGGTCCTGCACGGCGTCCAGATCGGGCTGCTCAACTACGCCGGCAACAATCCGTCCGGCTTGAAGTTGCTGCCCGGGATCAACGTGCATTTCTGATTTCGAGCGGATCTGACGATATGCGAAATCCGCCCGAACTCTTGCCATGCAGGATGCGATTCCTTAGGTTGAGAGTACGCTGAATGCATTGACGGATGTGCAACATCTTCTTCAACTCTTTTGAACAGAAAGCGCGTCTCCTCAATCGACAGGTCAGCGGCGGGAGGGCTCAGGCTCTCCCGTCTCATTGTTTCCATCATTCCCCGCAAATCTGAATCCAGGGATCTCGCTGCGGCCCAGTGAGTTGCGTCCGGTATCCGCGGTCGCGGACGCTCCCGGGCCCGCGTCGCGAGCCGAGGCGTCGTCAGGGCGAGGAGCGGGGATCGCGATCCTCCCCGTCCGGGAGACGGCTGGCCGCCGTCTTGCTAGCTCCCCCCGAACCACACCGGAGGTAGACATGGCGACACGGCGAACGACGATCACCATCTGCACGACGCTCCTGCTGCTGCTGGGGGCCGGCGCGTCCCTGGCGGCCAACAATATCTTCTTCCTGCACCATTCCACCGGCCGCAACCTCATCGAGGAAGGCGACGTCCGCGGATCGGTGCAGGCCTACAACACGGCGCGCGACGCCCAGATCGGCTTCTGGGACCACGACTACAACTACATCGGGCTGCGGAATCCCAGCGGGGCCTATCTCGGCTACAGCTACAACATCCCGGGCGACAACACCTACCCCGACGGGCTGCACCAGCTCTGGACGACGAGCAACTCGGCCCGCGCGGCGATCCTCGAGAACCACCAGATCATCGCCTTCAAGTCCTGCTACCCGGCCTGCGACATCACGAGCGACGCCCAGCTCCAGCAGTACAAGACCTGGTATCTGCAAATGCGGGACGTCTTCGACCAGTACCCGCACAAGGGCTTCGTGATCATCTCGCCGCCGCCCCGGCACCGGCTGGCGACCTCGGCGACCACGGCCGCCCGCGCCCGCGACTTCGCGAACTGGCTGGGCAGCGCGGAGTACATGTCGGGCCACGCCAACCTGCGCTTCTACGATCTCTTCGACCGGATGGCCCATGCGGACGACGGGTCCGACCAGGCCAACTGCCTGCGCTACGACTACGAGCGTTCCCACTCCAGCAACGACTCGCATCCCAACGTCTACGCCAACCAGTGCGAGGCGCCCGAGTTCACCCAGTTCCTGCTGGACACGGCGGCCGACGTGACCCCCAACGACGACATGTCCTGGGGCGCGGTCAAGAACACATATCGTTGACCGGGCCGTCGAACCCAGCGAGACGAGGGACCCGGCGAAAGCCGGGTCCTCAATCGTTCACGGATCGTGTCGCGAGGGATGCGGGACGATTCAGTCGCGGGTGAGCCGCTTGTAGCGGATGCGGTGCGGCTGGTCGGCGTCCAGCCCCAGGCGTCCGCGGCGGTCCTCCTCGTAGCGGCTGTAGTTCCCCTCGAACCAGCGGGCCCGGCTCTCGCCCTCGAAGGCCAGGATGTGGGTCGCGATCCGGTCCAGGAACCAGCGGTCGTGGCTGACCACGACGAGGCAGCCGCCGAACTCCAGCAGGGCGTCCTCCAGCGCGCGCAGGGTGTCCACGTCGAGATCGTTGGTCGGCTCGTCGAGGATGATCAGGTTCGCGCCCGACTTGAGCAGCTTGGCCAGGTGCACGCGGTTCCGCTCGCCGCCGGACAGGGCGCCGAGCTTCTTCTGCTGGTCGGCGCCGCGGAAGTTGAATCCCGAGCAGTAGGCGCGCGAGTTCACCTTGCGGCCGCCGAGGTCCAGTTCCTCCGCGCCGCCGGAGATCTCCTCCCAGACCGTCCGCTCGTCCGACAGCTCGTCGCGCAGCTGGTCCACGTAGGCCATCTCCACGGTCTCGCCCACCCGCAGCGTGCCGCCGTCGGGCCGCTCGGCGCCCGTGATGAGCTTCATGAGCGTCGTCTTGCCCGCGCCGTTGGGTCCGACCACGCCCACGATGCCGCCGCGGGGCAGGTTGAAGGACAGGTCCTCGAAGAGCAGCGTCTCGCCGTAGCCCTTGCGCAGGCCGGCGGCCTCGACCACCAGGTCGCCCAGCCGCGCCCCCGGCGGCAGCTGGATCTGGGCGGTGCGCTGGCGCAGGTCGCGCTCCTGGGCGATCAGTTCGTCGTAGCGCCCCAGACGCGCCTTGCTCTTCTTGTGGCGGGCCTTGGGCGCCGTGCGCACCCACTCCAGCTCCCGTTCGAGGGTCTTGAGCCGCGCCTGGTCCTGCTTCTGCTCCTCGAGCAGACGGGTCTGCTTCTGCTCCAGCCAAGAGGAGTAGTTGCCCTCCCAGGGGATGCCGTGGCCCCGGTCCAGCTCCAGCACCCAGCCGGTGACGTTGTCCAGGAAGTAGCGGTCGTGGGTGACGATGACGACGGTGCCCTCGTACTCGCGCAGGTGGCGCTCCAGCCAGGCGACGCTCTCGGCGTCCAGGTGGTTGGTGGGCTCGTCCAGCAGCAGGAGGTCGGGCTTCTGCAGCAGAAGGCGGCAGAGGGCGACGCGACGCACCTCTCCGCCCGACAGGGTGGCCACGTCCGCGTCGCCGGGCGGACAGCGCAGGGCGTCCATGGCGATCTCCAGGGTGCGGTCGAGCTCCCAGCCGTCGTGGGCGTCGATCTCGGTCTGCAGCTCCCCCATCTCGGTCATCAGCCGGGTCATCTCGTCGTCGTCCACGGGCTCGCACATGGCGGCGCTGATCTCGTTGAAGCGGTCCAGCTTCGCCTTGAGTCCGACCACTGCCTCCTCCACGTTGCCGCGCACGTCCTTCTCCGGATCGAGCGCGGGTTCCTGGGGCAGAAAGCCGACGCTCACGCCGTCCGCCGCGAAGGCCTCGCCGATGAAGTCCTCGTCGAGACCGGCCATGATCCGCAGCAGCGTGCTCTTGCCCGCCCCGTTGAGCCCGATGACGCCGATCTTGGCGCCGGGAAGGAAGGAGAGCCAGAGGCCGCGCAGGATCTCGCGGTTGGGCGGCACGATCTTCTTGAGACCGATCATCGAATAGACGTATTGCTGAGCCATGGCCGTCCTTTCAAGGTTGGGCGTACATCCTAGCAAATCACGGCGTTTCGGCCAGTGCGGGATGATTCCCTCTTGATTTTTGTACGCTATTCGACTACATTGACGCGACCTCCCTGTTCACCTCCCGGATCGGACAGACTGATGACGGAAACGAATCCGACTGCCATGGATCGGATCACGAATCGGACGGAGACGAGCCGACGTCTGCACCGCAACCTGGTGTCCGCCCTGCAGCGGGCGCGTCGCGCAGAGCAGTCGGCGGTGGCCCTGTTCACGCGGGTGTGGCGCGAGCGACGATACCGCGAGCTGGGCCACGCCACCATCGAACTCTACGCCGCCGAGGGACTGGGCCTGTCGCCCGGCAAGACACAGCAGTTCCTGCGGCTGGCCCGTGCCCTGGACGCGCTGCCGCAGACCCGGGCCGCCGTCCAGGCGGGCCGGCTGAGCTGGACCAAGGCCCGGACGGTCGCCGCCGTGGCCACGCCCCGCACCGAGACGCGCTGGTTGCAGGTCGCCGCGGCCCGGAGCAGCCGGGAGCTGGAGGATGCGATCCGCAAGTCGCGTGCGCGCGGCCGGCGGGAGCGGGATCGGCTGCGCACCAAGCGCGGGCAGGCGGCGTTGACGCTCGCACCGGCGGCAACCACCCCACCCGCGGCCATGCTGCTGGGCCGACCGGCCACCACGCGGCCGCCGGAGCCCCCGCATCCGGTCGAGATGCCGGTCAACCTGGGCCTGCGCCTGGACCCCGTCGCCTACGCCCGGTTCGAGCGCCTGCTGGAGCGCCTGCGCAAGCAGGGCCGTCGCGAGAGCCGCGCGGACCTCGTGCTGGCGGGGCTGGCCGCCCTGGCCGCATCGACAGAGGAAACGCGTACACGCGAAACGACGTCACCTCCCTGTCAGATCGTGGCTTACCGGTGTGAGGCCTGCAACACAACGACCGTCGGCGGGCGCCCCGTTGCCCCCGCCGCGGCCGACGCGCTGGCGTGCGACGCCGTACGGATCTCACCCGACCGCCTCACGCCCAACCGCGCCAGCATTCCACCGTCGGTCCGCCGTGCCGTCTTGGCACGCGACGGGCATCGCTGCACCACGCCGGGCTGCAACGCGCGACATTTCCTGGAAGTGCATCACGTGGTGCCGCGGCGGGCCGGCGGCGCGAACGCGGCTGAGAACCTGCGCACGCTCTGCAGCGCCTGCCATCGCTTCGCGCACGAGCGGGAGGCGGACGCGACGTCGCGGGCCTCGCCTCCGACGACCGGACCCCGCTGAGCCCGGGCGCGGAGGTTCACATCGCCGGTCCGATCCACGGACGCGGACCGCCTAGCGGTTGCAGTCCGCACCGCCTTGCGCCTATCATGCCTCGGTCACCTTCCCCCACCCTCCGGGAGCCGGCATGTCGTCCGCATGGATCGGAAAGAGACTCGTCCTGGCGTTCGCCGTGATGATGCCGGCGATGCTCGGCGCGCTGCCGATCCGGGCCGCCGAATCCGCCTGCCGCGTGACCGTCAGCATCGAGCCGATGGCCTGGCTGGCGCAGCGGCTGATCGGCGAGGACACAAGCGTGTGCACCGCCCTCGCACCCGGCGAGTCACCCGCCACCTTCGATCCCACGCCGCGACGGCTGGCCGAGCTGGCCGGGACCGATCTCTACCTCGGCGTGGGCGTCCCCATGGAGCGCGTGCTGCTGCCGCACCTGCGTCGGAACAGTCCCGGCCTGGACGTGCACGATCTCGCCGAAGGGCTCGAGCGGCTGGAGATCGACGGGCACGGCCACGGAGACGGACACCACCACCATCACGAGTTCGACCCCCACGTGTGGCTGAGCCCGCGACTGATGATCCGCATGGCCGACGCGGCCGCCGACATCCTCGCGGCGCGCTTCCCCCGGCTGGGCGAGGCGATCCCGGACCGGGCGGCCGCGCTGCGGGCGGAGCTGAAGGCCCTGGACAGGGAACTGGGCGAGATCCTGGCCCCGGCGGCCGGCCGCACGCTGGTGGTCTTCCATCCCGCCTTGGGCTACCTGGCCCGCGACTACGGCCTGGTGCAACGCGCCATCGAGAAGGACGGGCTCCCGCCCAGCCCGCGCCGTCTGGCCGAGGTGCTCTCGGAGATACGGGCGCAGGATCTGCGCGCGATCTTCGTCCAGCCCCAGGCGGCCAGCGCCCAGCTGCGGGCCCTGGCGAAGGCCGAGGGCCTGCAGGTGGTGGAGCTCGATCCCCTGGCGGGCGACTATCCGCAGAACATGCGCCGCATGGCCGAGGCCATCGCCGCCGCCCTCGCACCCGGAGCGGAGGCGCCGTGAACGATCAGGTGATCAGCCTGCGGAACGTGGACTTCGCCTACGACGCGGAGCCGGTCCTGGCCGACGTGACCTGTCACGTCCACGCCGGGGACTTCGTATCCATCATCGGGCCCAACGGCGGGGGCAAGTCGACCCTGATGCGGCTCATGCTGGGGCTGGCCGTTCCCCGGCGCGGCGAGGTGCGTCTGCTGGGCGGATCGCCCCGGAGCACGCGGCTGCGCGTGGGCTACATGCCGCAGCACATGCAGATCGATCCCCAGTTTCCCATGACCGTCGGGGACGTGGTGCTGATGGGACGCCTGGCGGGCGCGCTCCCGGCCGGTCCCTACGCCGGCTCCGACCGCGAGGCGGCCACCGCCGCCCTCGACGCCTGCGAGGCGCTGGCGCTGCGCGACCGCCCCTTCGCCTCCCTGTCCGGCGGCCAGCGCCAACGCGTGCTGATCGCCCGCGCCCTGGCCTGCACGCCGGAGATCCTGATGCTCGACGAGCCCACGGCGAGCCTCGACCCGGGCGTCCAGGACGAGTTGTACGCGTTGCTGAAGCGGTTGAACGAGACCCTGACCGTGGTGCTCGTGTCCCACGACGTGAGCGTGGTGTCCCAGCACGTCAACCGCGTGTTCTGCGTGAACGTGCATGTGTCCGAGCACTGCGTCACGGAGATCCCCGACGAGATGGCGCGCCTGTTCTACGGGCCGGCCGGCCTGCGCCGCGTGCGACACGATCACGACCACACTCACGACGACCTCAACGGAGCCGATCATTGTGAATGAGTTCGCCCAGGCCGTCGCCGCCCACACCTTCCTGCGCCACGCCCTGCTGGCCGGATGGCTGGCGGCCGTGGCCAGCGGGATCGTCGGCACCTACGTCGTGACGCGCCGCATCACGGTGATCGCCGGCAGCCTGGCCCACACGGTCCTCGGCGGCATGGGCGCCGCCTACTACTTCCGGGTCGTCCACGGCGTGGCCTGGCTGCAGCCCCTGCACGGCGCCGTGGCGGCGGCGCTGGTCGCGGCGGTGGTGATCACCCTGGTGCGGACCCACTGGCGCGAGCGCGAGGACACCGTGATCTCGGCCCTGTGGGCTGTGGGCATGGCGGTCGGCGTGCTGTTCCTCTTCCAGACGCCGGGCTACAAGGCCGACCTGATGACCTACCTCTTCGGCAACCTGGTCCTGGTCGACACAGGCATCCTGCGCCTGC